>JACCDR012061242.1_pt1 | contig 34929 bp, 38 predicted proteins | sample 7446431 | NCBI WGS metagenome assembly JACCDR01 (sample SAMN15323443, study PRJNA562643) | freshwater metagenome | isolation source: river surface water | place: USA:Blue River Watershed | collected 2017-08-17 | reverse complement strand
GAGTAATCTTTAATTTTGCTATCTTGGGCGAAGAGTCTTTTATAGACTTTAGTTCTTGCATGATTTGTTTGTTTAGAGACTACAAATATGCAAGAACTTTTTTTATCTCTTTTGGACAACCTACCCTGCGGGAAGACAAAAAAATAATTAAACACATAAACTACTGATAGTCAGACTGCAAATCTATCATACATTTTGAATCACAACCAACGAAGCCTTCCCTCAAATATCCAGACTAACCAATTGTTATACCAAACAAATAGTTCCCTACAAGCCTCAGATAAGTGTATAGTTTATAAAAATAATTTTCAAAATATTTTGAAAATATGGAAACATAAATTATCTTTGTATCATGGAACTGAACGAAGCAAAGGACAAATTTATTCAGGCATGGGGCACATTAGGTTCACAGTGGGGCATTAGCCGCACCATGACGCAGATTCACGCCCTGTTGCTGATCAGTCCTGACTCTCTGAGTGCCGACGATATCATGGCCCAGTTACAGATTTCGAGGGGCAATGTCAACATGAACGTCCGGGATCTGATGGACTGGGGACTGGTGCATAAGATACTCAAGCCAGGCGAGCGGAAGGAGTTTTTTATGGCAGAAAAAGACATGTGGAAAGTATTTACACGCATTGTCAGAGAACGCCGCAGACGTGAGTTGCAACCCGTCATGGACATGATTGCTGATCTGCAAAAAATTGAGGGTGACCCTAAAAGTGCCGAGTACAAAGCATTTGTAGAGCCAATACAGGACATACAGAAAATAGCCTCCCGTGCCGACACAATGCTCGAAACGATGAGCAAAGCCGATGAAAACTGGTTTTTTGGTACCCTACTCAAACTACTCAAATAATACAAGCAATGCTAACTTGAATCAAATCAAAGCCAACCCTGCCACACACACAACCCAAAAGCCTCTCCCATACCTGAGGCTTTTTAAAAGAAAATAAATTTCATTTTTTACTGAAACTTTTAAATATACAATTATGAAAACTTTTAAACTTGTAGACCTTCGGATTCAGGTTTTCCTGTTGGTGGGAAGTGTAATTATGATGTTGTTATTTCGTACTGCTGAAGCAATATTTCTGGCTCCGCTCATTGTAGGTGGCTGGCAAGTAGTCAGTATGCTGGTGCATCTATTTACCAGAAATATTCAAAAAAAATCGGCTCGCTTGTATTACAGCTTTACCACCTTAGGGATTATAATGGTTTCACTCTGTTTCTGGATATGGCCTATTGAACCATCATTTATATTCGCAGCTATCTTACTTTTTCTTTCTCCATTCCTAGCTCTTACCTACCTATCTATCTGCTACCAAGAATATGAAACCCTGCATACACAGGAAACTTCCACGCTTTAAATTTTCATCCCATGAAACCTGTAACCAAAGCCATCATCTACGACCCCAACTGCCCAATGTGTCAGGCGTATACCAAAGGATTTGTACGCTGGGGAATTCTGTCCGAAGAAAACCGCATTCCGTTTGACGAACTACAACCCCAACAAGCCTGCCGCTATATGGACATCTCCCGCAGCCGCCACGAAATTCCACTGGTAGATCTAGGCGGAGGCGAAACCCTCTATGGACTTGATGCCCTGCTGTACCTGATTGGTCAACGGATGCCTTCTCTGGCCAAATGCATACGTATTCCACTGATTTACACATCTATGAAAAAATTCTATTGCTTTATTTCGTATAATCGGCGGGTAATCACTGCTACGGCATCTGCTGGAAAAGGGATAGACTGTGCCCCTGATTACCACCAAGGTTACCGTCTGAGTTTTATTGGGATTTGCATTGTGCTGGCTACACTGATTACCTGGCAGTTAGGCCTATCAGTAAGGCACCACTTTGCACAGGTTACACCCCTTCAAATCCTGCTAGCCTGTGGGTCAGGATGGATGCTACAGATCGGTGCCGCTCTGGTCTTGCTCCGAGGTTCGATCGAATACATTGGTCAACTGGCAGTACTGATGGCCATAGGCACCTTAGTACTGCTCCCCGGACTCTGGCTCGACCGCCTAACAGGCTACCAACACATCGGCTGGATCGTGGGTAGTATTACTCTCAGTAGCCTACTCATGCACATCGAACACCACAGACGCACCCAATACCTGAGCCTGAACCGATTATGGACTATAAGCTGGTTGGTTGCACTGTTCAGTACAGCAATATTCTGGCTGATTTATGGCTAAGCATTCATACAACCACAATACATCTGTAACTTGTCACTTAACAATATACAGGGCTTTACCCTGCACTAATAACAGCTATTTTGCGTAAGTCCTAAACTTATAACCGTCTCACTTGTGCTATGACACCACAAAAACGCAGTTTTTACCTCAGTTGGGCCATTGGGTTGCTCTTTACCTTAAGTGGACTAGTATTTCTTCTATTGGGTCAATCCTTTTATGGTGTAGCTCTGTTTTGTGTGCTTCCAGTAGCCTTGGGACTAACCTCTGGCATTTTACCCGACCGCCGCTGGGCCTTTTATGGACTCATCCTGACCCTAGCCATCTTCTTCATATTGGTGCTAGCCGGAGGTGTAGAAGGAATGGTGTGTGTACTGATGGCCATGCCGATTGTCATACCTTTGATTTTTCTGGGCTATCTGATAGCTGAACTGATCCGGAAACTATCGAGAAAAAAGCCAGAAGACAAAAGCTTTAATATCAGCTTATTATATCCGTTTCTGGTGTTTCTGGGCATGGGATTTCTGGAACTGGTCATGGGTAACGAACAAGTCCAAGAAGCTACCTCCACTACCCTACTCGTAGCCGATAGCCCGGCAGAAGTATACCGAAAAATCATTCATGTAGACACGGTCAATGTGGAAACCAACTGGCTGCATAACCTCGGACTTCCCATACCCCGCAAATGTACCCTGACAGAAGAAAAAGTCGGTGGCAAACGCATCTGTGTATTTGAAGAAGGAGAAATCATAGAAACCATCACCGAACTACGGCCCAATGAACTCCTCCGCATGAATGTAGCCCCTTCCAGTATGTTAGGCATGCATTGGCTACGGTTCGACGAAGATATTTATTCCATCAAAGCCGTAGCCAATGGCACAGAAATTACCCGTACCACCACGTATTTTTCGGAACTCAAACCCCGATTCTACTGGAAACTTATTGAAAATCTGACCATTGGCTCTGAACAAACATTTGTATTCCAAAACCTAAAAAAAGACCTGGCTCATGACTAAGTTCAGACTTTTGCAGCAACTACACAAACAACTAGGCTTTCTTCAGAGAATTCCACTGCTGCCTCAGTTTGTAGATGAACAGTTGAAAATTGGCACCTTGCTGTTTCGTCCAAAAGTCTATGAAAAGATGATGCAACTGATACAACAACTCAAACAGTGGCCGCAAATTACCACTCAGTACCACAAGTATGGCGGACTGGAATTTCGGATACAAGGCAACGAAATAGCCCATTTGCATGGAAATGGACTGCTGGATATTATTTTTCCACTAAAATTCCGAAAAGCATTGGTCATGCTCGACGGCATCGAACCGCATCATGTGCTCGAAACCAGTGGATGGATCAGTGTGTATCTTTCTGCCCATACGAATCTGACACAGGTTTTCCAGCTACTAAACTGGGCCTATCGGTACCATTCCCAAGCAGATCACTGGACAGTACTACTGGCAGAAATGGAAGCATTGAATGGAGAAAAAGATAAAACAGCACAAATTAAACACTTAAATAACTGATGATTAAATGACAGCTTGTTTCCTGTAGGTCTGTAAAGGGCAACTTTATTACCCGACCATTCAACTCATTTCAACTACAACTATGAATCTTCTGAAAAAACTTCCCATCCGGTACAGTGGCCAACTTCACCAAGTACAGTTAATCAATTTTTCCGTCGAACGGGAAGAAGTAGAGTCCCTTGTTCCGTGGAAAATCAAACTACACAACTACAAAAGCAGGGCTTTGATTTCGATGGTCAACGTACAACTTCGGCACATGCACCCAACCTTTCTGCCTTCATCTGTACATTTCAACTACCAACACATCGGTTTTCGGCTGCTGATCGAAGATGCCCACTACGCCCATGACTACCACTGTGGCATTTTCTTTCTACGTTCCTTTACCGACAAATCCCTGATTGTGCAAGGCGGCAAACTGCTGACGAATTATAACTTGGAAAAAGCAGACATAATTGCCACCCCTCAGATGTTGACCCTCCGACAAAACGACTCGTTTCTGACATATGCCCTGGACGACAACGCCCCCTCTCTCACAGACGACTATCTGTATCAGCAGGTTTCACAGATAGACCAAGCCTATGCCCTAATTGACAACACGGTATGCAAAACACAGATCATGCGGGAAAAATGGCCTATCGAATGGGTCAATTGCTACCATTTTCAGACCAATTTCTTCCAGACTGCCCGCCTAGAAGGAGCCTTCTGTGTCAAAGAAACCATTGACTACCAATGGCTTCCTGCCAAACCTGTGCGGTAAAGACCCATAGCACTGCACAGATGTAGCGTGTGCGAAATGGTTAAACAATCACATACATGCACACCTATGAACCTGCATGGCAGATACAAAACTTCTTTCTATATTTGCAAAAAATTTACTACAAATCTATGAAAGACGTATCTTCAGAATTTCAGTTTACTTCCTCCCGTAGCAGTGGCCCCGGCGGGCAGAATGTCAATAAAGTAGAAACCAAAATTCAGCTTCGCTTTGCTGTAGAAGCCTCAGCTATACTCACAGACGAAGAAAAAGAACTGATCAAAACCAAGTTAGCCAATCACCTGACCACCGAAGGCGAGTTGCTTATTACGGCACAAACAGAACGCAGTCAGCTCAAGAATAAAGAAGAGGCAGTAAAAAAATTCTATCGGTTGCTCGAAAAAGCCTTTGCCAAACCTAAACCACGCAAAGCTAGCAAACCCTCCAAGGCTGCGGTACAGGAACGTTTGCAATTCAAAAAAGAGAAATCTGAAAAAAAAACACAACGACAGAAAAAAGACTGGCATCCAGAGTGAAAAAACACAAAACTACGTTTACTTTGCACGCCTGATTTTTTCCCTTCATCACATGCGTGTATTTCTCTATAATCTAAGTATCTATTTGACAGGATTGCTCATTCGGCTAGCAGCTCTGTGGCATCCAAAAGCCCGTAAATGGGTAGTTGGGCGAACCGATCTTTTTAGTCAGCTTCAGGCAGCTTTTTCGCAACGAACACATGCGGTAGTCTGGTTTCATTGTGCATCTGTAGGTGAGTTTGAACAAGCCCGTCCGGTTATTGAGCAGTTTCGGTTACAGGCTCCTGGTTACAAAATCCTACTCACCTTCTATTCACCGTCAGGTTACGAGCTACGTAAAAACTACGACCAAGCCGACTGGGTGTTTTACCTGCCACTGGACACACCTTCGCAAGCCCGCTGCTTTGTGGAAACAGTACAGCCTACTGTAGTGTTTTTTGCCAAATACGAATTCTGGTACAACTTCCTGACCCAGCTTTCGCAACGAAAGATTCCTACCTTTTTGTTTTCAGCCATTTTTCGTCCCAACCAGGCATTTTTCAAGTGGTATGGTAGTTTTTTTCGGCAGATGCTTACTTGCTTTACCCACATCTTTGTCCAAAACCAGGCATCAGCCGATTTGCTGCAAAGCATAGACATTTCAGCCGTGACAGCAGCCGGAGATACCCGTATAGACCGTGTCAGTGCCATTGCCCGTCACCCCAAAAATATTCCAGAACTGGAAGCTTTCAAACAAGCCAAACCCTTGTTGATTGTAGGCAGTGCCTGGCCTGGAGATATGGCTATACTCCTACCCTTTCTCAATACGTTTGCCGAGCCACTCAAGCTGGTCATTGCCCCACATGAAATCCATGAAGCAGGCATAGAAAAGCTGCAAAAGTCACTCGCCCGGCCCTCTGTACGGTATTCTCAACGCAACCAGCAGACATTGTCCGACTACGACACCCTGATCATTGACAACGTAGGTTTGCTGGCTTCTCTCTACCAGTATGCCGATTTTGCATACATTGGTGGTGGCTTTACAGATGGAATTCACAACATTCTCGAACCTGCCGTCTTTGGAATGGTCATCTTTTTTGGCCCTGACTACCAAAAGTTTCAGGAAGCCCACGACTTGATTGGCCTACAAGCAGCCTTTTCGGTACGTAAATCCACCGACTTTGAAACAGTATTTCAAAAATTTTACTATGATTTATCCCTACAAGAAAAAGCTGCCCGTACCACCCGTCAGTATATTGGACACAATGCTGGAGCTACCCAACGAGTGCTACAACCCTGTCTGAAAAAAATGAGTGAATGAGCAAGTGAGTAAATGAGTGAATAATCCTTGGAGACTTTCGGGAATCTTCTCCACAACTCTGTTACTGGGCAACGCAGTTGCCTCATTCACTCATTTACTCATTTTTTTTTACCTACCTTTGCCCTTATGACATCCATAGATATCTGCATCATCGGAGCCGGACCAGGCGGTAGTACAGCAGCATTGCAATTGGCTAAAGCCGGTCTTTCCTGCACCTTGTTTGACAAAGCCGTTTTCCCACGTGACAAGATCTGTGGAGATGCCCTCAGTGGCAAGGTAGTCAATGAGTTACGCCGCATAGATCCGTCACTGGTAGCGGCACTGCACCAGCAGCCGTTGGCATTGCCGTCACGGGGCATTCATTTCATTGCTCCCAACGAAGAGTGGCTAAGCATTCCGTTTCATATCGAACCTAAAGCAGACGAACCCAACATTGCTCCTGGCTACCTAATGCGACGCCTGGATTTTGACCAGTTGCTCATTGAGCAGGTGCAGCAGGAGCCCAAAATCTCATTTCAGGAAGGTCAGGAAGTCACGTCGTATGAAAAACAAACAGAAGGCTGGAAAATTACCACACGAGCCGGACAAGTCTATGAGTCAAAATTGCTCATCGTCTCCAATGGTGCACAGTCTAATTTTAGTCGCCACATTGCTGGTATTCCACAAGAGCCTGCCCATTTTTGCGCCGGACTACGGGCCTACTACCACGGTGTAGAAGGACTTGACCCCAATGGGTTCATAGAATTGCATTTTTTGAAGCCATTTCTGCCGGGTTATTTCTGGATTTTCCCCTTGGCAGATGGCTATGCCAATGTAGGTGTAGGTATGCTGAGTCAGGCTGTAAGTCAGAAAAAAATCAATCTAAAGCAACGGATGATTGAACTCATAGAGCAGCACCCGGTTTTGCAGCCACGTTTTCGCCATGCCCGTCGTGTAGACGACATCAAAGGATTTGGTCTGCCACTAGGCTCCAAAAAACGCTGTCTCTCAGGCGACCACTATATGCTCATCGGAGATGCAGCCCACCTGATAGATCCTTTTACAGGCGAAGGAATCAGCAATGCCATGATCAGCGGCCGATGGGCAGCCTGGCAGGCCATAAACTGTTTTCAAAACAAGGATTTTTCAGCCAATCACATGCAGGCTTATGATCGAGCAGTATACAATAGACTAGGTAACGAACTGAAAGTCAGCCGCAGTATGCAGCGACTTCTTTCCTATCCTTCTCTATTCAATCTGGTAGCCAAAAAATCCAATAAAAATCCTGCATTAAAGCAATTACTTTCTTCTATGTTTAATGACATTGATCTTCGGTCATCTTTGCGTAATCCAGCGTTCTACATAAAATTACTTTTTAACAAATAGAAAATTTCTAGGTTTTAGAAGCTGTGTAAAAATAATTTCACGGGCTACCAAGGGTCTTTTTAAGCTACATCTTACCCTATCTTCAGTAGAACCAAGGCATGCTTTGACTCTACTGAAGATAGGGTAAGATGTAGCTCAAAAAATCATCCTTTTCGCTTCCCTAAAATTATCTTAGACAGTTTTTTATGCTATTATCAATCAAAAAGAAAATTTTTTTATTAAAAAGTTATATCTATTATTAAATAACATGAATCATGTACCATATTCTTTGATAATCAGTACATTAACCTGATTTTTAAATCAAAATCCTAGTACGTGATTGGCTTCGCCGAACCTATGGTTCCTATCTCATGCCAGGCTAATCTATGGTTCACGGTAAATAGGTAATATATTTTTTCTTCTTTCTTGTTTTAACCCAATTTTAACCATTAATCTCTTCAAAAGATTCTTTTATCTTCAGGCTCTGTCTGTCTGTCTAATATATTGTACTTTTTACGGGTAAAAGCACTTACCTTGTTACATATTTGAGTATAGATGAATAGTGTGCACTACATAAACTAAAACAGGTGCATATTTTTTGGCGATGACTATAGATATCTTAAAAGAAAAAGTAGTTTATACGAATGCGCAACGAAATTATTCCACCCAAACTGAATGGTTGGGCAACGGTGTTCTGCTAACGGTTAGTGAGGGTACACTTGATCTGGAAGCTGCGTATTTTACAGTCATGGAGATGGAGGAAATCCTCTATCAGCTTCAGCTCAGTGGTTATGACAGGCCCTTGTACTGGATATGTGATGTGCAGAAACTGATTGGGGTAGATTACGATGCCAGGCATTACCTGGGCTCTCATTTTATCCGTTTTTATGAAGACAAGAAAATTGCATTTTCAGCCGTTATTGCACACACTTCTCTGTCTGTTACGTTAGGAAAACTCATTTCTCAGACTACACAGGCCGCCTCTTTAAGTGTACACAAGACCCTAGAAGAAGCCCTGACACAGATTGAAATTGAACAGCATAAGTTTGAGTTTCTGCTGGAAGCTAGTCCATTTACCACGCAGGCAAATACAGACCCAGATGCGTACTCCAAAGAAGAACTGATTCATCTGATCTATCAGTTAAGACAAGAAAATCAACGCATTAAAAATCGGCAACAACACCGCATACAAGAGATTTTTGACAGCATCGGTAAAGTAACCTGGACAAAGGATTTTGAGTTGGCTAAACCGGATGATATGGACGAATATGATCCGTTCTACACCTTGTACCATGCGGTTACCCTTCTTCAACAAGACGTATGTACGTTATTGAATACTCAAAAAAGTCTCAATAAGTCTCTAGAAAAACAAGTAGAAGAACGAACTAAAAAAATTACTGCTCAGGAAATGAATTTACGCACGATTCTTGATAACAATGACATTGCTATCTGTTTGATAGACACAGAATACCAACTGCTTGACTACAATTCTGTGATGAATAATCTCTTTGGGAAAGTAGAAGTACAATTGCAGAAGGAACAAAATATTTTCGATTTTATTCCAGAAGGTCTGCGTGTCATCTGGCAACGGAGATACAATAAAGTGTTTGGCGGAGAAATAGGTATTTACGAAGACTATTACCCACTCAATGGCACCGAGTATATCTTTGAAACCAAAATATTCCCTATTCGCGACCATAAGACTATTACAGGAGCTTCTATCTTTATTAAAGACGTAACTGCTACGGTCAAAGCCTCTCAGAAACTGCTGAGCCAGAATGAAGAACTGAAAAAAGTAAACAGTGAGCTGGATAAGTTTGTCTACAGCTCGTCGCATGACCTACGGGCTCCGCTCACCTCTGTGCAAGGACTGATCAGTATTGCCAAAGATGAACAAAATCCGGAAGTAGTGAGGCAGTACCTGGAACTGATGGAAAAAAGTATCCTGAAACTAGATATGTTTATTCGGGATATTGTCACCTATTCAAAAAATACCCGTCTGGAAATTAATCGTGAAAAAATTAATTTTAACGAACTGATGAGTGATATTTTTGAAAGTGTACAGTATGCCGATAATGCCGAACGGATAGAGAAAATTATACAAATATCTAACGACGTTCCATTCTATTCGGATTCGAGACGGTTAAATGTGGTATTTAACAACCTGATTTCTAATGCTATCCGCTACAGTCACCCACGTCGGGAATGCCCGTACATCAAAGTAACTGTACAAATAGATTCAGACAAAGCCCATGTACAGGTGGCAGACAACGGGCAGGGCATTGGGCAAGAACATATCAGCAAAATATTCGATATGTTTTACCGAGCTTCAGATAACAATAAAGGCTCCGGATTGGGACTCTATATTGTAAAAGAAGCTATTCACAAACTCAATGGTAAGATTTATGTAGAGTCAGCTTTGGGCGTAGGTACTATTTTTCACATAGAAATCCCTAACCTGTGTCCTGCAACAGTTACACCATCACCTGTTTTGAAAGAAAATACAACTATTTCTGTGTAAGGTTTTTGTATTCCCTATATATTTCTGCATCTTGCCCGCTTAATTAGGTAAGGTAGTATGGCTGTCACCTCTCAAGTCCAAAACGCCTACGAGCAGCAGTATAGGCAGAAGCAGGGGAATTGGCGTGAAATTGGAGCAAAGCAAAAAGCTCTGAACATTATAGAATTAGCTCATGAGCTAGCTCCTCAGAAGGTTCTGGAAGTCGGGGCTGGTGATGGGAGTATTTTGTGGCATCTAAGTCAGCAAAATTTTGCCCCGGAACTCTATGCGGTAGAAATTGCAGAAAGTGCTATTGCCTTAATTAAAGAAAGGCAAATTCCTCAGCTTCATCGAGTTCTTCCGTTTGATGGATATACCCTCCCATTCGCCGATCAATCCATTGACCTAGTCATTCTTTCGCATGTGCTAGAACATGTAGAGTTTGAACGCAAACTTCTGCGTGAACTCCAGCGAGTAGCCCGCTACTGCGTACTGGAAGTTCCTAAAGACTACCGCCGAGGCATAGACAAACGTATAAATCACTTTCTTTCCTATGGGCATATCAATGTCTATACCCCCACTTCCTTGCGTTTCTTGCTTCGAACAGAAGGGTTTCAGATTCTGAATGAAAAAATCAGTGTATATTCCAAAGAAACCTACCGTATGACCTACGGCAAAGGACTATTCTCTACCTTGCTGTATCTGTTCAAAAAAAGCATGGTCTCCCTTCCAATTCCCTTCATTCGGGATTACTTTGCCAATACCATTACGGTGTTACTCAAAACAGACACCCAAAAGATCAAGATATTTTAAATGGTAGAATGGACAACTGCATTGCCTATTCTACCATTTAACTTCTTTTTTCACGCCTCTTTTGCTCAATAGTTTGTCTTGACTTATTTTTCCTGTACTTTTGTTTGGTCGAAAACAGAGTTCGTTCATTTTATTCTATTCGCATATCCATGTTTGAGAATTTATCCCAGAATATTAATCAGGCACTTCGTACGCTGAAAGGCAAAGGTCGGATCACAGATGTCAATGTAGCGGCTACCCTGAAAGAAGTTCGCAAAGCCTTACTTGATGCCGACGTAAACTTCAAAGTTGCCAAGACAGTTACTGATACCATCAAAGATAAAGCCCTGGGGCAGAAGATTCTAATTTCTGTAGAACCCGGCCAGATGCTAGTCAAAATTGTATCTGATGAGCTAACCGAGCTCATGGGCGGACAGAAAGTGGATATGAACCTGAAAGGCGATCCGGCTGTGATCCTAATGTCAGGTCTGCAAGGTTCTGGTAAAACTACTTTCTCGGGAAAATTAGCCCTGTTTTTAAAGAAACAAGGCCGGCACGTGCTCCTGACCGCATGCGACGTGTATCGCCCGGCAGCTATTGACCAGCTCAAAGTTTTGGGAGAACAGATTGGCGTAGACGTTTATTCAGAGCCTGAAAATAAAAATCCGGTAGAAATTGCTCAAAATGCTATTCGTCATGCCAAAGCCACCAACAAGAAAATTGTGATTGTGGATACTGCGGGTCGTTTGGCAGTGGATGAAGAAATGATGCGGGAAATTGAGGCTATAAAAAAAGCCATTCAGCCTACTGAAACCCTGTTTGTTGTAGATTCCATGACAGGTCAGGACGCAGTCAATACGGCCAAAGCATTCAACGACCGTATTAATTTTGACGGCGTCATACTAACCAAGCTAGACGGTGATACACGTGGTGGAGCAGCTCTTTCGATCAAATCTGTTGTAGATAAGCCGATTAAGTTTATCGGTACCAGTGAAAAGATGGATGGGCTGGACGTGTTTTATCCTGATCGGATGGCGAGCCGGATTCTGGGCATGGGTGACGTAATTTCACTGGTCGAACGGGCACAGCAAGCCTACGACGAGAACGAAGCCCGACGTATTAACCAACAGATTCGCAAAAATCAGTTTAACTTCGATGACTTTCTGTCTCAATTACAACAGATTAAGAAAATGGGACCGTTAAAAGACCTGGTAGGTATGATTCCAGGCATGGGAAGCATGATGAAAGACGCACAGTTTGACGATGATTCGTTCAAACCAATCGAAGCCATTATCCAATCCATGACCCCAACCGAACGTTCTAACCCTGATATGATTGAGGCCAGCCGCCGCCGTCGGATTGCTACGGGCAGTGGAAGAACAATTCAGGAAGTCAATAACCTGATGAAACAGTTCGAGCAAATGAAAAAAATGATGAAAATGATGAATCAAATGGATATGCGGTCTATGCAGAAACAGCTGAAAAGAAAATAAGCCTAGTTAAACAACCACCATATACAATAACGAGGGGTGAGCCATGAATTGCGAGTTTTTTTACTCGTATCTCATAGCTCACCCCTCGTTATTGATAACTTATTTTTTAATTTACCTCTACCGTTCTTACCGTTGTAGTCTGGATCTGGAAGGTTTGGGTATAGGTTTGATTTCCATTAGAAATCTCAAATTTATAGGTTCCGTCTCCCACACTAGATAAATCAAAGGTGCGGTAATACCCTTTGGAGAGTAGATTTTCGGAATAAATGATCTTACCATTCTCATTTTTGATCACCACAGACAGTTTTTCTTGTTGTGCTGTTCCGACAATAGCCTTGAATTTCAAGGATTCAGCGACACGAAAGACAGCAGCTTCCAGTTTATTTTTTTCTGGATTTGGTGCATCACTGGCAAATGCCGGGCTGGCAACCAGCAGTAAACCTGTAGCCACAACCAAGGTAGCTTTACGAATAGAAGAAGAAAAGCGGGTAGTATTGAAAATAGTTTTCATACGGGTAGTTTTTGTTTTTGAGTTAATAGACACAACTAAATTAGACATATAAGTATTTGAAAATAGGCAGATGAAACTGCTTTAAATGGTTAATTGATTAATGGTAAATGGTTAAAAACTCTGTACTTGATTTTAAATAGTTTTCATAGTTCTGCATCGTTTTCATAGTGTTGTAGTTCAAATTGGATAGTGTTTCATAGTTGTAGGAATCTATCACTTGTTATTCAATTGGTATGCCAACCCGAAAAAAGTGCATTTCCAGCGTATTATTAAGGTTTTCATTGAAAAGACTTCATTCTTGGTGTCCGATTTAGCGTATCATCTGTTCGTTTTCGGACAAAAACCTATTTTTTCGTCTTTCAGTCCCAAATCAAATTCTTGTTTTCATGCATTTGATGCATACAAAAGATGCAAAGTGACCTGCACAGTCTCTGTTTTAGGATGATTGGTTCTACCCAAGGATGACAGGTCTAAAACTTATGTTTGCCGTACAAGAGAACCGAATAAAAAGAAAGTCTGCCATAGAAATCTACAGCAGACCTAGCCAGGGGAGGTTTGTAGGCAGTGGAATCAGTGGATATAACCTGCGAGAGGTGACACCTGAGCTTCTACCAAAGGCGTGATCCACAGGCTTAGACATACAAAAATAAGGATATGATACAGGTGTTTCATGGCACGGACTCCTCTCTGGCTCATTGTATTTTAGATAGTAACCTACGATGAGCCATATTCTTTCAAAATGAACTTTGCTTGTTGGTAGAAAAGGGGAAGAAAACGTAAACATTCTTTATTCTTTTTTCAGGAGAAGTCAGAAACAAAACACAACTCATTAATTATCAATTAATTACTAGATAAAAAATAATTAATACGAAGACCGAAAGAAGGAGAAAATTATACTATTCCAGCATAACCGTGTATATAAATTATACTAAAACCAAGAAAGCATGTAGAATCTTCCTCAATAAAAATTTGCACTTTTTCAATAAAAAGCATTGTTTTTTATTTGATTCCATGTACTATTTTTTGAAGGAATGAAGAAAGTATGTATTGGTCTACTATTGAAATATTAATATAGACTAGTTCATCTTGAAATTTTATTTCAAAAAATTGATTTAATTAAAATATTATTTTTTTATTAACAATAAATTCAGAATTATATTTCAAAACGACCACTATCATTTATTCGACAAAAACGGCAACAGAAATACCGAAAAATAGTAACCGATCATGTACTTACTATATCAGCCTTCTACGGTATCTATCCCTGAAAACAAAATCAAATAACGAAAACGCAATCAACTAACAATTATGAAAAAATTATTCTTTACCCTGGCTGCTGGTATGATGTTTAGTAGTCTCTCATTTGCAGGAACTACCCCTACCGTAGAAATGACTGCCTACAAAGTATCTGACTCAAATGCTGTACGTGTGATCGTGGTATCGGCTGCTGAAGAGCCTATAACGATTCTTATCAAAGACCGCAATGGCAACGTGATCTACAAAGATGTCATACAAAATCATGCTAGATTCTCCCGCAAATATTTGTTCTCTGATGATCTTCAGAACGAAGACTATACCATTGAAGTGCTAAACACGCATGGATCTGTGAACCAAGACGTAACACTCTAATTCCTTCTCTGTTTCTTATCTCATCTAATAGCTGAAATCCCACCAGACTTATTCTGTTGGGATTTTGTGTGATAGTATGTATCAAGATATATGCCTACTCACATGTCAATTCTTCATTCTTCTACAAGTGTAAATTAACCTGTATCAGCGGTGCTGTTATTGATACTACTGGAATGTGGGACACTTATTCCGAGTTTTCCATTTGGAGTCAGGTAAAAGTTTTTTATTTTTTTACCTAATCTAGTATCGTATACTCTCTTTTTATTAACCTAAAACATGCTCTCATCATACATTTTAATCCACAACTGAAGTTTTACTTAAAAATAAAAGCTTTATCCTCTTTATAAACAAATTTCTCAAGTGTGTCCCCATCAGGATACCAGCTTATATAAAGTCCATCTTTCTTTCCAAATTTATAGAAGCATTCTAGAGATTTTTGCCCATCCGTGTACCATTCTTCATGTTTACCATGTACCTGTTTATTTATGTAGTGAGTTTTTTCAAGTATTTGACCATTTTCCATAAATTTTTCTTTCAAATAATAGTTTAAACTGTCTTTTTCTCCTTTTTTAAACTTGTATATGAGAAGTCTATGTTGATTTTCATAATATTCATCCCTTACAACTGTTTTTAAAGAGCCATCTTCCCAAGTTTGATTAGAAAAATTAGGCCTACAGCTATAAATAAATATATACAACAAGATATACTTTTTTCTCATAAGTGTGTAAAACAAAAAAACGTGTAGGTTTGGGTTGCTTAGACACAAAATTCCTACACGTATGTTCGGAACCAAAGATTCCTTAACAGCAATACTACAACTTTTAGTGCAAACAGGCAAAGTTCGCTACCGTATTTATCTGCACTTGTTTGCTTTATTTTTGACCCTTCCCCGACGGATCAATTTTTCACAACTAGCTCATTATGTGTCTGTTAATCAGGACAGCTATTTATTGTGAATAAACTACCTATCAAACAATTGCCACACTGTAGGCGTGTCCCGCTTGCGGGATAAATAACCATTCGCCTGGTGTTTCGCACCCGAATCCCGAATGCTAGGAAACAACTGCACACAAATGTGCCACAACCATACGTGAATATCTGGACGTTCGGTGGGGCAAACGCTTGGGCAAAAGAGTTATAGCCCCTACAAAAAATTGGTCATAAAAACGAATCAAAAAACATAGAGATATATTTTCTCAGGAAATGGTAATTATTTTTTTGTGTTATTTAAAGTAGTAATTGTACTATTCTACATGACTCATGTAAGGTTTTCAAGAAAAAAGTAAGAAATGAGCAGAAGTCTAAACCAACGGAATCAGGTAGAAAATGTCTAAAGAGGAAATTTAATTTCTTGATCTATACTACCAAAACAGAATATTTCTCAAAATCAACAAATTCAGAATATTATACCGAATTAAGACCTTGGTCTAGGCAAATAAAAGAACAAAAATTAAGTATATAAAATTACAACCAAATATTCATTTACTCTATCTACCTTTGCCGTATCAATATCTGAAACAAATTCAATATCTAACCCTTTTTTAATCATTTCATACAAAACTATGAAAAAAGTAATCGTTACCTTGGCTGCATGTGCGTTGTTTATGAATATGGCTGTTGCCGGCAATAATCCTACTGCCCCCTCTGCTATTGGTATGGCTGCCTACAAAGTAGTAAACAGCAATGCAATCAAAGTTATTGTGGTAAGTCCTTCCCAAGAAAATGTGACTATCAAAATTAAAGATGAGACTGGAAAAGTAATTTTCACAGATGTAGTACGGAACGAAGAGAAATTTTCCCGAAAATATATCTTTAATGCAGAATCTTCAAACAGCAACTATACCATCGAGGTTGTAAACAGCCAAGGAAGTAATACCCAAGAAGTTGCTTTCTAAGAACTAGTTGTCTTTTTAGCCTTTAAACCCCCATCAGCATAGGTCTGATGGGGGTTTTTGCCTATTTGAGTCTGCCTGTAGATCAGTCCTATTCTATTCCCATTAGTTTTCGTTGCGTAGCTAGGTCTCCTTTTTTAACAAACGTGATGGGTACAAACACATCAGTAGGTGTACCAATGTAGTACAGTGTCCAGTCTTGGTCGTAGGTATGGAGTAGGTGGCGAATACATTCAACACGGTCAAAAGTGGGTACGTCGCAGTCGTCCCAGTAGAAGAGTTCTACACGGTAATGCAACTGCTGCCGTTTCCCATTGATCGTAACTTCAATTTCGATTTCCTGTTTGCCTGGCAACGAAGGAATCGGGATTGCAATGTGTGCCATAAATATGAACCGTTATTTGTCTGAACCTTGATTTTTGGGACTATACGATTACCTTGATTACTATCTGAACCCTGATTCGTAGGATTTAAGGATTACCTTGATTACAGCTTTTTCCCTATAAGAGAATATTAAACCACGAAGAGGCAATAAGTAATCAGGGTAATCCTTAAATCCTACGAATCAGGGTTCAGACCATATCATTGTTACTCCGAACGCAGCGACTGTACTGGATTGACACGAGCCGCACGCAAGGCCGATAACCAACGGTAAGCCAGGCAATGCCCAGTAAGTGTAGAATAGTTTCTAAACATAGGTTTACAAGATTAAAAATTTCTGGTTATCAGGTAATTGGATGCCTAACTTTCAACGATATTCTTTATGGGTAAAGCTGCCAACCCACACATTTCAAACCGCCAAAAACTACTCTGACCGTAGGTTTTTAACCGGATTTGTCCATGCCGCCTGAAAAGTATGGTAGCTAACAGTCAGTAGCGTCATACACACCACTACACCTGCCGAAATCAAAAACGTAGTCACTTTCAGGTCTGTTTTGTAAGGAAAAGATTCCAACCACTGATGCATAAAATACCAGGCAATCGGAAAAGCCAGTATGCAGGAAATACCCACCAGTATCAAAAAGCTTTTGGAAATCAGCATAAACAAACTGCCTACTTCTGCTCCCATCACCTTACGTATGCTGATCTCCTTGCGGCGTTGCTCGGTGGTAAAGGCCACCAACCCCAGCAGCCCCAGACAGGCAATGGCAATGGTGAGTGTAGAGAACAAGGTAAAAATCTTTCCCCGTTTCTGATCGGCGGCAAACTGTGACTGAAAGTCCTGATCCAGAAAAGTATACTGAAATACTTCCTGTGGAAAGACTTTTTTAAAGGATTTCTCAATGTAAGCTACCGTCTGTGGAACATCTTTCGGATTCACCTTCACTTCAATGGTATTGTTATTTTCCCGATACAGTAATACGAGCGGCTCAATGGGATTATAGAGAGACTTCTGGTGAAAATCTTTTACTACGCCTACAACTTCTGCCAGATTAGTGGTATCTCCAGCTATTCGGAGTTTCTTACCAATGGGTTCTTTCCAGCCCATTTTTCGAACCAAGGCCTCATTCACAATCATGCGTCGGGTAGAGTCTGAACGATCTGTTTCCGTAAAATTCCTTCCTTTGACCACCTGAATTCCCAATGTAGGCAAATAAAAGGGATCAATGCCATAGGTATCTGAACCGGCATTCGTAAATCCTTCTTTGCCTTCAAATTCAAACAAAATAAAGTTTTGAGAACTTCCAGGAATACCACGAGAAGTACTGACAGCCTCAATGTGCGGATGTTGACGAAGTTCGTTTTTTAGCACATCCAGCTCATGTCTTCGTCCTTTAGATGGATCTACAGTCACTACTACCATCTGATCTTTGGTATAGCCTAGGTCTTTGTTTTTCAGAAAATTCAACTGATCGTACACAACCCAGGTGCTAATCAGCATCACCATAGAAATGGTAAACTGTACCACGACCAGGGTTTTTCGCAAGGTTGTATTGCTGGAACCTTTAGAGAGGTTTCCTTTCAGCACCAACACCGGATTGAATCGGGACAGATAAAAGGCGGGATAGGCTCCTCCTGCCAGCCCCACAATACCAATAATGAGCAACATCCCCATCCACAGTACGGGTTGCAGCAGCAGCATGTTCCCGTTGAGTTGCTTGCCTGACATTTCATTAAAAAATGGCAGCAACAAATACATCACACACAGACTTAGCCCCAATGACACCAACGTTAGTACCAACGACTCGATCAGAAACTGAAAAATAAGCTGTCCTTGTTGCGAACCTGCTACTTTCCGGATACCAATTTCCTTGGCCCTCCGTGCCGAACGGGCTGTGGTCAGGTTCATGTAGTTGATACAGGCAATGAGTACCATAAAAAGAGCCACCACAGAGAAGATATAGATGTATGACATACTACCCAGTTCTTCCGGCTCACCGTTCAGGGTAGATTTCAGGTGAATATCTACAATGGGTTGTAGTCCATATTTCATGGTTACATGGTAAGGAGCAAAAATAGAAGCCATGTAGGTCTTGTACATGGGCAACATTTTCTTTTCCAACGCACGAAAATCCGTATTTGGATGCAGCAGCACATAGGTAAAAAGGCTAAAATTACCCCAGTTGCTTTGGGTCAAAAAATCAGCCGATAAATTGGATACAGGCAGCAGGGCATTAAATCGGAGATGTGAATGCAAAGGCACATTCTCGATTACTGCCGATACTTTATAGACATGGTCGCCGTCACTTTGCAGCGACTTGCCCAGACTATTGGCAGCTGTCTGAAAATATTTTTCGGCCAAGGCACGGGTCAGTACAATGGAATTAGGAGCCATTAAGGCTGTTTTTGGGTTGCCTTCCAGGAATGTATAGGTAAATACCTCAAATAGGTTGCTGTCGGCATACATAATATTTTCTTCGTAAAACTGTTGGTTGCCGTTTTTTAACAACGTAGAACCCCCACCCACAAACCGCACTGACTGTTCTACCTCTGGATAGTCTTTGACCAAGGCAGGTCCTAGTGGAAATTGGGTAAACGTAATATGATCTTCCTGTTCGGGTTCTTTAATATCGGTAAAAACCCGGTAAATCCGATCAGCTTTGTCATGGTATCGGTCATAGCTGAGCTCATTTGCTACATACAAGAGCAGCAACAGACTACAGGTAATACCAATGGTCAGTCCCAGAATATTGAGGAGGCTATAGCCGACATCCTTCCGAAGATTGCGCAGGGCTACGGTAAGCAAATTTTTTAGCATATGATCTAAAAAAACAGGTTGAATACAATACAGTATGGCAAGTGTGCCTTGGTAGGTAGAAAATACGTGCCAAACCTGAAAAACAGCTTGAAAAGGCCTACGGCAGAAGGATTTATCAGAAATAGTGTACGAAAACGGACAGAAGCCGTTCAGATTCGCACACCGCAAATTGGCAACAAAAAACCGTGTACCCAAACAGTCTGAAAACTCGGTTTGGATACACGGTTATAAAGAAACAGCCAGATGCATTCTACAGGCTGGCAATCAGCTCAGCAAATAAGCCAGACAAGACAGTATCTGCCTGATTGGCCACCGCAATAATATCTTCGAGCAATACTGGGTGCAGGTTATTGGGGTCACATTCGTCTGTTACAACTGATACTGCCAGACAAGGTAGCTGCATATGGTTGGCTACAATTACCTCTGGTACGGTAGACATGCCCACTACATCAGCTCCGATCATCCGCAGAAACCGATATTCGGCACGGGTTTCCAGATTCGGCCCCATCACAGACACGTACACACCTTCAGGCAGTGAAACCTGTTTTTTTTGGGCTATTTGATGCATTTTCTGCCGAAGGGTTGGACAATACGGCTGACTCATATCCGGAAACCGAGGTCCCAGGGTATTGTCATTAGCTCCCCGCAGCGGATTGTCGGGTTGCAGGTGAATATGATCTTCCAGCATCACCAAAGTTCCTTTTTTATAGGCAAGATTCAGTCCACCAGACGCATTGGAAAGCAGCAATTGCTTCACACCCAGTAGCTTCATGACACGTATTGGGTAGGTTACTTGCTGCATGGTGTAACCTTCGTAGTAATGAAACCGTCCCTGCATCACCAACACTTTTTTGCCTCCACATGTGCCAAAAATCAGTTTACCACTGTGAAACTCAACCGTGGCAATCGGAAAATGCGGAATGGCACTGTACGGAATGGTATGGGTAATGTCGAGATGGTCCATAAACTTACCCAATCCTGTACCCAACACCACGCCTACTTCTGGCGTATCAATCCCTTGGTTTTGCAAAAAATGAACGGTTTCCTGAAGCTGTTCTAACATGTGTATAGGTTGCGTGGTTTGATTTGTTCCAAAATAAAATGCCACAGGTTCACAGGGCTTCACCCTGTGCTGATGGATTACGCCCCTTTCAGGGCTTTATGTGTAAGTCCTATAATATAGACTAAATCAATGCATATACTTAGTTTACTTTAGACCAACGGTATCGGCAATTAGGTAGTCACTGGTTTTCTGTGGATTTGCGGTGGTAATCATCTCACCTAGAAATCCAGCCAGAAACAGTTGTGTACCCATCACAATAGCTACCAGACCCAGAAAAAACAGCGGCTGATCGGTCACACTACGGGCTTTTTGATGCAGAAAGAGGCTGATATAGATTTTTTCGCCGATCAGCAGACAGGCAATGATGAGTCCGGTCAGGAAAGATATGGAGCCTAACATTCCAAAGAAATGCATGGGACGTTTGCGGTAGCGGCTTACAAACGAGATAGACATCAGGTCTAGCAGTCCAAACAAAAATCGTTCGATACCGAATTTGGAATACCCATATTTGCGAGGCCGATGCTCAACTACTTTTTCACCAATCCGCTTAAAACCAGCCCATTTGGCAATGACCGGGATGTAGCGGTGCATTTCGCCATATACATCAATATTTTTGACTACCTCCCGGCGGTAAGCTTTTAGTCCGCAGTTAAAATCATGCAATTGAATACCACTCATACGGCGGGTAGCCCAGTTGTAGAGTTTGCTAGGCAGGTTTTTGGTCAGGGCATTGTCGTACCGTTTCTTCTTCCAGCCACTTACCAGGTCGTATTTTTCTTCCGTAATCATGCGGTATAGTTCCGGAATCTCGTCCGGACTGTCCTGAAGGTCGGCATCCATGGTAATGATCACATTGCCAGTTGCATGTCGAAAACCAACCTGTAAACCAGCCGATTTGCCATAATTACGGTTAAACTGAACGCCTTTGATACATGGATTCTGTGCAGAAATCTGGCCGATTACCTCCCAGGAATGATCTGTACTGCCATCATCAATCAGGATTACTTCGTAGGTAAAGGCATGTTGTTTCATCACCCGGTCTATCCACTCACAGAGTTCAGGCAGGGACTCGGCTTCATCTTTGGCCGGAATGACAACAGATAATTGTATAGAATTCAAAGGCGTAAATGAGCTAAGTAGTTAAATGCGTAAATATCTGAAAGTCTACCTATTACTGTGCAAAAACATCCCGTTTTCTTTTCAGAATAGCGGCAATAATTAACACAATAATTGTCCCTATAATTATATTAGCAATAAGGGTAGTGAAAAAAACTTTGCCAGGGCCTGTCTCCTTAAATTTATTCTCTATCTCTTCAAGTTGTTTATCTACTGCATTTTCAGGTGCATTAAATTTTTTAGCCCATTGTTCTGTTGTTTCCAAGGTGTATTTAAGTTCTCTATCTCTGGAAGAAGGATCTATATAGAAAGAGTACGTGACACGAAACATACTAGATAAAAGAGCTATGATAACCAGCATCTGCATTCCTAATCCGAAACCTTGACCAAATGTCATGGCATTTTTATTTTCTTTTCGAAACAACTGGAGAGCCATGAAAATACCTACCGTAATGACAATAAAACTTAGCCATGCCAGCCAGCTAAACTCCATTTCAATAATACTGAGTATCAGACTGTAAATGATTAAACCCAGCCCAAAGTAAAGTCCATACCGCATGGCGATGCGGGCTGTTGAAGGGGTTTCGTTTGTTTGAAGTTGTTCCATAAAAATCAATAATTAGGTTGGAAAATGAAAAAAAATCTATTGTTTAGAAGTAGAATGGGCATCTGTTGTTTGTCCTAGATGAGACACGTTTTTCCGCATCATGGCTGCAATCATGCCTGTAAGCAGTATTTCCAGGGCTAAGTTTTTCACAAAAATTCCTCCCGGAAAAAAAATCATTTGAAAGGGTGTCACATTCGAAAGCATAGCTAACTGAGCCTGAATCATTTGTGTCAGGTTGGCATTTTGCTGAAATTCTGGTTTCTTCATCCGTTGCAGCATATCAGCCTTGGTTGCATCGAGAAACGATTGTAAAATCGTTGGATCTATCCTGACAATCAGGTAGATGGCCAGACAAGCCAGTGTAGTAGCAATGGCAGCTGTTTCCAGGCCAATCACAGCCCCTTGCCAGAAATGCAGTTGCCCTCCTTGTTTCCGATCCCGAAAGTAGCCCATCGCAAACAGTCCACAAGCCAGTGTAATCAGAATGTCCAGTGAACTCATCTGTGCCAAAGCTACATCCTTAACTAGGTATTGCAGAACCAAAAAATACAGTACCACCATTGCCGCAGCAATACTTCCAAAAGTCAACGACAGGCGTAAATATCTATTCATGAGTTCCAATACAACGAATACAAAACAACCAGAAACATACAGGCCAACTGCCCACTAAAAATTTTATTCTCTCCAAACTTGGCTACGAATGGGTTTGTATGACAGCATCTGCCCACTGCATAGCTCCCTGATTGATCACACCCAACACTTTGCCTGTAAACTGTTTTCCTATAAATGGTGTATTTTTGGATTTAGACCGGATATGTTTTTCGGTAAACGTCCACTGGGCTTTTGCGTCCAATATAGTCAGGTTTGCGGGTTGATTTTCCGCAATCTGAGGCACAGGCAAACCTAAAATCTGGCGTGGCTTTTCACTTAGCAAAGAAACTATTTTTTCGAGAGAAAGTCCCAAGTTATAGGTATGAATCACTGCAAAAGCCGTTTCTAGCCCAATAATTCCGAAAGAAGCCAAGTCAAATTCGAGTTGTTTTACTTCTACGTCCAGCGGATGGTGGTCAGACACAATGGCATCAATCGTTCCATCGGCCAGCCCCGCCCATAGAGCCGCTATATCATTGGCATTGCGGAAGGGAGGATTGACTTTCAGCAAGGTATCAAACTGCATCAGGTTGGTATCTGTAAAGGCAATCTGATGAGCCGCAATGTCGCAGGTGACCAGCAATCCTTGTTTTTTAGCTTGTCGGATCAGGTCTACCGATTCGGCTGTCGAAATACATGAAAAATGAATGCGACCACCTGTATAGCCCAAAATCTTCAAATCCCGCATAACCATCATGCTTTCAGCCATTTTTGGCATGCCTTTCAGGCCTAGCATTGTAGCCGACAACCCTTCATTCATGGTACCAAACTTAGTAAGCAAGGTATCTTCGGGGCGGTTGATAAATAAGCCCCCAAAAGGCTGCAAATACTGCAACACCTTCAGTACCATATCCGAATTCTGAAGTGGCTCATGTCCGTCTGAAAACGCCACAGCTCCAGCCCGGTTCAGGTCTATCATTTCAGTCAGGTCGGTTCCATGCACATCTACAGTCACCGCTGCAATGGGATGAATCTGTACGGGATGGCCTTCGCCAGAATTCCGGATGTATCGAATGGCTTCTTTACTTGCCACTACAGGCGAGGTGTTAGGCAACAGGGCAATTTCAGTAAATCCCCCGGCGGCAGCAGCTTCCCGTACCGATTGCAGGTCTTCACGGTATTCGTGTCCTGGGTCAGGGGCAGAAGCCCGCATATCCAGCCAGCCGGGCGTTACCACCAAGTTAGGTTGGTCTAGCACCACATCAGCCTGGTCTGTAATAGCGTCTGCAATCTGGCGGATGATGCCATCTTCAATGAGCAGACTTTTTGTCTGTCCGTTCAAAGGCGAATGTGTATCTATGATTTGAGCAGCCCGGATAAGCACTTTGGTCATGGCAGCAAATGAATTTCAGATGTGACGATGTTTGTTGTATTTTTTTCGCTGCAAAGGTAATCAAGGCTACGCAGTTTACAAGGGATAGGCTCGTTTTTGATTCACTACAGAGTTCCCTGCCTGATTTTATGTACGATCTCAATCCCTGACCCACTGATAAACATCCGGTGTTTTCGGTTGGGAATCAGTTTTTGTGTCCAATCCACCAGCCCGCCATCTGCCAGATCAATCGAAAAGTTTTTATAGGACAGAAAGAGTTTAAACTGTACCTGTTGGTAGTAATCCCCTTTGTCAAAAGCCGGAATGACCTGGGTGGGTACGCCTATTTCTGCTGTTTCCAAAGCCTGCATCAGTCGTTTCTGAAAGGCAGGATTATCTTTCCGGATGTACAATTGCACCGACAAATCGTTTTTCGAAAACTCCTGACTCAGCACCAGCAGATGCAAACGAAGGTGTTCCAGCAGTTGAGAAATTTCGAAAGAAAAATCTGCCTGAGCCATACCACCCGTCACCAAGCAAAACACGCCGAAATGAGCCGAAAAAGCTGGATTATCAAAGGATTGCCCCCGTACATGGCGATGTGTAGTGGCATACTTGACGGGTTGTGTGGACTTATGTTCTTTGTATTGCTGGGCAATCAACAAGGCTAGTACATTGGTTGCATCTGCTACTACTTCTGTGCCCCGTGTCGCACTGATTATATTGTTCTGATGCACAGGAGCCACTACGGCACAGCTACCCAAGGGAGCCAGCGGCGATAAGACCACAGGCGTGAATCCTCCCGCCTCAGCCTGCCTCAGCCATGTCAGTTCCAATTCCTTGTAAGCCAACGGGTTCTCCATCGTTGAAGGCATTACAAACCGATTCTGTGAAAACTGGCGGAGCAGTTCACCTGCATCTATGGCTGCTACTTTTTCCTGAAACAAATCCAGAAGCAAGGAAGAGAGTTCAGATGTGGACAGTCTACCAGTCAAAGCCTCTATCAGATGAGGCAGATCCAGTTTTTCTTCGATTTTTTGTCGAATGGTTTTCATGATACATCAGGATGGCAGGTTTGCCCAGAAAAAGAGAAAGCTTATCCCTTCACAAACCGTATGACTAGGATTTCTGCCAGTAAAAATACCAGGGCCGCTATCAGACAGTATTTCCAGAGGTTTTTACCTTGGTTCAAGTCTTTAAATTCACCTGCAAATTCGCCTTCATTCAAGGCATTAAACACCTGTACATTTTTGTATCGTCCGAAAATCTGCTTGAGTTCTGCCGTAGTATAACAGCTAAGTTGCGATTCTTTTTTGTCATAATTAAAGGCCAGCAGTTTCTGGGTTTGTCCGTTGATGGTCAGCTCATAATACCCCGACTCAGCCAACTGCCGTGAACCTGTTTGTGGATTTTCAGGCAAGTCAAAGATTAACTGTTTGCCATTGATACGCTGGGAAGGAATCACTTCAAAATTGCCTCTTTTGAGCCGATACACAGGTTCTTTCGGCACTTCATTCACCTCCACAGCAATGCTAGGCTCCTGAAATGAATACGACAACCGTTCCTGCGTCTTGCTCAGGGCAGCCATTTTGTATAATACTGGCACAAACAAGGCGTGTTTGGGAAAATCCGAAAGCTCGGCATTCAGTGGCGCCGCACATAGGTACACTTTGCCTTTGGCGGCAGTATAGCGGCTCAGAAATGGGGAACCATTCTTGTATTGCAGCAAGGCCGACCCACGGGAAGTCCACTGCCAAACAGAAGTAGCCTGCGGCATAGCCATGACTCCTTTTTCGGTAGAATTTTCAAAAATAGATTCAAAAAACGGATTGCTGCGGTCAGGTGGCTGGAGTATCCCTCGTTCTTTTGTTCCAGTTGTAGCTGTAGCAGAGCCTATCACGGCTGGCACCGGAACACCCAGCCGACTCAATAGCGACTGATAACTCGCAACCGATCCGCTTACTGAAGGGAAAACCACTAAACTGCCACCGTTTCGGACAAATTCTTCTATGGTAGTTAGCAACGTTCCACTTAGATCCGTGATACCGTCCAGAATCACTAGGTCAGAGGTTTTCACCAACGTTGGATCTACATTACTAGACCCAAAGCTACGGATAGAGAAGATAGACTCATTGCTAAACACATTGGGCACATATCCGCCTGTAGCAGAGCCATATATATTGACAATCTGAATCACAGGAGACGCATTGACCACAAAAAAATACTCATTGTCAAACGTCACCGGATAGTCTTCAAACGAAATTTTGCCTTTTTTCAGTCCTCGTTCTTTCAGCGTAAAATCAAAGGCGGTGACCACAGGCGTACCGGGTGCCAGCGTCACGGAAGCCGATGAAACCTGTTTTTCATCCATAAAAATCTTTACTGGCAACTGCGAGATGGCTTCTTTACCTGTATTAACCAGCCGTACATTCAGCGTATTGGTTTCCATTTCTTTGACAAAAGGCGTAGCCAACCACACCGAGTCTACATATACATTGGCTGTTTCTTCGGTTTGTACAGGCACCAGAAACAACTGGCTGCTGGTATCTATCGGCAGCTGGTTCAGGTCACCAACCGTACTTTTCTGAAAATCTGAGAACCACAACAACTGATTCTGCGACCCTGCTTTGGTGCGAGTCAGCAGATTGTTTTGCCGTTTGTACACACTTTCTAGGTCACGAGGTATAGGCGAGAAGTTTACTTCAGTGAGCCGATCTTTGAGCTTATCGGGTGTAGCTAGGTATTGATCACGGCTTTCAAAGTCATTGGTAAGCAGTTGTACAGACGGTGTTTTAGGCAAGGCTGTAAGCACCGACTCAATTTCTTCACTGGCCAGATTGAGGTACTGTACTTTTCCAGCTTCGTTCTGCATACTCATAGAGTTATCCAGGTAAATTCCCGTATTTCCCTGCATCTGAATACCTTGTGACTTGGGCTGCCGCAGAAAAGGCTGGGCAAAGGCCAGTACCAAAAACGTCAGAAATAGCACCCGACAAGCCAGAATCAGCAGTTGCCGCAGCCGTCGAAACGAGTTGGTGCTCGTCTTTACCTCTTTCAGAAAAGCTACATTGGTAAAATAAACTTTACGGGTACGACGAAAATTGAAAAGATGAATAGCCACCGGAATGGCGACTGTCAATAAAGCAAATAAAAATGAAGGATACAAAAAGCTCATGTACTACCAGAAAAAAGGGTTTGTACCCCAATTAAAACAAAATCATACGATTGGACAAATCTTTGCCCTATCTTTCAAACGTACATACGTTTTTATTCCATACAATGAAAAATGAATAAAATTTTTTATTCATGCAGAAGATATTTTACAAAATCCTCTATATTTGCATCGCGATTCACGCAACAGGCCGGCCAAGTGGTGGAATTGGTAGACACGCTACTTTGAGGGGGTAGTGCCTTTAGTGGTGTGGGGGTTCGAGTCCCCCCTTGGTCACAAAGCCTTGTAAGCTAACCACTTACAAGGCTTTGTTATTTTCAGGTGAGTTATAGCTTTTGCCCTCATCCTGTCCAGCAGCCCCCACTAGAAACGGATGAATGAAGAATGATTGCCTCAATTCCTACCTATGCAACACATACCACCAATTTGATATATGCACAAAAAAGTCTATTTTTCTATTTTGCATCCATATAAAAATAATATAGCCTTTGTATACCATCTGTTTACTTTTTATTTATTTTGCCAATTAATCAACGGTATGTTTTTCGCTAACTAACATTACGATTGGAAACTATTGGACATCACACATGCCTGAATACGGAAGATGTAGACAAGATTGAACAAGAAGGACCTTTTAAGGCAACGCATGACTCGAAAACTGGCAAGTATCAATTTCTAGGCACAGGATATTATTTTTGGGACAATAATATAGAGGCAGCAAAATTTTGGGGAGAAACGCATTATAAGGGTAATTATTTAGTATTTAAGGCAGATCTTATCATCCCAAAAGAAAAGTTTCTAGACTTGGTTGGTAGTCGGGAAAACATGATTTATTTACAAGAACTGATGGTTCGCTTTAAATCTCAAAACAAGAATAGTGAACATTGGGAATTAGGCAAGTTTATAGAGTTTATGAAGGAAGTGGCGAACAAACCTGGCTTTAAAAACGTTTTTCCTTATACAGTATTTCGGGCAATAGACAATAATGCAGTTATTAAAAAGGAATATAAATACCTTTTTGTAGCAGGTAAGCACAGCTATATAAATCTTAATCCAAGACTCATTATTTGCTTAGTAGAAAAAAGTAGCTTAGTTTTGAAAAATTTTTGCGTGGTGTACCCGGAAAAGTATATAAGTTAAATTCCTAATTTTATTTTTTTATTATGGATGCTCAAATGTTAGAGTCACTAAAATTGTTGGATAAGTTTTTTGCTGAGACACCCAATGAAGAACTCAATGCCATGTTTGATAAATACAACCATTTATCATTTGAAGGGCAGAGTGTATCCGAATACATGAATAATTTTCATTTGGCTTACAGTCTTGAATTGCTTGATAAACAAGTCGGAGTTTTCAGTGAAATCAAACCAGATACTAGTTATATAGGGCAAGTAACTCAAATAGAGTATCCCTATAACAATGCTATATCAAGTCATTCAAATTATGCCTTAGCTGCTTAATCTATGCAACTACAATTGGTAGACACAAAAGCAACTCAAGTAAACCTGCAAGTACAGGAAACGGAGGGAGCAGAAAAGAAATTTGATTTGCACCATTCATTTTTTGTGGATGAAAGTAATGCAAATGTATTTGGTATTTCTTTTAATATCCAATTGCAAAATCCTTCTTATCACTTGTCAGTTCAATACATAGCATGGTTTCAAACAGCGACACCTATTGATGAGGTATTTAAGAACTCGGATTTCCCAATTGTAAATGCTCCTGCTATTGCCTATCCCTATTTACGGGCTTTTATTGCTAACCTGACACTCAATGCAGGCTATGAACCAGTGAACCTTCCATCAATAAATTTTACAGCATTAAAGCAGAACACTTAAAAATAAAAATACTCCAAGGGCTAGCCTTGGAGTATGTGAGAATCTAAGGGCATATTATTTTTAAGCATTGCATTAACGGTGATCTTTGATGGCCATCGTCAAGCGGCTGATGCACACGAGCTGCCCGGCCTCGTTGGTAATCCGGATTTCCCAAACATGCGTACTCCGCCCGATGTGCAACGCTGTAGCCTTGCCCCACACATAGCCTTCTGACACCGAACGAATGTGATTGGCATTGATTTCTAGTCCCACGGCATATTGTTTTTCCGGATCCAGGAAACAGTTGGCAGCCATGCTTCCGACCGTCTCTGCCAGCACTACAGATGCCCCGCCATGCAACAACCCCAATGGCTGATGCGTACGAAAATCGACTGGCATACGGGCAATCAGATAATCGTCGCCCACTTCGGTAAATTCAATTCCAACATAGGTTACCATCGTATTCACCTGCATCTGATTCAGTGAATCAGTAGTTATTTGAGGTGAAAACAGTTTTTTTTCATGGATCATAAGCAAACGTTTTTGGGTTGCAAGGTGTGTGTTTTGCTTACTATACCCAACTAAAACGAAGAAAAAATATTTCTCAGCATCTATTGATAGATGTGAACAAACTCAAACTTGAAAATTTGGATACTTTTAAAACTAAGCTTGTCATCATACTTACAGATTTGAATACTTTTAAAACTAAACTTGTTATTCGGGCTTATAAGGAGCCGCGATACCTACTTTGTGCATTTCAGAAGTATTTCGGCAGAGGTATCCTTTTTTACAGAAAAAAATAGTACTTTTGCATTCTGTTTAGAAGAAAAATAGTACAAATCCAATCCATTGAAAACCAAAGAGATATATCTGATTCGTCACGGAGAGACGGACTATAACCGTAAAGGAATTGTACAGGGAAGTGGTGTAGATACTGACCTGAACGCCTTGGGGCGTAGCCAGGCGAAAGCTTTTTTTGACAGCTACCACCATATTCCTTTCAAAAAAGTATACACCTCCTGCCTCAAACGTGCCATCCAGTCCATTGAAGGATTTTTACAGTTAGGCATTCCACATGAGATGCAGAAAGGTCTAAACGAGATCAACTGGGGCTACCGGGAAGGACAACAAATCACGCCTGAAGAAGATGCCTACTACCACTCGGTACTGGCAGCCTGGGCAGATGGCAACGTGTCTCTGCGGCTAGATGGTGGCGAAAGTCCCGCAGATGTACAAGACCGTCAGAAGCCTGTCATGGATCTGATCCTGTCTCGTCCAGAAGAAGATGTGATTCTGGTTTGTATGCATGGCCGGGCTATCCGAATTATGCTTAGCCTCATTATGCAGCAACCCCTGCATCTGATGGATCAGTTTGAGCATACCAACCTGTGCCTGTATAAACTTACCTACAATGGCAAAACGTTTACCATAGACAAGCATAACGACATTCGTCACCTAGAAAAACTTACCCATCTAACTTCTTAATCTCACTCACACCTTGCTTACCAAACGCATCATTCCCTGCCTGGACATCAAGGACGGTCGTACTGTAAAAGGGACTAATTTTATAAACCTACGTGATGCCGGCGACCCTGTAGAACTAGCCCAACGGTATGCCCAAGAAGGAGCCGACGAGCTGGTATTTCTTGACATCACCGCCACCGTAGATAACCGCAAAACCTTGGTTCAGCTCGTCAACCACGTGGCGGCAGTACTAGATATTCCGTTCACAGTAGGTGGTGGTATTGGCTCAGTAGCGGATGTGTCTGCCCTGCTACAAGCCGGAGCCGATAAGGTCTCTATCAACTCGGCCGCTGTTCGAAATCCAGCTCTGGTCAATGAACTGGCACGGGAATTTGGGAGTCAGTGCATTGTAGTAGCCATTGACACCCGCAACGTAGATGGCACAGAACTCGTACATACCCACGGCGGAAGAAAACCAACGGATATTCAGACCATTGGCTGGGCCAAAGAAGTAGAAGACCGGGGAGCTGGCGAGTTGCTGGTTACCTCAATGGATGCCGACGGAACAAAAGCCGGATTTGCCCTGAATATCACACGTATCCTGTCCGAACAATCGTCTATTCCAGTTATTGCCTCTGGCGGAGCCGGAACCCTAGAACATTTTAAGGAGGTTTTTACTGCCGGCAAAGCCGACGCAGCCCTAGCTGCCAGTATTTTTCACTTTAAAGAAATTGAGATTCCCGTTTTAAAACGATATTTGCAAAATAATCAAATTACGATGCGAGTATAGTGATAGAGACTGAGAGAGTGGATGAATAGTCCTCGGGGACTTTTGTGAATCTTCTCACTGCTCTAGAGATTCGCTTTAAGCGAAGCCTTCCCTAGTCTCACTTAACTCACTAACTTGCTCATTTATTCATTTACTCAGACCGCTGTTTCAGTGTACTGCTGTTCCAGATTTGGAATCTGGAACAAATCTGCGGTGGATTTGTAATCCACCAAAATGCCATAGCATTTTTGGGTGTTAGGCACAGGATCTGTTTGTGTGTGAGACTCACAAGGTGTTTGTCTCAAATGGCTCTGGCAAATGCTATCGCATTTGGTGGATTTTCAATCCACAACAGCCACGTTCTGGATTGAAAATCCAGAACAGCATTGGCAGCATTGGGACAGCATGGGCAACAGAGTTGCCTCATTTACAGATTCACTAACTTGCTCATTTACACATTTACTCATTTACCATGCAGTCTATAGATTTTGACAAACAGAATGGATTAGTACCAGCCATTATTCAGGATGCTGTCACACAGAAAGTACTGATGCTGGGGTATATGAATCAGGAAGCTTTTGAAAAAACCCAGCAGGAAAAGGTTGTGACGTTCTTTAGCCGAAGCAAAAACCGGCTTTGGACCAAAGGCGAAACATCCCAGAATTTCCTACATGTACAGGAAATTCGCATTGACTGCGACCAAGATACCATTCTGATTCAGGCAACTCCCGCCGGGCCGACCTGCCACACGGGAGCAGATACGTGTTTTGATGAAAAAAATCATGAAAAAGCCCTGTTTCTAAACCATTTGCAACAAACCATCCGGGAACGAAAAAATTCTTCTCCAGAAGAATCCTATACAGCCAAACTGTTTGCCAAGGGCATCAATAAGATTGCCCAGAAAGTAGGCGAGGAAGCTGTAGAAATTGTTATTGAGGCCAAAGACAATAATGATGAGCTGTTTAAAAACGAAGCCGCCGACCTATTGTTTCACTTTCTGGTACTGTTGGAAGCCAAAAATACAGACTTAGATGAGGTTATTGACATACTACAGGCCAGACATACGGCTAAAAAATGATCCGATACATCCCGGATGTATGGTAATCCCCTCTTTCTTCTACCATTTCGGAGCTGACTCTGTCCTAAAAACAGTGGCATCACCCAAAGAAAAAAGGCTTTATCCAAACACTGAGGTTCGTTTGTAAGTATATATACACCGTAATTCCTTGGCAAATTTTTATTTTTCACTACCTATAAACTACTAATCACATGAAATTCCTGATTAAACTTTTGCTCTCAGCCGTAGCTGTTTATGTGACAGCCCGTATACTTCCTGGCGTTACAGTTACTGGCTTCACTGCGGCTATCATAGTAGCCATTGTACTGGCTTTGCTCAATACCTTTGTCAAACCTGTACTGACCATCCTAACCATTCCCATTACCATTCTAACACTGGGTTTGTTTCTACTGGTCATCAACGTCATCATCATTTATATGGCGGATTATTTTATTGATGGTTTTGCGGTCAGTGGTTTCATAACAGCCCTGTTTTTCAGTATCATACTAGCAGTAGCGAACTGGCTGCTGGCCTCTTTACTGGACGACTAGTCGTTTGTTTCACAAGCTGGCAGACCTACTTACCTGTACTCACACAGATATCTATGATTGATTACCATAACAAAGTATTCCGTTCAGTCAGTAATACTGCCAACGGAGAAGTCAGTGCCCAGACCCTGTTCTGGTACCAGCAAACCGGAACTATTGTCACTGCTACCTATCGGGGCGGTGGTATACAAATCGGACACTTGCTGGCTACTGTAGATGAAAATGGAGAACTAGACATGCGGTATCACCACCTCAATGATGCGGGCGTACTCATGACAGGCATTTGCCAGAGTATACCCGAAGTTCAGTCAAATGGCCTGCTGCGGCTACATGAGAAATGGCAATGGACCAGCGGCGATAAAAGCTCTGGTGAATCTGTGATTGAAGAAATTTTACTTTAGAGTATTTCATCTACAGACACGTATGTATTTTTACTCATTTTTCTACATTATCATTACAGCTTAGTGTTTTCCACTCGGAAATCACCTTTTTTTTTGACAAATCCTGAGAGAAAAGCAGTATTTTCGGGGTATTATTTGTATACTTGTCTTGTTGAACGGAAGATATAGTTGTTGAACCTAAAACTCATTACACATTTGGAAACGGCAGTAGCAAAATTTAAACAGAATCAGTTTGTCAAGGATTCTGCTGCTTTTGATATAGAAAATATTCCTCAATATATCTTAAACCTGGAAATTAGTAAAGATGGGTTTCGTACCTGTGTCACTGACACCCAGAATAGTAGATGCGTGTGGCTGGAAGACCAGCATTTTTCTACCTTGCTGCAAAAAGAACAACTGATTGAACAACTAGAACTGATCTACGAAGACCATGAAATACTGAAAGCCGGATTTTGGCATAAAGTACGTCTGTCTATCAAAAATCAACACTTTACATTGCTTCCCAGTTCGTTGTTTCACAAACAACACGTACGCGACTACCTGAAACTAGCCGACCATGCGTTGTCAGACCAGACTGAAGTCTTTTTCTATCGTCATCCGCATAGTGAGATCGTCAATATCTTTGCCGAAGAAAAGCTAATTACAAACTGGTTTCGGAATAACTATCCATCCAAAAACATCGAATTTGTCCACCATACCAGTGCCCTGATTGAAGGTGTATTCCATACCGAGCCAGCTCCAGTACGATCTGTCTCAGTACTCGTCGAATCGTCTCATCTGACTATCTTGGTAACCAATGGCAAAATGCTGGAATTATGCAACACATACTTCTATGTCAGTGCCCAGGATTTTATTTATTATGTCATGCTGGTGTTTCATGAGCTACAACTCAACCCAGAAGTACATAAGGTAACCCTGTACGGCGAAATCAGTCCAGAGTCTGTCATTTTTGAGCATTTGTACTGCTACATCCGTCATGTCACATTTGGCAACAAGCCAACCACCATGAAATTCGGATACATGTTTGATGAAGTACTAGATCACCGCTACTTTGATGTCTTTAACATCTACCTGTGCGAATAACATCTACCTGTGCGAATAACTGTGTTGCACTGAATGCTTTTCTTTCCAAATATACTTCCTGCACAATAAACGAAAATTCCTCGACGGATGCCATCGAGGAATTCCAGTAACAAACCACTTACAACCTAAATTCGTTTTTTTATATCGTCTATCAGACTAGGTCTGAGGATATTTCTTTTCGTTTCTGATAAT
>JACCDR012293784.1_pt1 | contig 34963 bp, 23 predicted proteins | sample 7446431 | NCBI WGS metagenome assembly JACCDR01 (sample SAMN15323443, study PRJNA562643) | freshwater metagenome | isolation source: river surface water | place: USA:Blue River Watershed | collected 2017-08-17 | reverse complement strand
TGCCTGGTGGCAATAGCGCTGTGGAACCACCTGACCCCATTCCGAACTCAGAAGTGAAACGCAGCTGCGACGATGGTAGTGTGGCAGTTGCCATGCGAGAGTAGTACACCGCCAGGCTCCCAATAAAGCCAAAGAGCCCACTCATTCGAGTGGGCTTTTTGCTTTATGGGCCTGTCGGTCGACCACCCGAGCAGGGCAACCCATGCGAGAGTAGTACAGCGAAGCCGGGAATAAAGAACGCAACCTGCGTTGCGTTCTTCCGGCAGAGCCCCCCGAGCTCCGCGAAGGGGGTGAACGTAAACGAAGCCACCCTGTCAAAGCCTTCAAACTCATCTATTTAGCTTCTCGAGCCGGCAGTTGTATTACTATCATTTTTTGAGCTCTTAAATTCACACAGAAGAGGCTTAGACGATCTTGATGGGGAAATTGCTGGAAGTTTCAGAGTAAACATGAAAAAAATAAGGCTACTTTCGTAGCCTTATTGCTTATACAGAAATATCAATGTTGTTGCCAAGATTACCCACAGGAGCGCTCGCGGGTGCTGAGCTAGCCGCTGTTTGTAGTAATTGCATGACCATCTGACCTTCCTGCTTTTGCTGGGATTTCGCCAATGAAGCGCCCAACAGTTCATAGCTTTGGCTGACAGCCGCAGCTCCGATGCCTTGTGTCATAGTTCCTCCCATGCCAACACATCAATTAGGGTATCGGTGATCTTGGCAAAGACTTTAGCTTTTTTTAAAAATTAGTTCGATCATTCACAAAGTGATGGCGTGATACAAAATAAAAAAGCCTCGGTTGTTGCAGCAACCGAGGCCGGGGGCCTATCGCTTGGGAGTGACTTATGTTCGCAAGCTTTAGATTTGGAACTCGTTATGACAATTGAATTAACGCCGTCGTTGGTTTTAAGTTTGCGGGTACGACGTTATTCTCAAGCGGTTTTAATGGACGGGTTGGACCTTTTTTCACGAATCCTTTTACTAAAGGCTCAGGTTTCATCCATGATTTACCGACTTTTTTCGCGATGACTTGTTTGATATCGGCCACATCGTAACCAGCTTTAATTTTCATGCGAATATAAGGAATACCTGATGCTTCCAGTGCGCCGCTGACGAACCAGTCGGGCACTGCTTTATGTCCGGTTTTATCCGTGTTATTGACTAGGTCAACCACGGCAACGATGGACATATCGACTGGATCGCAAAGTACGTAGTCGAGGTATTTCGCATTTAGTTTTTGCAATGCGGCCCGGCGTGCCCGCGCGTCAGCTTTGGGTTGTACTTCGAGTACATCGGCAAGTTTAATTCGATTCATAATTTTATATTCATCGCCAACCGCGTGTTCCAACAGCCCCAGAAAAGATCGTTCAACTGGTGTTAATAATTGCGGTTTTTTAGTAAGAGGAAACGGATTGCCTTGGTGCATCCACCAATTGACGGCAAACGCGGTGATGATGGTTAACAACACAAGTAATACAATGATGTATTCCATAGCATGGTCCTCTGACAAAAGATTGACGGTCTAACACAAATGTGACAGCTAAAGCACATATCTTCATGTTCTAAGCAGGAACTATGCCATTGATTACAGCTCAAAAGAGATAAAATTATAATTAGTGTGAATGCTAACCATTGAGAGCATTAATGAGGTTAATGGAATTAAACTGCTTATAGTAGATGCGTTTTCGCTTTTTATTACCTTGGAGTCTCCATCATGAGCATTGAACGTGCAGGCCTACAGATCTTAGGGCCGATGAACGCAGAATACGATAGTGTACTAACCACAGAGGCTTGCGGGTTTTTAGTGGCGTTGGTCCGTGAATTCCGGCCTCGGTTGCAAGATTTACTTGCCGCGCGTAAAGCACGGCAAGCACAGTTTGATGCCGGAGCCTTACCGGATTTCTTAACTGAGACCCAAGCGATTCGGCAGTCGGACTGGCGTGTGGCGGATATTCCTCATGATCTGCAGGATCGCCGTGTGGAGATCACCGGTTCCGTCGAGCGTAAAATGATCATTAATGCGCTAAATGCCGATGTAAAAGTCTTCATGGCTGATTTTGAAGATGCCCAAGCGCCAAGTTGGCAAGGCGTGATGGACGGACAGATCAACTTACGTGATGCCAATGCGGGTAGCATAAGTTATACGGACCCCATTTCTGGTAAGCAATATCAATTAAATAGCAATCCGGCGTTACTTATTGCGCGCGTGCGTGGCTTGCATTTACCTGAACAGCATTTGCTGGTGGATGGTAGTATCGTCCCTGGGGCCTTGATGGATTTCGCGCTGTATTTTTACCATAACTTAGCGCTACGTCAGGCGAAGCAATCCGGTGTTTATTACTATTTACCTAAGCTACAAAGTCATCACGAAGCCAAATGGTGGGACGATGTGTTTCGCTTTACACAGGCGTATTTTAAGGTCCCGGTGGGCACTATTCGTGCGACAGTGCTGATTGAAACACTCCCTGCCGTGTTTGAAATGGATGAAATTTTATATGCGTTACAGTCGCACATCGTGGCATTAAACTGTGGGCGCTGGGATTATATATTTAGTTATATCAAGACGTTGCGTAATCACCCCGACCGCGTATTGCCAGATCGCCAAGCCGTTACTATGGCTCAGCCATTTTTAAATGCATATTCACGTTTGCTGATCAAAACCTGTCACAAGCGCGGCGCTTTGGCAATGGGCGGCATGGCGGCATTTATTCCGGCCAAAGATCCTGAAGCCAATGCGCAAATTTTAACGCGAGTCACCGCCGATAAAGAGCTCGAAGCCCGTAATGGCCATGACGGGACTTGGGTGGCGCATCCAGGGCTTGCTGCAACGGCCAATGCTGTCTTTGATCGTTACTTAGCGGGCCGTATCAATCAATTGGATATAAGTCGCGCCGAGGATGCTCCGATCACGGCGGCAGAATTACTAGCGCCAAGTTCAGGTGAGCGCACCGAACAAGGCATGCGGGTTAACATTCGCGTTGCACTGCAATATATTGCCGCATGGATCAGTGGTAAAGGCTGTGTGCCCATCTATGGTTTGATGGAAGATGCTGCGACGGCGGAGATTTGCCGCACATCGATTTGGCAATGGATCCGACATGGTAAAACCTTGGCCGATGGCCGAGTGGTTACGGCAGATTTATTTGCCGCGATGCTGGCCGAAGAGGCGGTGGTGGTATTTAAAGAGGTGGGACCTGAGCAGTGGCAAGCGCAACAATTTGAAAAAGCGCAGCGGTTGCTACTTGAAATCACCACGGCAGAACAACTGGTTGATTTTTTAACACTGCCAGCTTATCAGTTACTTACAGCTCAGTAACTATGAATGAAGTGATGTACAGCTGCCACAAGCTGCATCATCAACATACACGCAGCCGTATGTTAACCACATGCGGCTGCGTTCACTAGCGATTTGCCTAAGATGTCATTTTAACCCCGACTGGAGCTCGATTTTTTTCTTCAGCGGGTCGCTGTTACCGCTTAGCTTGCTTCGTTCAATGCTTTTTTCACCGACAACAATACCTCAGCATTGAATTGTCTAGGCGATTTCTTCAGCTATTTCAACAATTTGTCGACGAAGCCAGATATGGCTCGCGTCTTGATGCAGCAATGGGCTCCAAATCATTTTCAATTCAATCGATGGGATAGGAAAGGGCGGATCCATGATCGCCATATGGCTATCGTTGCGATACAGCATGGCGGCTTTGAGCGGTAAGGTCGCGATCAGGTCACTCTCTACTGCCAAATGCATCGCCACATGGTAGTTCCGCGTAAACACGCTGATATTGCGTTGTTTACCAAATTTCGCCAAGGCTTCATCAACCCAACCTAGTTTTTGTACATCGGCAGGGTCCATCCCTACACCAACCCCAAAGCCCGTTTTGCTGACCCAAATATGCTGCGCCTTGAGGTAAGTATCCAGGTTAAAGTGCTGCAAAATATGATTTTTTTTATTGATTAAGCACGCAAAGCTATCGCGCCAGATGGTTTTTTGATGGAACGACTGTGGCAACTGATCAAAGCGGTTGATGGCCATATCGACTTTGCCATTTTCAACGTCGTGAAAGGTCACATCGGATGGCGTCATAATATCTAATGAAGTGCCCGGCGCTTCTGCGCGCAGTTTTTTTAACAGCGCCGGGATCAAGGTCGAGGCGGCATAATCACTGGCCATGATTCGAAACACGCGCTGACTGTGTTCGGGTTCAAAATCTTTGTTGGGTTGCAGCGTTTCTTCAAGTGTCAGTAACACCCCGCGTACCACGGGGGCAAGTTCTTTCGCGCGCTCGGTGGGAACCATGCCATCGGAGGTGCGAACCAAAATAGGATCATTTAATAAATCGCGTAACCGTTTTAAACCATTACTCATGGCGGGCTGGGTGATATTTAGTTGGTTGGCCGCACGCGTGACATTTTTTTCGCGCAGCAGCACATCCAAATACACCAATAAATTGAGATCGATTTTGCTGATATTCATCGGAAGCGTTTTTTATCGGACAATATATATTCATATAATGAATGATGAGCATCATAAAAATCAACTATATGAATTTTAATTTTGCCCCCTATAGTGAATTCACCGAAGGGCACCGGCCAGCGCCGTCCCTCTGCAAGCACTTAACCGCTGGACGTTAAGTGAGCAGTGTTATCCAAGGGGAATCCGCATGTCAGTTTATCAAGCTACTATTTCACAATTACAGCAAGCATGTCAGACGCAAGGCAGCGCCTGGAATGCAATTAATCCAGAATATGCCGCACGGATGCAGCTGCAGAACCGTTTTAAAACCGGCCTTGAGATTGCCCAATATACCGCCGATATCATGCGGCGCGACATGGCAGCCTATGATGCAGATCCGACTCAGTATACTCAGTCCTTAGGCTGCTGGCATGGTTTTATCGGCCAACAAAAATTGATTGCTATCAAAAAACATTTTGGCAGCACCAAAGGTCGTTACCTGTATTTATCGGGGTGGATGATCGCGGCGTTACGTTCGGAATTTGGTCCTCAGCCTGATCAATCGATGCATGAAAAAACTGCAGTTCCAGCATTAATCGAAGAGCTGTATACCTTCTTACGCCAGGCCGATGCGCGTGAACTGGGTGGTTTGTTCCGTGAATTAGATGCTGCTCGTGCTGCCGATCAACAGCACAAAGTTACGGAGATCCAAGCAAAGATCGACAACTTCCAAACGCATGTGGTGCCTATCATTGCCGATATTGATGCCGGGTTTGGCAACGCCGAAGCCACTTACTTGTTGGCAAAGAAAATGATTGAGGCCGGTGCCTGCGCCATCCAAATTGAAAACCAAGTATCGGATGAAAAACAGTGCGGTCACCAAGATGGTAAAGTGACAGTGCCCCATGCGGATTTTCTTGCCAAAATTAACGCCGTTCGTTACGCCTTTTTAGAGCTTGGCATCACCAACGGTATTATCGTAGCGCGCACCGATTCGTTGGGCGCAGGGTTAACCAAACAAATTGCCGTCACGCAAACCCCGGGCGACTTGGGTGATTTATATAATAGTTTCTTAGATGGTGATTACATTGCCTCGGCGGATGATATCAACAACGGCGATGTGGTGGTAAAAGCCAACGGCAAGTTATTAAAACCAAAACGGTTAGCCAGTGGTCTGTTCCAATTTAAAGCCGGTTCAGGTGTCGACCGTGTGGTGTTGGATTGTATTACCTCACTGCAACATGGCGCTGATTTGTTGTGGATTGAAACCGAGAAACCACATATCGGTCAAATTGCGGAGATGGTGGATCGCATCCGTGAAGTAGTACCCAACGCCAAACTGGTTTATAACAACAGCCCATCATTCAACTGGACCTTGAACTTCCGTCAGCAAGTGTTTGATGCATGGCAAGCGGAAGGCCGCGACCTGTCTGGTTACGATCGTGCGACCTTGATGAGTGCGGACTATGATCAAACCGCATTGGGCTTAGAAGCTGATGAACGTATCCGTACCTTCCAAGCCGATGCGGCAAAACGTGCTGGCATTTTCCATCACTTAATCACGTTACCTACTTATCATACCGCGGCGTTATCTACCGATAATCTAGCCAAAGAGTATTTTGGCAACGCGGGTATGCTGGGTTATGTGGCCGGTGTACAGCGGCAAGAAATTCGTCAAGGCATTGCTTGTGTGAAACATCAAAATATGTCGGGTTCAGATATTGGTGATGACCATAAAGAATACTTTGCCGGTGAAGCGGCGCTGAAAGCCGCCGGTAAAGACAATACAATGAATCAGTTTTGAGGGGAACTGATCTATTGTGATGTGGCCTAAAGGTGCTGCAGGGCATAACCCACGAGGCCACCTGTCACCCCCGCAGATGATGTAACGTTGTGCTGAGCGTTACATTTCTGCGGTGGCATATCGGTAGTAACGCTATGGGTTAGACTGAGATTTTCCGCTTAGATTTTAAGCTGAAACTTGACCTGTTTTCGTACCGCGTGTTGACATTTTGTCCGTTAAATACCGCGGCGCTTATGAAGCAAATGCAAGTAAATCGTAGATATGGGCGTGGCTGCACTATGCAGTGTTAGGCAGCGTAAGCTGCCTTTTTTTATGCTGTAGGCGCAAACCAATCTATTTAATGGGTATAACTGCCGCCAAAGCCAAGTCTCAACTAGCTGAGGTTGCTTGGTCATGCACTATGGTTGCTAGATGCGGTGTTAGCGCCCCCTTGCATGCTGGCCATGGTGAATTCTTCCGTCAAAAATTCGGCATGACTGCCTTGGCTAATCGTGGCATGACCTGCCAGCACATTGATTAACTGGCCCATTCGCAAACGGTCGTATGAAATGAATCGATCCAACTTCCCCGGCCGTTCTAATACTATGCCATCTTGATTGAGACGTACCACGGCAAATAAGGTCACAATAGTGTTGTGATGTCGAGTAAATCTGACCCCGGCTAACGCCAAGCGTGAACGTAATTGCTGACTTACTACATGTTTGAGCGCAATTTTTTCCATAGTACACCGTGTTGATTGATAGATAGACATCGGCACGAGTCATCTTTCACCACCTTCACCGAGCTTCGTTGATGAGGAATTTACTCAATGACTTGGTAAACCGCATGCTATCACTGAGATTGCGGCTTTCCGGTGTATTTTAGTTATCCGTGATGACATTAATTTGACGTCCGTAACGCATTTTCGTTACGGAGCATAGGTACGTTTACTCGCAACCTTTGTCTGTTTGAAGGTTGATGCAACTATTCACACGGCAGCTGATAATAATCGGCAATATAGCGCCATGCTGTGGGTGCATCATCGACAAAGTGGAACAATGCTAAGTCCGCCGTATGGATCAAGCCTTCTTCGACCAACAGATCAAAATCGATTAATCGCCGCCAAAACGCTTCGCCAAACAGAATCACGGGCACTTTGTTGGCTTTGCCTGTTTGCAGCAGGGTGAGGGTTTCAAACAGCTCATCCAAGGTGCCAAACCCGCCAGGGAATGCCACTAAGGCACGAGCACGTTGTAAAAAGTGCATTTTACGAATGGCAAAGTAATGAAAACGGAAGCAAAACTCGGGCGTGATATAGGGATTGGGCTGCTGTTCATGTGGTAACACAATATTTAGCCCTATGCTCTTGTCGCCCATATCGGCGGCACCGCGGTTGGCGGCCTCCATAATACCTGGACCTCCGCCACTGATAATCATCAGTGCATGACGTTTGTGCTGCTGATTATGTTGCGCCACCAGCTGTGCGAACTGGCGAGCTTGTTGGTAATAGCGGCTATTGCGAACATTGCGCTGTGCTAACGCCATTTGCTGTTGCGCTGTGGCATCGTCCGGCGCTGCCGCCAATGCCTGCTGTGCCTGATGTAACTGCGCAGCTGCAACTTCAGGAGCACAAAACCGCGCACTGCCAAAAACCACTAAAGTGGCATCAACGCCATATTTCTCCATAATTTGTTGCGGCTTCAAGTACTCCAACTGTAGGCGTACATGCCGCAGCTCATCTTGCATTAAAAAATCCGCATCATTAAATGCCAACCGATACGACGATGATGGCGATTCACATTGCTCGGCAATAGCCTTTGCTTCCTGTGCTGAACCTAAATGGCGGCTATGCAGCGAGGGTACTGCCGTGTCTACGTCTTGAGGTGTAGGGTGTGGGCCTGAATGTGGTGACGATGTGCTCATCATAAACTCCTAGTGCAGAATGGCCTGATTATAGAGGCTTATATGGAGAGCAGGCAGTGTTTTGTAATAGTTGCAGCTCGATTTGCCAATGTTGGCCTGAGTTATGCCAGATGAAATATGCAAGATGAGATATGCAAGATGAAAAGGGCTCCCGCACGGTAAGAACATAGCGCCATGCCACTTTAATATCATCACGCAAAGTGGCGGTAAAATATATCGATATTGACCTAGCATAAGTTTTTTTTCGCATCCGCAGGCTACAGTTAGCGGGTTATCAATACCAAAGGATCTGCGCATGCAACACTCAGCAATCACATTTTATGGTGCCGCCGGAGAGGTCACGGGGTCGTGTCATATGGTTGAACATGCCGGTAAACAGCTCTTGCTGGATTGCGGTATGGTTCAAGGCCGGCAACAAGTGTTGGCCTTGCAAAACGTTCAATTTGCCTTCAATCCGGCCGCCATTGATGCTGTAGTGCTGTCACATGCGCATTTGGATCACTCCGGATTATTGCCACTATTGGTGGCGCGTGGTTTTGATGGGCCTATTATTTGTACACCACAAACGGCACTGCTGCTGCCGGTGTTGTTGGAGGACGCGCTTCATCTTTACTTGCACGATCTCGATTGGCAAAACAAACAGCGGCAACGCAAGGGATTGCCGCTGTTTACACCGGTTATTCGTAAACAAGATTTGTATCGCGTGATGAGTTTGGTACAGCGGTTGCCTTATTTACAAGTATTGGAATTGTGGCCGCAGTGGCAACTGCGATTGCAAGACGCTGGGCATATTCTTGGTTCGAGCCAAGTCGAGATTTGGCTGCAGCAAGGCGATGTGACTAAAAAAGTATTGTTTTCCGGCGATTTAGGCAATCCAGCTACGGTATTAATGCACGATCCGGCGGTGATTTCATCGGCAGATGTGGTGCTGATGGAAAGCACCTATGGAGATCGAAATCATCAGCCGATTGATGCCACTTTGGATGAATTTGCGGCCGTGCTGCAGCAGGCTCATGCGGCTGGCGGTAATGTACTGATCCCAGCGTTTGCCTTAGGTCGCTCGCAAGAATTGATTTATTACCTTGCCTTGTTGTATCACCAAGGCCGTTTGCCGCAGGCGTTGGTGGTGTTGGATAGCCCGATGGCGATCGAAATCACTGAGATTTACAATCAGCAGCTGCATACGTTGGATGCGAAAGATATCGCGCCGCTGCAAGCGCGCGGTGGCCGTGATCTGGCTGATTTTTTGCCGATTTTACATGCCACTCCTACCATTGAAGCGTCAATGGCCATCAATCGAATTGCCCGTGGAGCCATCATTATTGCCGGTAGTGGGATGTGTAATGGCGGACGCATCTTGCATCATTTTAAACATTTATTGTGGAAGCCCAATACTTCGGTGGTGTTTGTCGGCTATCAAGCCACAGGCACCTTGGGGCGGCAGCTGATTGATGGTCAAACGCACATCAAAGTCCTGGGGCAAAGCGTGACCGTCCAAGCCAAGCTGCATACGATTGGTGGGTTTTCCGCGCATGCGGGGCAGCGAGATTTACTGGGCTGGGCGCAACATTTCCCCGCGTCAACACAGTTTTATCTGGTGCATGGCGAGCCTGCCGCGAGTCGCGCGCTGCAAAGCTGTATGCAAGCGCGCGGCCAGCAGGTGGACATCGCGGTGCAAGCACAGCGTGTCCCGCTGGTCTTTTAACCACAGTGGCGCAGGCGACTGCGCCATCTATTCGACAATGGATGGCTGAATGTTTGTGCTGTCGCCGTTGTTGGCGTGATCCGCGGCAAGATTCCAGCAGAGGCTCCCTCATCCATACACAGTGCGGTGGTCAGCGCGCAGAGCTTGGCAAGGTCGGTGTCACATCTTCACTGGGGTAACAGCCAAGCACTTTCACAAAGCGCGTAATGCGTTGTAACTCGTCTAAAGCACGGCGCATGGCATAATCATCGATATTGGCACAGACATCGACATAAAACATCTCTTCCCAAGGATTGCCAGGAATAGGGCGTGATTCTAACTTGGCCATGCTGATACCGTGTTGTTTTAACACTAGCAGGGCATCTACCAGCGCACCTGCTTGCTGGCCGGTATACAAAATAAAGGTGGTTTTGGCTGGAATGGCTTTATCGACCAAAATGGCTTTGCGCGACACCACAATAAAGCGGCTAATATTGTCTTTTTGATTGGCTAAATCGCGCGCTAGTACTTCAAGTCCATACAGCTTACCACCTTCTTCCCCGCCAATGGCCACCACACTGGCATCATTGGCCTGTTGGACACGGTTAAAGGCATCAGACGAAGCCTCACAGTATTCGATTTTCACCTGCGGCAGCTGCTGCAAATAGTGACTGCACTGCGCGATGACTTGCGGATGCGCACAAATTTGTTTGATGTGACGCAGATCAGTGCCCGGTACGCCTAGTAAACAATGTGCGATCGGATGCGTTAATTCGCCCACGATCGATAATCGGGTTTGTTGAAGTAAATCATACACTTCATTGATGCTGCCACTGGAGGTGTTTTCAATGGGTAACACAGCATAATCGGCATGGCCGTTTTCCACGCTTTGAATAATTTCGTGGAAACTATCACAGCCGATTTCAATCAGGGTCTCTGCGCGACGAGCAAAATATTTTTGCGTTGCCCAATAGCTGTAAGATCCCGCGCGACCTAAAAATGCCACTCGTGCGACAGGGCCTTGCTCACCATTGAGTAAACCCTGTACCTTGGCTTGTTGTTGCAGTACCGAATCTTCGATGATGACATGGTACAACCGCGTGACATAACTGGCATCCAACCCCAGTTGTTGCCCCTGCGCGATCAATGCAACCAGCAGACGCTGTTCACGCTCCTGATCCCGGATCGGTTTATTTTGGGCCAGTTTGGCATTGGCAACCGCCAAGGCAAGTTGTCGACGTTTTGCCAATAGCGCCAACAGTTGTTGGTCGGTTTGACTGATATCATCGCGAATATGTTGCAGATCGATGTTCATGGTAGTGCGCCTTTTTGCTAAAAAAAAACCTCCCAGGTGGGAGGTTTTGCGGTGTTTTGACACGTGCAGCCGCCTACCTCCCCGGTGGGGTGGTAAAGCTAAAAAAAGTGGCGGCAAACACATTCATCAGTTTCATACCTGCACAATATTCCGTCTGGATGGCTAAAGTCAAGGCATGGGGTGCAGTTGTTGCTGATATTTTTCCGCCTGCGGTAAAAATCCCAAAGGCTGCTCATCGAGCCAAAACGCATGATCGGCGCGGTAAAATGGTGAGAGCGGATGGCCAGATTGCCCGGCAGGGATCACCAAGATACCTTTATCTTCGTGGCCTGGCGCGACCACCATGCGTTGTGATTGGCCATGATCGGGCCGTTGGATCCGCGGCATATGGCTATCACCATGCATGGCCTGCGCTGGCATATCCAACAATGGCGATAACCATGGAATGGCGGTACTGAGTGGATGCTGTAACTGGACAAGGTTTAAGTCGCCATAGCGCTGCTCAGCCAAGGGTTTTGCCACGCGTTGTTGCTCGGCAATGCTGTCGAGCACCGCTTGCTGCAACAACGCGTCCCAACTGGCAAAGGCAGCTGGCAGGGTATCGGCTCGGCGAGCTTGCAACAATAACCAGCCTGGGGTTTCGGTATTAAATTTCAGATCGGATAAGTCCAGCGACTGCTCTTGCAGAGCGGCGCTCAATGGCGCAAATAAAAGCTGTAATACCTGACGACGGAATTGGCGTACCCACAAATAATTTTGTTGATCGGCCGCGGCTGTGGTGAGCGCCGGCGTCACCCAGCGGCGATAGTCGTGCAATTGATGTTTATTGACAAATTCATCGGTTAACACCGCCAGCAGTACGCCCTGCCAACGCTGTAGAAATAACGCCCGATGATCGAGTTGGATCGCATGCAAGCTTGATTCATCATGCTGATTTTTATCAAATAATGCTTGTTTGATTTGCCAGCCGCGCGCACCTAAATCGTAACCGCCATCGCCAATCAGAGCCAATGACTTGCCGCCGATCATACGAGCATTGGCGGTCCATAAACGGTGATCTTTTGGGTTCTCGATGCGGGGATAGTCGGCACTGTTCAGATAGCCTAGCCACTCGTTTTGGCCATCACTCCATGGCTGTGGCGTATCCATATCTTGCAATTGCCGTTTCGGCAAGGCGCCGATCAGGGTCCAGCCAATATGGCCTTGTTGATCGCCCACCAGCAGGTTTTGTGTCGGAATGCCGACTTGACTGGCCAGCGTCAAGGCTTCTTGGCTACTTTTGACATTTTCCATGCGCAACAGCTTTAAATTTAGCCCTTCCGCATCATGGGCAACCCAGCGCAGCGCATAATTTTTGAAAGGCGCAGCCAACACAGGTCCCCATTGCGTCTCTTCAATCAGGATCACTTTATCAGCTTGGCCTTTAATTTTGATCACTTCATTGTTGTATTTAAAATCTTGCATCCCAGCTGGTGTGGCATATTGGCGGCCATCATCAGAGCGCTCCAATGCGATCACATCTGTCCAATCGGCGGTGCTATTGGTAAAGCCCCACGCAATGTGACCATTGCTGCCGGCCACCACGGCAGGATTGCCAGGTAAACTGACGCCAGCGACAAACTGCTGATCTTGCCACTGCATTTTAACTTTGAACCAGGTCGCGGGTACCCGTAAACCAAGATGCATATCATCCGCCACAATGGCACTGCCGTGGGGGGTGATAGCGCCGCTCACGGCAAAGTTATTGCTGCCAAGATAAGGCCCATCACTGATGCTACAGTCGCGACAACTGCTGCGCTGCTGCTTTAAAATATCCGGATAAGGACTACTGGGGACGGCGACTTGGGTCATGTCGCTGCCATCCAGTGCCGCTTGCCACTCATGGTTGTGCTGCGTCAGAAATTGATACCATGGCGCTGGCAGTTGCTGTTTTAACCAGCCATGACTCAATTCATCCATGCCTTGGCTGCTTTGCAGTTCTAAGTACATGCTGTAAATCGCTAAAATGGAATCAGCTTCGCGCCAGGCCTCCGGCCGATGCTGCAACAAGATGTATTCAAACGGCGGTACCAACCATTGCTGCATTGCATGATTTACCCCTGCGGTGTAGCGCTGAAGTAGTGTCAATTCAGCTTTGTGACTTTGTTTCAGCACCGATTCAGCGCGGTCACGAAAACGATGAATACGGCGCTGCTCATCAAAGGCGAGCGCGCGCTCGCCAAACAACGAGGCTAATTCACCGGCGGCATTTTTACGTAGCAAGTCCATTTGAAAAAAACGTTCTTGGCCATGGGCAAACCCCAGTGCAAATGCCGCATCTTCACGATTTTTGGCCACAATACTGACATAGCCTTGCGCATCGCGGCTAAGTTTGACCTCCGCTTGCACATTGGCTTGCAACACCGCATTGTAGTCTGGCAAAGACGCACGAAGCAGGGCATAGCTAAGTGCCAGCGCGACACTTAACAGGCCAATTAGCGCAAAAACGAACCGTTTTATCCAGATTTGCATGATGTTGCTCCAGCGATGGTTTGATATCTTGGTAAGATACATGCGGGTCAGAATGACATAACTGCTTCAGTTTAAAATAAAAACAGCAACACACGCAAAAGCGGAGATAACCAGATGCAACAATTTAAATTATGGGATGGCGCAGTACGGCTTTTTCACTGGTCGCAAGTCGCGCTGTTAGGTGGGTTATGGTGGAGCGCTGAGCAAGAATATTACAACCTGCATATGGTATTGGCCTACAGCTTGGCATCGGTGTTACTAGCGCGGTTGATTTGGGCTGTGGTGGGCTCTGAAAATGCGCGTTTTTCTCATTTTGTAAAATCACCGGCAACCGCGTGGCGATTTATTCGACAACCATCGGCGGTGGCAGGCCATAACCCGTTGTCCGGCTACATGATTGTCCTGCTATTGTTGTTGGTGCTGGCGCAATTTGTAACGGGATTAATGACCACCGATGATGTATTCACCGAAGGTCCTTTGGTGGCCATGGTCGATAGTCAGTGGGTGCAGTGGGCGAGTGCCTTTCATCGCTGGAATTTAGATATTTTATTGGCATTGGTCGGCGTTCATGTGCTAGCCGCGCTTATCCATCAGTGGCGTGGCGATAAAATTATCAGCGCCATGTTGCATGGCAAAAAATCGTTAGCAACGCCGGTTGGCGGCTTTAAGGCTATGGGATGGTATCTGCTGTTCGTTGCGATCATTGCCGCACTGCTCTTTAGTTGGCAGGGGCATATCCCGCTGCAAGCGTTCATTGCGGGACAGTGGTAAGTCATAGCTTGCTGTCATCCACGTGATGCGAGCCGAGATGTATTTTCAATCCTAAAACCGTCGGTCATACAGTGCGCATGCAGTGCGTATGGGGTGCTGTATGATGCATCGAATAAGATAAGGGCAGGCCGTATGCTCCGGTCTGCCCTTATTTTGGCATCTTAAGGGGCTCTTCGATGTCAGGCCAAAAACATCACTGATACCACCAGATTTGGCTAGCTTGTGATGCTGGCTTGTGATGCTAGCTTGTAATAGTGCAGGCATTACTTTATGCGTGACGAATAGCTGCCAGCCGTATGGCTTGGTTCCCCTTAGATAATACGACGGTCGATTTAATCTGCTTTATACTGCTCATGGCAGGCTTTACAGTTTTTGCTAAAGGCGATAAAAGCCGCTTTAATCGCTGCTTGGTCTCCGCCATTGGCTGCCACCTGTAACGCTTTGGCATCCGCCACAAAACTTTGCGCACGTTTGGTAAAATCAGCATTGTTTTTCCAAGCCTCGGCTTTGGTGTCGCCCGGTTTTTGTTCGGCGCCCGGCACGGCAAACGCATCCCATGGCAGGGTAGTTAAGGCTGCCAAGGCATCGGCGCGTTTTTGCACGCGTTTGGCATCAAAAGGCACTGCGCCTTTGACCACCATGTCGGCGATGTCCGCGGTGTTGTGACGGATCAAACTAAAACTGGCTTTACGGTATTTCAGAGCATCGTCAGCGTTGGTAAAGGCACTTTCTGCGTGTACTGCGCCGCTCAAGGCAATGATGATACTGGCGAGAATGATTTTTTTCATAATGGCTTCTCTTGCAGGTTAATGGCTGTTGTTGTAAAGATTGGTGATGTAAAGATTGGTAGTATTTTTTTGCAATAGCAGTCTAAGGTTTCAGACAAGACTATAACTTGTCAAGTCGCGCTGGTTCAATGGCGTCATGCAAGCGTTAAACGGAAGTCTATTTAGCTGCGTATCAACCGACGTTTAAGGCGGAACTTCGTGAAGGATGCAATGTATCGAACCACAAATATGCATTCGCTAGGGGCAAAATTTGCCATCCTAGTGTTTTTGTTGACCGTGGTTGCCAGCAGTTGCATTGCCTATGCAATGTTGCAGATCCAAGAAGATGTGTTGTTGGAGCAAGAGCGTGTCGAGTTAAATGCCGCCACGCAGCGTTTTGCCGAAGAGCTTGACAAGGTTTTTTGGCAACGTGAGAAAAAGGCCATCAAAGCCAATCAAATCGTGACACAAGCGCTACATCAGCGCGACGGAGTCACCACGTCTGCACTCCAGCCTGCCACGCGGTTAAAGGATGGTAGTTTACGCACGCAGGATGATACGTCTGGCGCCTTCCAAGCCGAGCAGGCTTTTTTGCGTCAACCGCATGATTATTTCCAGCGCTCAGGCAGCCTGTGGCAGACGTTATCGCCGGTGATGCTTGAGGATTTCTTTACCTTCTACTTCATTTCAAATGATGGTTTTGTGCGGATATCGCCGGCGGAGTGGGCGATGGAAGTGGATGTGAACCATGATTTTCGTCGTGATTTATTTTTTAGCATAGCCAGTCCCGAACAAAACCAAGCTCGCTTGCCGCGTTGGACGCCAGTGTACTACGACAGTATTTGGGAAAAATGGATGGTAAGTCTGATTATCCCGGTTTATGTTGAGGACAAGTTTATCGGCATCACGGGCGCGGATTTAGAACTTGACGAGTTATTGAAGCATTTGTCCCGCGTCGGACAATGGGAGCATGGTCGCAAAACATTACTGTTAGACCCGAAGGGACATATTCTGCTCAGCGAGAAGCGACAGAAAAATAGCAGTAAATTCAAAATGAATCAGTCACTTGAACCTGAGCTATTGCCAGACCCACAACTTCGCGACTACATACAGCGCGTGATTGCCAACCCGGCGGAGCGACCTTTACTCAGTCGTTCAGTGTCTGATCGAATCGTGGCTAGTGCCACCATCGAACGTTTAGGTTGGCAGGTGTTGGTGTATCACGATTATGATTCGATTTTGGCGAATTTACGAGATAACCGCAATAAAGTCATTTTGGTGTTTTTGCTGGTGGCACTTGTGGTGGCGGCTGCGCTACAAGTCTTTGTATACAAACTGATTTTGAGGCGTCTTTATGCGCTAGTGCATGCAGTGCAGCGCTTTGCTAATGGCAGTGAACTCAAAGCGCCACTCGATACCCACACCGATGAAATTGGTATGCTTAATCGTGCCTTTTTACGCATGTCGGAGGAAATGAAACAACTGATTGATGGCCTTAATCATCGCATTTTAGAAAAAGAGGGCGCGGAGCGTGAAGCGCGTAAACTGAGTAAGGCCGTGGCATTCTCCAGTTCGGGCTTGGTGATTACAGACCAGCATTTGGCGATTGAGTACACCAACCCATTCTTGCTTGAAATGCTGGGATGTGCGCCTGATGATGTGATGCACAAAGATCTGAGCATGCTTTATGCGCGCGAAATGGGATTTGTCAGTGATGATATTCGGCTGAGTTTAAAAGAGCGGCAGCATTGGCGTGGCGATATGTTGTTGGAATTTGCGCATAAGCAGTTTTGGGTGAGTCTGGCGATAGCGCCGATCCGCGATGATCGTGGTGTGGTTAGCCATTATGTCTGCGCCATGCAGGACATTTCGTTTATCAAAGAAAGTCAGCGCAAGATGGAGCAACTGGCCTACTTTGATGTATTAACGGGCTTGGCGAACCGTAGTTACTTTCGCGATCAGTTGCGCAAAGCCATCGCGATGGCATCGCGCGGCTATTACCATTTTGCCTTGTTATATTTTGATTTGGATGAATTTAAACGCATCAACGATACGCTGGGGCATGACGCCGGTGATGAATTACTAAAAGAAGTGGCGCGACGTTTAACCAGCAGACTGCGCGAAGAAGACACCATAGCGCGTCTTGGCGGGGATGAATTCGCGGTGTTACTGAGCGGTATTTCCAATCGCAAACAAGCGGCCAGTATTGCAGAAAACTTGCGCCAATCGTTTGCCTTACCGGTCAAACTGGCGGGGCATGATATGGCGATCAGTGCCAGTATCGGCATTACTTTGGCACCTGAGGATGCCATCGACGAAGAACTGCTACTGAAGCACGCCGATTTAGCCATGTATGAAGCCAAAGCGCGTGGTAAAAATACGTACCACTTTTTTAGTCAAGATTTAAACGATGCTGCCAACGAGCGGTTACAAATCGAAAGTCAGTTGCGTGAAGCATTGCGCGAACAACAATTCATGTTGTACTACCAGCCGAAGTTAGATATTCGAACCGAAACCATTGTCGGTTATGAAACACTGCTGCGCTGGTTAAGGCCTGATAACTCTATGATTCCTCCACTTAAATTTATTCCCGTGGCAGAATCAACTGGGCTTATCGTACAAATTGGCGAATGGATTATTTGGGAAGCCTGCCGATTTTTAACACGCCAACATGCCCGAGGTCACTTGATCACCGTATCGATTAACCTATCGGCACGTCAGTTTACTGACTCCGATTTGCCAGCGCTGATTGAACGAATAATCAAGCGCACGGGGGCACCCGCTAGCCATTTAATCTTTGAAATTACCGAAAGTATGTTAATGGGGGATACCGATGCGGCTATTAACCAGTTAAATGAGTTAAAACGGCTCGGATTGTCTTTATCTATTGATGACTTTGGTACAGGCTATTCATCGCTGAGTTACCTCAAGCGTTTCCCGGTGGATGAGCTCAAAATCGACCGCTCTTTTGTCAAAGATATCCCTGACGATAAAAACGATATGGACATTACGGCGGCTATTATTGCGATGGCGCAAAAGATGGACTTACGGGTGGTCGCGGAAGGGGTAGAAACGGCGGAACAAGTGACATTCTTACAACAAAATGCGTGTTATTTGGTACAAGGGTATTTCTACAGCATGCCGTTAGCCGAGCAAGAACTGTCACGGTTAACCTATAAATCGATTTCCATCTAACGTGATGTTCTCATCATACTAGGTACGGAAACTAGCAAAACCAAGCTCCTTTTCGAGTGATTGACTCGAGGGCAGGATTAATCAGGAACACAACATGACTTTATTTCGCCAGTCGCTGTTAAGCACTGCGGTGGTGATGGCGATGTCGGCTGCCTACGCCGATCAGACATCACCCGTCCATGGAATTCGCGATAAAACACCACAGCTTTTTGCCTTCACCAATGCCACAGTGCACACCGAGCCAGGCAAACAATTGCAAAACACTACTGTGTTGGTGGCGGATGGCAAAATTATTAAGGTAGGCGCGGCAGACATCCCAAAAGGCTATCGAGCCATTGATTTAAAAGGCTATCACTTATACCCAGGATTTATTGATCCTTTCAGCAATTATGGGGTACCCGCTGCTGAGCAACCTAGCTATTCCGAAAAACCGGTATATGTGAACGACCGAAAAGGTGGCAATGCCAGTAATGGTGCTATTCATGCGCAGCGGCGCTGGGCGGATGAATTTCAACCCGATGCCAAAGCGGCGCAGAGCTATCGCGAGCAGGGCTTTACCACCGTTCAGTCAGCCCGTTTAGATGGTATTTTCCGTGGTCAAGCCGTGGTGGCGTCGTTGGCCGACGGCTTACCAGGCGAGTTGATCCTCGATGCCGATGCCAATCATTTTATGTCATTTAGCAAAGGCAGCTCGAGCCAAAGTTACCCATCATCTTTAATGGGAAGTATTGCGCTTATCCGACAAACTCTAGCGGATGCCAATTGGTATCAACTGGCCTATGGTAAACCGGATGTGCGTTTCCAAGGACAAAAGGTTGAGTTTAATGCGGCGCTGGCGGCTTTGGGACAACTGGAGCAGCAAGGTGTCGTATTTGAGTCCAGTGATGATCAATCGTTGTTACGCGCCCAGCAATTGCTTGGTGAATTTAGTGTACGCAATGCCAGTTATGTTGGTTCGGGGTATGAATATGCCCGTATCAATCAGTTTAAAGCCAATGGTCAGCGCTTAATTCTACCGCTGAGCTTCCCTGCGGCACCGCTGGTATCGCAGCTGGATCAACAGCTTGACGTAAAATTAGCCGATTTACGGCACTGGGAAAAAGCGCCAGGCAATGCCGCTGCCGTTGCCAAGGCGGGTTTATCGTTTGCGTTTACCTTGCAAAGCTTGGAAGATAAAAGCAAGTTTTTACCCAATCTGCGTAAAGCCATTCGTTATGGCTTAACCACCGAACAGGCGTTGGCGGCATTAACGACGACCCCTGCACAAATGGTGGGGATGGCGGAGCAGCTAGGTAAAATTGCACCTGGTTATCAAGCCGATTTAGTGATTGCCAGCGGTGATATTTTCAAGGACGGCGCCATTGTCGCGACCTGGGCGCAAGGGCAAGAGCTTAAAGTAAAAGATTATCCACAAAGTGGTGTGGCGGGTACCTATTTATGGCGCTGGGCCGATCAAACGCTGACAGTTAGTTTAAGTGGTGATGATGGCGCTTTAACCGGTGAGGTCAAGCTTGGTGAAAATAACGCCAAAGCGCTGCAACTGACCCAAGCCAAACAACAATTGCAATTCAATCTAGCGCTGGCGGATTTAAAAACGGCAGCACCTTTACCTACCGAAGGGGTTTTGCAATTTAGTCTGCAGTTAGAGGGGCAAATTTTGGCGGGGGCTGTGTTGCTACCAAGCGGTGAAAAACAATCCGTGACCTTAACCCGCACAACGGCGACGGCGACAGACCAAAAAGATGAAGCTGATAAACCGCTGAATTTAATTAGTAAAACCACATTCCCTGATCGGGCCTTTGGGGTGGCGGCGCCGTTGCCGCAGCAAGATGTGCTGATCAAAAATGCCACGGTTTGGACATCCGATAAAGACGGTAAGTTAGAGAATACCGATGTGTTGGTGCAAAAAGGTCGCTTCACGGCGATTGGCAAAGATCTGTCTGCACCCAGCGGTGTGCGAGTGATTGATGCCACCGGCAAGCACCTGACCGCCGGTTTAATTGATGAACACTCGCATATTGCGATTGATTTAGGGGTCAATGAAGGATCCGATGCTATTACGTCGGAAGTCCGTATTGCCGATGTCATCACACCTGATGATATCAATATTTACCGCGGCTTGGCGGGGGGAACCACCACGGCGCAATTGTTACATGGCAGTGCCAACCCCATCGGTGGTCAAGCACAGGTGATCCAGCTGCGTTGGGGTACCGATGCCAATGGTTTGAAATTTGCCAAAGCCCCGCCGAGTATTAAATTCGCGTTAGGTGAAAACGTCAAACAAGCCAACTGGGGGGAGGCTTATACTGAGCGTTACCCACAAAGTCGCGTTGGTGTTGAAACCATCATTCGTGATTCGTTCCAAGCGGCGAAAGAATATCAAGCCGCATGGGCCGCGTATAACGATTTATCCCGCAGTGAACAAAAGCGCACCGCGCCGCCGCGGGTGGATTATCGTTTGCAAGCCCTGGTCGAAATTTTAGAGAAAAAACGTCATATTCACGCTCACTCTTATGTGGCGTCTGAAATTTTGATGTTGATCCGCTTAGCCGATGAAGTGGGCTTTAAGGTCAATACGTTCACGCACATTCTGGAAGGTTATAAAGTGGCGGATGAAATGAAAAAACATGGCGCTAGTGCGTCAACATTTGCCGACTGGTGGGCCTACAAAATGGAAGTGCAAGATGCGATCCCAAGCAACACTTGTCTGATGATGTCGCGTGGCGTATTGGTGTCTGTGAACTCGGATAGCCCAGATTTGCAACGTCGATTAAACCAAGAAGCGGCAAAATCGGTGAAATATTGTGGTATGTCCGAGCAAGATGCGCTGAACATGGTTACCATCAACCCGGCAAAACAATTGTTGATTGATGAACATGTGGGGTCGATTAGTCGCGGTAAACAGGCTGATTTTGTGCTGTGGAGCGGTCATCCATTGTCGGTGTACAGCAAAGCTGAACAAACCTGGATCGATGGCGTCAATTATTATGATCTTGAACGTGATCTGGTCTGGCAACAGGCGGCACAGCAAGAGAAGCAAGCGCTGATCCAAAAAGTATTAACCGCGGCTGATGATGAGCGCGCGGGGTCTGGTGGTCGTTACAAACAAGATGGCCCGATTTGGCACTGTGAAGATCAAGGCGATTGGTTAAAAGCCCGTTTTGGTCAGCATGCCATTGAACACCATAGCCACTAGGAGAACCGCCATGACAGTTACATTTACCCGTTCAGCGCTGGCGTCGGCGCTATTGATGCTATGTCTGCCTCACGCCGCATTGGCGCACGATATTGTGCCAGGCGCAGCGCAAACCAAGCCGATTTTATTAACCGATGCCACTTTGCATACGGCCACCAAGGGCGTGCTCACTGGGCATGACATTTTGATGGAAAACGGCAAAATTACCGCCATTGGCGTTGATTTAGCCGCGCCAGCCAATGCAGATGTGATTTCTATGCAAGGCAAGCACATTTATCCTGGCTTGGTGGCACTGATAAACCAGCTGGGTTTGATTGAAATTGAAGCGGTTCGCGCCACCGATGATACCCATGAAGTCAGCGCCATCAATCCCGATGTGCGGGCGAGTATCGCGTTTAATGCCGATTCTGAAGTGATCCCGACCATTCGACGTAATGGTTTTAGTTACAGCTTGGTGTATCCCAAAGGCTCGCTATTGATGGGGCAATCGGCACTGGTGCAGTTGGATAGTTGGACTTACGAAGATGCACTGGTGCAAGATGGTGTGGGTCTGCATGTGCGTTGGCCCAATGCCAGTTTAATTGCGCCTTGGTGGAATAAAAAAACACCAGAAGAGTTAGCCAAAGATAACCAAAAAGCGTTAGCACAATTGGAGTCATTGTTTGCCGCGGCTCGTGCTTATGGCGACGCTCGTGCGCAAGGTAATGATCGCGGGCTCGATTCTCGATTGGAAGCTATGCAGCCGGTGTTGGCGGGCAAGCGTCCGGTGTTTGTGCATGCCGATGATGAGCGGCAAATTCGCCAAGCCATGCAGTTTGCCAAAACACAGCGCTTGCAGCTGGTGATCGTTGGCGGGCGGGACAGCTGGCGTGTTGCCAGCGAATTAGCGGCAGCGAAGGTGCCGGTGGTGTTTACGGCACCTTATGGTATTCCTGAGCGGGATGACGAGCCATCCAATGTGGCTTATCGCACACCGGCATTGTTGCAACAAGCTGGCGTCACCTTTGCCTTATCGTTAGATGGGTATTGGGATACCCGAAACGTGGTATTTGGCGCAGGGCAAGCCATTAGTTATGGCTTAACACCTGAGCAAGCATTGCAAAGTGTCACTATTAACGCGGCGCGTATTGCTGGGGTTGAGCAAAAGCTTGGCTCGCTCGAGGTTGGCAAGGCGGCTACGGTTGTGGTGTCGTCGGGTGATATTTTTGATTACCTCACGCATCAAGTCAGCGATATGTGGATCGACGGCCGCAAAGTGGATTTAAACAACCGTCATCAGCAGTTGCATGACAAATACCAGCAGCGCTATCAGCAGCTGGATCAAGCGGCGGCAAAATAGCCGTAGCTAGTCATCGCTAGCCGCAGTTGGCTGTAGTTAGCCGCAGTGTGCCGGCGAAGACCTTCACGCAGTAATAGCTAAACTGCGGCATTTGATAAAAAGCCAGCCTATCATCAGGCTGGCTTTTTTATATCTGAGCTTTACCTAGGAGGCATACCGAGCGGCGCTATGCCACCGTGGCATAGGTGACAGTTGTACCAAAACCAAGGGCATGACCTATGGGGTGTTGTGCCTGTGGACGAGGTCGAACTGAAGCGTCTGGCTTAGGTTAACCTTTTGATGTCAAACGGCATGACCTTGTGATCAACACAACGGCTAGCTTTCACCGTGCTCCAGTAAATTGAACAGCAAGGCGCGAACAGTTTCAGGTTCGAACGGTTTATCACACATGGCATTGACGCCGGCTTGGGCAATGTTACTTAAATGCGATTCGTTCGCCTCACTGGTCACCATCAGAACCGGAATATGCGAAATAGTGCTGTGCTGGCGGATAAACTCAGTTAATTCTTGTCCATTGACTTCTGGCATATTGTAATCGGTCACCACCAAATCAAACATCTGCTGTTGCAAGATCTGCATGGCTTGCTGGCCATCTTCCGCCTCGGTCATTTGCTGAATGCCTAGATTGCCAAGTACTCGTTTAATATGATTGCGGGCGAGGCGGCTATCATCCACCACCAAGACTCGAACATCGGTGATATCGTACAGTGTTAACTGCAATTCCGCCGGCGTGAGTAAATCCATGGCGGCATTTAAGGCTTTCCCCAAATGGATACGATGAAATGGTTTTGGCAAAATGGCCACCACGCCAGATTGCTTGAATTGTTCCAGCTGCGCTTTACGTGTCTCGCTGGAAACCAGCATAAAAGGCACATCCGATAGCTGCGGATCATGTTTGATCTGCGTGAGCAGATCCAGTGCCGTACCATCGCTAAAATGAAGCGCACTGACCACCAAATCGGGTTTGTGCTGGCGCATGGACGCCAAGGCGCTTTGCAAGGAATCGGCAGCCTCAATATGCTGCACATCTTCATCCATGAGATGTTTCATAATGATTTTGCGTTGCATGTCGGAAGGTTCGACTAACAACAAAGATAAATCAGATGGCGATAATTGGCGCATGCGGCGCTCCTTAAGTTTACAACGGGTCACGCAGTGTCGCGTGCATGACGGCTCAACCGCTGTTGAGGGATCACAACTGGTAAAGGCTGAGGCCGCAATTTAAAGGCCCTAGGCTTTATATGGGGCATGCCCAGAATTAACCACCAGCCCACTTCAAGGTATAGCCCATTTTGCCGAGTTCTTGGCTAATAACCTCGCGCTGATCGCCTTGAATTTCGATCACACCATCCTTAACACTGCCACCACAGCTGCATTTTTTCTTCAATTGACTGGCGATCTGCTGCAGTTCAGCCTCAGTGCCTGCAAGACCGTAAATACAGATGACGGCTTTACCGTTACGCCCTTTACGCTCACGTTTTAGCCGAACGATGCCATCGCTGGCGGCGCTAAATACAGTTGCCGCAGGGCTTGGCGCGCTGATACGGCCGGTCGAGGTGCTGTAAACTAAGTCTGCATTTGCTGTGCCGTTTTGTGTACTCGCAGGTGCGCTTGGCGCTGGATCTGTCGTGGGGATGGACTGCGCGCGGTATTGTGCTTGCAAGTCGGCTAATGATATTTTTTGTCCTGCCATGATGGGGCCTTTAACGCTAGGATATGGTTATGCTAACACACTGAAATTGGACGGTGATTGTAGCTGAAATTCGGCAAATGCAGAATGTATCCCAAATGATGCATCACATCTACGCCATGACTGGCAGACTGGCTGTCAAAACCGTTCGCGCTAGCGCTTTTACGCTGAAAATAACGTATTCACGCGCAAGATGGCGCTTACGGCGTTGAATTTCGCGCTGCGGTTGCCTGACATCTGCCGAAGGGTTGGTTTTTTAGTGCAGTCTGATAGACTGTGAATTCTTAGCAATCTGGATGTCTGTGATTTAAACAAGCTGCCCAGCGGCTTGGAGCATATAGGCTCGTCGCTTTACAGATGTCAGCCGATGGTCGACCCCATCTATGTTATGGTGTCATGCATGACAGTGTGTGGCCGTTTTTAAATTGTTATCGTTGATAGCCGCACTATTTAAAGTAAGGTTTTTTATGCAAACGCTTCAAGATTATTGCCAACGTAGCCAACTTTCTTTACCCGTAGAACTCGAGGCGCAAGTGCAAGCGCATGTCACTGAGTTATGTGACTTACTCACCACGTCAGCATCGCAGCCCGTTGATTGGTATTACTTTGTACCTCAGCTTGGAGAAGGTGGTGCTTGCAGTATTTTTGATGCCTTGGATCCTGAGCCGTTTGACCTTGCCACGCGGTTGGGTGGAATCACTGCGGCGAATTTATCGTTATTGCAAAAGCTGACGGCAGTCGTGCAATGGTATCAAGCTCGCAGTGCGAGTCAGTGGTTTGGTATTTACAAAAAAATGCCCAGTACGGATGGTTTTTCCTTGGTAAAAATGGCGTATTATGGAGCGCCGTCTCGCGCTGAATTTCCATTAACAACCGAATTCGCCGCCATCAGCAATAACAGCAGTGTTGGCTTGTCAGGTATTGCGCGTATCATTAACGACGTGCCCGCTTATTTGAATCAAGGTGGCGAATATTACACTTGTGATCCAAAAGTGTTAGCAGAGGCCTGTGTGCCACTTTATGCAGAGCCAGGGTTCACCAATTCGGCAACAACACAGTCAGGCGTCACGCCCGCTGATATTGTTGGCATCATCGATGCCGAAGCCTTTGCACGAGATCTGTATCATGGTGACGAGTTGGCGTTATTGGCTGCCGTCGTGTTGGTTGTGCCAGCCATTTTCGCGGGTACCTTGTAATCTTAGGATGCAACCAACCAGCGATATCCGCGTAGCGGACCATATTTTTTATAACAGCCGTGGTGTGCACCATGGCAAACCATCAGCAATCGACAGGACCTTGTTATGTTTTCGCAATTACAACCAGTAGCAACTGATCCCATTTTAGGCCTGATGGCCGCCTATAAAGAGGATCCAAACCCGTTGAAGGTGGATCTTGGGGTTGGAGTGTATAAGGATGAGCAAGGCCATACGGCGGTGCTGGATTGTGTGAAAAAAGCCGAGCAATTGCGCTTAACACAAGAAACGACCAAGACTTATATTGGTATGGCGGGTGACTTAAGTTTTAATGCCCATATCGAAAAACTAGCCTTTGGTGCGCATAAAGTGCTGTTGGAAGGCCGCGTGACCACAGCGCACACACCAGGTGGAACTGGGGCGCTCCGTGTTGCCGCGGAATTTATTAAAAAAGCCAATCCAAATGCCACTATTTGGGTTAGTAAACCGACCTGGGCCAATCATATTTCCATGTTCCAAGCGGCTGGTTTAAACGTCAAAGAATATACCTATTACGATTACAGCAGCAAAGGCTTGAATGAAGACGCCATGTTTACGGAGCTGGCACAGGTGCAAGCAGGGGATGTCGTGCTGGTCCATGCCTGTTGTCACAACCCAAGCGGCATGGACTTAAACTTTGCTCAGTGGCAACGTTTTGCTGCACTGGCCAAGGACAAAGGTTTTACTCCAATGGTCGATATGGCATACCAAGGCTTTGGTCTTGGTTTGGATGAAGATACCGCTGGATTGCGTCATCTTGCCAATGAAGTGCCAGAGCTGATCCTTTGTACTTCATGCTCGAAAAATTTTGGTTTGTATCGTGAGCGTATTGGCGCCGTATCAGTGGTGGTCGCTGATACTAAGGTGCTTGAAACTGCGCGCTCAGTGCTGCTTAGTGTGGTACGTAGTATTTATTCAATGCCGCCGGCACATGGTGCTATTGTGGTCAGCCACATTCTGGATAGCCAAGAGTTAACAGCGCTATGGCACCAAGAGTTGGCGACCATGCGTAATAGAATCAATCAATATCGTCAGCTGATCATCGATAAATTAGCGGCCGAAGGTGTGCAACAAGATTTTAGTTTTATCACTCGCCAGCACGGGATGTTCTCGTTTTTAGGCATCACACCGGCGCAAATCGAACAATTACGCCGTGACTATAGTATCTACATGGTTGGTTCTAGCCGTATCAGTATTGCCGGGTTAAATCACAGCAATATCGATTACTTCGCCAAAGCAGTGGCTGCGGTATTGAAGTCTTAAGGTGTAGGTCGCAGTCTAGCTGAGGCTTGCTTCCCGTGGTCGTTGGGTCGGTGTGCATAGGTTCGGCGTGTCACATCGATGACATCTCGTTACGTCCACATATTGATAAATAAACGGCAGCGCAGGGTTCCTGATCTGCCGTTTTTGTTTTACCTAATCACACATAACGGCTTTACGCGCATTAGATGGTGTTAATTTAGGTAAAACAGTTCGTATTGTGGCAGAATTGGGTTTAGATTAAGCGGCATTGGCATCTATCACCCCGTGATAGTGCGGCAACAATTATTGAATGTTGACAGCACATCGCCATCTTGCATCGGGGATGAAATGCTTTTTTTGCTAATTCATCTCGAGCAACCGGCGAGGCCGAGACAAGGTTTTGTGACAGTGATTTCATGGCAGTACTTGTTCTGAATGTAAAAGCCCACGCAATTTTGCATCTTGCTATGCGGCGCAACTTAGTTTGGTGTTTAGCTTTGTTTTGCAGCTTGCTAAGCGGTCATGTCGCCGCGTTTACTGCGGATGCGCACCCAACCAAGGTCGGCCGCGGGGAGCGTTATGCATTATCACCCAAAGTGCCAACCACGACACCCGCTTCATCAAGGCAACACCCAGTATTGCAGCAACTGGTCCCCAAAGGCGCACATCATGCCGCCATTCAACCGAGTTTAGCGTTTACCTTGCCAGTACGGGTGGTGATGGAGATTTCGCCGCCACACCAAATGTGGTTGAATGATCAACCCGCCGGTATTACCACATCGTTAGTGCAACGAATTTTACAGCTGGCGGATCTGCCGGCGCAATTTGAAGTGTATCCTTGGGCGCGCGGCTTTAAATTGGCAAAGAATACGCCCAACATGCTGATTTTTAACATGGCCCGGACCACAGATCGCGAAGATGATTTTATTTGGATTGGCGAAGTGAATTGTTATCAGCTGAGCTTTTTCACCCTAGCGACCCGCCCTGATATTCAGCTGAATTCCATCGAGGATGCCAAAGCCTATGCCATTGCTGCCGCCCGCGATGATTTTTCCAGTCAATGGCTGCAACAGCAGGGCTTTACCAAGCAACTGCATGAGAGTATTGATATCGAGCAAAGCTGGCATTTGCTGCGTAATGGTAAAGTTGATCTGGTGATCGACGATCCATTTGCCGCCAACTATATGGCGCAGCGAATGCATCTCCAACCGGAAGACATTCGACAAGTGATGCCCTTACCGGCGCTGTCACAAAAGACTTGGTTAGCGCTGCATAAATCCAGCGATCCGGCGTTAGTGGCGCGACTGCAACAGGCATTTGCTCGCGTCACGCAAGAAACCATTTATCAATCTGCGCTTAAGCACCCTGGTGCGCCTGCTGCCGAGTTACCCGGCGGGGTGGGCGAACCTCAGTTACAGCCGATCCAGATCATGCCCATTGGTATTTAACGGCCGTGCAGATGATGAAAGCGGAGCATGGGCCAGATCGCGGAGTTACACTGGTCGAGCGTAGAATGCGCATAGGAAACCGATTACTTTAGGCAATAGCATTTTTTCAATGCATTGAGCTGTGTACGAATGTTCGCTTATGCGTTGGGCAGCCGTTGAGTGAGGCGGAATTTTGGCCAGTTTCGGGCTTGTAAAAGTGCGCATGTTGAAGCGATTCGACGCTAGCGTACCGCCAGTTCCGCCGGCGTCTCACATCAGCATTTTTCAGTGGGCTTAATAGGGGAATTATACGGGCTGCGGGCTTTATAGGTGCTGCGCCTTATCCTTCGGACCAGCTGAAGCAGTTCAGCGCAAGCGCGGTCAAGACAAGCTCAAAGCAAGTCAAGATGATGAAAAAAGGCGTCAACCTTGACGCCTTTTGCTTTAAGTTGCGACTTGAGGCAAGTTGGATCCGACAACACGCCTAGCGAATTGGATCCGCTAGGCATTCACAGGATTCACCGTATCAGACAGCGTTACTTAGTCGATTTTTTTGTAACGAATGCGATGTGGCTCGAGTGCTTGAGCACCGTAAGTGGCCTTCACCCAAGCTTCGTAATCAGAATAGTTACCTTCAAAGAAGTTCACTTTCCCTTCGTCACGATAATCAAGGATGTGGGTGGCGATCCGGTCGAGGAACCAACGGTCATGCGAGATCACCATGGCACAGCCTGGGAAATCCAGCAGCGCATTTTCCAGTGCGCGGAGCGTTTCAACGTCTAAATCGTTGGTCGGTTCGTCCAGCAGTAACATGTTACCGCCGGCTTTTAATAACGCCGCTAAGTGCACACGGTTACGCTCACCACCGGATAATTCACCGATAAACTTCTGTTGGTCGTTGCCTTTGAAGTTAAAGCGGCCGACATAAGCACGGCTTGGAATGGTGAAGTTACCAATTTGCAGCATATCTTGCCCATTGGAAATTTCCTGCCACACGGTGTTTTTCGGATTCATATTGTCGCGGAACTGGTCAACACTGGCGATTTGTACGGTTTCGCCGATGGAAATTGTACCTGAATCCGGTTGCTCACGACCAGTAATCATGCGGAACAAGGTGGATTTACCGGCACCGTTAGCACCGATGATACCGACAATGGCCCCTTTAGGGACTGAGAAACTTAAATCGTCAATCAACACCCGACCATTGTATGATTTACGTAAGTTGCTGACTTCCAATACCTTATCGCCCAAGCGCGGTCCTGGCGGAATAAACAACTCGTTGGTCTCGTTACGCTTTTGATAGTCTTGGCTTTGCAGCTCTTCAAAGCGAGCCATCCGCGCCTTGCTCTTGGCATGACGACCTTTCGGATTAGTGCGAACCCACTCCAATTCTTGTTTAATTGAGCGTTGGCGCGCGTTTTCGGTTTTCTCTTCCAGCTCTAAACGGGCTTCTTTTTGCTCTAACCAGCTAGAGTAGTTGCCTTGCCATGGAATACCTTCACCGCGGTCAAGTTCCAAAATCCAGCCAGCAACGTTATCTAAGAAATAACGGTCGTGGGTGATGGCGACCACAGTACCTGTGTAGTCGTGTAAGAACCGCTCTAACCACGCCACTGATTCGGCATCCAAGTGGTTGGTGGGTTCGTCTAATAACAGCATGTCTGGTTTATCGAGCAGCAAACGACAGATCGCCACCCGGCGGCGTTCACCACCGGATAAATGCTCAATCACGGCATCCCATGGCGGTAAACGTAATGCATCGGCAGCACGTTCTAAAATATTGTCCAGGTTGTGACCATCTTTGGCTTGGATCACCGCTTCAAGTTCACCTTGCTCACGGGCGAGGGCATCAAAATCGGCATCCGGTTCCGCATAGGCGGCATAGACGGCATCCAACCGACTGAGGGCATATTTTACATCGCTGACCGCTTCTTCCACGATTTCGCGCACGGTTTTCTTTGGATCCAACACCGGCTCTTGCGGTAAATAACCAATTTTAGTGCCGGCCAGCGGCTTGGCTTCACCATCGAACTCAGTGTCAACGCCTGCCATAATACGCAGTAAGGTGGATTTACCCGCGCCATTGAGGCCTAACACACCAATTTTGGCGCCAGGAAAAAAAGATAATGAGATGTCTTTTAAAATGGTTCGCTTAGGCGGTACCACTTTACTAAGACGATACATCGAATAGATATATTGGGCCATATGCACTCTTTTTGGTTGCAATTGTCGGTTGATGGGGGCAAGCCGTTACGGCATCACACCATGTTTTTGCGCGAACAGGTATAGATGAACCAGCCTGTATGAAGACTTGCGCTATCGGCATGAATTGTACGCCATTTTTTTTGTGCAAGTGAACTATTCCCATCGCCTTTCTTTTGCCTGTTGGTGCGGGACCTGGTGGATGTGGGGGGAGGTATCGCAGATGATTTTTGTGCGTGTTCGCGCATGGCGACATCATATCAACATGTTAAATTCAGTCGCGTCGCGCGCCAGTTTCTGCTCTAATAGAGAGAGACCTGTGCATATTGCATAGACCCAGCTTGTGAGCTCATTCAAAGGTGAACCTATGTCAGAATTTCAAAACGATCCAATTTTTCAAGCGTTTATCACATCAGCGCGTGAAGCCGGTAAAGTATGGGTCCTCGCGCAAGGTGAAGATTTATTAGTGGTCGAGTCCGTCGATTTTGAAGATACCGACGTGATGCCATTTTGGTCAAGTGAAGCGGCCGCGCAACTGCATTGCACCGAAGAGTGGGCGGAATACAAGCCTGAAGCCATTGCGTTGGATGTATTCTGCGAAGGCTGGTTAAAAGAGATGTATGACGACGGCGTGTTGATTGGTACTGACTGGGATGAATCGTTAAATGGCCCAGAAGTGGAACCGCGCGAAGTGTTAGAAGCTTTAGCACAAGTGCAATAATTCCGATTGCGAATATGCGCTGTTGTAAAAAGCGCAATCCACGTCATCATGAAAAAGCCTGATGTATTGCATCGGGCTTTTTTGTGCCTTGGGGTAAATCCTTCCACCGTGCTTTTTGCTCCAGCGCCAAGCGATGGTCATGGTATCAATCATAAGCGTTATACCATGGCAATTGTCCTATCTTCGACATTCAACACGGCTAGCTAGCGCGCTTAGATAACGCACATAGATAACTCGTTTCGACAACGCGATTTGAACGTTGATTTATGCTCATTCCGTGTTCGCTGTGGTCTTTTTTTAAGCGAACGGATTGTTAAGTTGTGTTATTGGTCGCCTTTTCATTGATTTTTATAGCCATCTAGATTCTTATTCAGCCCGCGTTAAAAGAGCTTACCGCATTGCGACTACGCCAGTGTTGTCCTTTGGCCATGAAATTTGTCGGCATAGGACGTGTAAGCCCAGTTAATTTTTGCGCACTATCAAATCGCAGCGCTGCGATACATATTAAAAAGAGGTCCGGGATGTTTGTTACAAATAAATTGCACCACGCCGTGTCTATCGGTTTCGTTGTTAGTGCTGCGCTGGCGATGCCGGTTATGGCACAGCAAACCAACAGCACGCCAGCCGCGGAAGGTAAATCTGTTGAGCGTATTCAAGTCACAGGCTCGCGCATTGCGCGCGAAGGTGCAATTGCACCATCGCCAGTGATCGCTATCTCAGGTGAAGAGCTGGTCAAAACCGGTGCCTTAAACATCGGTGAAGTGTTGTCAAAGCTGCCTGGTTTAGCCACGACCTTCACCTTAGCCAACTCTGGCCGTTTTATCGGTAGTGCAGGGGTCAGCTCGCTGGACTTACGTGGTATGGGTTCAAACCGTACGCTGGTGTTAGTCGATGGTAAGCGTCATGTCGCCAGTGTGCCAGGTTCATCTTCAGTTGACACCAATACCATTCCAAGCAGCTGGATCGAGTCTGTAGAAATCATCACCGGTGGTGCTTCTGCGGTCTACGGTGCAGACGCTGTGACCGGTGTGGTGAACTTTAAACTGAAAAAAGACATTACCGGCTTAGTTGCCACGGCAACACGTGGTAAAGCGGAAAATAACCCGTATCAAAACGAAAAATATACCTTCTCCTACGGCACCGATTTTGCCGATGGGCGTGGTAATGCCGCCTTTGCCGCTGAATATAACGCGCAAGATACCTTAAACGCATTAGACAGCCCGTGGACTCGGACGTCTTATGCATCGTTACCTTATAAATCTGTGACGGGTAAAGACCGGACGAAAGAGCAAGAGAACGATCCAGCCTTCCCTGATGCTTTTATTGTGCCAAATGCCGGTAACTATGCGTTAAATAACGCTGGTGCATTCACGCTAGGTGGGAATTTCTATACGTTTAACCCTGACAGTTCGCTGAAAACCGTCAACCGTGGTACAGCATTTGATGCCAGCCGCTGTATGGACTGTGACTTCCTGAATTTGCGTCAATACAACGAGATTCAACCGCAATTCTCACGGGTTAACTACAACTTCAAGAGCAACTTTGACGTCACTGATGATGTGAACGTGTTCTTTGATGCCAAATACGTGAAGAGTGAAGGCCAAAACATTGGTCAGCCATTCTTCCGGAATAATATTGCGACCAACGTTGTAAAACGTGATAACCCGTTCTTAAAGCCAGAAGTGCAAGCATTGATGGATGCGAACAACGCCAGTTCGATCCGTATCAATAAAATGTATAACGATTTAGGTCGTCGTCTGGAAGATGTAACCCGCGAAACGACTCGTTTTGTTGTGGGTGCAGAAGGCATGATCACGGAAGATTGGAGCGGTGAATTTGCCATTAACCGTGGTACTTCTGAAATCACTCGTTCCAACGCCGCGAACGTGATTACGGCAAACTACCTGAATGCGTTAGATGCAGTTTCTGAGAATGGTCAGATTGTCTGCCGTAGCGCTACAGCGCGTGCACAAGGTTGTGTGCCGGTAAACATTATGGGTGATGGTGCCGCTTCTGAAGCCGCTCGCCGTTATATCACCACGACCTCGGTCGGTAGCGCGGACATTACCCAAACGACAGTTGGTGGTAGCGTATCGAACTCGGCTTTGTTTGATTTACCAGCGGGTCCGGTAGGCTTTGCCACCGGTGTGGAATACCGCAAAGAAGAGAGTGAATCAAAAGAAGATCCGTTGGCCAAAACCGGGGCGACCTTCTTTAACGCCTTGTCAGAAACCAAAGGCTCTTACGATGTGAAAGAAGCCTATTTTGAGGTGACGGCACCCCTGCTGGGCGATATCGTGTTGATCGATACCTTAACCGCTGATTTTGCAGTCCGTGCGGCCAATTACTCTCACGCGGGTTCGGTGACCAGCTGGAAAACAGGCTTGGATTGGACTATCACCTCGGAGCTGCGTGCGCGTTTCACGTTATCAGAAGCATTCCGTACGCCAAGTATTGGTGAAATGTTCTCAGGTCAAGGGCAGTCTTTTGCAAATATCGCCGATCCGTGCCGTGTAACAGAGCTGAACAAGCTAAAAGAGGATGCGCGTGCTATCCGCCAGAAGAACTGTTTAGCGGTGGGTATGCCAGCAGGTTTTGATACACCATACGATAGTTCATCTCGTGAGTTATTAGTGGGTGGTAATCCAAACTTAAAACCTGAAACGTCACGCTCAGCAACCGCTGGTTTGGTGTTCCAGCCAGAGCTGATTGAAGGCTTAACCTTCACGGTGGATTACTGGCAGATCGATATTGAAGATGCGATCAGCTCGATTGGTGCACAAACTATTTTGAACCGCTGTGTGGATTCAACCTCAGGTGTAAACAATAAGTTCTGTGAGCTCATCACTCGTGATCCGGCGAACAATGGCCAAATCAGTTTAATCAAAACCTTTGATTTGAATATCTCTCGTAGCTTCAACAAAGGTGTGGACTTTGAAGTAGGTTATGATTTTGACCTGTTTGAAGGCCGCACTTCATTGAACTTAAAAGGTAGCCGTCTACTGGATGCGAAATCCTATCAATTCCAAGATGAACCAGGTAACTACATTGATTATGCCGGTGTGTTAGGTACACAAGATCTGCAAATGAGCTTCTCTGCCACTTACCGGTTGGGCGATTGGGATGCGAAGTTTGGTAATCGTTATGTCGGTTCAGTCGAGCTGTACGATCCAAACGCATTAAAAATCAACCCTAACCCAAGCAATGAAATGCGTTACGGCTCTTACATGATCAGTGACGTATCGGTAGGTTATTTTGTCGATACCAATCTGAAGTTAACGTTGGGTATCGATAACCTGTTCCATCGCAAGATGCCTGGAACCACCTTGGGTAATGGTGCCGGTTCCGCCATTTATGACAACATCGGTCGTTTTGGTTACTTAACCGCGACTTATAAGTTCTAAGTGATGCTTTGCCATAACGCATAGCGCTATGGACGATATAAAAATGCCGGTGTCATCACCGGCATTTTTTTTGCGAAAACGGTCGCATGAAGTGTGCGCTAGCACGTGGTCA
>JACCDR010932543.1_pt1 | contig 34975 bp, 47 predicted proteins | sample 7446431 | NCBI WGS metagenome assembly JACCDR01 (sample SAMN15323443, study PRJNA562643) | freshwater metagenome | isolation source: river surface water | place: USA:Blue River Watershed | collected 2017-08-17 | reverse complement strand
GTGTTACATATGGTCGCTCTATGTTTCAAGGCTGTTCAGAACTTAAGAAAGTCGGTGATTTTCCTAGTGTTACAGATGGTAGCTGTATGTTTTACGGCTGTTCAGAACTTAAGAAAGTCGGTGATTTCCCTAATCTTACTAATGGTAGCTGTATGTTTGAAGGCTGTAATAAATTAAAACAATAAGGAAATTGCAACTATGTTAAATTTATTTCGTATATTTGTTTATGAAAGAGAAATTATTAAAATACATCGCTGATAATGGCTTAAAGAAGTCATTTATAGCGGATGAAATAGGCGTGGCAAATGGTACATTGTCTCAATATCTGAACAACACTTACCCTTACCCAAAGCGATTAGACTTGTTAATTGAGTCTTATTTAATCAAAAAAAATGTAATAGAAAGAAAAAATGGCTAGTTTATTGAATATTTGGCTCAGCAAAGAGGTATTAGATACTTTGGCTCAGACCGTTTCAAAAAAAGGTGATAAAGGTGTGTCTATTGATGTGTCGATTAATGATGAAACAAATCAATACGAACAAAACACCTCTGCTTATGTTTCGCAAACAAAAGAACAAAGGGAGCAGAAAATAAAGCGTTTTTACGTTGGAAATGGTAAGGTCTTTTGGACAGATGGGAAAATTTTTGTCGCTAAGAAAAAAGAAGAACATGGTGTGGCTATGCCGTCAGTTGATAATGAGCCTATTGACGATTTACCTTTTTAGTTTATGAATGTTGAAGAAATTATCACTTACACTGCTGATATTTGCGGTGTAAGTGTAGAAGAAATGAAATCAAGGTGTAGGAAGCGTGATTTAGTGGTAGCAAGGCAACTGTCAGCTTACATAATTAAAGAAAAAACAAAATTATCTCTAACCTCGATAGCTAATGCTTTAGGGCTTAAAGATCATTCAACTGTGATTCACAGCTTAAAAACTGTCAATAATTTGTACGGAATAGATAATTTTGTAACTGAAAAATTGGACCTTTTGAAAATTAGATTTTACTGGGAATTTGACGTTAAGTCCTCTTGATTCCATTTTTCAAAGCATCTTCAAAACGAATAGTGTGGGTAGTCGAGTTAATACCTTGATATTCATCACTATTCGTTTCTATCTCAATCACTGGCAACTTGTTGTATGGCTCTTGACCTATCGTATCTAAGTTATAATCAGTTATATATATTTGCTCTCCTGCAAGTATAGTTTCAAAAATCAACTTCAAAAAATTAAACTTTTGAATGTCAAAATTAAGCTCGTATTCGTAATGCCATCTTTTATGAGCTATTTCTGTGTTTCTGCTTGATAATTGGTTAAGAACTTGCTCTATTACTCTTTGCCTATTACCGAATTTTCCATCAATACGAATCTCAAAAGGCACGTTTTCGTTTCCAAAATCAAAGCCGTTTTCTATGCGGTTGTTCAAATTAGCCTGAATTTTTACCGTCCCATTCGCTCTCATTATATTGAATGGAGCGAGTTTGAATTTACCGTATTTAATTTCTTGAGTTTCTCCAAACTGTTCAATTTCTATTTTTAGAACATAATCCCCCCCTCCTAGCTCCGAGTAAACTTTCCCAAAATCAACAATATAGCCGTTTTGTATAGTTTTACCGTATGTATTATCTGTAATCTCAGTATCGTTGATAAAATACTTTACCGTTGCATTCTCGTCTTCCGATTTGAAATAAAGAGTAAATAGGTCGTTTTCTCTTCCATTTGCTCCAGCAAAAACTAAAAGATTCTGCTCACACTCGAATTGACAAAAGCAGTAATCTAAGCTAGTGTTTACAACACTAGCTGATTTAGTCGTTTTGTCTAGTAAGCAAGTGATAGAATTTCTTACTAAATTTGTTGTGTTATTTATCTGTATATCAATCATTTAGAGTAATATTTGGGATGTAAACGTATTGCCCCGAAAGAGGCTTGTAGCGAACAAAAACGCTGGTGTTTGTCGAATTAATCACCTCATAATCGAGTAATTGCACCGCTGTTTTTTGCCCCCCTTTTTGATATGCTTCGATATAAATATTGTAAGAAAATCCATCTTTCAAACCAGTAAATTCAGTCTCAATGTATCCAGTTTCCAAAATTACCTGCACCTCAAATCCATTACTATTGTAGCTTTTTGTTGTGCAAATTATAGGAGTTGCCACCACTTCTGATAGATAAATTACGTGCAGATTATCAGCATCAATGTCAGTTAAACTGAATGTTGTCGTGCTTGTTTCGTAACCAGCTAAATTAACTACAAAAGACAAATTACTAGGGCTTTGAACGTAAAGCCCGTGTGTGGTTGCAGAAAAATTAGTTAATCCGTTTGTTAAAGGATCAGTTGGTGATGTCGTATTTTGTATCAATACAAAGGAACTTATAAGACTGTTATCCGATTGTTTTCTTATTTCTATTTTTAGATTTTCAGCTGATTCAAAATTTATCCCCTCGAAATTACCGAAATACTTGTAATTTGAAGATTCAAAATTTATCCCCTCGAAATTACCGAAATACTTGTAATTTGAAGATTCAAAATTAATACCCTGTAAATTACCTAGATTTATCATTTTATTGCTTAGTTAAAACCAGTTTCGCCTGTGCAACTGCATACAAAACTGGCTGTATTTCGTGCCAACTAAATCCGTTTTCCCCTGTTGTTTTCCCACTTAAATCAATCCCCATAGGTTCGCCAAAACGGTACTTTTTCCAGTCCGAAAATGACAAATCAGAGGCATTGTATTTAGTTCTCACGTATAATTCGACACCAGCGTTATAACCAACTCCTGATATTCTAGCTATTGTTAGTGGTTTCCTTGTTGAGGCAACAAAGGGTAATTCTCCATTTTCCCCAATCTCCACAACAGTGCCGACTGGTACTGTGTTTTTAAACCTAATATTTCCGTTAAATATTTCCAAATCAGTTTCTAATGATATTAGACTTTGTATGTAAGGGTCTGAGGTATTAAAAGAAAGCCCCTTAAATACTTTACCCCCAACCGTTCTTATCTGTCCTTGAATTAACGAGCTTAAACGAGAATTAACAGTAAAATCAAAACCGCCTTGTGCTGGATTTCCATTTTGGTCTGTTCCAGAAACATAATTAAATCTTGGGTCTGTTGTTATTTCGTCAGTAATTACAACTGTCAAAAGTGCTGGTTTTGTTGCTAAAAAACTTGCTTTATCTTCAAAATAGCAATTATCGAAAGTCAATGTGTCAGCTCCGCTATTTATATTTAACGTGCAATTTGCATCTATGAAAGAATAGCTAATTTTTGCATTTCTCACATTACCATCGTTTTGAATTTCACAGTTGTAAAGGGAGTGCCCACTTGTATTTGTTGTAGTTAAAAATTTTGAATTTACAACTATTAACCCATCACCAGAAGGACCGCCATAACCAGAACTCTCTGCTACTTTAGTGCAGTCTAAATAAATGCAGTTTTTTGCGTGGTGGTAAGTGTTGTAATTCGGCAATCCATAACCCATATCGTAGCCTTGAAAAACAATATTTTCAGCGTACCAATCTGCCCCCGCAGAAAAAGGTCGGTTAATCGCTTGATTTGTTGATAAAACCACATCGTAATTATCAGAATCACCAAGTAATTTAAAGTTATTGCTTGGAAATGAAGCATCTAACAAGTCATTTTGATAATCAAAAGGAGCGACTACAATTGTTTGCTGAGTTGAGCCACTTAGTGCATTTTTAGCTTCTAAAATAGTCTTAAATGGGCTTAATGATGTGCCTGTGCCAGTAGTTGCCATATTTCCATTAACAAAAAAATGGTTAGGCAAATCGTTACCGCTGGAATCCTTGCCTCTCTTGAATGTGTATGAATAAGCCATAATTTAATCTATAAATGTTTCAAAATCTGACACCTCCAAAGCTGGTGAAAATATCTGATAAGTAGTTATAATGCTGTCTTTCAATATGTTAATTCGATATGCTAAGTGAATTGTAAGCCCTTTGCTTTGCAAATGTAATAAATCCTGGCTAAAACCATCAAATGGCTTTGATGAATCGTAAACAAAATCAGGCAAACTAATTGCTTCAACTTCACCGTCAAATGGCACTCTCCAATTATCAATTAAGCTGTAAGAACCACCCCCATTGTGAATAAATAATCCATTGTAACCACTTGTGTATTCGTTGCTTATAATAGTGTCAATTTCTTGCAAACCAGCAACTAAAATAAAATCAAAATCGTACTTTTTTTGGTCAATTATGTAGCTCTTACCAGAATTTATACCGATTGTAAGTTGTTCAATACCTACTATTTCACCATCTGTAACGGTAAAATCTAAGTAAGTTCTAAACAACTCACCTTTAATTACATTCATCTGATTAACCGCTTGCATCTTTGTCGCATCTCGCATAGATATAAGCAAGTCAGCATCTGTGATTAAGCCCTCAATATCAAAGCCAGTTACGCCGTTTTCTACCGAAACCAAAACAGTTTCTTTGTCGGTCGATTTACTCAAAAGTGCTTGATTTTCGCAAATACAAGCAAGTAGTAATGGTGTGTCAGCCAGTGAGTTATCGGAAATATTCAAGCCTACTGTTACTTTAATTTCAGTAGGTGAAATCACTATTTTTGAAACACTTGTAATTACTCCGTTGCTACCTCCCACCTCTGCTCTACTGAACTTGAACAAATCCACGTAATCAATTTGCTTAAACTCAAAATCTTGAACTAAAGCCTTAAAAATCACTTGTATTTTTTCAGAAACTCCAAAAAAACCTCCTGTATTTTTTAATGTAAATTCAACTGAACAAGGCTCTGAAATCGCTATTCCGTCAATAAAATCACCGTTGGAACGCTTGTATATAACATTACTTACTTTGTATCTATTTTGCCCCTCGTTTAGATTTTCATTTAAAAATCCAACATTAGATTTAAAAGAAAAATTACCAATTTTTGCCGTGTTATTAAATTTTTCCTCCGCCCTAAACTCAGTTTTTACCCAGTAATTTAATGAGTTTTGACCGATATAATTATCAGATTTAAATAGTTTTTGGTAGTTTTCAATTTCTGAAATTCTATAATCTTGTAACAAAAAACGATGAACAACTTCAAAACTTTGTCCGTTTTGTTGTCCGTAATTTTTCGTTACTGGAGGAATAAAAGTACCAGTTTTTCGAGCCGAAAAAGTACCGTAATTACTGTTTATAGCTGATTTTTGAAAAGAACTTTGAAAACTTGTAGTTAAATTCTTAACCTCGTGAGACATAGTTTCACCGTCTAACCAGCTGGTGTAATTCTCGTCCACGCCTAAGCCGTAGCTATATTTTAGGTAATTTAATGGCGTGGTTATGAAAATATAATCAACATTAGAAATATCTGAAAATTCGCCAAATTGGGGGTTTCCGCCTATCCCATTAAAATAAATAGTGTTTTCATTAACCGCATTAACTTCAAAAATTGATATAAATTGATTTGAATTGTCGCCTTGATGGAAAGAGATCATGTCACCAACAGATACTTGGTTTTCGAGAAAATTAACGGAATTACTAGATAAATATTGAGTCGAAAAAATATAATCAGGTACGGCAAAAGCGGAAAAAACATCAACTTTTATTGTCGCCTCGATTTCTTCATATATATTACCTAGCAAGTCCTGCGTCGTGTCTCCCGCAGGTCTAATTAAAGGTCTGAATTTTACCTCTCTTATGTTAGATGTTGTAGCCATTTATTTCTCTATAATCGAAAAAATTTTATTCACGATTTCACCGGCATCTTTATCATTTTTATAACGAGATAGGTCAGCGTAAGCCTTAGCACCGATTTCCTCGATGCCACTCCTTAGCTCCCTTTCAGCTTCTTCACGAGTTTTGCCACCCTTAATAGCTGTTTCAATAGCTATTTTTTTTAACTTTGAAATTTGATTCGCTAAGTTATCTAACTGCTTCATGTTCAATTTCTTTAAGGTTTATTGTCCTTTTTTCGTCTTCAATCACAAAATCACATACGGCAAAATCGTGATCGTAATCCCATTGTGTTTTTGTAAAACGCCCCTTTTCACCTTTTTTTGTTGCAAAATAAGGATTTTTTAGGACTTTTTGGTAATCCGATTCGTTAAATTTTATTTGCTGCTCTGAGTAAACTTTCAATTTCGCTCTTGGATTTTGAGTGTGAGATTTTAGATAGTGCCAGTTTTTCCAGTCCGTTTTTGCAGAAAGCAAGTCTCTGTGATTTTTCGGCATCTTATCACCATTCAAGTATATCAGTTTTGGCACACTAAAATTAGCGTTTGACACTTTCGGCAAACCTAACCTTTTTGTTGGTAATACTATATTCGTAGAACTTCCAAATACTTTTAGCACTTCTTTTACCACATCTACTACCAATTCAAATGTTTTTTCGACTAAATTTAACTCGTCTTTTCTTGTTGCTAAGGCGACAGAATAAATATTTTGCTCGATGCCTTTTATTGTGCTATTTCTAACATCTGTTATATTTGCTCGGACCAGAAATTCCGTGCCTTTGAAGTTTTCCAAAGTCCATTCATCGCTAAAATCAGTCGAGTAAATTAACTCATAAGTACCTTTTTGTTCGTCTGTGTTTTCTGTATAATTTTCTAAAATGTAATCACCCAAAACATAGGTAGATTGGCTCTGTAATAGCTGATTTTGCGGAGACATCACAAAAACTTTTTTTCCCTCAATCCAAATTTTTGCGTTGTATTTTTGTATCACTAACTCAAAACACCCTAGTGCCTTGCCACATTGGTCTGTAGCTTTTGGTATATTTGATTTTGAAGACCAATGGAAAACATTCTTAAGCTCTTGTATATCTGTAACCAACTCATAACCAAGGTATTTAATCGGTGTTTCGATTAGCGAGTGAAGACTTATAACCTTTGCTTTTTTCTGTTGTGGCAATAATAGGTTCTTAAGTTGGTTGAATAGTTTTAAAATTTGAATCAAAGTAACTGCCAAAAAAATAGCAATAGCGATGCCCTCTATAACCAAGGCTAGTGTTGCACCGAAAGACAAAGTGGCACTATCTGCCGTCGCCTCCGTTACTCTAGCTAAAAAGAAACTAGCATCTTTGATTTGTGAATAAAGAATGTAGCTATATGAAAAAATAGCTACTGACAGCAAAGCTACATCGGTATTAACATCTACTTTCTCTACCAAGTAATCTATTTGTTTTTTTTCGTAAAGCCCTGAAAGTAAGGCACTATCAAGTATAGAGAGTAATTCAGCTAGGTTATCCGTGCTTTCGTCAAGTATAGCCTTAGCCTCTATTTGGTCTCTGTCCAGTATGTAATTAAAGTCAGTCAAATGACCCTTAAAAAGTTCGGAATTTCCATATTTGTAAGAAATTGGTAATTTTAAATATGCTCCGTTCTTCGATTTAAAATCTAATATTGCATTTTTTGCCTTACCAGTAAAGGTAAGCCTGTCTATATCTAAAATTGGTTGCAACTCAGCAAATGAATTATTTTGCCAAGTCATTGTAACCTTAGCGTTTTCAATCTCTAAGGGGCTGTTGTATTCTACCCCATTTATTTTGAACTGCTCCATTTTACACCTTCTTTATAAACTTATTAACCCTATTTCCCCTACGTTCTTTGTACTCAATGGCACCTTTCACCACGTCAAATTGAGCGGGGTAATTAGCTGTTTTGCCGACTAATTCAGCTATCCCATTCAGTAATTCTTTATTGTTATTCGCTTGTATTACAGTCATTTGCCCTTGTTTCTGTCTTATAGGCTCAACCAAACGACCCTCCCTGAATGCTGTAAACACATTAGCTACCTCATCACGTGTTGGATAACCCATCTTTGCATTAAGTTCTTTTTGTATGATCATTTCGTCTGGGTGAATGGTCGCAAGCATCCCACCTTTAGAATCAAGGGGTTTGTCTGTTTTTCCTACCCTGTCCGTACCTACAAAAAAACTACCAGTTGATGCCAAAGTAGCAAGCAGTGTACTAATCTCCGCTACCGTTTTTGGTAGTGCATTTGGTTGCCCTGCGTTTGCCGAATACGCCTTAATCCCAGCTAGAATGAACTCTAACCTTTGCTGTCTTTTTTTCTCTTTCTCTAATTCTTGGGTTTTTTGCCTTTCAATTTCTCTTTGTTTTGCCAGCCCCTCAGATGCTAATTTTCCTTTTAACCCCTCCTCTGTTTCGGCTATGTTTACCAGTTCTGATTGCCTTTGTTTTGCAATTTCAATGTCTTTCTGTAATGCCTCCTGTTTAGCCTCTGACAGCTTAACTAATTGATTTATAGTGTCTTCCGTTGCTTTTTCTCCTATGTCTTTCAGGTCTTGTCTAAGTTGCTCCCTAGCTCTAGCTTCGTCTTCTTGTCTTTTCTTTTCTTCTTCCGCTATTTGGTCTTTCCGCTTTTTTTCCTTTTCGTCAAATTTATAATTCAAGTCTTCTAGTTGCCTTCTGTATTTTTCTTCTATCTCGATTTTTTCCTCAGTTGTGAGCTTATCGTTTGATAATTCTAAATCCTTATCAGCCTCTAAATCAGCTATAAATAAATCCCTTAACTCTTTATTTTCCTGCAAAAACAAATCATAATCAGTTTGCAAATCAGCGTATTTTTCTTGCTCGGTTGCAATCTCCTCTCTGTTAGCATTAGCCGTTCTCTCTCTAGCTTCTTTGTTTCGCCTTTCGATGTCGGCTAGTCTTTTTGTCTCTATTTCGTTTACTTTGTTTTGCAACTCAGTTGCTTGTTTCAAATCTTCATTTCTTATCAAAAGTAAATTCCTGAAAGCATCTGCTTCTTTGTCTGTCAAGTCAAGTGTTGTGATTTTTTCGTTAATAATATTTGCGTTGTTTTCCAAAGCCAAAGCATCAATTTCTGAAATTGTAATAGCACCTTTTTTAATTACATCTATTTGATTTTCAATTGATTGAACGCTGTTTTTATTGAAATCGTCTAAAAGTTTAAGACGTTCAGCGTATGTGGTTTCTTCTTTGTTAATTTGACCAATTAAGACATCTTCCTCTAATTTAGCTGTATCTTTTATCAAGTCTATTTGATTCAACATAAATTTTAAATTTCGCTCTCTTTCAGCTATTTGGCTCTCTACAATCAAATCATCTCTTCTGTCTATTGCATTTTTTTCAGCCTCCTCAAGCTCTGCTATTCTTTTTAGTTCTTCAATACCAAACCTATCTTTCGTTTCATTGTTCTTAATTAAATCATTTATCTCCGCCCTCGATAGTTCTGTAACAAGCTCTAGTCTTTTCTTTTCGTTTTCCAAATCTTGTTGTGCAAGCATTACCTCTTTGTTTGCTATTTCTTGCCTGGTAGCTAGCAGTTTTCTTGCGTTTTCCTCTCTAGTCTGCAAACCTGATGTAGTGTCGTCTGTGTCTCTTTGTAAGTCTTCTTCTGCCCTCCTAAGCTTGTTAATTTGCTTTATAGTGCCTATATTTGCTTTCTCTAAATCAATCAATTGCAACTCTAACGCCTTAGCTTTCTCTGTTGCAGTCGAAATAGCATCACCCCAGCCAGAGAAACCATTTTTTAGTTTTTCTGTGCCTTCAGATAACGATTTTTGCGATTCCTCTAGTGTTTTTTGTGCAGTTACAAAGTCGCCTTTCATATATTGCCCCACCGCTTTTAGACTTCCGAAAAGACCAGAGAAAACCCCAGCCAAACCACCAAAAGCATTGCCTAACCTATTAATTATGACATCCGCTACCGCCTTAGCCTGTGCGGTGAAAACACGTAAACTTTCAGCACCTCCTGAAAATTCCTTGAAGTAAGAAACAGCACCAGCAATAGCTGTAATTATAAGACCAATACCGAGACCTTTTGAGACTGTGCCTATTAATTTAAGTCCTTGCGTGAACTTACCAGCACTACCAGTAGCTGACAAAAGCCCTTGCGAATAAGTGCGAATGTCGGCGACATTCTGTTTCATCGCCCCTTGAAAATTCTGAAAAACATTGTTAATGGTTGTGAATGTCTGCCCAAACTGTGCATTTTCACCTATCGCCTCTTTGATGCTTTCCGTGTAATTACCTACATTTTGCCTGTTTTTGCTTTGCTCATCACTGTTTTCTTTGATAAATTGATTGTTGGAATTTATCACTCCGTTTAGCCGTTTTATTTGCTCTGCCTCTTCTTTAATCGCTGGATTTAAGCTGTTTACAATGTCTCGCAATGCCTTGTTTTGCTTGTTTGCGTCTTGTATTGTTTTTACTTGTTTAAGCTCCGTTGTGAGTAATTTTTTAAGCAAGTCTTCTTGGTCGTCGTATGCAAAACCAAGCTCCTTTTCAATGTTTATTTTCTTTTTTAGCTCGGCGTTTGATTCTTGAATACGCTTTTTATTCTCAGCAAGTTGCTTGTTTTCAGCTGTTTGTAGTTCTATTATTTTAGCCTCAGAGCGTGCTATTTCTTTTTGTAACTTCGTTTTTGCCTTGATAATTTCGTTAGTTTCTTCAACCGCTTTCTTTGTTTCCTCTTCAATTTTAACGATTTTCTCGAAGTCTTTAACGCTCTTCGGGTCGATTTCTACCCGTATATCTTTTAATTTTTGTGCAGTTTTTCGCACGGAATCCAAAGAATTATCCCAGATTTCTAAAAATTCTTTCGCTACCTTAACCGATAGCTCTAACTCTTCTCTGATCTCTTTAGTCGAAACTCGCATCTTCTAATAATTTTCGTTGCGTATAATATTGATATACGCTTGTTTTTTGCAAATTAATTAAAAAACCTGATGTTTTTGAAATCAAAGCAACCTCTTTTTTTATGTCGAATTTAAAATCAATTTCATTTGATTTTAATTCAAGAATTTGCCGCTCTAATATTTCTATTTCGTTGATTAAAAAACGATCGCCAGTCTCAACAAAAAGTAATCTAGCATCAATCAATTTAACCATCAAATCAAGCTCTTTTTCGTGTGTTTTATTTTGCCCGAAAGTATCTACAAATTCTTGTAAAATATTTAAATACAAATCTTTAAGTTTGATTTGTTCAAAAATATTCAGCTTTTTTGGGGCTTTCAACAAGTAGCTAAAATCTTGTTTTTCACGAACCAAAAACCAGTTGTGAACTGGTAAATCGTGAATATTTTTAAAAGCTTTCAGCGAAAAATTCCCAAAACATTCTGTCCAGCTCCGCAATAGCAATAGTTTCATTATCTTGACTAATTGCTTGCAGCTCTCCCCAGTCTTCTTCCAAATCTTGACCATCCTTAATAGTATCTGCTTTAATTTCAAAATCTAAATTTATTTCATTGATTACGAATGAATTATAAAAACCTCCAGTATCGTACAAATTTACTTGATTACCTTTTAAGTTTTTAACCTTCTGAGTATAAGGCGAATACTCCCCTCCTATATCGGAAAACGGCACACCTTCGTAATTCTGAAATCTCGAAAAATTATACAAAATCATGTCATCTATCACTAAATTGTAAAACTCAATGCTTTCTATGCTGACTTTCAGCGTTTTATCCACATTTTTTTTAGTCAAATTCTCACAAATTCTCAGGACATCCATAATTTTATAAATTTACAAAAAAATAATTCAAAAAATAATTATAATAAAATGTAACTATGTTAAATTTTATTCGTATATTTGTATAAAGAAATTTAAAAATAAGATTATGGAAGTACAAATTATCAACTTACCAATAGAGGTAAACGAATTAGCTGTAAAAGTTTCAGCTAATAAACAAGCAGAAGTTCAAACCGTTTTACAACAAATTTTCACTGGCACTGATGACTGGGAAAAACAAGTAGATGCTATTGAAGTAAAAGACGTTAACGACAAAATGAGTATTGAACTTGCAGAAGTTGCTCGTAAAAACTCAAAACAAGCTCGTTTAAGTGCCGAAAAAATCTTTGATGCAAAACGTGAAGAAGTGCAAAATTTAAAAGCAGAATTTGATTTGGAAGATAAATTATGGTTGAAAGCTAAACAAGTGATGCAAATCAAATTTAAAGCTATTGAAGAAAAAGCTGAATGGAAGGCAAATTTTGTAAAGCGTTTTGAAGCAGAACAAAAAGAGTTACGAACTCAAAAAAGAATTAATGAGGTTTCAAAATATGCTGAAATTAATCGTGTTGAATTTGAAGCTATGAGTGATGAAGTTTTTGAAAGTTTTTTAAATGGTTTAAAATCTACGTACGAAGCTAAAATTGAAGCTGAACGCAAAGCAGAAGAAGAAAGAATTGCAAAAGAAAAGGCAGATGCAGAGGCAAGAGAACAACAAAGACTGGAAAATGAAAAACTAAAAGCTGAAGCTGATAAAAGAGAAAAGGAAATTGAAGCTGAAAGAAAAGCCAATGAACAAAAATTAGCAGAAGAAAGAGCAAAAGCAAAAGCCGAAGCAGATAGAATTGAAGCTGAAAATAAAGCTAAATTAAAAGCAGAGCAAGAGGCAAAAGCAAAACTTGAAGCAGAGCTACAAGCTAAAAAGGATGCTGAAATTAAAGCAGAAAATGAACGCAAACAAGCTGAATTAAAATCGAAAGCAGAAGCAGAAAAAAACGCAAAAGCACCAATAAAGAAACAATTATCGCTTTGGATTGATGGTTTCTCAATTGCAGAAATCAATATCGAAAACGAGCAAAAGGTTTTGATTAAAGAAAAGTTTGAGGCGTTTAAAAAATGGGCTAAAAATGAGGTTGAAAAACTGTAACTATATTAATTTTATTTCGTATATTTGTGTAAAGAAATTAAAACAGAAATAAAATGACACAAGAACAAATTCAAAGACATCAAAAAAGAATGGCACTCTATGAAAAACTAGAATGCTACCAGGAGATATTAATATTATTAGTATCTGAGGGTTTCCAATCTACGGTTCAGAACTTAGAATCAAAAATCAATGAATTAAAAGACAAAATCAATGAAGACACATTATAGGAAAATGCTAAAATCTGACCATCTAGGGGTGGCAGATTTGGAAGAAATGCAAGAAAATGGTCAAAGTCTAATTTTTACAATAAAGCAAGCTAGGGCTGAAAGGGGGGCAAAAGTAGCAGGTAAAACCCTTGATTGCAATGTAGTTTATTTTGTTGAAAATATAAAGCCATTAGTGGTTAATGCGACAAATTCAAAACAGATTAGCAAGCTGGCTGGTAGTCCATTTCTTGAAGATTGGGCTGGTGTTAAAATCGAACTTTATGCTGATGGAAATGTTAAAATGAAAGGCGAAATAGTGGGCGGTGTTCGAGTTTCGCCTTTGCAACCTAAAATTAAAGAGATAGACACAAGTAATGCTATTGAGAAACTAAAAAATTGCCACAATGAGCAAGAGTTAAAAGACTGCTGGGTGTCGTTAAGCGACGACGAAAAAAGAAACACATTAATAATTAAAACAAAAGACGAGAAAAAAAATGAAATTGCACAAAGAAATTAAGCAAAGAAGCCTAGACTGGCATCAGATTAGATGGGCGAAAATCGGTGGTACTTCGACTAAGGATCTGCTATCACCGAAAAATGATTGGCTAGAAAAATTATCAAGAAAAATTCTTTCTGAAAGAATCGAAGAATTTGAAATTGAGCAAACTTTTGTAAACGACGCTATGCAAAGAGGCATCGATTTAGAGCCTTTTGCTATTAAAGAAGTCGAGATGTACGCTAATACTATGTTTGACGAAATTGGTTGGATTGAAAACGACACGCTCCCAATAGGAGTGTCGCCAGATGGCTTAACTTCAGATTTTAAAACCGCATGCGAGGTTAAGTGTTTCGGAAGAAAACAGCATTTAGATTTGATTTTAGGGAGCGAAATTCCTGATATTTGTCAGGTTCTGATGTACTTCGCTATCATTGAACCATTAGAGAAGTTGTACTGGGCTTCATATAGACCAGAGAGCAAGGTTAAAACATTAGTCGTAAAAGAGTTTGACAGAAATACTATTGTAGATATTGGCTGGACTGAAAAAGGAAAGGTAAAAGAAGACAGAGGTCTTGGATTGAAAGAATATGTTTGTGAAAATCCAGTTTTGAAAACAGTAGATGAATGGGCAAAAATCATCATTGAGAGAGCTGAAAAACTTGAAGGAGAAGTAAAATCACTTGAAGAAAAAATTTCTTTTTAATTTTTATTTGTTTTAATTTCTGACCAAGTAGTTGATTTTCAATTGCTTGGTTTTTTATTTTTGTAAATTAAAAAAAGGGAGGTAAACACCTCCCTTTTTTTAAAAAAAACTAAACTAAGCCCCAGTAGTAACCGCCAACGGATCGGCAATCAAACCCAAACTTGCTATTGATGTTCTAGTTTTTTTGAAGTAAACAAAGACTGCGGTTGTTGGAGTAGAAGCGAAAGTCAGCTTATATCTGCCATCAATCACATCATCAACGCTTGTAAGTGCTATATTTGCGTTAGTTGTGGCATCTCTAACCAGCCAATCGGTGATTAAATCCGCTCCAACAACCTTGAAAGGACTTGCGAAATTTCCAAAGTTACCATTGCTTGCATCAACCACTACTTCGGTAGCCGTCGTGCTAACTAATTTTAAATCAACTTCGATTAAAGAACGAGCAGTTCTCAAATCAGCACCTAACTGACCTCTACTGATAGTCAAGTAGTTACCCTCGTTCACAAGCCTTGAAAGCTGGTAAGTAATGCGAGTGTAAGCTCCTGTGGTTGGAGTAGCATCAAAACTTTCAGCATTTAAAGAGCCTTTTTCGATTAATAAAGGATAAAACATAGAACCGTCAGCCGAAACCTCACCAGCTACATTACCAGCTTCGTCTATTTTATAGACAGAAATCTCATTACAATTAGCTTTGTTTATATTTTCCGAAAAGAATTTTGGGACGTTCCAAAGTTGCCCCTCGAACGTATCAACGCCTTTTCTAAGAACTTTGATAGTTCCTGTTGCACTTTCTTGTGTTTGTCTTTCTGTTCTACTTGGAGCAACTTCTTCGTACTTATCAGGCGTAATTGACCATCTATAAGAGGTGTCGGAAGCATCAAAAAAAGAAAGCAAGTAACTTTCAGGCAAAACACCATTAACGAAAGCTGAAACTGGAATACCATTACGATTTCCTGCAAAATCATAAGTGTTTACGAAAATGTCCCTGTAAGACAACCCAAACTGCTTTACACAACTTGGAACCCCCAGCGAGCCAATCCCTGACCCACACGAGCAACTAAAATTATTTGTAGCCATATTATATATTTTTTGCTAAATTGGCATTATATTTGTTTAAAAAAATAAACAAAATGCGAGCTTTTGAGTTTTGCAAGAAAAATTACAATGTTTTAAATATTTCCGAAATCGAAAGAGAGGCGGATTTATGCCAAAACACACTTTTAGTCGCAATCAAACGCAATCAAAAAAACTTTAAAAACGATAAAAAAGTAGCGGAAGCGTTGGATACTCTGCTACCAAGTTGGCGATTCCAATAGTTAGCACTTACAACTAACCGCCCATTTTCTTATTGGAATTTTGGCGGTGAGTTCAACTCCTGACAGTTGCTCGGATAGAAGCAATTTCTCGCTACCTTTGTCGCTTTTATAAACCCCGAAACGTGGTAAATTTTTAAATGTGATCCTTTCGATTTTACCAGAAAACTTATTCTCGATTTCTTTAATCACGTTTACCGCTAAGTTTTTCATCGGCAACAGACAATTTTTGTAATGGCTGTTATAAAGCCATTCGTTATTATCTGCATACGTCAGGAAAAGTATTTTCGCTAAACTCTCTGAAATATTTAAAGAGTTTTCCGTGTCAATGTCAGTATTGAACTGCTCTACAAGCCAAATGAAAGGGTGTCTTTTTACGTCTTGGTTTTGCAGAATTAGTTCGTTATTTGCCCCAGTTGGGGTGTCGATAATAAACAAAGGGTTTCTAATTTCGTATTTTCCAATTGACGGTAAAACGCTACCAGTAACAGTAATTTCGTTGTTTACATCAACTTTTAAAACCGTATAACTAACAGAATTAAGCTCTATTACTTGCATTGGATGCAAGTAATGAGAATTGCAAACACGCAATAAATAACTTCCGTCTTGCAAGTCTGTAACTTTATTTACATCCAAAAAATATTTCATTTCGGATAGTGTTTTTTGCAATATTTCTACGAAATCAGTCATCAATATCTATCTATCAATATTTCTTCCAAAGCCCATTTTCTACCCAGTCTTATTCGCTCTACCATTTCTTTTTTAAGAAAAACCAAGCTATTTTCGTTCACTTCAAAGTCCATCCAATATACATTTAAAGCTACTTTTTTGCTTTGGGCGTATGGTATTGCGTTCGTAATTTCGCTATCTATTCGTGATTTTATCACGCTTTTTGCACTTCTAAGCAAGTTGTGAGGGATGTTTTCAATCCACTTTTTTTCAAACTTCTCTTTTCTCGTCGTGTGCAAAAAAACATCAATAACATCACCTTCCCTAGCCTCGTAGATCGCCTCCATAAGTGGCACAACAGCACCAATACCACCGTCGCACCATTGCTCTTTTTTTGTGTTTTCAAATCTCGATTTCTCCAGCATCGAAAAAACAACAGGTGGCGAACCGCTGGCACTTACCCAGTCTAACCAGTCATTGTAACCGCATTTCGATGAATTAAAGTAAACCAATTCATCGAAAGTCTGTGAAAAAACACCTACTTTAACTGTTTTTCCAAGTCTTTTAACCATTTCGAACTCAGAAATATTAAGGCCTTTTTCAATAGTTTTTCTTAAATTTTTTGATTCGCCAATACTTGTTTTCCCATTTAACAAAGAAAAAACAGCTTTTGAGATAGCTTTTTTTACGTTCAAACGCCCATTTTCTTTAAATGCACTATCCTCTGTGATGTCTTCTTGCTTGACATTTTCATAAAATTCTTGAAGTTTAGCATAATTTCCTAAAGCAGTATGAGTGGCCATTATAGCTCCTGTGCTAATGCCATAAACTTTATCATACTTTTGATTTAAAGCCTGGAGCCTGCCAACTGTTACCGCTCCATCTGCTCCACCTCCACTAATTACCGCTATCCTCATTTTTTTGTAGTGTTTTTTGCCCGAAATAATAAAGTAATGCTATCATTGAATGTTCTTTTAACTGATTAATTATTAAAAAAACAAGCCTTTCGTAGTTTTCTACTTCTATTTTAGTTTTCCCGAAAAAATAATTTAATTGGATTAATTCATAAAAATCCATCAAAATCATTGATGTAATCAAAAACCAACCGACCATAGCCATAAAACTAGAGCGTTTTTGTAAAGCATTTTTTATCGTTTCCCAAAAACTCATTTCTTTAATTTAATGGATTTTATGAATTTTTTTAAGCTCCCGTTATACTCGTTGTTAATAACTTTAACTAGGTTGTGGACCTGCAAAACCGTTGCTAAAAAAATAGGCACAAAAGCTAAAACTGGATGTAATCTAATCAAAAGAAGCATTGAGAATATTGTAAACTTAGTATTCATTTTAGTAATTTTGAGCGATATAATTTTCAATTGTATCTACTATTCTATCCTTGAAAGACTGTGTTACAATGACACCATCAACTAACACCTCGTCGCAGAGAACTCTAGCAGTCTTCCATTGACCATCAACTACCATTGTCTTAACTTTTTCAAAGGCGAACATAATATTATCGCTCCACGACAGAGGTAAGTCATTTTGCAATCTAGCCAAACGAAGCTCTGCCATAATGAAGTGAAACATATCTACACCGTCATTTCGTCGCTTGTCGTACATCATTTTTTCTTGCAACAACAAATTAACAGGCTCGTTTTCACCTAAAAAACACCTCCTTATACTTGCTTTTTTTTCAGTAGAATAAGTTGAAAAAACACCGATATTTAACTCATTATCAAGATGTTCTATGCTGTTTATTAAAATGCCGTCAATTATCATTTTAAGTATTTCTTTATTGTTAAATTTCTTATCGAGACATTACCAATAGTAGCTTTGTTTATAACTAAGCCAAAAAAACCGTTTGTGCTGTAAGTTGGCAACCCACAAATTGCCTGCCTATAAACAAAGGACAAAGAGCCTACTATTGCGTTTTGCCCCTTTACCATGTAATCTACGTAGATTTGATTTGATAAAAAAACTGCTTTTACTTTAATCATAAATTCGGAAGAGGTATTGGTAAAGCTCCCTAAATTAATTGTATTTAAAAAAGCATCTGAAGTTGAAGCATTTACACCGTACATGAGCGAAATGTTAAAAGGTGAAGCCGTACCTCCTGCCGCTTTACTCATGGATAACTCCCATTCAATTACTTTTCCACCTTCGTAAGCTATATCTTTTATATTTGACCCAAAAACATATTGGTTTAAGTTATTAGTTATCAGTTGATTGACTAATACGCTATTAACCTCGTTGTTAAAATCCCAAGAAACTATGTTTTGTTTTAAAAGCGGTTGATATTTTGTTTTTTTTGCCATATATTAAGTTGTAACCACGTTTGTCAATTGATTAGAAGCGTTGTATGTAATTGTAAGCGTGTAACTTAGAGCTAAACTAGCAGAAGACGATATAATAGTAGCTACATCACCGTTTGCGTTGTAAGTAATTACAGTAGCTTTGTCTGGAGCTAAATCTACTTTTTCGACCTTTGCTACCGTTGTATTTGTTTTCACATCGTTCAATTTCGATGCTAAATCCAAAGTTCTAACATCATCCAACGCCGTTACTGTCCTAGTAGTATTAGCATCTGCATTACCAGAGCCGACTGAAACCGTTTGACCAGCCCCACCGCCACCGCCTGAACTTGCAACTTCACCACTATTTGAGTTTTTCCACGATTCAAGCTGTGCCACAGAAGTAACGGCAACGCCATCTATCTGAAAGTCGGTGGCTTCTATATTTTCTAAGCGATCTAAAATTGAGCCTCTATATCTAACAGAAAACTGCGTGCTTGTCGCCGACTTCTTAACTATCTCTATTTCAGATATTTTCCTGTCGGAAACATAACCAGTTACTGTGTCCGTTATAGTTAAGTAATTGCCATCTATTTTTAAATTATAAGCCATTTTTAAATAATTGAAATGTTATCTCTAAACCCAATACCTTCATATTCAGGATAATTGTGTATGTTTTCGCAAATAAATTTTGTGATAGCGTTAAAAGTTCTTGTCGCATTAAAATAGCTTTCTATCACCTTAGAACTATTCAATGCCGAGTATTTACTCGATGTTTCCGATTGACCAGATGCTGTACCGACCATTGTATGCTGTGTTTCAATTAGTTTTGAATACTCAAAAACAACGTAGTTTTTAAGCATATTTTTTATTCCTTTTGAGACATAAAGAGGCTCACAAATAGTAGCCTTAATTCTGAATTTGTTAAAAATATCATTATAAATACTAGACTGAGGAACTCCATTCTGTAAGTCATTCAAGAACAAAATAGCAAGCTCCTCACCTAGTAAGTCTTCCAAAACCTCCGTTTCAACTCTATCAATTACTGCCTGTAATTCATTGTTAGTCAATGAATTAACAGGCAGTTTGAAATCCGCTGTCTGAAAATCTTGTATGTTAATTATTTGCGCCACTATTTCTTTTTAGATTTAGGCAAACTTTCCAAAATCACCTCTTCTGGCGTTTTGCTCTTGCAGTCCTCACATTCTCCACAGTCTTCACATGGCTCTATTTCAATCTCCGTTTTAGGGATTAATGACCTCAAGAAGTCATCAAAAACAGCTCTTTGGACTTCTTCAACAAAGCCTTCCTCAAGTAATGTACCGATGTTCCTAACACCTATACAAGACCCTACTTGATAACTCAAATAGGGTTTAATAAATCTATAAAACTTCATATTTTTAAGGTTTTTCAATTGCGCCTAAAGCTAAATTAACGTTTGAACATTTCATGAAAGCATTAGCATTATTGCCCTCAACCAAGAACTGACCTCTCCAAACCGCTTTTAAAGTAGTGAAATCGTCCGCAAAGTTCGTTCCATTCTCCTCAGAACGTGAAAGCAAAATACCAGAACGCTCCAGGATTGAGCCTTTCGTCGAGTCAAACACGTAGCAAGTGTTTGGAGCACAATCCACAGAAGCTATAACTCTAAGACTACCAATGTAATACTCATTTCCAACTTTTGACATTCTAGGATCTAAGTATCTGCCCTCCAAGTCTTTCTTAGATTCAATTTCTACAAAGAAATCTCTCTTGTTGCAAATCACAGTGTCAGCATTGTAACCGCCTAACTGACCTAAAACATCAATCTGAGTAGCCATACCAAGCCACAAATCGGCTAAGTTTGCGTTATCAATTGAAGCATTGAGCGGACAATCTACGTTTATTGCCGAAAACTCAGACGAAACCGAGCTAATAGACTTCATTTCAGTACCAGCTACTCCGCTACCTCTAAGTAATTGTCTATCAACACGAAACGCAACAGAATCCTCAAGCAAAATTCTATATCTTCCCTCTACGAATGCGTAGTCATTCAAGAAGTCATTACAGATGTCCGCAAGGTCTTTGATTTTTTCATAAGTCGTTCTTACAACCTCAAGTTCTTCTTTGGTTGTTGTAGTCAAGCCCTTAACACATTTCGCTACATTTTTCGCATCACGGATGACGTTGTTTTTTTGTTGCAAAAAAGTGTAATACTCGGTCGTCATTGGAATTTTTCTGAACAACGAGTATATTTTCAAAGTTTTCTTTACCACATCTGCACCAAATCCAACATATTGATCTAACTGACCGCCGTGCGTTAAAGTGCTATGTGTGATGTCCGCTTTGATTTCGATAGCCCCAGAATCACCTTTTGGCAAAGAAGCCAAACCGCCTTCAAGTTTCTCTAAAGCTACTAAAAGGTTTGATTTCTTAGCACCATCTACAGTTTTAGCATTTGCCAAAGCCTCACCAAGTGTCTTTACATTCGCCTGCAATTGATTTATTTGCTGGGTTTTAAGGTCTGAAAGCTCTTTTATGATGCTTTCCACTTCGTCTTTTGAAGCGTTTTCTTTCCCCTCGATAGCTTTTAGTCTATCCTCTAAATGCTGAGTTTCAGCATCTTTGTATTCGATTTTTTCTGCATCTTCAAGGCTTGAAATCTCTAATGCAGAAAGGCGTTTAAATACATTGTCGCCCGTTAGCCATTTCTTTTTCATTTTCTGAAATTTAGATTTTGATAAATTAATTCAAAACCAAAAAACATCTTGAAAGTGATAAAATCGGCTTTCGTTTTTCGATTACAACGCAATAATAATAATAATTTAATAAAAAACAAAAAACACGGTACTAATTATAATACCGTGCCAACAAACAAACAACCATGAAAAAACAATATTAGTTTAGCGGTTTCGCACTCCCTCCGCTACAGGAACTAACCAACGATTTAGATTTCACCACGCCACCAGAAAACTGGCTGTTTATGTGCTTCGCTCCCTTGTACTTCGGGCTCCTGCACAAATATACATTTTTCTTTACATAATCCATATTTTCTTATCAGAAACTTTTTCTTTTGCCGGTACTAAAATTGATGTAGCTGAATTTGAGCCTCCAGCTATTACCAAACTTGCCTCTTTGTAAAGACCTAGCTCCTCAACCCCCCAAAAATATCCATTTTCCTCGACATCATCTTTATTTATAATTTCTGAAATTCGCTTTTCGTAATATTCCCTCTCTGTCTTATGCTCTTTTGCATCGGATTTCATGCCTAATTTTATTTTGTGATAAGTCATCCTGATACTGTTTTGGAAGTCTTCAACTTTATTTTTTATTGAAGCCAAAACATCTTTACGAATTATAGCATCCTCACTAATTTTAAAACATAAGCATTCAACTAATCCACTTTTAGGCTTGTTAAGTTGCTTTAGTTGAATATTTTCTATAAACATCTCTACATCTTTCGCCCATGCCAAAACACTATCATAAGCTAGGTTATGATCTAAGATGTACTTAACCTTTCCCTGTTGTTCTTTAACAGTTTTGTTGAAACAACCGGGGAAATGTACATCTTTGTGCGAATCAAACCAATTACATGAAGATACAATCGGATAAATAAAACCAGATTCTGTAGAAAATTCCTTTATAGCCTCAATGTCGTAATTTACAGCCACGCCTTTTTCAATAGACTTATATGTTTGAGATTTTTTTATGTCGATAATTTTTTCTTGCCTTTCAAAAAGTGCTTTAAAAACATCGTTTTTTGTTTCAAAATCTCCAGATATTTCTGAAATGTTATAAGCCATAGTTCTTTAGTTTTTCTTTGTCAAATCCCCAATTATCAATCAAAATCTGAGCTTTTTTGTTGTCATCAATTTGAGCGGTCAACACCGACATAATGCCATTTGATACTATTGTGTTTTTTTCAGCCCTTAGTTTTTGGTCCTCTTGCAGGCAGTCTTGGTTAGAGTAATCGAGTTCAAAGTAAACGTCCTCATACCTTCTCATTTCTCTTTCAATTTCCTTAAAAACAAATTCAAGATTGGGTTTTACTGCATTATTTATAAATGATTTTTCGGCTTCAAGCCTGTTGTTGTAAGTTTTTGCCTCGTGGTCATTGAAAAAAGAGCTATCAACACCAAAAATAGTGCAAAGCTGACGTAACTTGATTGGGTAAGTAGCGAGTAGCTCCAAGTCTTTAGCGTTTGCTCCAATGTCATGGACCTCTACATCTGCTGAGGTAACAGTCAATTGACCCATTTTCCTAGCTCCACCGACTTTTTTATTCACCTCTCTTTGCAACTGTCTTGCAACTTCTGGCGTCATAATTGAGTCTTTTTTCGTTGAAGCTAGTTTGCTTGACCCTTGATTCAGTAGCAAACTTTCGCTTGCAATATTCAAATCATTAGAAGCCATAAGTGAATGATAACCAGCTTGTAATGGCGACATACCTCGCCCTGTTTCTCTGACTGGATTGTAAAGCATTATATGGATGACTTCCTCAGGTTCAAAGTATTGGTACTTGTTGTTTAGGTTGTCTTGGTAACTGTATCTTTTTACCTCATTGTTGCTGTCTCGCTCTATTGTGATGCTTGCTGAACGCAAAACCTCTAGCCGTGACGGCTTAGAATCTAAAACCGTTTTAACTTTTCTCAAAAAAACATCACCAGTCAAGTTCAGATTAAGCATCATTTTGAAAACTTTTGAATCTAAACTTTCGGTTAAATCATTGTAAATAAGGTCGTAAACATAGCCTTTTTCGACTAAAAACTTTTTGCCACCAAAATACTTGTTGATATTTAAGTCGATTTCAGAAGATTTCGACGCTATCATTTTCACGATAGCATAGACATCACCATTATTAGCGTATCCGTCAAAAGCTAGGTCATAGTCATTGTGTATTTTCCTCTCTTTTATCCTATCAAGTCTAAAATCATGTTCAGAATGAGGTTCGCTAGACTTATCTTGCTGAGGTCTTTGTCTCTCGCCTACCCAAAGTGATTTTATCGTGTCTTTTATGCTCATTTTTTTGCAATAATAATAAAAATTAATTAAACAACAAAACCGTTTATTTGCTCTTCCATCATAAAAGCATAAAGGAAAGCATCACAATAATGGTCGTTACCGTCTTTAGGTTTATTCAATGAAACACCTTTAATCTCAGCCATTTGGTAAGATTCTAGTTCTTTTAAGGCAAAGTGAGATAAGTCATTTTTCACAACTTGAATATTGTAGCGTTTCGATTCTCCTAGCCAAAAAATTTTGGATTTAGTTTTGCTTACCTTGTGAGCTTGGTATCCAGCCAATACAAGCTCTCTTGTGAAATTCTTAACACCATTTTCGTTTACATAACGGTCGCTTGAATCGGTTACAATCGGCAAAATTCTTTCAACACCTAAATCTTCTAATTTTTGCAGAAGTAGGCTAGGTTCAGGAAATGGTTCATAAATTAATAGCTCAGTTTTAATGTTATTTCCATCTCTCTTGTATTTCACTAAGCTTGTTGGGTCGCTCGTAAAACCATAATCAAGACCATAAAAATATCCATCTGTTATTGGCTCAGTAATTTCCTCATAATGTTTGTAAATAGCCCCTTTAATTTCTGCTTTCTCGCCTAACCCGTAAACTCTCCACATGTACTCATCTGCTGTACCTTGCATAATGTTTTTCGGTGTCGGTTCGTAACTTAGGATTTTATTTAGTTCACCTTTTGAAATAAAAGGATTGTCTCGGAATGTGGTCTTTATTGTTGCTACATCGTCTCTAGTAAGCACAGAATCAAAAATATAATGGAATGTGACAGACGGGTTAAAATCACTAATAAAAAACTCTTTGCACCTCATTTCAGCTTGGTCGAATACAGGCTTAGGAATATGAAGTGCTTCATTGAACCAAACCACATCAGCACCAGCACCATGAAACTTTTTTTCTTGGTCCGCACCTAAAAAGTTAATTGTGTTGCCTAAAATATCAAATGTAGCGACCTCTTTTTTTCTTAAAAAAGGGTTGTCAAGACCAAAATCTGTAAGCCGTTTTTTAAAATCCAAATACAAAGTAGTCTTAAATTCGTTATAAGTTTCTTTGACAATGTTTATTGTTTTGCCTTGATTTCTAGCACAATACATAATTAAAAAATCTATTGTAGAAAAAGTTTTACCCGAGCGTGATGAGCCTTGAAGAACTATCCCTTTAAATTTTTTGTGGTTTTGGTTTAAAAAAATTAGGTTTCTATTGAATTTCATTTTTTGAATCGTTTTCGTTTTCGTCTTCGACATCTAAACTTAACTCATATAGCCTCATTATAGATTCGTTTTGCTCATTGCTGTTAGTCGTTTCTTTTTCGTTAAGAATAGCCTTAATGTCAGCAGGCGAGAATAGATTTACAGCTATCTCAATAGCTTTTGCGTTGCCTTTCCTGACTGCATCAATCAAAGCTGGTTGTATCTCATTTGTGAATAGATTGGTTCGATTGTCGTTTAGCCATTTTGGGATTTTTGAAAATTCATCATCACTTACCAATGCCTTTAGCTCAGCCTCAGAATCAATCCTTAAAAACGCTAATAACTGGTCTATAGAGATAATATTATACTCCTCTGCTATTACGTGTTCTATCTTCTTGTTTTCGAGCATCATAACGCAAATATAAGCAAAATATAGTATTTGTTACTTTTTTATAAATGTTACAAGAATGTTACACTTTTAAACAAAAATGTTACAGCTATGTTACAGGTGTAATATTTATATAATATATTACTAATCAATATATTATATTATATTATATTATATAAATTGTAACATTGTTACATCTTATATTACTTATACCAAAAAAACCCTATTTTCCATAGTTATCCACATTTATACGAACTACCCCTTTTCACTACTTTTTTTATACTACTTTTTTTATTATTTTTTTTATTATAAAAACCAAAATGTTACAATGTTACAGTTTATGCTGTAACTAAATGATTTACAATAAGTTACAGAATGTTACAATGTTACACCTTTTTTATAACCAATTGATTATCAATAAGTTATAAATGTTACATAGGTGTAACATTTTTTTTGAAATGTTACAGGTAAAAATGCTATTTTCTAGAAAAAAACAATAAAAATATTAATAAAGTACAAAAACCTATAAAAAAAGTACAAAAATAGAGTTATTAACATTTTGTTGCAAAGTTGCAATAAAAAAACACTGAGAAAGTAGGTTTTTGATGAAAAAAATAAAAAATAATAAAAAAGTATATTAATTAAAAAAATAATTATGTTTGTAAAAAAAATGTATAAATAATAATGGAAAAAGCTAATAAGGTTTTAAAGGTCTGCGAAAAACATTTAATGCATATAAAAATAGCATCAGCTTTGTCTGGTGTTAAAATGGAGAGATATGTTTATGATTTGATTGAAAAAGACATCAAAAACAAAAGAGATGCTAAATAGAGACGAGCTAAAGCGTTTATGGGATAACTTTTCGTTGCTTACAGTTGGCGAGGGTAAGACCCCAAATTTTAAGTGGAAAATTTGGCAATCTGAAAAACAGCCTTTTAAGGACTTTTTGATTCAATATGAATATAAGGGTGGAATAAAACGAAAAGATGGCACAGAACTGCCTGCAACTAAAGATTTAGGCATAATCACTGGTTATGATGGGCTTGAAGTTGTTGATGTAGACTTGAAAGTGTATGCCACAACTAAAGAAAAGCAAGACTTTTGGGATAGTTTTTTAAAGCTACTTAGACAAAGAATTTATGATTTTGATTCTAAGATTGTGATTTACAAAACTCAAAATGCTGGTTATCATCTATTATATAGATGTGAAGAGATTGCAGGCAATCAGGCATTAGCTAAAACATCCACCTCTAAGGCATTGATTGAGACTAGAGGTGTTGGTGGTTACGTTTTTGTTTACTTAGACAACAAAGTAAGTGAGGGGAGCTATTTTGATATAAAAACGATAAGCAAAGAGGACAGAGCTATTTTGTTTGAGGTCTCAAAATCATTTGGTTTTGTTAAAGATGATGTTAGTCAGGAAATTGAAAAAAACGTAAATTCAAATAAAAAATCAGGCAGATTTAATGTCTCAGTTTGGGATGATTTTGATTCTAAAACAAATATCTTTGATTTGATTTCGGATGATTTCGAAATTCCTAGAAACGCCTACCAAAAGAACTTTTATTTTGTAAAGAGAAAAGGATCAGATGCCTATCAGAGTGGAAAAATCTACGACAATAAATTACTTTACTTACACACAACTAGCACACGATACCCAGCCGAAAAAGGTTTAACTGCAACGGCTGTATATGCCTGGAAGTATCATAACGGAAATTATTCAGAAGCTTGTAAGGATTTGCTGAAAAAAGGTTTTGGAAGCTTTGATACATCTGTAATTAAGGTAAAAGAACTAGAGCAGGAAGAAATAGCTAAGATTGATTTTCCTATTGAGATATTTCCAGAATTTTACAGAAATTTTATCTATGAGCTTGCCACAAAACTGGATATGCCCTCCGATTACACAGGCACTTCGTTGATTTGGTTGCTTTCTGTGATGGTTGGTAACGGTTTCAATGTTCAGATAAAAAACGGATACAAGGAAAAGGCTGTGATATGGGCGGTTTTGTGTGGTAAGGCAGGAGTCATGAAGACACCATCGGCAAACTGTATAATTTCGCCATTGAACAAGTTACAGGATAAATTGAATAGAGAGTATAGAAAGCATCTTGCCGAATACGAGGAGGATTTAAAGAATGCAAAAGAAAATAAAGACGATACAAGCCACTTAGTTAAGCCTGTCGAAAAGAAAATAATGGTCGATGATTCAACACTAGAAGCATTGATTAATGTTCACGCTAAACAGCCTTATTCGTTGGCAGTTTTTCGTGATGAAATTTCAGCTTTGTTTGGTGATTTTAACCGATATAATAAGACAAGTAGTGATCAAGCTACGTGGCTTAAAACATGGTCAGGAGTACCTGTAAGAGTAAATAGAATAAGCCGAGAATCTGACTATGTAGCAAATCCATTCATTCCAATACTTGGAGGTATTCAACCTGAGATATTAGACAGCTTCTATACTGCTGAAAACAAAGCGAACGGGTTTATGGATAGGTTGCTAATAAGCTACTCTAATCGGGAAATTCCACATTTCAATAATAATGAGGTTGATGAAGAATATTTCGTAACACATAGTAATATCATTGAAACGATGTATCAGTTTTTTCAAGATTTTTGCGAATATGATAGTTATGGCGATATTTTGCCAAAGACATTTAATTTTTCTGAGGGGGCTAAAATACTATATATCAATACTTTTAATTCGATGTCTGATAAGCAAAACAGTGATGAGGAAGACGAGTTTTTTAAATCACTGTATCCTAAATTAAAGTCTTATGTTTCAAGATTTGCCTTGTTGTTAGAGTGTTTTGACTTGTTTTTCCGTGTAAATCAAACAGGAGAAATTCCTGATAAATTAGAAGTGTCTTGTAAAAGCATGAATGGGGCCATAAAACTATATGATTATTTTATTGCAAATAATAAAAAATTAAGGTTTGAAAGTTGGCAAAGGGAGAAGGTAGAAGTTAAGGTAGATCTAAGGCTTAGTAAGCGAAAGCAATTTGAATATTTTATATTGTCTGGTGAAAAAATATCCGATGTAGAACTAGCTAAGAAAATACAAGTAAGTAGGCAAACTATTATAAGGTGGCGAAAGGAGATAAAATAATAATATACCAGCATAAAATTACAGGTAAGTTTTTCGTAGCCCCTTTCGGTTGTCCTACAAGATGCGTGTCTAAAGAGACTGGCTTTAGGCATGAAATTCCAAAAAAATACTTGGACGAAGAGTTTACCAGCGAAATACAAGAAATAGATTTAAGTAACGAAAAAAAAGAATATGAAGACACATCAGAGCATCAGAGAATTAGAGAGCGAATTGCAAATGCGGATAGCGAAATACAGAGCCTTGAAGCTCAGATTAGAAGAACAGCAGAAGCTGTTAGAGAACAGCTCACGATTGCGTTTTCTCGCAGAGCGTAATCCGCTGATTATTAATATGTTCAATGATTTTGATTTGGAATTTAAAAAATAATTAAAATATTTTGTAACTATATTAAAATTATTTCGTATATTTACATCATAATAATAAACAAGAACAAAATGGCAACTGTAAAAGAAATTCTAAGCAACAACAGAGAAAGCATCATTTCAAGCATCAAATGGACTTTCAAAATCTGGAAACAAGAAGATGTAAAAGTTAAAATGATTGACTTTTTAAACTGGGTTGAAAATCACGAAGCCGATATTTTCAGAGCAAATGAAGCAAAAAACACAAAAACTCTTTTGAAGTCATTTATTATGAATATGGCTTATGAGCAAAACCGCCCACAGAGAGAAGCTGAAAAGAAAGCAGAGGAAGAAAGAAATTTGAGAATGTACGGAACTAAAAAACCTAAACTTGCTGATTTGATGGCTTACAGTGCTGAAAAAGAAGAAGAAAAAGGAAACGTTTGGCATCCAATTTACAAGACTTGGGTAAAAAATGAAGGCTTCAATCCAACAATGAGAAAATAATAATCACTTATAAAATTAGAAAAAATGGAAAATTCAAACATTATCTTCAAAAACGACAACTTGGAAATTTTTTGGCAAGTTGGAAGCACTCCAATGAATGGAGAAGCTAAAGGGGTAAAAGTCAATTGCAAAGCGACAAACCCAAACGATGGCAAAGAATATGAAAAATATGTAGGATGGATTGGGCTTTCTTTAGCTCTTCACGGTGGAGCAAAAACTCCTGGGTACATCAATGATGCCGCTTGTGATTTGATTCAAAAGCATAAAGAAGAAATATTGCCTACAATAATTAATTTTTTGGAAGCAAACGGAAAGCAATATCGAGCCAAAGAATTTCTTGAAGCAAACGGAAGAAGTGCAGGTAATGGAGTTGATTTTAAAACTTCTTACCCACAAGGAGAAGGGCAAAGACAAAAAGTAAGAACGATGATGCAGAAAAACGCACCAAAAGGCACAAATCACTTGTAAAATGAGAAAAAACATAGACTTATCCGATGAAGCCGTAAAGGCTCTTTCAATTCAGGCAATTGAAAACGGAACGAATTTCAAAAATTACGTAGAATCGAAATTGGAAGAGTTAGCCAAAACCAAATTGCCCCCCAAAGGCAAAAGAGGGAGGGGGAAAAAATAAAAAATTACTTCCATAGATGTTTATTCGGAGCGATTCACTCACTTGCACATAACGGTTTGCGGCTTTGCGTTCGGTTTTTTGCCTTATCCGAATGTTTAATTTTAGCACAATGCTCAAAGGCAAAAACTGACGCAAAACCGCTGTTAGTGGCTGGGCGGTTTATTAAACAAAAATCATAATTAGAATGAAAGATAGGAATTTAGAACATAGCGACAACTGGGCAACGCCTAAAGAACTTTACGATAAGTTAAATGCTGAATTTAATTTTGAATACGATCCGTGTCCGCTTTCCAGTCCTTTTGATGGACTTGCATTTGATTGGGAGAAAAGCAACTTTATTAACCCACCGTATTCGAGAAAATTAAAAGAAGCATTTGTTTTAAAAGCGATTGAAGAAAGTAAAAAAGGGAAATTATGTGTGATGCTTTTGCCTGTATCAACAAGCACAAAATTATTTCATCAACACATTTTACCAAACGCCAAAGAGATCCGCTTTTTAGAAAAGAGAGTAAAGTTTTTAGGCACAAATACAAAAGGTGAATATGTTACTGATAAAGCGCCGATGCACGATAGTATGATTGTCGTTTTCGGAGCAGAGTGTAATCCGTTGATTATTAATATGTTTAATGATTTTGATTTAGAATTTTAAAAATAATTACAAAAAAATGTAACTATTTTAATTTTCTTTCGTATATTTGTGTATGTTATTATTATTAACAAAAAAATATGTCAGAATATAGGTACGAATTATCAAATGCAATAGAAGTTTTAGAAAAAACTTTATTGGATAGAGTTGTTATTCTAATAACGTTTAATGCAAATGTTGAAAAAGATGAAGAAGGAAGAGTAAATGATTACCTATTAAGCATTGATGATGTTAAAATAAAAGTTCTTCAAAACAATAAAGGGATAAGCCTTGAAGCATTTAATAATTTTGAACATCAGATTACAGGCTTATGCAAAAGATATTGTAAAATATACAACTATCATTCAACTAAAGGGGTAAACCAAAGACAATTTGAATTAGAATTATTCCATGTTATTAAACAAAAAGAAGAATGGGATAGACCAGAACATTTATATTTAATAGGAGCATTTAAAAGAAGAATAAATTTATTTTAAAAATGATTATGGATTTTAAAAAACCAAATAAAAAAGATTACGGATGGCATGACCAACAAGGTTTTGATGATGAACCTTCTGGTTGGTTAATTGAACATGGTGAGGAAGAGTATTATAAAGCATTAAATAAATATAAGGCATATATTTATTTAAATGAAAAAATAAAAGAAATGCTTATTGATTCTGATATATTGTTTGTGTCTGAATTTGGATGGTCGTTATACTTTATCTTAAAAAACGGCAATAGATATAGGCTGAATTTATCTAAAATATCAAATAAAATATCATGACACTTAAAATTTTAATGGGAAAACTTGAATCTATTGAAATTGCAATAGGTTTATTAATTCATAACGATGATTATTTCGGGGCATCAATATTACACGATTATAAAATTAAATTGGAAAAGGAAATTGAAATTCTTTATGATAAAGAGACTAATATTTAAAATAATACTTTTGTTTACAAAAGATTATGAAACTTGGGCGTTTTTTCTTGGCTATTATCATGAAGACAATAGTCCTAGAGAGTGTGTAAGATGTGGATGTAAGACATTTAAAACCATAGAGTTAGACCACATTAATGCAATTTGTATAGAATCAGAAATACAATGTACAAAGTGTTTTCACACATCTAATTTTAAGTATTTAGATAGTTTTGAGATTTGGCATAAAAACAAATATCGGTTTTAATAATTACGCCTAACGCTCGGCAGCTTGGCGAAGGCACTGCTTGTGCGTTGGCATCGAGCGTTGGGCTGGGCTTTTGCCAAACTGCTTGTTAGCTGGGGTGCATTTGATATAATTAAAAATATAATTTGAAATAAAATGAGAAAATCAAAAGAAATAGCAAATGAAATCTGTGTAGTTTATGCCGATGCTATAATGCAAGAAAACTGGCAACTGTTCACTAAAAAACTTTCAGATGTATTTATGGAAGTTGCTGTAAAAGATGTTCAAGAGTTACGTCAAATGCGTAATGTCAAAACTGATAATGAATTAATATCAATTTTTAAAGAGCAACGACAAAAGTATAATGCTATTTGCAAGGTGGTAAATACTGTCAAAAGTGATCTACTTTCTGTTACAGATTTTGACGAAGTTATAAAAGAAGTCCATCCGTCAATTTACCAATGGTATTTTAGCAACGTGGTCGCACTGCATCACAGCTAACGTTTTGGGTATTGCCGAAGGTGGGGCATTAAACCACCAAAGTTAATTAAAAGTACAAAAGATGAATATAGATACAAATGTTTATAGAAAGCACGAAAGCCCCACTTTTGGCAATACCTTGTTAGGTGCAGTGCCTTTGGTGTCTGAAGTGTATTTAATGGATAACATCGAATTGATGAAACATTACCCCGATAAATACTTTGATTTGGCTGTGGTTGACCCGCCCTATGGAATAAACATAAATATGAATATGGGGCGGAAAAAAGGGCAAAAAAAAGCACACAACGACAAAAGCTGGGATATGTCAGTTCCTGAAATGTTATACTTTATGGAATTGTTTAGAGTGTCGCAAAATCAAATTATTTGGGGTGGCAACTACTTTGATTTACCACTAACTAAAAGCTGGATATTTTGGGATAAAGATGTTCCTGATGGTGTTGATTTTGCTGATGGGGAGCTGGCTTGGACTTCATTTGATAAAACGCTTGTAAAGGCTAAAATACCATACAGCGGTTTTAGAGGTTCTGAAGGCAAAATACATCCAACGCAAAAACCAGTTAAACTTTATGATTGGATTTATTCAAAATATGCAACTGAAGGAATGAAAATACTTGATACACATTTAGGAAGTGGTTCAAGTCGAATAAGTGCCAATAAAGCAAAATTACACTTTGTCGGTTGTGAAATTGATGAGGAATACTTTAACAAACAAAACAAAAGATATGAGGAATTTGTCAGTCAGGCTCGTTTATGGTAGGCGGTCTCTTGGCATTGCATTTTTTTAGGATTTCAAAATTTAAGTAAAATGATAACATACGTCTTAACAGTTTCAGAGTTCTTTCCAAAAACTCACAATAAAGCAACATTACCAACTGGGTTTATCAACTCAATAAGTAATAAATCTAAAAAACATACGATTCGTGGAAACTATGAATTATGGGAAAAAAGATTTGAAAAAATAAATGATGGAAAAGCTGTATTGTCAGTTCGTTATTGGTCAGGCAAACCATACAATTCAAAGCAAATTGAAAGTTTTGTTTTTGATAGGGAAGATGGTATTGGCATTGAAAAAATATTATTCGATGATTATTTGTATTCTTGCAAAATTGAAGATGATAGGTTTTCTTTTGGTAGTAATATGATTGCCGAAAATGATGGGCTTTCTCCAAATGATTTTGAAAATTGGTTTAAAGGTTATGATTTTTCAAAGCCAATGGCAATTATTCATTTTACAAAATTCAGATATAATAAATATGTTGGTTATAACAAATGTCCTAAATGTGGTCAGCGAGATGGTCAAATTAATAATCATTTAAATCACGTTGAGTTATGAGATGCTTATTTTTTCGCTGTATTGCCAACAACAATTGTATTTAAGAAATAAAACTTACCGTTTTAATTATGAAAATAGAAGAAAAAATAGAAAATCTTAGAAAACAAGGATACTGTTTTCAAGACATTTATCAAAAACTCGGCTTAAATGCAAGCGAAAGAATAGCTTATGAGCTTGATTTGAGAAAAAAAAGACAGGCAAAAACTGATTTTTCAATATCTTATCTTGAATTTGCTTTTGTTTTTTTGGCGATCGTATCAGTTACTTATTTAGCACTAAAATGATAGCACAGAATAAAAAACGTATAATTGCTCTCAGAGAAAAAAAACACATTGAAAAATATGGTTTTCTCGATGAGAGATTTAAGGGTTTGATATCAAAAATCAAGCCTATAAACAATGCTAGAAGTCTTGAGAAACAAATCAAAGAGTTTCTTGAGCTAAATGGTCATATATGCGACAAAACAGACACTAAAGGTAGAAAGGTTTCAAGCAAAGTAGCTTATATTGATGCTATTGGTAGAAATAGAGTGATAGGAAGAGATGTTTACCACCGATCTACTGGCACTGTTGGTAAAGCTGATTTAAGTGTTCAGATTCACGGATTTAGGGTGGAGATGGAGGTAAAGTGGGGTAAAGATAAGCAGTCAGATGAGCAAAGAAAATATCAAAAAAGGGTTGAAAATGATGGCGGTATTTACGTTATAATCAAAGATTTTGACTGTTTTATAAATTGGTTTGATGAAAATGAGCATAAATTCATTAAAATAAAAGAATTTAGAAATAAAATAATGTAAAAATGGTAAGAAACTACAACGATAAAGAGCTTCTGGCTCAGGTCAAAAATCTAAAAACATTTAAAGAAATCCCCCCTGGCTATTGGATTTTAGGGGTTAGATGTGATAAAAGCAAAAGGGTAAAAGACAAATTTAACTGCAAATTTTATATTTTTAATGGCGAAAAATGTATTTTAGTAATGACAGGAACTACCGTACCTGGCGTTTGGTCTCTTTTGAATTTCAAAAGTTATGGAGCAACTGGCTCGGCTGTAATTAAGTCAGATGAGTGGTATTATGATGTCTGGAAAAAAGGCAATCACAAAGGAAAAATCCAAGCTTTAATCCAAATTGGTAGATTTAAAGTAATTCGTGATGACGATGGAAACTTCACAGCCGATGAGACAAATCATTTTTCTTTTGAAATAAACAAAGGCTTGAATTTTCACGTTAATACGTATTTAGGAAGATTTGTTAAAGTAGTCAAATCTTGGTTTATAGGGAAATGGTCTTTAGGGTGTCAAGTAACCAATGACAAAGATAAGTATTACGAATTTCTTGCTCTTTCAGATCCTCAAAAAAATTTTACCTACTGCCTAATTAATGAATTTTAAAAAATAATTATAAAAAAATGTAACTATTTTAATTTTCTTTCGTATATTTGTTTAAGAAATTAAAACAAAGAGAAAAAAATGGAATTCATAAGAGTTAAAAATTACGTTGAAAAAAGTCTAAGATGTTTACCAGCGTTTATAATTGAAATGAGCGACGGTAAAGACTACATCTCGCACGGTTGCCAGTTTGTCGAGAAAACAGACGAAAATATTAAGAAATTAATAGAAGAGTTTGATTGTGAAGACTATATCAATGAGCTTTTAATTTCATTCGCCGACACAAACGATGTTACCCATGGTCGCTCTATGTTTCAAGGCTGTTCAGAACTTAAACAAGTCGGTGATTTCCCTAGTGTTACAGATGGTTACCGTATGTTTCAAGGCTGTTCAGAACTTAAGAAAGTAGGTGATTTTCCTAGTGTTACATATGGTCGCTCTATGTTTCAAGGCTGTTCAGAACTTAAGAAAGTCGGTGATTTTCCTAGTGTTACAGATGGT
>JACCDR010031931.1_pt1 | contig 34988 bp, 51 predicted proteins | sample 7446431 | NCBI WGS metagenome assembly JACCDR01 (sample SAMN15323443, study PRJNA562643) | freshwater metagenome | isolation source: river surface water | place: USA:Blue River Watershed | collected 2017-08-17 | reverse complement strand
CCATGTTCCGGCACTGTTGCAACGGCTACATCGAGGTGCGCGAGATTGCCGACTTCATTCCCGTGTTCAACGCCCACGGCATACAGGTGATGATTCAGGACGAAACGATGACCGGAATAGAAGATCAAAAGCGGCCCTGACCACCACCCCGGAATGACAGCGTTGTAGGTTCGCAGCCGTTGGCCTGCCGGATGTGGTTCGCCACCAGCTCCGTGACCTCTAGGCAGTAATCCACCGGGTGCGGGTGGCCGCTCATACACGGGTTGTCGTTCTGAACTACCCAGTATTTCTCTTTGGTACGATACCTAAAACCTGCATCTTCCAGCATGTCCTTCACCTCGCGCGGCGGAATGTAGTCGAAGAACGCAATGATCTGTTGCCGGTATCTTTTGTCTTCTCCGGCCTGCACCCGTGCCCGGTTGCCGCGCTCATCGGTCAGAGAAATAATCGGCCCCATCTTCGCCGTCGGTGACGGCATGGCGGGCCTGCTGTACTGTTGCTGCGGCTCCGGCGTGGGGGCTTCCGTCGGGGCTTCAGTGGGTGCCTCTGTCGGGGCTTCTGTGGGCTGGGGCGGCAAGCCTTCCCCTGCTTCGGCTTTGAAATCTTTCTTGCGTCTCCGGCCTGAAGGCACACAATCCTCCCTAAGTGGTTGCCAGATAACCACTAGAGGAGTTTGGAATTTTGCGCAAGCTCTTGACGTGTCCCGCCAACCTAAGTGTCCAATCATGGAAATCCAGAAATTTCCCGATGCCGACAATTTCTCCGGCAAGCCCGTGAAACGGTGACGCGGGGGGCGTTCTGCGCTCTCAAAGGCGGGGGGATTTGTTTTAGATGGTTATTGCAAGTGCGATTTGTCAGCGTGTTTTTCAGCAGAAATGCAGGGTTTTTCGCGAGAAGTGTTTCTTCCCTGTGCCACTGGCAAGGGGCGGGAGAGAAGGTATTTTCCGTTTCCCGGCTGGGCTTTCAAGGGGAATCCAGCGGAATTCCTACGATTTGAGCGGCGGCAACTCTTGCTCGCCACGCACCCCTTGATCCTGAGGGCCACATGCCTGACCTGAACATTTCTGACCTGTTACCCCCGCTGAATGACCGCGAACACCGGGACCGCGACGTACTGGAGCGCATGGCGGACACCATCGCCGCAAAGGGCTTCCTGCAAGCCATCCGCGTGAGCAAGGACACCGCCACGGGAAAGTGGCGCGTCCGCACCGGCTGGACCCGCGTTCTTGCCGGACGCATGGCCGGGGTTACCACCGTTCCCGCCATCGTGGTGGAGGGCGAACTGGACGAAGCCGACGACCTGCTAGAGAAGCACATCGAAAACGAGTGCCGAGGGAACACCAACCCGCTGGACCGGGCGAAGTGGGACCTGCGGCTGATCCAGCTCAAGGGATGGTCGCAAGCGGAGCTGGCACGCAACACCGGCCAGTCCCCCGCGCAGGTCGCCAAAGACCTCGCCATGTTCGACGGGCTGGTAGAAGAGCTGAAAGAGAAGGTCTACAGCGGCGATCTGAAGCCGCGCGGGGCCTATGCCCTCTGCCGTCTGCCGAGGGAACAGCAGGCGGGGCTGTGGGCGAAGATTCAGCACATGAAGGTGGAAGCCATCGAAGAGATGGTGGACCGCATGCTGGGCAAGAAGCCGAAGAAGGCCAAGCCCGTAAAGATTCGCACCGGCAAGGGCCTGCAAGCGTTCTTCCCCGCCCTTGACCACGACGCGGCGCTGGCGGAGCTGGCTCTGCTCACGGAAGGCGTGCGGAAGCTCCAGCGGCACGGCCTGCCCATGTCCAGCCTGCCCAGCGTTCTGAAGAACTGACCCCCCCTCAACCCTTGAACCCCACCCCTTAGACCCCCCCCAAGGGGTCCGCGCAGAAGGTACGCGCCGATGTTCTGGAAACGCAAACAGCCTGAGCCGTATTTCCTGCGGCTCGGCCCCGATGACGGGCTAGTGGAGGGCGATCTGTGGACGGGCATTCTCGCCACGGGTGCCACCGGCTCCGGCAAAAGCTCCACGCTCGCGCACCTGCTGGTGTCGCTCATGCGGCGCGGCTGGGGCATGCTCTACCTGTGCAGTAAGCCGGATGACATGCTTTCCCTCTGCCACCTCGCCATTGCGGCGGGGCGAACGGATGACGTGATGCGGGTGGCTCCGGGCTGCGGCTACAGCTTCGACTTCGTGGGGGATGCGATCCGGGGCGCGGGCGGGGTGGAAGCGGCGGCGGGCCTCATGGAAGAGGTGGGGCGGGTTCTCTCCCGCACGGGCAACGCCAAGCCCTCTGATCCCTTTTGGGAGAACGCCAGCGCTCGCCAGATTCGGCTGACCATGTACGTACTGACGGCGACTTACGGCTCGTGCAACGTCGGCATGATTTACGACTTTGTGACGGGGCTTCCCACCAGTCTGGAGGCGGCGGGTTCAGAAGCATTCAAGGGGACGTTCTGCTTTCGCACGCTGGCAAAACTGCACGGCGAAGAAACGTGGAAAGCCAACCCCGATGCAGTCATGGGCGTGACCTACGCCACCAGCGAGTTCCCGCTGATGAGTGACCGGACCTCCACCGGCATCAGCGCCAACTCGGTAACACTGCTCTCCCGCTTCATGCACGGGGATATCCGGCCCCTGTGTTCGGGGCCGACCACCGCATGCCCTGCGGACGTGTTGGAGCTGGGCAAGATCGTCGCCATTGACACGCCAGAACTGGTCTACAAGGAGGCGGGCCGCGCCGTGCAGCAGGTCTGGAAGGCCGCGTTTCTCCGCGAAGCGCTGCGGCGGGACACGAATGCGTTTCCGCACGGGGTCTGCCTGTTCATGGACGAATACCAACAGCACGCCACCCCGGCGCTGGACAGCATGGCGCAGGCCGTGGCACGCAGCCAGCGGCTCTGTGTGGTGGCTGCCACGCAGAACTTCCCGCTGATCGAAAAGGCCCTCGGCAGCAAGCCGGACGCTGAGGCGCTGGTGGCGAACTTCCAGACCAAGTTGATGTTCAACAACTCCTGCCCGGTGACGGTGAAGAAAGACGCGGAAACCATCGGGAAGGGTAAGCGGCTGATGTTCTCCGGCGGCGGGGAGAGCGCCACGGCCTTTGACGCGCTGGATGACTTCTTCCACGTCGGCAAGGCCAAGGGCAACGTCAGCTTCTCCGAGCAGCTTCAGTTCGTGTGTCCGCCTGAGACGTTCGGGCGGCTGAAGTCCGGCGGGCCGCGCCACGGCAACGTGGTGGAGTGCATCGCCTATAGCGGGGTTCGCCGGTTCAGCAACGGGCGGAACTGGATGCGGGCCTCTGTCCAACAACGCAAGAGGTGAGTCATGGATCAAGAGCAGGAAAAGGGCGGGTTACTGAAGGACGCGAAGGGGCTGTTGTCGTGGGTGCTGGCCCTCGCGCTCTGCGTCCGCAAGCCGATGGAGCTGTTGCTGCGCAGGCCGGGGACGGCGGGCAGGCGGCACTTCGGGGACGTGTTCACGCTGATAGGGCTGTTCGGGCTGGACGCGGCCCTGCTCTCGATATGCGGCAGCCAGTGGGAGTGCAGAGTCGTGGCCTGCACCATGATCGTGCTGGTGTGGTTCCTCGCCATGCACGCGCTCGGCAAGCGGCAGGGAGAGGTTTACTCCTATTGGTCCGGCAACGTGTGGTGGAACGCGAAAGACCACCTGAAGGCCAAGCAAAAGACGGACGCGCCGCTGGCCCTATTGCTGGGTGTCGTGGCCGGTGCGGTGCTCGAATGCCCGCCGCTGATCTACTGGGGCGTGGCGGCGGCGGTGGCGTTCATCATCACGGGGGCGTGGGTGGACATGGACCGCGAGGCGCGGCGGCAGGCCATGGTGGACCGCATGGCGGAAGCGCAGGACCAAGCGGAGATGATGCAGGACATTCGGGGGGAGTGAATCGAGGGTGGTGTTCGACCACCACCCCCGCGCTCAAGCTCTGGTACAAGCAAGCAAACCTTAACCCAGTTCGGAGGAAAGCGCAATGAAGAAGGTGATTAAGGTGGCACGCGCCATCAGCAACAGTGCCGGTGCGGCTCCGCTGCATGCGGCTGTGCGGCAAGGGGCGGACGAAATCAGCCAAATCCTGCCTGCCTTCCCTGCGCAGAGCGTCCAGCCGGTGGCTGAACCGGGGCAGATGCTGGAGCCGACGCAACAACAGGTCACAGATGAGGCAAGGGGGCGAGCGGCGGAAGCGTCGAGCAGCCTCAAGGCCATGATGGACGCGAAACCGCAGCAAGGGCCGAAGCAGGAGCGCGGGCGGGAACGATAGGCTGCGGCGTTTGTAACCGTGTGTTCCAACGGCAGCCGCCATACGGCGACCTCGTGGGCCAAGCCCCGCCGCAGCCTCATTGACCACTACCACGAAACACCCCCACGCCGCAAGCGCGCCGACGTGGCCGGAGAGACTACGCGCGCTCAAGGAGTTTACGCAATGGACGATCTGCTCTGGATGCTCGGATTCATCGTGCTGCTGATCTGCGTGATCGGCGGCAAGTGCCTGAACGCGGCGACCGGCAGCAACAAGCTGTCGGACCTGTTCAAGCTGTTCAAGTAACCCAACACCCGCCGGGGCTGCCCACCCCGGCCTTACCCGGAGATTTTCCATGGACCTGTCTCGATTCAACAACGGCGAGCTGATCCTGCTGGCATCTTTCGCGCTTGCCGCCATCGGCCTCATCTGCGGCGCGCTGGTGGAGCTGTTCGGCAAGGGCGACGACGACGAAGAGGAGGAAAAGAAGCCATGAACGACTTCATCAGCCTGAACGGATGGACGCTCGCGCACATCCTGTTCGCCGCTCTCGCGGTCGGCGTCGGCGCGGGCTACCTGATCTGGTCTCCCCGGGAGGACGCACCTTGAACGAAGTGACCAACGCCCTCGGCGTGCTGTTCCTGCTGTCCATCACGGCGGCGTGCCTGCTGTACGTCGCCACCACGGTGTGGGGGTTCTGGCGGAAGCCGGACCCGCACGAGGCGGAAGTCAAACAGCTCCGGCTCGACTTCATGCGGCTGGAGTGCGAGCGCCTCAAGCAACTGATCCGCAAGGATGGAGAGCTAAGTGAATGACCCGGATTTCTGGGACCTGCTGCTGGAGCTGGAGCTGGGCAGCGTGGCGGAGGTGCTGACCCGTGAGCGTGAAAGAAGCGGCCAAGCGGCTGGGGGTGTCCCCGTCCCTGATCTATGCCCTGTGCGCGGCGGGCGCGATCCGCCACGAACGGCACGGACTGGGGCGGGGGCGAGTGGTGATTCAGGACGAAGCGCTGGAGGCGTACCGCAGAACCCGTGAGCGGGAAGGGCGGCAGGACGCCGCCCCGGTCCCGCTGCGGCATATCACCCTCCCACAGCCCGCTTAGCGGCCTCCCGCATGTGCGCGACCTGCCCGGCCAGATGCCCGTAGGTGCTGCTCACCATCTCCGTGCTGGTGTGTCCCAGTAATTCCGCCACCTGAGCAACACCCACGCCGTTCACGAGGGCGGCGGTGGCGTAGGAGTGGCGAGCGTTGTATGCGACAAAGTGAGCGAGGTGCGGCAGCTTGGCCCGCAGACGGCGGAACCGAATGCGGATCGCGTTGCGGCTGATCGGCCTGTTTAGGCGGGGGCCACGGAACAGCGGCCCCTCCGGGTTCGCGGCCATCAGCTCCCGCGACAGCTCCACCATCTCCGGCGTCAGGTAGATAACGCGGGGCTTGTGAACCTTCTTCGCGGTCTTGTGCTGTTCGAACACCCACACGCCCAGCTCAAGGTTGACGTTGGCGGCGGTGACGCGGGCGACCTCGGACGGGCGGCACCCGGTGGCCAGAAGCGCCTTGAAGAACCGTTTGAAGGGCTTGTCGCGGATGGTGTCGAGAATCTGCTGCTGCTCTTCCGGGGTCAGCACGCGGGTCCGCTTCTTCACCCCGTCCGCCTTCACGCCCTTGACCGGGTTCGGGGTCAGGATGCCCTGCTCCTCGGCCCAACTGAAGGCCCGCTTCACGGCAATGACGGCGTGGCGGCGTCCGCCGGTCCACGACGGGTTGGCGTCCAGCCAGCGGGTGACGTGGAAGGGCTTCAACTCGCAGGCGGGAAGCCTGCCGTAGCTGACGCAGAACGACTGGAGAAAGTGGCGGTAGTTAATGAACGTGTCGTTACAGTGGTGCTTCTCCGAATGTTGGAGAAACACGTCGCACAGCACGGCGGTGAGAATCTTGTCCGGCTTCGGCAGGCTCGCCGGGTCGGACGCCATCAGCCGGTAGAAGGCTTCCATGATGGCGGGCGGAGGGTTCCACCCGGTCTTGGACTTCTTCGGCGGCGGCAGCTCGGCGGGGTGCTCCCCCAGCCGGACCTGCTTCAGTTGGTGCTCGACGTACCACGCGTTTTTGGAAGAACGGAACCACGGCGTCGGTTGACGCATTGCAAGCCCCCCAGTGAGACGTGGGAGTGAGCCGGAAGGCTTGCTTCTCTGGCCCCGCAGTCAGTTGCCGCTGGCTGCGGGGTTTCTTCTTTTACTAAGCCTGCCCCATACCCTGCCCAGTCTCGCTTGCGGTTTTTCGGGTGATCGCCGCAAACACTGGGAAACTAAGGGTTTAGGGGAGTCGGGCTGACAGGATTCGAACCTGCGACCTCTTGGTCCCGAATCACTGTGTCTATCAGCCGTGCGTCGTAAAAGACGGTGCCTTCTATTCTTACGGCGTCCACGCCTCCTACATTTTACAGCAATTCCAGCCGTTTACTAGACCGGTTGGCAGGGTTTACAGCTTCAAGCCTGCCCAACCCTGCCCTGTCCCGCTGACGTGGCAAGACCGAAGCTCTCTTCGTAAATTAGACATTCCGGGCACTGCCGCTTGAGCGTCGGTCGCGCCGGAACGCATCCCTGATCTGGGGAACCATCCGTGCCCGACATCAAGAGTCCTTTGGACGAGCGGCTTCATGCTATCGTGCTCGAACACTTGACCAAGTTAAGCGAGTACATACCGGGCGCGGTGAAACGCGAAGGCGGCAAGGAGGAACTGGCGGCTCGGCTGGCCAACGACCCGGTCTTCAACCTGTTCGGGCTGGACTCGAAAGAGTACGCCGCTGCCACCCTCGCGGGCGGCACAATCACCAGCATCCACCGAAAGCTCGGGGACATTTACGAAGGCTGCGTAAAAACCGTTTTTATGGACAAGTTCGGTTTGGCGGCTGACGAGGTTACCTACAGCGCCGTGATCGTGGTGGACGAGAAGGAAGAGAACCGCACGGCGGATGTGTACTTGGAGTTCGAGCGACTGAAGGGGCCGCTGCGGGAACGGGTGGAGAGCATCGCAAGGCGCGAGCTGGGAAACCTGAGCGGCGATCTTGGCGTGGCCATGAAGGCGTTGGGGATGGAGGTGCGCCACTGCTACCAGACCGCCGACAGCAAGCGGACGCAGGCCGATGAAGCCATGGGACGGCACCTTTCCATGCGTGGGATTCTGCCGATCATGCCGCTGTTCTGCGAGCACAGCAACCCCACCATCATGCGGCGATATCGAAACACGTGGGTCGTCAAACAGGGTGAGGCCAGCTATTCGCTAGTGCATGAGTTGTCGGGGTATGACTTCCACGACTTTATGTGGCGAAACCGCGAAGATTTCCGCACGCCCGTTATCAATCTGCTTCGGAGTCTTACAACGTGACGCAGTTGACCATGTTCGAAGAGGAGCCGACGTTCACCAACCGCAGGACCTCGGCGGTGACGTTTCGAGGAAAGCTCAGTCTCCCAATTCACCGTTGGTACAGGCTCACTCCAAGCTTCTCCCCGCAGCTCGCAGCCGACATTGCCGATCACTTCAGCCTCACCGCCGATGACATGGTGCTCGACCCCTTCAGCGGTGTCGGAACCGTGCCGCTAAGCATGAAGTATCGCGGCGTGCCCGCGTGCAGCGTCGAACTGAACCCTTACCTGCACTTCGTCGGCACGGTGAAGACGCGGAAGTACCGCGATCTGGATGCCATCGAAGATAGCTTCGGCACCTTCCTCGGGCGGCTCCGCAAGGGACTGGCTGCACTTCCGCAGGAGAGCAACGCGGAGAAGTGGCTCGCCGATCATCAGGCGGACATTCCGGGCATCAAGAATCCGGAGCGGTGGTGGTCGCCGAGCAACCTGATGCAGCTCGTCTGCCTGCGGAAGCTACTACTTGGCTACGAGGCCGAACCGCTGCACCTCGACCTGCTGAAGATGGGGGCGCTCGGCATCCTCGTGCCGGTGAGCAACGCGAAGCACAACCACGTCTCCCTGACCTTCGCGGATACGCCACTGGCCACGGTAAAGCTAGGCGAGGTAATGGAGGCGAAGTACGCGGAGATGATTGCGGACCTACGGGCTGTGGCGGCTATGCCGTGCGCCGACGTGACCATCTACGCGGGTAACAGCAAGGAGTTGTCCACCGTACTGCCGAAGAGCTGCAAGCCGTCGGCGGTCATCACATCGCCGCCGTACCCGAACCGCTTCAGTTATGCGCGAGAGACTCGCCCCCACCTGTTCTTCTTCGACTTCATCGCGGACGCAGCGGCTGTGGGGGAAATGGAAACGGTCGCCATTGGCGGCACATGGGGGAAGGCAACGTCGGTGCTGTTAGGCGGCGTGGAGGCGAAGACGGACATCGTGAGGGAGCTGTTGGCACCGTACACGAAGAACATCAACGGGGCCGGGCCGCTCATGGCCCACTACGTGACCAAGTATTTCAACGACATCTACACGCACGCTAGTGAGGTGTCGAAGGTGTGCAAGGAAAAGGCGCGACTCGCTTACGTGATCGGCAACAGCAAGTTCTACGGTCACCCGCTGCCATCGGACGAAATCCTCGCAGCCATCTTTGGGCACTTCGGCTTCGTGACGGAGAAGATTGACCACATGCGGAAACGGCAGAGCAAAACGGGGCTGCACGAGGCCGTTGTCTTCATGTCCCGGCAGTAATGCCCCTGCTTGCCTGCGTCTCGCCGTCGCCGTCGGAGTGTTTCGTCGCGGGGTTCGGTTCGGGGGTCCCCGCGACGAAATGCGACAGAGGCGGCGGCAGGCTTCGCTGGTCTTCCCCCGTCACGCTTGAGCCAGAGGAGGATTCAGAGCGGGGTTTTGCCCTAGATCGGGAATGCCACCGTGTAGTGGCCTTCGCAGCCCGCAAGCATCAATAGGGCTCCCGCTAGGCCGGCGACAAGCAGCATGGCCCCGAAACGCCCGAGGCTCATTTGTCCTGCCATGGCAGTTTTTTGTTTTCGTTTCGCACCGCGTCGATGACGCCTTTTGCCATTTCCCCGGTAGCGATGAGCTGAATGACCAGCGTGATTAAAGCGTCTTGTGCTTCTTGGCTGAGGGTGAACAGGCCCGCCGCCATGCCGAGGCGGATGAGGCCCTGCCACGTGCTCGGCTGCTTGAGGTTGTCCTTGCTGAACGCTGACTTCAGCCAGTTCCCCAGAAGGGCTTCCTTGATCTTCGTAAAAATGCTCATTCGTCTTGCGCCTCCCTGCGCTACGTTGTGAGTCGCCCCTTTGCGTCCAGCCCCAGTTCTTTCCGGTAGTCGAACACCGGACAAGCTCGGGCCGAAACTTCCTTGTGCCCGTGGAACGTGGCCAGCGGCAACTGCTGGTGGATCGCCTCGCACAGCTCCCGAAGCGTCAGGAACTGTGCCTGCGTGAACTTCTCCTTCTTCAGCCCGCCGAGGCAGATGGCGATTGTGCCCTTGTTGTGCCCCGCCTGCGCGTCCGGGTTGCTTTCGAGGTTCCGGCCTATCTCTAGCGTGCCATCCTTGCGGATGTAGAAGTGGTAGCCGACTTCCGGCTTGCCCCAATCGTCCTTGTAGCCCTTCTCGATGTGCCACTGGCGCATCGTCTGGACGTTGTCGTGGGAAGGCAGATCAGACGCCGAGCAGTGCAGGAACACGCGGTTGACGGGGCGCTTGGGCGCTTTGAACTCCACCTTCATCGCGGCTTCCTTTCCACGGCGTCCCTGATCTCGGTCAGCGTGTGCTGCACGCCGTCCATCTTGACCTCAACCTTGATGACCCGTTCGATCAGCGCTTCACTCTTCACGGCCTTCTCTTCCAGCGATTTCACACGGCCTTCGGTCGTGGCCGCCCACCAGACAACCGTCGCCGTTTGGATCAGAATGGCGGCAATGGTGGCAACCGGAACCCGTTTGTCGAGCTGCCAGCGTTCGGTCTTGTGAACGGTACGTGTGCCTTCCATGCGCGGCCTCACCTACTGATCTCCGTAGCCTGCGATGGACCACTGCGTCGGGTCGGTCGCAACCCCGCTCAGGTTGTGGCAGATGACGTTGATGGTGGATGACGTCTTCGCGATTGCCTGCGCCACCAGCGGCGTGCTGGCATCGAGGATCTGCACATCGTGCTTCCAATTCGCACTGGAGAAGGCCGTTGTCAGCGTGACGTTCACGCGGCCTGCGCTCACGTCGGTGATGCTGGCCACGTTGTAGGAGTCGAGGATGTTGCCTGCGGCATCGCACACCAGCCAGAACTTGGCGACGCCTTTGTGGTGCTGCATGCGGCCCGGGGTTACGGCTTTGTTGGTGGCCGAACCGGCTTCCATCTCAGCCTGCGAGGCGACTGCGTTACCGCTGATGCTGGCCATCCCCACATCGCCAAACGTTCCGATGTTCTTGGACGCATCGACCACGACCGCCTTGCTTGCCGCTACCGTGCCAGCCACGACCCCGGCCAGCGTGTTCAGCTCCGCCGTGGTGGCGGTCAAGCCGTCTACCTTGTTCAGTTCGGACACGGATGCCGTCAGGCCCGCGAGGTTGGGGACAGGGGTGACCGGGTCAATATCACGAATGGTCGTGCCGCCGCTGGTCTTGATGAGCACCCGCAGCGGGTTAGTCTGTCCGACGTAGAAAACGCACTCGCCGTTGGAATCGCACGTTATCGGCTGCGTCAGCGGCGTGGTCATGTCGCCGTCGGCGTAGACCGTGACCTCGCTTGTCGTCTCGCTCTCGTAAACGTTGACCTTGGCCCCCGGTGCAACCGCCCCGTTGTAAACCGCTTGGATCAGAGGAACCGCAAACCCCGACATCTCACTTCACCCTTCCGACATGATTTTTTTCTCCAACATCGCGTAAAGGCTTGCTGCCTTGCGGGGTTTCGCCCCGTCAAAGAACAGCGACTTGTTCGCCTTCACCACCTTCGGCGGAAACAGCATGATCGCGTCCTGCTTGCCGCCCCGCGCCCGAATCAGCTTCTCCGCTCCGTTCGCTCCGAAGACGTGAGCCATGTACAACTCGCCTTTGGAAGGAGAGCGCCCCAGTTTGTCCGTCAAGATGCGTGCGTTATCCCGTGCCAAAGCAGCGGCCATCTTCGCCTGAGCCTGCGGTTTGTCCTTGTCCTTAAAGCTGACACCATGCTCTTTGCCCCACTTGGCAACCGCGGACGCCCATGTGCCGTCCGTGAACTGGAACGGGCCAGAGGCGGAGCTGTTCGGGTTCTTCGCGTTGTCGTTGCCGGACGATTCTGCCATGCGGATGCGGCCCATCAGGTCCGATCCTGCGTTGCTCTGTGGGCCGGGCACTTTCGGCAGGTCCACTTTCGGCAGATCGGACTCGCCGCGCGAGCGCACGGTGATGGATGGGCCTTTCCGCTCGTTCTGCACGCCACGATCTTCTGTCATGCTCGGAGCGTTAAGAGCAGCGGAGCCGGTCACCGCGCGGTTTAACTGCCCCACGGGTGCGTCAGCGGCGCGGCGAACAGCACCGTTTTGCAGTGAATCCACGCGGCTCGCGATGGCGTCCACGTCTGGGTTAGTGAGCTGGCGGTTGAAGGCCGCGTTGTCCTTGGCACGCACGGCCTCCGATAGACGGCGCGCGGCACCGCCGACGATGGACCCACGGCTTACATCAGTGATGTTTTCCAGCAGCGGAGCGCCGGTTTCCTGCTGCATGAACTGGCGTGCGACCTGCCGGGATTCGGTATCGCTGCCCGCCATGCCCCCGGCCTTGATGCTCTTCAGGGCGTTCATCGCCGTTGAGACGCGCACATAGTCCTGCGGGTCCAGCATGTCCGCCAGCTCTCGCCGCAGTTCCGGTTTTGCCCAAAGCTTGTTGTAAAGCCCGGCTACGCTGCCCTCGTTGGTGGAAGCCAGCGCGCCCTCTATCTCGCGGGCGACGATACCCGCCTGAATCTTCCGGTTCGCGGCACCGTAGGCCGGGTCGATGGCCTTAAGCTTCTCGTTGATGGCCTTCCGCACCTCGGCTGTCATGCGGCTGGCCCGGGACCGCAGGGCGTCATCCGCCCCTTCGACATAGATGTTGTCCAGCCCCTGCTTGGCGGCGTGCAGTGCCTCCAGCGTGTTGCCCTGCTTCTCAGCGAATGACAGCTCGTCCAGTATGGCAGCGTAGACCTTGCCCTCGGCATTGCCCGGGTTGGTCTTGGCCGCGCGGTTTAGCACGTCGTCCACGATGTCGGAAACATCCACTGCCTTGCGCGCGTTCCGCTGGATAACTTCGGCCAACTCCGTCACGCCCTTCTGTCCGCGATCTGCCAGCGGCGTGGCGGCGCGGCTAAGTGCCTTCGGAATGCCCGTCTCGTTGCGGGCGCTTATGCGCTCGCGCAGCTCGTTGGCAGCCTTGCCCATGCCCCCCGCGATGTTCTTACGGCGTGCCAGCAACCCGGCGGAGCCGGTGGCTTCTGCGAGGTCCGCACCCAAGCCTGCCACGCTCGCGTCGTCAACGGCTGCGCGCACCGTCTCCCCGGTCATGCCTTTCTCGGAGAGGTCTTGAGCGATGGTCCGCACCGCCTTGGCATCCGCCATCTTCCGCGTTTGAATCGGGCTGATTGCGCTGGCGGCACGGCCTGCGGCTGTCTTGGCGCCGGAGATGGCGACGGGCACAGCGGCACCGACGACACCGCCGACGGCGGCTCCCTTGGCGCGGTTGGCGAGGCTCGAATCTTCCAGCCCTGCGGTAGCGCCGGATGCGGCACCAGCAGCGGCACCACCCACGGCCAACTTGCCGAGGCTTCCAGCGGCCCCGAGAGGCAGCGTTGCCAGCGTCAGCGGGTCGCCAATGACTTCCCCCACCCAGCCGGTTGCCCCCGTGCCCTTGCCACGCTCGCCCGCGATTTTCACGGCTTCGTTCAGGGTTTCGTTGTCCGGCAAGCCGATGCGCTCACCAACACCGATGTCATTCAATGCCTGCCCCACGCCCAGCATGCGGGTGGCCGCGCCACGCTTGATGGCATTTAGGAAACCCGGCTCAGACGCTTCCGGCTTCACGCTGTAGGGCTTCGGGGCGTTCAACTTGCCGACCTTCGCCATGAGCTGCGACTTCGTCACACCCTCCGGCACGTTCTTGATGATGGTTCCGTCCGGGAGCCGCACATCCATGGGGCTAATCCGGGAGGTCGTTGAAGTCGATAACTTGCCCGCCACCTGCGCCTGCTGCCGGTGCGCCGCCCTGCGGCAGCATCACATCGATGGGCTCCGCTCGGTAGCCGTTCGCCTTGTAATACTGTGACAGCTTGACTGCTGCACGCTGGGCAATTTCCGCCTGACGTGCCAAGTTCGCACGAATCTGCGTCGGGGCCATGCCCGGCGTAATCATCGCCTTCTCAAACTCCGCCTTTTCCGTCGCGGTAAGGGCCGAGCCGAAGAGGTCGTTGCGGATTTGATTCTGGAAGCCCTGATAGTCCTGCCACCACTGCGCCTGACCCTGATCGGCAGCACCAATTACCTCTCCCCCGAATCGTCCAGCGAAGTTTTCCAGCCCGCCGAAAGCGTTGCCGCCGTATTGGTCATCGAAGGTGGAGTTCAGGCGGTCCAGCGCGTCAAGGTTAGTACTGGCGGTTTCGATTCGCTTGGTTGCCGATTCGGGCAGCGGTTTGTTATTTTTCTGGGCCATGCGCTCCTGAAGCATCATGTCGCGGTACAAGGCAGCGTCGTCAACACGACGATTCGCCAGATCAAGTTCCGCCTGCTTTTCCGGGGAAATGGTGCCTGTCGCCAATGCACCCACCAAGCCCTCGTCGTATTCATCGGGCAACTCCAGCGACGGGTCCAGCCGAGTGGCAACACTCTTCAACGTGCCGTACAGCTCGCGCCGACGCTCGGGGTCCTGCACGCCGGACAGGCCGTTTAGCACGGAGATGGCACGCGAGCGACGATTAGACGTCATCGTCTCCTGTGCGTCCTGCATCTTCATGTCGTTCAGGCGGCTGTTCTGCTCGAATTCCGCCGCCTTCATGCGCTTGTCGCGGGCTTCACTGGCGTATTCACCGATGCTGGTGGGGCGGGCTGCTCGCAGACTGTTTAGGAGTCCGTAGGAAAGTGCCATCCTCTACCTCACAACCCGTAACCGATGTTGCGGTTCCAATTATCCGCGTTGTTGAGCTTTTTGGCTGCGAACGCCTGCGCCCCGGCCATGTTCGCATCGTTCTGGCCCTCGATGGAATCCATGAGATAGCCGGACAGATTGCCAAGCCCCTTAATGTAGTTGGCGTACGTGCCGGATAGCATGCCGCGATAGTCGTTGAACTTGCCCCAGCCGTAATCCTGCCCATACTCGGAAACCGCCCGCAGCGTGTTGCCGGAGAGCAGGTTGCCCTTTGCTGCTGCCGAAGCCTCCAGTGCTTTCTGGCCTTGCTTCAGGCCGAACTGGTAGCCGGGGTCGGTTTGGAACCGCTGCTCCGGACTCATGTTCGGATCGGTGCCCGCGTCTCCGAAGAGCATGCGGTATTCGGGGGTAATGAAAAACTCCCGCATGGAATGCGTGGCCATGTCCTGACCGTCGAGGCCGAACGCACGGCGAAGCTGACCCAAAGCACGACGGCCCGTGTCGAGACCCAATCCGTAGGACTCAGCCGCGTTCTTGGCCGCGCCTTCCAAGGCTGCGTAGCCACCCCCGCCGTCGCGGGATAGGCCGTAGGAAATCAATGATGTGAGAAGGTCGCCTCCGCCACCGCCGGAAAGCGAGGTGCCACCCATTAAGCCCCCGCCACCGCCGAGCATGTTGCCGCCCATGGCGAATAGGGGGTTGCCCGTGAACGCGGACGCGACAGTGCCTGCAATCGGCAACGCTTTTTTTACCAGACTACCTAGCCCCATAACCGGCCTCCCCGACACACACTAGCACGTTTGACGATATCTTGAAAGTGATTCATCAGATTACCGCGTACTCCAGATAACTGCCTTTTCTGACCCTCGTGACGGTCACGCCAGAAGTGTTCTGTGCCCACTGCAACACTAGGTCGCCACTGTTCGAACCGTTCTCAATGCAGCATTCGATCCATACCGTACCGCCAGTCGTTCCTGTTGCCGTGACAGCTATCGAGGTGCCGAACGCTGTCGCCCCGTTCGCGCCTAGCGTTGTGCCAGATGGGCCGCGCCAGAACGCCGACACGCGCACGCTCGTAGGGCTTGCAGGCCCGTTGATGGAAATCTTGAAGTCCTCGGTTGAGCCCGTGTCATAAAAGACAACGAACTTTGCTATGTAGTTCGTGCTCGCGCTCATCGTGAACTTGAGGGTCGCGTCATCGCTGAGGGTGGTGTCGGAACTGGTTGTTTCGTCTGCCGTCTTCTTAACGAGCGTCCACGGGTTGCTGCCGCTGGGCGGGCTGACCCATGACGGATTCGCCCCGGTTCCGTTGGTTTGCAGGATATTGCCTGACGTGCCCGCCCCCAGCCGTTCCCAGCCTGACGCGCCACGGTACAAGATGTCACCCTGAGCGGCTGAGCCGATCCAATCGAGTAGCTGGGAAAGCGTTACTTCTTCAGCGTCACCGGAGCCAGCGGTGTTTCGCCCAATTACGCGCTGGGTGGCCGAAACGTTTTGCAACTTGGCGTACGTGACCGCGTCATTGTCAATGGTCCACACTGCACCTGAACTGGAAACGGTTACGTCTCCCTTATCCCCGTCCGCAACCCCGCCACCCCCGCTTGCCGCAATGGTAATTTCGTCGGTTGTCGCGTTGGTGGTGATCGTGACGTTGCTGCCCGCAACTAAAGTCAGCGTGTCGGTGGCCGAGTCCGCCACGACGTTGCTCTGGCCGGAAACGGCAATCGTGCTGAACACATTCTGGTCGCCCGTGTTGGTGCCGCTGCTGGTGCCGGAGAAGGTGCCGCTCTGCGTTGCGAGCGTTCCAAGGCCAAGCGTGGTGCGCGCCGTGGCTGCGTCGGTATCGTCCAGAAGGGATTGTGCGAAGTCGGTGCAGGTCACCTCCTCGATATCGCCCGTGCTCGCGGAAACGCGCCCCAGCAGCCTGTCTGTGGCAATGTTCTGCATCTTTGCGAAGCTGACAGCGTCGTTGTCAATGGTCCACGTCGCACCGGAACCGGAGACGGTGATGTCGCCCTTGTCGCCATCGGACAGGCTTCCGCCCCCGGCTGCTGCCCACTGCGGATTGGCTGCCGCGCCCTGCGTCTGCAAGAAATGCCCGGATGTTCCTGCCCCCAGCCGCGCCCAGCCAGAAGCCCCCCGGTAGAGGATGTCCCCCTGCGCTGCCGACCCGATCCAGTCGAGTAACTGCGACAACGTGACTTCTTCAGGGTCGCCCGAACCCGCCGTGTTTCGCCCGATAACCCGTTGCGTGGCCGATACGTCCTGCATCTTCGCGTATGTGACCGTGTTGTTTGGGATCGACGTACTGTTGCTGCCCGCCGATGCCGTCACGTCTCCCGTTAGGGCCGACCGCTGGATGCCGCCCGAGCCGGTGAATTCGAGGCCCCCACTGACGGATATTTCCTCCGGGTCGCCGGAAAGGGCCGTGTCCCTCCCCATTAGGCGGTCCGTCGCAATGTTCTGCATCTTGGCAAAGGTCACTGCGTCGTTCGCAACCTGCGTCGTCCCGACCGTGCCGCCCATGTTGCCGAGCGTCAGGTTGGCCTCGGCCACGTCCAGCGTGGGATTACCGGAGACGCCGTCGCCGTTGGAAATGCTGAGCTTGGAGCTGCCTGCGGTCAGCGTCCGCATCGTGTAGGTGTTCGCCGCCGTGCGCGCCATCATGCCGGTGGTGGAAAGTGCCGCCAGCGCTGCAAGGTCCGCGTCGTATGCCTGTACGTCGGAGCCGATGGCAAGGCCGAGAGTGGTCCGCTGGGCGGATGCGTTGGCGTCGTCTAGCAATGCCCGCCCCGCAGCGGTACAGGGGATTTCCTCGCCTGAACCTGCGCCCGCTGTCGATCGACCGAATAACACGTCCGTGGCGGATGCGGCCATCTTGCCAGCAGAAACTTTGTTAGAGCCGATGGTGGCCGCGAAGCTGCCGGTGCCGCTGCCGGTCACGTCGCCGGTCAGGGTGATGGTCTGGTCGCCCGTGTTGGTGCCAGAGAGGTTATTTGCGGTCAGGTTGCCGGAGTCGTCTAAAGTTGCCCCAGAATTCTGGATGACCTTGCCCGTCGTGCCGTCGAAGCGGGCCAACGCGTTGTCGGTGCTGGAAGCCGGGCCGGTCACGTCGCCTGATCCGCCCCCGCCCCCACCGGAAGACGCGATGGTGATGTCGATTTCGTCTCCGCTCGCGTCGTCGGAAACCGTGAGCGTAACGTTGCTGCCTTCAATGAAGTTCAGCCGCTTCCGGCTCCCCACGTCGCTGCCGGAGTTCTTCCGGACAGTCACTTTCTGTGTGGTGCTGTTGTCCGTCACCGCGAGGCTGCCGCCGGAGAGCGACAGGCCGTTGCCGGGGGTGATCGTCTCGACGTCGCCAGTACCGGCTGTGGTGCGTCCCAGCAGCACTCCCGACGCAACGTCCTGCACTTTGGCGAACGTCACCGCCCCGTTTGCGATGTCCCCACTCTCGACGCTGTCCTTGGTGGCGAGCTCACCCACGCTGACCTGATAATTCGCACCGGAGCGGGCAACCGGGATCGCGTCCGTCGCCTGAACCGTCCCTCCGTCAGTTAGCTGGCTAATCTTTTTTGAAACCATCTACTCAAGCAGCAGGCTGCCCTCCTCCCCCTCAAGAATCAACGTGTCACCCATTCCCGCCCCGCCAGCGATCTGCTGCCAGAGCTTCAGGAACTCCTGTGTCGGCTGTCCGTAAGCGTCTACGATCCGCATGTGCTGGAGGAGCTGAGCGTCGTTGCTCATTTTGCCCCCAATCTGATTCTGGCGTCCGCGCCAAGGATGTAGGTGCGGAATTCGTCGGTAATGGTCAGCTCAAGTGTGATCTGCCGTCCACCCGCCAGCCGACGCCATGTCAGCCGCTTGCGGTATTCGCCCAGCCTGCCGAGGTCGGCAGTCCCGACACTCACCCACGTGTGGCCGTAGTCACGGGAGATGCGGAGCGTCGCCTTAGGCGTAAAACCGTAGACGTTCTCCACCGGGTCGTTGTTGTGTAGCCCCTGCTCGATAATGATGTTCAGCTCATCAAGGAACATGATCTTCCCGTCCTTCGTGAGGTGCGGGCTTACGCGGATTCGAGGCTGCCGGTCGTCCAGAGGTGCTGACTGACTCAATTCAAACAGGAACGCGCCGTTGTCGGTCTGCGCCTGCACGATGTTGCGGTTGTTCAGGTTCACGCAGGAGTAGCCGATGTCCGCGCCTCGGTCGTATTGCCGCTCGTGCCACCAGCCAGTACTCGTCTCGCACACCCACGTTTTGCCGACGGAGGGGAATGTGATCTGGTACATCAGGCTGCCGCCCTGCCGGTACACGTAGGCATAGGCGTCCGACACGTCCCCATAGGACTCGATGGCGTCGTTGATCGGCTGCGTGCTCATCGGCTTGGGGGTGAAGCCTTCCATAGCGGCCACGTAGGCCCGCCCGCCGGGGTCGGAGGCTAGCCACATGATGGTCGAGCCGATCTTCGCGATGCTGGCCACGGCGGCGCACCCGGCCTGAATCAGCACGTTGCTGATCTTCGAGAAGGCGAACGGGATGGACCCGGCGTTGTACAGCACCTCGCACTCGGACTTGCTGAAGCAGTAGAGGTTGTTGCGGTCAGAGAAGATGGCCTTCAGTTCGTCTGCAAAGGACAGGATGTCGCGGAAAGCCAGCGGGTCAATGCTGGTGGCGTCGCGGAGGTCGAACTGCACCACGCGGTTGCTCCCCCGTACCGCGCCGAGGATGTAGCCGTCCTGATAGGTGATGTTGGTCAGCCCATTGGGGGCAAGGTCGGCAAGGTCCGTGTCTGTAACTGCCGCAAATGTTCCAGTTTCGAGGTCGTAGGTGTAAACGGACGTGCCGTCAGAGAACACCACCTGCACCGTGTTGCACTCGATGAACACGCGGCCCGTGCTGGTGGTCAGCGTGCCGATCTGCGTCGCGGTGCCAGTGCCTTGCCCGTTCGCGTTCCACGAGATGGCGACCTTGTACGCCTTATTCCCGCGCACTTCGTAAACTAATCCATTCAACTCGAACGTACCGCGCGGCGGGACAACCTCTCCCACATACCCGGAGACGCCGATGCTGTCGTAGCCGCCAACCGGGTATAGGACAACGCGCTGGGGATCGTCTGCGGCGGGGGACAGCACCGGATACAGGTTGACGCACCGCTGGGCGTTCGCGTTCAGCGTCTTGTCGGTGTATGCCTCTCCACAGAACGGAATCTTCATCGGCTGAACGTCATGCAATTGCGTGGTATGGTGAGCGCCGGGTCCAGTTCTGCGTCCGCACCCTTGGCGCGGGCACGCATGATGCGGTCCTCGGCATCGTTCTTTATCTTCACCTGCTCCGGCGTGAGGGAATAGCCGTAGGCCGGGGCCAACCGCTCCGCGAGCTGGTACACCACGTGTTCCTCGTATTCGTCCGGCATGTCCAGATCGGTGTTCAGCGTGGTGAACTGGTTCAGCGGCTTGCGGGATTCGAGGTAGAGCGTCTGTCCAGTTAGTCCCGTGGGGTGCAGATATACCCGCCCATAGGGCCACTGCTGGTCGTAGTACAGGTCAACCGGAGTTCCCTGTGCATTCTTGTCGGCAATCCCGTTGTAGTACCCGGAAGAGCGAATCTCTAACGGCGTATCTGTTCCCGCTGCATCGCGCACGAACGCTGCGGTTACGTCATCGGGCCGGGGCGTGGCCCACGTCTGCCCGGTGCCGATCAAGTAAGAAGGCGTGCCGGGCGTGAGCGCGAAGGCTTCCAGCGTGCGCCACGGAGTAATCAACTCCTCCGCCGCCCATGCCTTCAGCATCCGGTTCAGGACGCCAAGGGCGTGCTCGCTGTCGCCGCCCTCGATACCTTCGCCGGGCGCGTAGCTGCTGATTTCCCTGAGTGCCGCCCCGACAATATCATGCCCGGTTGCCATAAGTTATTTGCCCTTCTTGGCAGGCTTTTCGCCCTCTGCGAACGCAGCAGGCGTATCCGCCCAGCCGTCCTTCGCCAGCTTAGCCGCTTCGGTTTCCGGCACACAGACCGGCTCATTCTCGGCGTGGTACATCCACGTCATCGCGTCTTTGGTCATTGCTTCCTCCTAAAGAGAGACGGGGCGGTGTTGAACCGCCCCATCCGTTTGGTTAGCCGAGCAGGCGCGTAGCCAGTTCGGGGTAAATCGCCTTCGCACCCCACATGATGTCCACGCGGCAGGTTTCCTCGAACTTGAGGTTGTCCCAGCTCTTGGACACCGTGACTGAGAGGCCGGAATCCGGGTCGGACTGTGTTTCAAACCACGTAGCTGAATCGGGCTTCTCGAAGGGAACGGTCACAAGGGCAAAAGCGTTCTTGTGGAACGCGAGGTTTGCCTTGTGGGTGTTCACCACAGTGATTGCCGCGTTGTCGGCGGGCAATGCGTCCACAGTCTGGTATGCCCCGGAGTTCGTAATCGCCGGGTAAATAGAAATTGTGGACTGACCGGTGCCATTGGAGTTGGCGTCGGCGGTCACCGTAAACTGCTGAAGGTTGCCCGTGCTCTCGCGGCTCATCGGGTTGACCGAGTTGACGCCCGCGATGGTGAACACATCGCCCTGCTTCAGAATGCCGGTAATGGAATTGCTCCAGCCGTCTGTCACCAGCGTCGTTGCCCCGCTTGAGGTCGAGCCGTTGACCAGCGGTGTGCCGGTGGCTGTGCCCTTCGTGTGAGCCTTGACGTTCTGGTCGGACCAAATGTCGAAGCCCGCCACGTTCTTCAGGTAGCCGCGTTCCCACGCGTCCTTGGCAAGCGCACCGTTGAACAGGCCGGTCTGACTGCCTGCGATACCCCAATAGGCGGCAGGGTTCAGGACCATGCGGCGCATGTCCTTCGGCACAGCCATCTCGTCCAGCTTCTGGGCAGCGCCCGCGAAGGCAGCGAAGGTAGACGGTGTGGTGCCAGCCGTGCCAGAGGCAGCGAACACGTCCTTGTACAGATTGCACAGGGACAGGTCCACGTCGTTGGCAAGCTGAGCGATAGCAGGAGCAAGATAACGCTCGCTGTACTTCTCAATGGTGAGCGTCAGGTCTTTTGCTGAAAACTTCCACGGCACCGACTTGTGCTTGTCAATGGTGATGGAAGTGTTCGTTTCGGTCACGTCCTGAATGTTGGATGTGATGTCCGGGCCGTCATACGACAGGAAACGAACGGGTTTGCGGATGTTGACCGAGCTGCCGATCTTGACGAACTCGTTCTTGAACTCGCGGTGAACCAGTCCGGCCATGACCGTGCTGTTCTTGAGGAGCATCAACGCCTCTTTGGCGATGACGGTAGGGGTAAGAAGTGTATTAGCCATTTACGTTATCCTTTTCGATTAGCGAGCCTCCACGCCTCGTAATCTCCCTGCGACATCTTTTCGGGGTCCGGTGTTAAGACCTCATTCCGTCCGACAGGAGAAACAGGCGCGGGCGCGCTGGTTACAACCTTGGCAGGCGGGGGCGCGGCAGTCAGCTTTGCCTCCAGCTTGCCGATTTCGGCAGCCACACGGAAAGGATTCGGGTCACGCGCAAGGCGGAGGGCAAGCTCGGGATTCTTCCCTAAGTGGTAGGCTATCCGGGGGCCAACTTCGGAGGCGAAGATCGCCGCCTTCATTGCCGGGTTGAACGGGGTGGCGTCAACCACCGCGTCGTAATCGTCTACCTTTAAGCGGAAGTCTTCTTCCCTGCTGTCGAAGGCCAGCATCTCTTCGCGTTCCTTCTCCTGCTGACGGGTCGATTCCTCCAGCCGCTTTTCCTCCTGCCGGTCCCATCGGCTCAGATCACGGTAAAACTGATTGATGTCCGTGTAATCCTCGATGTTCGGCTCCTTGTCCAGCGGCTTGGGAGCAGTGCTCGTGGTTTGCTCTCTTAGTCGCCGGATTTCTTCGTCCTTCTCGTAGTTCTGCCGCTTCAATTCTTTGATGCGCTGCTCCGCACGTCCGCCCCGTTCGGGTTGGTCTGCGGTTTCGGTGGCAGAAGCATCGCTTGCCGGGGTGTCCGCCGCCCCGCCCTCGGCAGGAGATTCCTGCTTGGGTTGTTCGGACTGTGTCGCCGTGGCCTCCGGCGTCGTAGTGACGGGGAGCGTGTCCGTCTGGCCTGTCTCTTCGCTCATTAGCGCTTCCTTTCAGCGTTAGCAGCAGGAGTTCCGCCCCTGCGTCGGATGCCCGGCTCGTCACCGGGAATGCTGCTCATCACGGCACTGGCCACGCCCGCGCGCGCCTTTGCCATGTCGGCCTGAGCCTTCACAACCTTGGCCTCGGATTCCGCAAGCGACGCCTTTACCTCACCCTGCGCGACCATCACCTGTGCTTGCTGCATGGGGTTTGGTGGCGGAGGCGGCATCTGCTCGGCTTCTTCTCCCAGAATCTGAGGCGGGATCGTGCGCTTGTAGCGCTTGGCAAGGTCATCAGCCTGCGGGAAGTCAAGGTTGCCAACCATGATGTCACCGCCGATCTGCATAAGTCTGGGATCGACCTGAGCCAGCCGGATCATGTTCTCAGCGGTTTCCATCTTCTGCGTTGCGTAAGCCGGGCCTGTGGTCACCGCTACGTCGTACTTTCCCGCAGTCAGGTCGTTGACCACGTGCCACTCGCCTGTCACCGGGTCTTGCTGCCGCTTGTTCACCTCAACAAGCTCTGTCTTCCCGTCCCGCTTCTTGATGCGGACCATGCGCTCCGTGTCGTACACCTTCGGTATCAGGTCCACAAGCTGCCTCCCGCAGTACTCGACGGAGATGCCTAGGTTGTCGGGGAATATGAATGTGGCCGTGTCACCCTCCTGCTGCACAGCGAGGATCGCCCTGCCGGAGGTTTCGTTGCCTTGACCACCCAGCGAGCGGTCAAACAAGCCCGTCGTCGCCTTGATGTTGTCAGAGTGCTGAAGGGCCTGTCCCATCTCGGCAATGGGCGGGTAAGCGGTCGCAATGCGGTTCGGCCCGCCCGGAACTGCCGGGTCGTGATTAAACAGCAGGTAAGGCCGGTTGGTGCTATGGGCGTTGTCCCACATGCCCTTGTAGCCGTTGAGGTGCTTAGCGGTGAGCAGCCACGGAGACTTGGGGGCAAGCGCCACGGCTTCTGTCGCAGCGGACTGCCAATAGTTGAACATGTGCTGCGAGTCTTTTGCGTAATAAATGGCGGAGCGGTAGAACCGCTTGCCCTCAATGTCCACCTCTTCGCCCAGCACGGGGATGATCGGGATGAACCTGCCGGGCCAGTCGTAGACCTCTAGCACTTCAAGGGCAGTGATCTTGTAACAGCGAACCACGTGCGAATCGACATCACGCGCGCGCACGAGCTGCCCCGTCTCCTTCAGTGCCTTCTCTTCGGCAGGGGATTCGATCTGCACCACAGAGCCATCGGTCAAAATGCCCAGCCGCTTCTTTACCGGCTCCTTCCGCCAGAATTCAGCTACGCGGATCTCGCCCTCACGCTCCCATGCTTGAGCCTTGTCATCACCACCAGCCGAAAATCCTGTGTCCTGTGCGTTCGGGTACTTCTTGCGGAACGCTTTCTTGTCCATCCAGTCCGTCACGAAGCAGAAGCGCGCGTCCTCCTTGGTCATCTCCTCCGCCGATGGGTCGAAGTAGACCGTCAGCGGGTTGGTAATGCGGCGGATGCGGATGTCCTGATCGAACCCATCATCATCGGCGTACTCTGTCACGATGCGGAAATAGCCGAAACCGCCACGTGCGGCGCAGGACAGGGCGGTAGCGTAGGCAATGGACGCCTTGCTCTGGTCCTGAATGTTAAGGATCAAGCCGTCGAGGATTTCCGCAACTTCTTCTCGGGCCTCGCGGTTTGCTTGCCGCACCTTGATCTGGATGTCGTTCTTGCGGTAGTCGCCCTCGATCTGCTTCACCACACCGTTCAGGCGGTTGATAGACAGCTTCACGCGGTTGCCGCGCTGGGTGGCGATCTCGTCGGGCCACTGGTTGTCAGTCGAGGAAAGGGTGATGTCGTTGACGTAGGACTTGCGGTTGGGCTCCTCGGCACTCATCGCCCGGTGAAACAGAATCTTCGCTTCGGAGACGACTTCGCGAAGCTCGGTGCTCTGCCCGTGCTGATTGACCTTCGCCGTCTTACCCCGCTCACCCTTCAAAGCGCCATCCAGCCCAGATCGTGGCTGCTCCCGGCGTGAGTATCGCTCATTTCTACAATTGGCGCAAGCGTTGAAGCGAAGGTGAGCGCGAGTGCGTCCGCAATGTCCGGCGAGCGGAAGCCCGCTTTCTTGATGAGGTGCTTCGGCTGCAACTTCGTCCTGCCGTGCGAGTCCGGCGGAATCTCGGCGGGAGCCATAAGGTCGGCATGGATTTCGTCACTGTCGGGAATCTGGACGGGAGCATCCTTCAGCCACGCACGCATGCGTATCCACATCTCCGCCCGGCGGTTGATCGCCTTTTCTGGCTCTTCCGCGCCCTCCCCGAAGCTGACCTTCTCGGCCCACTCGTGCCCCATTTCCTTCAGGCGGTCAACGATGCCATAGCCGCCATCCGTGGAATCCACGAAGAGCCGCTGGAACTTGAACTCCTCATGCGCTCGCACCGCCAAGCCGACAATCCCCATTGCGTCGGACGTGTCCTTCCACGTGCGAACGGCAATGACCTTCCGCCCATGACGAACGACGAGCGCGGCGCGGTCACCGCCACCGCGTGCGGGGTCGAGGCCCGCGACAATCGGCCCGGTCAGGTCGGTAACCACCGCCTTACGCGCAGCCATGACCAGAGCGGGAGGGATGAATCGCTCTTCACCAGAAAACTGGAAGGCGAGTGCAGCGGTAGCCGGGTATTCCTGATGGAAGAGAGGCCATGCGCCCCCGAAGTCATCCAGCTTACTGCGGACCCACACCATCTGTTCCAGCGACAGGTCATAGGCTTCAGCGTAGCTGGCCTCTTCCTCACTGAGCCGGAAGTTGCTGGGCACGGACTTGGCGTATTCGGGCTGCCAGAACCACGGAATGAACACGGCTATGTAGTCACTGTTCCCCGCTTCGGCCTTCTGCCAGAGCTTGTGGAAGTAGTTGCCGATGCCGTTGGCGGTCGATTCGAGGATGACCTCCGTGCCCGCCGTGTCGGGGACGGCCTGCATAATACCTGTGGCGTGCTCTTCGGCGTTCGGCCAGAAAGCGACCTCTGAGCCGTGGAAGAACTGCACCGTGGATGAGCGGCCCGTGCCCTTCGTGCGTGCCGTGCCCAAGGCGTAACCGGAATCCAGCCGGTCAAAGTAAAGTTCGTTGGCGTTCGCCGCGCCCGTGTTAGGCTTTTCCACCTTCGGGCAGTTCTCGTGGTAGCGGTTCACCATCTCGAAGAGGTTCTGTGTGGCCTTGTCCTCGTGGGTCAGGATGAACGCCTTCACCCCCTTGCGGTGCGTCGTCTTCCAGTAGAACCGGCCTTCGGTGTAGGTAGAGATGCCCTGCTGGCGTCCCTTCAGCACGAGGGCGCGCACACGGCCCGTCTCGGCTAGCTGCTGTTCAATGCGTTCGTGGAAGTAGGCTTGCGCCCTGTTCAGGCTGAGAGGTGAAATTGCCCCGTCCTTGGTCCTGATCTTCAGGCAGCGGGGGGCGTAGTAGCTGAAGTCGTCCCGCATGCGACGCTTGATCTGCCGTTCCCGGTCAGTCAGCATCCGGGCTGTCGTCCAAGTCTTCCAACGACTCCTCGTGGCTTCCGATGCTGCCACTGTGCTCGATGGCCTTCCGCTTCGGTTCGATATACTGGGTCAGCTCGGCGTTGTTGGCGCTGGCCAGCTTCAGCCAGTCGAGCTTATCCTTACCTTCCACTTGTGCGGCAGCGGCGCGTGCTTCAATGGCGATCTCTGCCAAGGCAAGAAAAGGGTCGTGGCCTTTGCTCTCCAGCTTGGTGCGTAGTTCGACTGTTTTCTTGTTCGGGGTGCCCTTTTTCCGCCCGCCAATCTTCGGTTGCCCTTTCTGAAAGCCCATCCTACTGCTCTGCTACTTTAGCGCGCATATGGTTCACGCTGCCTCTGGAAAGATAGGGCCACCCCGTCGCAAGATGGCCCGTCAAGTTCTTCTGCTTGGCCCAACGGGAATGTTGGCACGGCCTGATGTTAGCACGTTTGGCAATGGAAGCGCAAGCATCACGTGCGGCCTCTCTGCACGTCCATCTTCCAGTCGTTCACCGGCTTGCGTCCCGCCCGTAGCGGTTTCGGCTGCTCAAAGACTCCGAATGCGGACAGGTACAACAGCCCTCCCAGCACCACAGCCGCGCCCGCTGCGAAGATTGTTTCATCCATGGCGTTACCAATCCGTGCGGCGTTCACGTACACGTATCTTCGCCACCTCTCCGCCGATGCGGGCAATGTGTGCGTCTCTGTCCCTCTTGCTCATAGCCATGACCTCGTTGCGGTCGGCTTCGGACAAGTACGACAGCGGCCCCCACTTCAGCACGGACTGTATATCGGGGTAGAGGTTCACAATTCTGATTTCCATGAGTTATATCCTTTCCGTTTATTCCTCACGCTGCCGCATGGATGGGACTCATCCGCCATTCGTCAATCAGGTGGTTTGGCACGGTAATGGCCGCTCCGGCTGAGGCAACATACTGCAAGTGCGAAAGCATTTCGTCACGGCGGCGCTTCAGTTCAGGCTCGGCCCCGCCCTTGTTGAAAGCGTTCACATGCAGGCAGTTGAGCAGCGTCACCTCGTTGAACGGCACGGCCCGCTTTCGACGCATGGCGGAGACGGCGAGTGCTGCGTCCACGATAAACCGCCGAAGCGCTAAGTCCCACCCCTCGGCCCTCGCCTGTAATCCCAGCGTAGAGTTTAGAACCCTGCTGGCGTGGTCCGTGGCGGCCTGCTGATCGTCGCGGTCTTGCTGTGCAAGGGAGTCCGAGAACTTGGCCTGAGCGGTGGAGTCTCGCATCGGCGCGGATTCATGGCACGCTTTCAGGATGTCCGCGATTGCTGGAAAGCTGCGCTTGTCGTAGCTGTCCAGCAATGCCTCAACACCGCGTCGCAACGCGGGAATGCTGATGCTCGCAAGCCGCTCAACGTAGAGCCGGACCTTTTCTGGCGCTCCCATGTCACCAAAGGCCACCGCCAGCGGTTTCAATGCCGCCATTACTTCCGCCGCCCGTTGACTCGACAAGTTCGCGGTGGAGTCGGTCAAAGGCGGTTTCTGCTGGGCCGTAATCGACTTCCCAGCGGTTTCGGTTGAGCCACGTGGTGGCGTGGGCGGTGAACTGGCGTCCGTCTGGTCGGGATTCGATCTGGCGGCGATAGCCGCGAACTGCTTTGATAACTCGTTCATGGTTTGCTCCTCTGGCAATAGCTCGGTTGTAGGATTCGCTTGCTTCACGCTTGCTCGCGCCATTCGGAGGGTAAAGCTCCCAGAACTCCTCAAACGCATCCGAATACGCCAAACGGGGAACTTTCTTTTGACCCCCTTTAGGGGGGTTTTCTTTGAGGGGGAGAGGAGAGGTTAAGGAAGGGTCTGGGAAACCATCGGAGGGGAGAGGGGGAGTGTCACACTTGTCACGCGATGTCACTGTGACATCCTGTGACATGGCGTGACATTGACGCGCGCGACTCTGCCGCTTACGCTCTGCCGCCTTCGCTCTTTTCTCGGCTAATTTGGTTTCTTCCTTGACAAGAAGCGCCTGCTCCCAAGCGCGCACAGCCGCCCCAATGTGCTCAGGCGGTGCGCCGGACGCAATCAGTGCGTCAACAATTGCCGAAATGGACATAACCCTCGCTTCCCTCGCAATAAATGAATGTGGGGAGCTTCCTATCCGCGAGGATGAAAACAGGAAAACGGCGTTGCAACACCGGCTCCCCTTGAAACAATCCTTACACGATCCTGACTCTTCGCTCAACCAAAATCAGCACCCCGCGCCGGGGGTCAATCCCCGTGAAACTTGGCCTTATGGCAGGAGTGTAGCCTTTGCTGCCCTGCGGCTCCCGTCAGGGCTAGTTGCTCAACTGACTCACTGCCTCCGTAGGGCTTGTGCACAGGCTTCCCGCTGGTTCACGTAGCTGGGGAAGCCTGTGTGCAATGCCCGTACTTACCACCGCTCCGGCCTGCCGCCTTCCCACACGCCCCCGGCTCTCAACACGGCTTCTCTGCCTTCCCGCATGATCTGCTGAATGGTGGTCTGCTCCCCGTCAAGGCACTCCACGCCCCGGAAGTGCGTAAGCCTGCCCTCCGCCCGCAGTGCCGTCCTTGCCATCTCCAGCGGGGAAAGGCTGAACACCTCGGCGGCTTCGTTGTGCTTCGGGTTGTACCACTTCTTCTGTTGCTCAAGCATGTACTGCTCAAGGCTGATGCGATTGGCTTTGCGGCCTTGCCCGCCCCCAGCCCCAAGCTTGGCAGGGGGGAGCATGCCCGCCTTACGCAGCTTGTTGATCTGGTTTTGCAGCCCCCCTTTCATGAGATTGGGAACGCTGAAGTGCCTCTTCAAAACCTTGATGATTTCCTCATTCGACTTAGCCTCCTTGACAAGCCGCACCAGCGTTTCATTCAGGCCGAATTGCGTCCAGTCCGTCTGCTTGCGCGGCTCTGGGCCCTTCTTCTTCCTCTTGCTCACATATCCTCCAGCGTGATGCGTGTTCCCCAGTTCGCCGTCGTTTTGTCGCTGTAGGTAACTGGCTGAAGCTCGGCATGCTTCGGGTTGTCATCCAGAATCAGCCCAGAACGCTTCAGCGCATCCAAAAAACTCTTGGAGTGCGCGTCGATGTCAGCAGCTTGTTGGCGAGGTTTCCGGACGATGTGCAGGTAGATACGCCGCTTGCCGGTTGCCTTCGGCAGCCCGTACCTCAAGCGGTATGCGTTCACCATCGCGAAATCGCGGTTTTTGAGCCGCTGAGCACCGGCCCAATGACCTGTGCGCTTCATCTCGTTGAACGTCGCCGGATGCCAGAGCGGAATGAACACCTCGAACACGCTCACCGGTCAAGAATGGAAGAACCGGCAGCGTCCCGCCCCGTCAGCTTCCCCTCCAGCGACTTCACCTTCCACTGCAACGCCCGAATTTCCTTAAACAAGGCCATAATTGCCTCTCCCATGGCTTCCCGTTCTACATTCACTTCGTCCTGTGTCATGCCTCCCCCCTTCATGTATTTAGCTCTTCACTTCGCGTTCCTGCTCATCCATCAGTTTGGTTAACAAATAGGAAAGATACCGGCCCGGACTTAACCCCAGCTTCTTGCCCTCATCGGTCAGCCAGTCCAACGCCTTGTCGGGAATAGAGAAATGCTTTTTAGCCATCTTTTGTGCTCCTTTTGTGTAACTTTGTTGTTGCGCTAACGTTCTGAGTGTGGCACAACTGACTACATCAAGTCAACACTTCAAATCACAACGGGGCTATTTATGAGTGCATCAGACAACATCCAAGCGCGGCTGGCAGTAATGGAGTTCGTCAGCTTTGCGTTAGACCACCTCTCGCTGGACGCGGGATGCGAGCTAACCACCGCATGGGCCAAGTACCAGCTTAAGGACTCCCGCCCGGTTCCCACCAACCCGCAGACCCATGCGGACCTCGGCACACCTCTTTAACCGAACAGAAAGGACTGACCATGCCCAACAAAAGAAAAATGACATCCCGCCAAGAGCTGTTATCAGCCATTCATCACATTAAAAGCGGCATGCGTGCCGATTCCATTGCCGACCTGATGGGCTGGTATTGCCTCACCACTCGTTTCCGTCGCTTTGGACTGACTTACAATGTCGCGCGCAACTTGCTCAGTCAGGGACACACACCGGAGGCAATCGTTAACGAGTATTACAAACAAGCGTATGTCCACAAAAAGAAGGCTCCCACCCTGAGCGTGTCCCCGCTGTCGGTCATCTCGATTCCCACGGACAAGCCGTCACGCTCGCTTCTGCCGGATATCTTGCACATGCTTTCAATGATCGCTCATGACAAGCAGGCTCTGGACGAAGTGCACACGCTGCTGTGTCTACATTCCCCTAAACAGCAATCACTTCTGTAAGGGGCGGGTCATGGCAAAGCGACGCAAACAGAAACAGAAGCCTTCCAGTATCGCCATGCAGACGGCATGCTTGGGCCTGATGATGTTCGGCACGGCGGCTTACGGCATTCACTACTGCGCGTTTCAGGCGAACTGTCAGGAGCGGACAATAGGCGGCAACCACTACGTCAGTGCGTCGGCACAGAAGGCACGCAATGCGGATGTAGCCAAGCCCGTGCATCTGATACCCATGCAGAAGCCTGCGGACCCCGTGCTGGCCGTGTTCACGGAAAGGGAGTTGACCGGCCTGAATGAAGCCTTGGCCATGATCTGCGAAGAGAAGGAATGCGAGCAGGACGCACAAGGCCGCGTCGTGATGAAGAAACCCGAAAAGAAAGGAAGCTAACGTGACACCCGAAAACGACAACCTCACCATTGACGAACAGATTGCTGCATTAGAAGCCTACGAAGGCAGTATTGAAGGAATGTTTGCATGCAGCATGCAGCGTCTGAAAGAAGAACTCTTTGCCCTCCGCCGCATGGCCCCGAAACTCGCTCGTTTACAGCTAGATAACGACACACTCGGCAGGCATGGCGTGAACGTTGAGCTTGACCGCATGCTTGCACTGTTCACCTGTGTAATTGCTGCCATTGAGCAGGAGTCTTGTCCACTCAGCCAGTCCCGCCGGATGCGTCTTGACAGCCTCCTGCCGCGCACGGGCCAATGAAACTACCTCCGTCACAGCCTTTCGGTTCTTATGCCGCCCTCAAGCGGACGTTTGACGAAATCATGACGGCGATTGACGACGCTCCCGGCGAAGAGTCGCTTGCCGCCGTGCAGGTGGACTACGCCAAGGAGATCAACGCCTTCCGGATTCTGGCGCTATCCGGTAAGGATGACTACGCGCCAACACTTTTTGACCGCATTAGAAACGCACTTCGCACACGCACACAGCAAATCGCATTTGAAAGGGAATACCGCTATGAAATTGATTGCTCCTGAATCTTCCGGCTTTTCGCTCACCCCAGCTGGCTTGCATACCGCCATCATTTTCCGCGTGATTGATATCGGCACGCAGAAGGTTGAATACGAAGGGCGGGTGAAGTTCCAGCGCAAGGGCATCCTATCGTGGGAGTTGCCGCATGAAAAGATGGACGACGGCAGGCCCCTCTCCATCTCCAAAACCTACACCATGTCCCTATCCGACAAAGCCACCATTGTGCACGACCTGAAGTCATGGGGCGCGCCCATCAGCCGGGATTACGACCTGAAAGACCTGATCGGCACGGCGGGCAACATTACGGTGATTCACCAGCCGAAAAAGGACGGCAGCGGCATGGCTGACCGCGTGCAGGGCTTGGCCCCGCTGAAGAAAGGCGAGGCCGTTCCCGCCATGACCAACGCCCCGGTGTACTTTTCCATGGATGAGGGCATGGACTGGAAAACCTACGACACGTTTAGCGAATCGCTCAAGGCGCGCATTGCCCAGTCCCCGGAGTTCAGCCATTGGTCCAAGCTGGCCGCAGGCGGTCACGAGGCGGACGACGCGTTTCCGGGCGACGCATGAAGCCCCGCGTCTTTGACGGCATGGTGAAGGGCGGCAAGCTCGGCCTTGGCACGCACACCGCAATCAACGCCTTCCTGCCCCTGCTGGAAGGAAAGCAGGTTGAGGTAGAAATCCGGGTGCGGCGGAAGCGGAGGTCAAGCGATCAAAACGCCTTTTTTCATGGCCCTGTGCTGGACCAACTGGAAGATTTCTACCGCGAGGCCGGGTCAACCCTGAACCGCGAAGATATCAAACAGCACGTGAAAGAGCTGTGCGGCATCTGGGACCGCAAGGTGCTTCCCGGCGGCGGGACGAAGCGGGTATTGCGGTCTACGGCGGACTACACCACGGCGGAGATGGAAGAGTTTCTGGAGCGGCTGCGCGCGTACTTCGCGGGCTGGGGGCTTCAGATACTCCGCCCCAATGAGCACTTGGAGCCGCCCCTATGAATCGGCGGGTGCGCGTGGTATTACTTGCCTGCCTCTTCTGGCTTGCGTGGGGGGTGGTGACAAGTTTTCTGGAGGTGGTTCTGCGGTGACGGCATTCGGGGGGATCGACAGCACGGCAATGAGCGGAAACAGGCTGTACCTGCCTGAGTTCATTCGCTGGCGACTCCGCGACGCGGGCAACTGCCCTGTGTTGCTGGAGCAGGCCGCACAAGAGCGGGACGGGCTTCTTGGCAGTGCCGTTTCCCGAACAGTTCCCCGCTACCTGATTGCGTGATATAGCCTCCCTGCCGTATCGTTCAGGCAGGGGGGAATATCATGGTTGCATCTATCAGCACGTGGCACGACCCGGCATCCGCCGCAGCTTATTACAACCGCCGGGATGAAATTGCCACAGAGCGGCCTCAGTTCATCGGCAGCGGGGCCATGCGCCTGAACCTGCCGGACTACTCGCCGCGCGCCCTGACTGCCCTGTTGCACGGCAACCACCCGGTAACCAGCAAGTTCCTCTGTCAGCGCCGCCGGAAAGACCGTTGGGCGGCAATCGACATCACGATCAACTGGCCCAAGGGGGCAACGCTCGCCTGCCACTTCTCCCGTGGCGGCGAAGAGGTCCGCAAGGCCCTGCTGCAAGCCGCCCTCGACACCCTTACCCACGACATTCAGCCTCTGGCCATGGCCCGCTGGACCAACGAGATGGGCCGCACGCAGCAGCGCAAAACTGACGACGTAACGGCGGCAGTGGTCCCGCACGGTCTGGCCCGCCCCCACAAGGGCAAGGCACTGCCGCACGAGCACGCCCACGTTGTGGTGTTCAACATGACCCGCGACCCCGTGAGCGGGAGCATGGTGGCCCTGAACGATCTGGCCATTCAAAAGCACATGCCGGACATTGAGCGGGCCGCACACCGCAGGGCAAGGGAGTATCTACACGCGGCGGGCTGGAACACGGTGGACAAGGGCAAGTTCTGGGACATGGCCGGAATCGAGCGGTCCACCATTCGGAAGTTCTCAGAACGGCGGGGTGCCATTGAACTGCTCTACGAGGCGGCAGAGAAGGTGACGGGGCCGCTGCGCAGGGCGGCGGGGGTGATGACGCGGGAGGCGAAGAAGGCCGTAGACCCGGAAACGCTGCGGCAGCAGTGGGAAGACATGCTGTCCCCTTACGAGAAACACACGCTCTTGCACCTGAAGGCCCAGCCAAAGGTAAACCGCCCGTTGAACCCGCACCGCAGGCAGCTTTCCCTCGTGCATCGGGTGGCGCGCATGGTGGACGGGGGCATAGACCGGGGGGCCGTGTATGACCGCTAGAACCGGGTTGGACGATCTGGTGAACGGCAGGAAAGAGGGCCGCGAGTCGGAAAAGGCCCTGCACCCGCTGGCCGGCGTGTTCTTTGAAGATGAAGAGGGCAATCGGGAGAGCTTCAGCTATGGCGATATGCGGAGCTTTCCCGTGTTCCGCGTCTCTCCGCTGGTGGTCATGATGCAGTTCGAGGCAGACCGCTGGGTTTCTGACGGCGGGAAGCTGGTGTGCAAGCGGGGCATTTGGCGGGTGACGATCTGGCACACGGATAGGCCGGAGCTGGAGAGCGTGCACCAGTCGCTGGTGCAGACGAAGCACGCCCGTATCAGGAAGGGCGACGGGTTCCGCTTCGAGATTACGGCGGGGCAGGTGGAAGCGTGAGGGCCGCTACCTGCGACCCCCAGCATCCTCACCGGAAACACCGCGAACAGCTCCCGCACGTCACCCCCGCCTTGCGGCCTTGGGGGCTTTCGCTCGGGCAAGCCAGAGAGAGCGGGATGCGCTCTTTCCGCAGCCGTCGCGTCCGAAACACGAGGTCCACCTTGGGCAGCGGTTCCTCATCTTCGGTTTGCAGGTACGCCAGCCGCACGCCTTCCGGCACGTGGTCCGGCTGCTGCGAACTTCGGTCCAGCGAGTACCAGCCTCGCACGTTGCCCAGCTTCGCCATCCGCTCGAACACGGACGCGATATCGGGACAGACCCAGCTTCGGCTGTACCAGTAGAACGTCGCCTTGCAGCGGCGCATGACCGCCAGCCACTTCTCCGCGTAGTCCGCGTCGTAGAAGTCGCCAGAAGCATGCACCCGAACCACCAGACAGCCCTTGCGGCGGACCTCGGCCACCATGCGGGACACGAAGTCGCCGCGCCGCGCCTGTTCCAGATTCCAGTTAAGCCGCTCTTTCACGGCATCGAACAGAAACCGTCCCTTGGTGGCGTAGCACACGCCCCGGCACGTCTCCGTAGACCCCGGACAGGTCAGAACCGCAGGCAGACCCCATAAATGGATGGACTCGCCAACCTTCTGGTTGCCTTGGGTCAGCAACCCCCTCACGGTTTCCATGTGTATGGCCCGGTTGAGGACAGCCCCGCCCCGTCTGAACCTGTTCAGATGAAAGGCAAGGCACAACCCGGCAGCCAAGACACAGTTCTGAGCTTCGGTCAAGCAAACAATGTTGTTGCATGTCGCTTTGTAGTGCGCTACACATTGTCCCTATCAAGAGCAATGCAAGAGGTAACAATGCAAATCACGGTGAGTATTAAACACGTCTACGGCAACGAACTGATTTACCCGGTTTCGGACAATGCAAAGCAGTTTGCGGAGTTGACGGGCAAGAAAACTTTGTCGCGGGAGGCGTTGGCAATCATTAAGGAGCTTGGCTACGAAGTCGAGGTGCAGGCCCCGGAACTGGGCGCGTGAAAGAATAGGGTGAGGAGAAATCATGAAGTTGTTTAACGCAAAATTCCTAAAAGGTAGCGACGAGCTTGATCTGCCTACTGTGCATCAGGAAGGGATCGCAGGTCTCTCGTGGCCTAAGCCCGGT
>JACCDR010598890.1_pt1 | contig 35009 bp, 10 predicted proteins | sample 7446431 | NCBI WGS metagenome assembly JACCDR01 (sample SAMN15323443, study PRJNA562643) | freshwater metagenome | isolation source: river surface water | place: USA:Blue River Watershed | collected 2017-08-17 | reverse complement strand
TTGTTAGTAATGGACTGATTTAAACCATGGTGTCGGCGGTAATAAAAATCGAACAGTTTGCTCCCCCGGACGGGTTCAGCACTATTCGAGAAGCACCGCTGAGTATAACCAGTCGTGGTGAAGTCCGTGACGACCCTTTTGACCAGTCGTCCGTATTACTGTTTAGTCACATTCCTCACATCAGTCAGCCGTCAGCCAAGGGTGGGGGCTGGAGTACGGAAAATGAGGACCTGTGGCTGGACTCTCCTACCAAGCAGCCGTTCCTACTGTATCGACTTCGAGGCGCATTTGGGCGCGACCGTAGAGAGCTGTTTAATACAGGATTCGGCACGCTTGCGCAGGGTGCAGATGGCTCCCGGTGGGGGCACTTAGACAACAGCGCCGGTGTACTTATGTACAACCGCGTGTTTTCGTCGTCTTCCTCTGGGTCGATAAGGCAGTTTAAGATACAGGGTACAACCAGTGTCCGTGATTTTGGTACCAGTTTAAGCACGGTAAAGAGCGTCTCGCACATCCCTGGCATTTCAGGCGATGTCACGTTGGAGATGTTTCCGTTCGTGGTCACGATGTTCCCGCTGCCGTTCTCGCAGCGCAACCCATTGAATAGCGACGTCTTTATCCGTATCAGCAACTTCGCTTTTCCGATTGTTTCGGGCACCATCAATCTATACCTGAATGACGAGCCCGCCTTGCCTCTGCAGATTACCGAGTTTTTTGGCGGCCTTGGAGGGTTCGATGTTTCCTGGGACAACAACCGTTTATTTGACTATGACGAGACGGTCAACGTCAGGTTGGAATTCTTTGACTCTGATGTCCCGCCGAACAAATACATAATCCGGTATCCGTTCTACACAGTTACCGACCTGGCACCTCCCCGTATTACGAACCTCGTGCCTGACCACGAAGCGGTCGATGTACCTATCCAAAGTTCGATTCAATTCGATATTGTAGACTTTGAGCAGGGCGTGGATATTTCCACCCTAAAGCTATTCGTTAACAACGTTCGAATCATTGATGGGATTCACGGCACCATTGAGTGGGTTGAGCTGGAGGATGGTGGATACACGGTGAAGTATTCGCCGGCTGAGACCTGGCTGTACGGCGACCTGATACCGGTTGCGATTTTCGTGAAGGACGCCTCGGCGGCGCATAACGAGCGCTTCTTTACCTACAGCTTCACTACTATCGGCAGTTTGGTGCCCCGGCTTATTAACTTGGAGCCTCGTGCCTGCGCTGTGGGTGTGCCTGTGCAAACGACTGTCCAGGCGGATGTTATCGATGGCGGACACGGGTTCGACCCCGAGTCTCTGTTGTTTACGGTCGAGGAGATTGAACGCGGCAACACGATCCTAATTATTCCAATTGTACACCGGGACGATTAAAGGAAAACAATGGTAGATTCTCAACCAGGGACAGTCATTACATTCAATCCTAGCCTGACGCTGAGCAACTTTGCTTCGCGTAATAGGGATAGGTTTATGTACAACGAGAATCAGCTTGTTTTGGCTAAAGTCCAGCAGCCGCAAGCCGTTTCGGCCTCAGCATTCAATCGTAGTTCTTTAAACGTCCTGACCGAGTTTAATAACTACCGGAACTTACAGGGCCAGCTGGCCTATATTGATAACCTTTTTTATGATCTATCCACGCCAGGTGTTCCGACTCTCCCAGTTCATCGAATCGCGATTGGTTTTGACCTTCAGGTCACCACCGATGTCCTGAAGATATGGTCGGTAGGTTTTATTGATACCAGTTTGCTATTTGCTGAGTATAGTTTCGATAACGTGACGTGGTTTTCGGTTAACACTACTAGTCCGTCTAACACTGTCAACTGGTCGTTTGAATTTGATGATACCATTGAGGTTTTTCCTGGGGACTCTCCGCCGACTGGTGAATTTGTTTATACGGGTACCTTTACTAATGCCATAACGGCTCGGTACTGGCGTATTCGTTCGGATGCCTCCAGCCCGCGGGTGAGTGGTACTGCCAATACAATTACTGTTGTGAGTACCAACTTTTTTGCGTCGTCTGGTACAATCATGGCGGTTAAACCAGACGGTACTGTTCGCGGAACATACACGTTTGCTACGAAGAATGCGACGACCTTTAGTACGGTTGCAGTAGTGACTGGCTCGATGCCAGCAGTTGACGATACGATCATAAGTATAGCGGACCCGTTTGGAAACCGGGTGACCGAGTTCCACGTGGTTCAGACGCTAAGCCCTATCCTGGAGCACTGGAATTCAGACGGGTCGCAGGCAGTCACTAACGCCATTGAAGGCTCTCAATACCTGGATATTTGCTACGACCGCACCGATGACGGTTATTATGCCATCAGGTTTGACGATGGCTCTAACCTGGCGGCGGCAGTCGACCCGGATGATAACTTCAATGACGAGGCAACTGGGGATGGGTTTGACACTGGTCGGTGGATTGAGAACAGCGTCAATAACTACTTCATACACAGCACGGCTTCTGGTACGTTGGATATGAAGTCGTCCGGTGGTGCCGGACAGCTTGAAGGAAATTACGGTGTTGAGGGAAACTTCGTTGCCCAGATAGACCTGGTGGCTGCGCTGCGCCTGCCAACCCCCGCTTATTTTGCCCTGGAAGCAAAGGATTTTAGTTCGGGCAATCAGCAAATAGTTTCGGCGCTAAAGGGAAATTATATCCCAGGAACCAGCACCAACGGTAAATTCGTGGGCGCTACCCTGTCCTACACGAATACCGTAGGGGATGCAGCACAGCTGCAGAACTTCCGCATTCGACCCGGTGCCTTTGACTTTGGGTTTCCTGGCGGGGTGGTGAACTACCAGTTCACGTATAGTTCTGCACTCGACGAGTACACGGTTACAGTGAGTGGCATTACGTGGCCCAATGCTACACCTGGTGTTTCTTATTCGTTGGACAGTGCGTCTTTTACAATTTCGAATATTACGACACCATCCAACGGACAGGGATTTACGGTCGCTGCTACGTGTGCTCAGGCCAACATTCTAGGAACGGTGACGTCGGGCATTCGACTGGAGATTGAGCGAAACGGTACCAGTGGGATTGTTAAATACACCGACACTGGTCCGCACACGCTTATGACAGGCAACGTTTCAGAAGACCGTTGGCGGCCTCAGCTCTATGGGAATCCTATGTCCCAGACCGTTGATATTTCAGCGGATAATTTCCTGGTGACTGGCGGCACCGTGGTTTTTGTTAGCCCGGTGTTCAGTGTCGTCACGTTGGATAAGGATGGGAATCTCACCCAGGTGGCTGGCATATCAAATAGTGAGGGATATGCGATACGCTCGCTGGATATTATTCGCGACCCGCAAGCTACCTACAACAATTATTTGGCGCCGCGAGTGGGTATTGCGACCAATGGTGCGGCGGAGGGTTCCGGCGGGGAAATCTACATCAAGGTAAACGACACGCTGTACAAGTACCTGAAAACCGCCTTGCCCCTGATGACTGAAAACGGCAGCTCTGCTTCCGCGATGACCATTGGTGAAATCCCGTCCACAGGCATTACCAACTTTGCCCATCACGGGTACAGCCAGGCTGGGCTATCGTACATTGAATTCATCCCGGACCTGGATGGTGTGTTCCTTAAGACTATCAGCACCACGACGTTGGAGGCTACACCCCTTAAGGTAAAGCTGGACGTACCTTCGATTAACTTCCCGTTTGCGTGGAACGTCTCTGATTTGTCCACGCTGTACTACGTGGATGATGACGACCTCAAGCTCTACGATTTGAACGAGTCAAAGGCTGCGTTCGTGAACGTGACGTCAGATAAGCAGGTACTGGCGGCTGGTACTGGAGAGGTTGCGATTATCACCGCCCAGGTTCTTAACGTCTATGGCGAGCCTAAGTCTGCGAAGACTATGACGTTTAGCGTCTCTGCTGGTGACGGTGCGATTTCTCCTGCCACGGGGTGTTCGGACCTGAATGGACAAGACACAACGAGCTATACGGTGGGCGCTGCCGTAGGCACGGCTACTATCACGGTGAGCGTCTCCGATACCACCTGTGTACCGTAATGGGGGTGGCTAATGCCTTTACCCCAAGGTGGGGACTTTCCGAGGAATGTCCAGCGCTTTCTCAAGGTTCTACAGGCTGACCAGCGTATTTGCGTCCATGATAATGGAACGAACGTTTGCGATCAAGGCCACAAGCTCAAGTTCCCGGGTACGTGCTTTAACCAGGCGGTTGGTACGTTCAATTCAACGAGCCCCACGTTCCAGCCCGCTTTTCCAATTTGTACCACCGACTACTTATCCTCGGGCTTTCACCCAGCACTGATATTTGCGAGCGGAGAAAAAGTAGGGTCTGGGGTTGTAGCCTCGAAGACGGCGGGAGCCAGTAGAACTACACCGCTTTACGCAATGTCTCACCTAGTGGTTCGGCAGCTTCCGATTTACAAGATATTCCTGACTTTGCTTGGGGGAATCCATGTAGTCGGTGTGCCGTCTATGGTTACCGGCAGTACGTTTTATCATACCGCTGAGACATCAGCCTTTTCGACCTACCTACTGGCTCAATTCAATCCGGGTGTTCTGCCTCACCTACCTGGTACGTACTCCGATTTATACGTATACGACGTGGTAAGTAGCTATACGTACTATAACAAACTCGTCATTGAGTTTTTGACCACCCTGGGTGCAGTCATACGCCAGGCCGGTCCCATTGAGAGTTTCCAAAACTTAATCGGTACGGACCTTTACACGACGATTTCTGGTGAGGTTGATATTTGCGCGGGTGATGAAACCCCTCCCACCATTACGTACCTGGACCCGCCCGCCTCTGGCACCTCGCTGCGGCCACCCAACCAGATTGTACACTTTACACTTTCGGACGCTGTTGGGGGCATTAATCTTGGCTCCCTCGACGTTACCTTAAGTAGCCAAACGACTGGCAATATCAACCTGGTTTTGGGAGGTACCGACCAGACAGGCGGTCGGGTTTTGATTCTCGGCGACCCCAGCAGCTACCAGGTACGATACCTGCCGAATTTTACTTGGCAGGCCAACGACACGGTTGTCACGACGATTACGGTTGAGGATATGCCGCCACTTCTGGGCGGCGACCCATTTTTCTGTGGGACCGCAGGTATCAATACGTTTGTCGGAGACATCAGATTCAAGGTTCGCAATGTAGGCGATTTGGGGGCCTCGATAACCCCGTTGCCTGACCTATCTCCTCCGTACATCGTTAGCTCTAATCCTGCAGCCGACTCAACGGACAATAGCGTATTTACACCGGTGGTGATTCAGGTAGCAGATGACCTGGCCGGAATCCAGCTGGGCAGCTTGACTGTGGTAGTGGATGGGAAAGTCATTGTTTTGGATGGAGTGCCAAATCCCGAGACCACGATTGACGGGTTCCCATCCCTTTATACGATAACGTATAACAAGACCCAGGCGTTCGAATATGGGTCTACGGTTTTGGTGTCAGTATTTGCTACAGATAGGGCTCCTACACCGAACTCGTCTTTCACTGAGTACAGCTTTTCTTGTATCGATGCAGGAACCTTGCGAATTGAGAACTTCCTACCACCGATTGGTACCAGTGTAAACCTGCACGATGTCGATATCGAGGTGGATATTGTCGATGACACCTACGGAGTGAATCCGGCCGAGTCCTTCCTCGTAGTAGATGGCTCTGTCGTTTCAGGAACCGTTACGACTATAACTAGTGGTATCCACTTTACGTACCACCCGCCCAACGACTTTGCTTCTAGGGCGCCGATAGTGGTGAAGGTCCACGGTGCGAATAACAACACTGAAGCCATGGCCGTTAGGGAAGATATCTACACCCTGTATTATGGGAACAGGATTCTTTACCACAGGGGTGGCAAGCCCTATGACCACGATCAGCAAGTTGAAATCTTTGTTCGCGCTAGAAATTTCGAGCAGCTTAGAAGAGACCTAACTACGCGTTATTTTTTCACTACGTATTCACAACCCTACTCTGATTTTGGGGCTTCCCTTGAGGTTATTAATCCGTCCTCAAACCTAGGTGCGAGCCTTAACGCTGTAGGGCCGGAGCATCGATATGGTGCAACGGTAAATGTCACGTTCTACGTTGAAGATTTGGAAGGTCACGCTTTAGGCCCGTACCACTTTAGTTACACGATTGAAGATGCCCCGTAAAGGAGAACATAAAACATGCCAGCTGTCTCAAGATGGGTAAGATACCCAGTATCTGCGACTACGGGATTTACGACCGCACAGGCAGGTACCCGAGGCCTCCAGCGGGGCACTGCAAATACCGCTGACAGCTTTACTATTCCTGGGTCGTCCAACCATCAGCTGAAAATCAATATTGATGGTGCAGGAGCACCGGCCCCTTATCAAATTACGCTGACTTCCGGTACCAACCTGGACCCGCGCTTTGTCGCCGCCGATATCCGGCGGAAAATCCAGGCGGCTGGGGCTGGTGTAAACAGCGGATTCGAGCATTGTCAGGTTGAGTTTACCAACTACCTGTCCTCCAACGGACTCAGTCAATTCGTTATCCGTTCGGGGTCAACTGGGGCGTCCAGCTCGGTCGCCATTACAGCGGGCGATAGTAGTGTGCTCAGCATTCTTGGGCTTAACTCTCTTGCTACTGCTCCCGGCACAGTTAACCATGAGGGCACCTCAACGGCAGCGGTAAATGCTGCATATACGGGAAGTGTCTCGGTTTCCGGTACCTATCGTGGTGCGTTTGACGATATGTATAATGTCACTATTGGTCCGTCTCAGTATATCGGAAGCGTTTCTTACGGCGGCGGCAACACTTACGGCGTAGGAAATGCCGGTGTCGCGACGCCGGGTGGTTTCTGGAACGGCAATAACACCGAGACCTATACTATTACCGTTGACACTACCAATGGTTCGGTGGTAGGTGGAAGTACTGGAAACGTCCCCACGTTTACCGTGAGTAGTACTCAATCGGATAACATTGCCACCGCGCAAGAGATTTTATATGCGAACGAGCCGTATTTCATTGGTTCTAAAGGCCTTACTCTTAGGTTTACTGATGCACCGTTTGGTGATGGAGATACTTTTACAATCATCTGTACGACACCCACCACCGTGGACGGTTCCAACGCCACCGCCGCAGTCGGCACCGCGCGTTATCACTATCGCTCCTTCTTAGGGGACGATTCGTCTAGCCATACCGTAACGTCTACGGGTGGTACTGCCCTGGGCCGCAAGGGTATTACGATTTCTTGGTCCAACTCTGGTGTGCTAACTCCGCGAGATGAGTGGAAAATCGTATGTCGAGGCCCGACGCCGGAAGCCTATGGTGTGACGAGCATGGTTTATGGGAACGTCACCGTTACCACCGAAAGCCCGGTAAAAGTCCACCAGTTTGAGATTATCGCCGGTGCGGTGGATATGTCGTCGGTGAAGTTTTCGCTACAGAGCCACGGTAGTTTCTCTCACCATGATGCTGGTAATAGTGATACGTTCTTTAGATTTGGTACCGCTGGATTTGGCAAGCCTGGCGATGGGGTATCCGTTGCGAATACAGGCCCCGAGTGGACTGCTGGCGTTACGGCAGCCAACCTGGCCAGCGCCAAAACCACAGGTAATACCGGCGCTCCGATCATGCTCGATTCAACCGTGCCTAACCTGGCGGTCGTGTCGTCGGCAGATGACGCTGAGGACGTAGGAAACCGAAGCCTGGTGTCCGACTTTATCTTGACTAATATCCGTCTGGGCGCTGAGGAGTCGGGTGCTAACAGCACAATTAACTACCGACTTTACTTTGATTACACCTAAGATTTCATACACTTACTAAACAAGAAAGGGCGCTCGATAAGAAAAAATCGGCGCCCTTTTTTATTTACAAAGGGGCGGTTTTGTCCTATTATTATTGAGGGTTATACTATCAGGAGCAGCTACATGGATATTAACGATGACGTTCTGTCAATGGCAAAAGGTTGGATTATTGCTTATAACGACGGAACTATGCTTACCGAGTTTGATCGGAATGGTGTGGAGCGGGAGTGGCGTAAGGCATCTAAAAAGAATATCAAGTACGTAGCTCTTAAGTGGAACCACAAGAACTGGACGATTCAGGGTCGCGAGCATTACCTGCAAAAGAAGCGAGGCTGGGTGAATCCCGCTGTCCCCGGCTACCAAGAGCCGAACATACAGTACCGTTATATCGGTTATTGGGAAGGGAAAAACAAAGTGTTTTATCGGGTAGATGAGCAGACGGGCGATATGAAGATTATGGTTGAAGGACCGGAGGATGTCATAGAGTAATATGCAGGACCCAACTGGCAGGCCACCGTCAAAATTCGCGTGTACTTACTGGAGCGGTACGCGTTGCACTGCGGATGCAAAATTTCCGATAGCGGACATCAGTTGCTTCGACGGAGGCCTCTGCGATGGGTTTGGTACGTGCCGAGGTTGCACCAAGTTTGATCAGGGTGGACTTAAGCTTGACGATGTCAATGGCCAGGGTGGTTTTGACCAGACCCCGGTAAATCTCCAAGTCTATAACCTGCGGGCACGCATGCAGCCGTGCTGCAACTGGGACGGGGCTGCCGTTGATTTTGTTAAGGGCTACGCTAAAACTGAAACCCAGGCGGAGGTCTCGTCTGTAACAGAGACTTCTGTGGAGATTTCTGGTCCTGGTTTGGATGAGGATTTCCCGCAGAAAGGGCGGCTGGTCGGACTCCGTGCCGGGGTTGACCAGAATGGCGACCCCTATCCCAAAGTGAATATGGAGTATGCCTCGCGCACGGCTACTTCATTTAACGAGGTGACGTTTTCTCCGGCCGGCGTTCTGAACAACGACTATACCGTTCATCTAGCTGAAAAGCGCGCGCTTCCTATCTTCCGAGCGTCTGAAATACCGGCGGATGCAATCATTCAAACGAACTACACCAGCGGCACGGGGGCGACGATTTTCGTCGCGGGCACTAATGGATTCCCTAGCGTTGGTGGGGTGCAGGTTATTATGCCCGATGGCCAGCTCCGGGGTACTGGCTCCTATAGTTCCAAGACCTTAACAAGCTTCAACGGATATTCGGGAACCCAACCGGTTGGGGGAGACCGGCTGGTTTCCACGTTTATCGGCGGCTCCGGAGAGATGCGGACGCTGTGCACGCTACCTCAAGCAGCCCCTTGGCAGGAAGCGTTTACCGAGGAGAATCCGTCAGCCTACGGCTGTAATGGCGCGAAGCCGGAATGTCCATTTTATACTGGCCCGAAGTTTACTGAGGTTGTGGACGCCAAGATGGACAAGGGCGACCGGGTTACCGCCATCCAGTTGATGGAGCTACGCTATTACAGCCAGAACTGGTCAAATATCGCTGACGATGCTTTTCAGGACCCGCGTGAGTTGTGGGAGGAGTTGTTTGACCAGCCGGATATCTGGGCGTGGGCCAAAGATAACAATGCGACGATGCCGGGCACCAGTAATCCGTTTCCACCTGAGAGACGGCCGGGGCGGAGGGACACGTCTACTGGTAAGCCGCTAATCCAGCGAGTAACTATTGACGAGTTTGAGGGTGAGACGCCGGTTTTTTCAATCGACCCGCCGGTTCTACCTCCTGACGGTACACCGGTGGTTGGAGGTCCTCCTATATTTCCCACCCTGGTTAGGTCCCTGGGGTTCCTTTCACCCTCAGTCGCGGTAATTTTTCCTAAAGGTACCACCAGTACTGTCCCCTTCATCAAAAAGACATTCACCCCCGGGGACCGGTTTTTCTACATCTCGTTTCTGGCTCATACCAACCGTGAGATTGTAGCTATAAATCTCACTAAGCATCCGCAGGACGGCATGGCGGATGAGGATTTTATCAAGCAGACCAAGCTGGTAGACCCAGAGGGCGTGGTCAGCCCGTTTATTAGTCCGCTTCCAGGCAAAACTGTCAAGGTTGAGTTGGAGTATGGCGGAGTGGTTCGGTGCTTAAATCACATCCGCATCTTTGTCGATACCGGCTTGGGAGTGGAGGATGAATTGGATGTTCCGGCCGAGCCTGGGACGTTCGATCCCACCAACACCGACCCACCGCCGGTGCTGCCTAATGGAGAGCGGCGGTATCTCAAGCTTGATGTTTTCGTGGAGCATGTTTTCTATCATGCTCACGTGGCGCAGACGTATTTTGATGACCTGTATGGCCACAAAGCTATCGACCCCTGGATAAATCACTTCACTCAAATGGAGCTGGGTGGCCAGATATTCAACCTTACCGGCAACACACGACTGTCTGGGATGTTCTGGAATACCATTGCGAGCGACGGCAAGAAATCTCTTTACTCGGTAGAAACCTCAGTGGAGGCAACCAGCCGTAATAGCCAAACCACGCTTCGTTGGCAGCACCTTCACTGCGGGTATATCCTGGTTGAGTTTCTTGATAACAAGATTAACCGAGTGGCGCCGTGGCAGGCGTGGGGTGAAGACTCCAAGGGACAGGAGCTGTATGTACGCTTGGACCGGTCGTCAAATGATTTGTTAACTGCTGATGAGCCTGTCGAAGTCAACTACGAGCTCGTGTTTGCTTCAACAAAGGGCACTATCATTCCTGCCAATATGGCGATTTTCAAGCCGGTGGGTGAAACGCCTATACGTCCCCCAGACGAGGCACGCGATGAAGTCGTAGCCCGTTATGCATACACCGAGCATTTACAGGGACCCATGCCGGAGGAGGATCTGATTAGGCTTAAGTTTCCAGCCGATGCGGGTACGGTTATTTCGGCGATGCCCTACGACCTTCGTTTTGATGCCCAGTCTTTTGATGTGGATGGTTGCTTTGTCCGCGCCGGCGGTGAAAAGTTTTACTCTTGCGACCAGGTATTAGGGGATTGCTATAAGCTCCTGGCCGATGAGAATGAGCTTTTAGCGCGGCAGTCTTTTGAGGGCGGGGGCAGTCAAGAGGCTAGTTTGCTGACCAACGTAGAGCTGGTCAATGAATGTGCTGAGGAGTTCAACAGTCTTTATGAAGGACTCCTATTTGAGGACGGCGTCTCGGTAGTGTTCTCCGAGCTGGTCAAGCGTATGCAAAACCTGCACTTGCGGGAGGGCAGCCAGCACTACTCCTTTGTGTTCGAGGACGAGGAAGGCCGCCCCATTGGTGTCAAGAACTGTGCATTTCTCACCCAGTCTGCACTGCCCCAGGCGCGTGATGTTGAGATCCGGTATAAGTGGGGCACAAACGCGCAGCACTATCGAGACAATAACAACCAGTTTATGTTTGCGTCGCTCTATAAGCCGATGTTTTCGTCGACTTCGCTCCTGCGCTATCTGATTCAGCCATACGATCCGTTTTGTGGAGATCACGCTGGTACGGAGGGCGGGTCCGCTTACCACGCCTTCAATCTCGACATCGATAAACATGGCCCGCTTTGGTATCCCTACAAGCGATGTCTCAAGCCGCAGTATCATGCGGATAGCACGTTCTTTGTAAACGTCGTGCACTATGAAGATACGGTTGAGGGGTTTGATGATGAGTTGCGGCGCAATTACTGGGAGCGTATGCGTGGGGCGGATAAGTACATGCCTATTATTCACGCGTTCAATAACCTTATTGGGTGTGTGTGGAGCGAGCTCACTACGACGGTGAATAATAATCCACCTTATGTATTCCTGGGGTACACGAAAGTCCGCTCGTCCCATCCATTTGGTTATTACTCAACCGACCGAGAATCTCTCCGGGTATCCCGTCACTGGGAGAAGCGCAACCTTGCCGTTAATGAAGAAGTGCTCCGACAGGAGGACGACGGTATTACCATCGAGCTGACCGATGAGTATGCCTCCGCTCTGTACAACGATGACGGCTCTCTTAAAACTGGGTCTCAACTCGAAACTCCCGTATGGGTCCATATCAACGACGGAATGAGTGTGGTCGCCCCGGCCACGGAAGATCGGGAGCACCCGTTCACCCACCTTCTGCTAGAGCGGGTTGGGGGGCATGCTTTTGAAGAGACGTATGAAAACACTGTGTCTAACCGTTGGGAATTGTTTGATATTGTAGAGGAGCGGGATTACACCAGTCGGCTGGATAGGTCTGAAGATGGGACCCAAGTTTATCTAGCCGACGGCACCAAAGTTAATACGACTCTCAGCGGTGTGTTGTTGGAGGTCGATGATGGGCGGGATATCCGATGGGCCTACAAGAAAGGAAGTCCGGCTGGTCAGGTGGCTTGGGTGTGGATGGCAGACCCGGAGCGGCCGCAGCGGGGCGAACCTCGTATTGGCGGCGTGTATCTTTCCAACCCGCAGAGTTTGTTCTTTAAGGCGAACTTTGTACCGGCCACTCATACGACTGAGGGTGAGCACTTTATCGAGTACACTCCGCACGTATTTACAGCCAATGGGGGTATCGAGACTCCAGCCACGATTTCGATGGATAATGGGCCGCACTATGAAATCGATTTGGAGACTGGGTTCATCGTGATCCCCGAGGACGGCTCGCCTTATGACCCGGCGTTTCACGAGGGTGAGGATTACCAGTTCCGGCTATTTGGGCAGGGCCCTGGCGGTGCAGGTATTTTGGCCGATAACCGTGGTTTGCAGCGCTACACGGTGGGTGGTCAGAAATTTGCGACGCTGGCCGGCGTCAACATTAATCCTCAAATCGACATCAATGAGCTGCCGTATCGGGTCATCGACATTATGACGTTAGCTCGGTTTCAGTCGCAGGAAAGCAAGATTGAGGACTTGCTGCAGGAGTTCCCCAATCCAGCGGGACCGCCGCCGCCAGGCCCCAACCCAGTCTTGGCCACTACTACCGGGCCAGTGAGTACGGGTTATATCAACTTCCAAGGTCACTACTACGTAGAGAACGTCACGGTGATTTTTCAGGTAGGTGGTGCCTTTGATATTCCTTCCATCAGCATCGATGGACGTGTAGATGGTGCCGAAATTGCTGGAAATTCTGTGCTGTATTCGCCGACTGATTACATCGACGGTTCGGAATTTGCCCCAGGCGGCCAACAAACGGTAGTTTTTCCGGTCAACCTCCGTATGGCCACTATCAAGGCGGCATTTGGAGCGAGACGCGCTGACCGCAAGTTGAGGATTCTGGCCATCAATATCAACATCCGTGAGAACATTTTCGTTCGTGAGGTGGGTGTGGTTGTTAATGGTCCGTTGGCCAATATTAGTACGGGTAATACAGGCACGCACCACCCGGCTGAATTGGAGTTCTATTTCCAGCGATCTTTCCCGGACCACAGCAAGAATTATCTCGATGGACAGGTGCTAGTCGATCGGTTGGCGGCAGCGTATCATCATGTATCTTATGTGCCTGGTGTCGAAATCAAATACACCGGTCGCCGCATCAAGGACATTCTGCCCCACTACGAGTTTAGCGATGCCATCAATATACGGTTTCCTTACAACAACATCGATATCTCAGCGATTGGTGGGTACGTTGAGCAATCCACACCGTTAGGGTTTCTGAAATACATCGCCCCTGCGGTCCAGACTTGCAGCAAGGGGTGGACGATGTGGACGTCAGAGCATAAAGACGACCCGGGTGCGAACCTCTCACACCCAGAAGCGTTTGATAAGGTTCGTCCGTTTGAAGAGATTCAGGAGACGCTTTACTACGAGGCGGCCGGCTTGCTTGGGGATAAGATAGCGGTTTTCCGGGCTTTCTGGCATCCCAAAGAGATTGCGTTTTACGATAAAGTTGGCATTAGTATAGAGGATTTGAACTATACGTGCACGCTGACCAGTGTTATTGCTCCCATCGATAAGGTTTTCCGACACGAGGACTACGGCTGTGCGACAGCCGCCACGAACGAGTATATGGATGGGTTTATCCATAAGGTGGAGAATTGGCAGGCACGTGGTGTGTTCCATTATCAGTGTGACGCTCGCTTCAACTACGGGTGTTTCACGACCCTGATGAACAAGTGTATAACGTACTTGTTCCGGGAGTTTGGCACACCGGCCTACCTAAACAATGACGTGTTGGGCCGGTTTAACTACGTGTTTGCGTTTCCGCCGCGCGAGTATGGCTCATATATTGCGGCAGGTCTTATCGACAAAAACTACTTCTCCGGCGTCTGGAGCGGTTTTGCTCCGACCAGTGCTGTGGCAGCCGCTTACAGCGGTATGCCGTTTACCTACCAATTTGACTTGATATACAAGCCCATTCTAGGCGGTGCACGTGGGCCGGGGCCCTACCAGTAAATGGCTCATTTCAATATCCTACGCAATGCGGATATCCGCAACGATATGTCCTGTCGTCATGACAATAACGATGGTTGGGCCGTGGTGTGGGATGAGAACGATAATTTCCGGCAGTATGATGAGGTGTCTGGCTTAAGCGGTCGAGTGGTTTGGGATAAGAACTACGTATCTGTGTCGACAGCTAGCAGTTGTTATCTGGGCCCGTCCACGCCACAGACTCCGTTCGATGCTATGCAATACAGCCTGATTTCGATTTACATGCGCATCGAAAGGAACCCTCGAACGTCGATTGTGCCAACGACCGCACGCATTCAGTTCCAGACCCAGGACGATCCGTTTTACGAGCCTTCCAAAGTCATGGACTTCGAGATTCGAGCCGACAACGCGTACAACCTGTACACGATTGATATGTCCTTAATGAAGGAGTGGGTGGGACAGGTAAATAGGCTAAGACTCTACCCCTTTATTGACGGAACGGCTGGGTATATCATCCACTTGAAATCCATCAAGGTGCAATCGCTCAATATCTTTACCTGCGATACGAAATTTAACGGCGCTATTTGCAACAAATTTTCAGAGTATTCCCACCCGTGCCCCTGGGTGGGCCGGGGCGGCTCCTGCTCGTCGGTATCGGTTGATGACGGGATTGATATCCTGGAAGGCGTCAACGATAAGCTGGTGGTAAACCTCAATGGCTACGGCAATCAGGGTATCACCCTGACCCCTGTATTAGGTGCTCGGGTGAAGGACGTTGCCCGCGACATCGAGGATAAGCTGTCCAACGTGGGCATAGGTGGATATGCGGGTGTCCGTGTGGACCCGGATTTTCGCCATATCAAGATAACCGCAGACGACACCAGAGAGGCGTCCTCCACAGCGACGGTCGCTGATACTCCGTTGGCCAGGACGCTGGGCTTTTACAACGATGCCGGACAGCCTATCTTTGAGACGACGCCCGGCGAGGATGCTGCCACCCGGTATGAGCCGGCCGGAACCATCCAGCTGAGCAAGTCGCAAATCGCCTTCCTGTACAAGACAGACCCGGACGCCTCCGATGTTGGCATCGATTTGAACATCGGTCGGTATGCGCTGCGGGGTGGGCGCGACGATTACACGTTCACCTACAAAGAAGTCAAAATCGACGCGTTCAACAAAACTCTTATCGACTTCAACAACCCCATCAACCAGAGCGGGGTTATCAGCAGCGTGGCGTTTACCGGGGACGGGCATTCAACCACCGAGTTCCGTATTTTCCGCCCTAAAGCAGACGGCACTATCACACACCTGTATAGTATTCCTATGAGCATCCCTGATGGCTCCATAGATAAAGTCTACGAGAAATTCGTGTCGTTGCGGGTACGCAAGGGCGATTTGTTGGGGGTGTACAACGCCCGGGTCGACTCCGGCAAAGCCGAAGAAGTAGCGAATCGATCGTATTTCCTCTACGATGGCAACCTCAAAGACGGCCAGTCCATTAATGCTCCGATGCCTATCGAGGGTCGAGGAGAGCTGGGTGTACGACTCTTTGCCCACGGCTTCGATAAAGAAACCGAATGTGTGCTGAACATTCAATTCGAGCAGCAGGAGTTGATCGAGGAAGTCATTATCTTTGCCGAGGAAGAGGTTCGCGCCGAAGAGATTAACCTGAGCCACTGTAAATCTGGCGGGCTCAATGGTGGCATCCATATTACAGGGTCAACGGGGTTGGATAAGTTTGGGCTTCAAGCCCCCGGCTGGGTGAACCTGCCGCTGTTGTTTGACACCGTGACGACCAATAGACTCAGTGTTGACCAGGCTAAGCCGGCCTGGATGGACACGTTTTTCTCGCCGAGCGATAGATACGACCAGACTGAGCTGGCCCTCATCTTTGACTTTGTGCGTGGGGTGCCTGTGTTCTTCAATATCTACCGGGCGATTTTCTACTTCCGCGACTCGAACAACGTCAAATACTTCGGTGTGGAATACCCTATCACGACGGATGATACTGATAATCAGCAGTACTGGGGGCCGGTTACTGGGAAGTACGATGAGGTCTGGCTAGAGGGTAAATTACTCAAGCCCACCGACCATCCTATTTACACCAATCCTATTCGGCCAGATATTGAGACCTGGATTGATAGCTACCAGGTTCTAGAGTACCACACCGTCGAGTTTAAGTGGAAGCCGGTTGCGGCCCGGTCCCTGCGCTATAACATCAAGAACTTCTTCTATGAGCCGGACGTCAACAAGTCGACACTGTCTGACTTTGTTTTGGCGCCCAGTCCCAGATTTCTTGAGGTTGAGGTGTTTGCCATCTCTCTGCCAGAGGCCTCGATTGCTGATAACTTTTCGTTCGAAAGCTCGACTGACGGCACCAATTACTACATGCATGACCGGATTGTGGACGAGGGGACGACCAGCGCTCGCTACCTGATAGGGTACCCGATTCAATACCTACGGGCTCGAATTACTCCCGAGGGCAAGCTGAGGGTTCGCAATTTCGAAGTGACCATGAGTCTTGACCCTACTACGGTTCGAGCGGTGGGCTTGGAAGATGTCCTATCTCTCAATATTCCACGGCAAGACTACACAGATACCCAAGAAATTACGGTAGTTAACACTGGCAAAGACACCTTCAATTACTTCATCAATATCTCGGCGCAGCGTAATAGCGTGGAGCGGTGTATTCTGTGGAACAGGCTAAGCAGCCCGGAAACATCTGCCGTGTCTGAAGTAGGCCCGTCCTGTTCCATCCGTAAACGGGAGGAGTATTTTCCGCGCGAGTTCAACTACGCCTACCAGGCGCCCGCCTATGTAGTTGATCCCTTTTGGCTGCTGAATGAAAATGCGGTCTCTTATATCAGCTATGATAAGGGTGGAGTGTGGGAGCCGCGAGGTACTATACTGACGGATTACAACGGCACCACTTTTCTTGATGCGGTGAATCCACTTACGCCGGATGTCGTCGACCCTGGCGATGATGAGCATCTTTTCGTTTATATCCTAATTGATTTAGGCAAAGTATACTGTCTGGATACGATTCAAATATTCGGCGTGTCTGGGCATAATTCGTTTGGCGACCCGCTGTACAGTAACAAGGATGTTTCCGACCCTTATGAGTTGAATATTATAGAGGATTTCGAGGGAGTCAAAGAAGAGGCCCGTTGGATTAGGTTTAGGTCTTTCTCTCGTACGTTGGAGCAGGCCCCGACTGCCGAGGCTATTTCGTACATCCAAGCATCGTTAAATGTCGTTAACCTACGAAATAAGTTGAAGGTTCCCTGGGTGCCTGCGCCTCGTCTCACGAACTATGAGTTTGGCAGCACGTTTAATACGAGTAGTTGTGGGGAGGGCTGGCAATGTGGAGAGGCTGGCTTTAACAACTGGTACGCTGTGGACTTGGGAACTAACTACCGGATCACCAACATTATTCTGGGACCACTCGGCGCTCTTCCTACAGCGGACTTTGATACTGTTACAACTCCTGGTAGTTTTTCAGCTTATAGTACAACTGCCAAGACGAACAGTGCTATTGGTTATTCTGTATCGGCTACTGCGGACCCCAAGAAAGTAATTTGGCAGCCATTAAATACGCCGCCCGGGGATACCTCACGTTGGATTTTGGTTAGGCGTCTAGGTGGAACCAACGGAGTGAGTGGTTATCTGGATGAGGTGTTCGTTCATATTGAGGACAACATTCAAGCGAATAAACCGGTGTTCAATGAGACCAGGTGGTGGACGTCTAAATACGGCACTGTCGTAAAAGATAAGCAGGAGTTTATTGAGGGCACTCATTCCATTTCAGTAACGTACGCCAAAAACCTCGGACCTGCACTGGAGGAGATGGAGCTGACTCAATCTCTCGGTGTTGACCACGAGTTGGCGAAACGAGACCAGCTACGCCTGCTCTTCTACGTCTCGGATGTCAATCAGCTTGACTTTGACCAGGGATACATTGCGTTGGGTCGCAATACCAACGAGACCAACACTGGGATGACCCCGCTGGCAACAGCGGTTAAGGATGACGTCAATTTCTTTAAGTGGCCGCTGCAAGAAATACAGGGACTCATTACGTCCGGTTGGAACGAGGTCCACCTGCCGTTTACGGATAACTTCCGCGTAGGACGCCCCACCTTTGAGGAAGACGAACCGCTCAGGATTTCGCAGGGAACGGTCTCGGGGCGCAGCCGATTCCGCTGGTTCCGGGTAGCCTTCGCTGGGAAGGACAACAACAAAGAGTTCGATGTTAAGGTGGGCGGAATGCGAATTTTCCGGGCAGACTATATGCCGGCCAAGTTTGGCAACGGGTTGTATCTGTCCGGTAATGAGTACGCGAAATTCTCACTCTACAACTTCAACATCATGGAGGGCACCATTGAGTTCTGGCTCAATCCTGATTGGAGCAAGGATGCTGGGTGCAACTCCTGTGAGGATGTCCGCGACCATACCATTTTCAGATTCTTCAACCTCGACGGGTTTGTATTGGGTTGTTTTATGACTGGTAAGGGGTTGAAAGTATACGTAAAGAATGGAGCTCGTCATTACTTTCTGACTGATAATAGCTCGGATGGGCTTGGCGCTGGAGCGATTGTGGCTGGCGCTAATAACCACGTTGCTATCACTTGGGATTTCTTGGGCAGGAAGAGTGCGGATGGGCTGCGAATCTACCTCAACGGTAAGCTGTCAGCTAACCTGGAAGCCGAAGCTTTTGAGGCCGATACGTTTAAGCCTAATCCGGATACCACCCTGGTGCTGGGTGGACTCGCCTGGCACGGTGTGATAGAGCGGCGCGCCTCTTCTGTGGACGGAACCATTGAAAATATCAAGGTCTACACGTACGCCAAACTGGACGTGAGCTTTGGTTTGACTAACCCTGGCATCGAGCATATCAGACCGTCCGACGACCTAATTGAACTGTCTTTGGATGGCGTCGAGTTCTTCGGCAACGAAGACCGTGGCCGCGGCCTGCCCCTGCTAAACAGAAATGTCGCGCCGGGCGAGTCTTTCCAAGTGTATGTCCGGCGTAAAAACAACCCTGCCGAGCTACCAAAAATCGGCCAAGAAACCACCGTTTACCTAGAGGTTATGAAAGCCTTTGCGGGATGAGCTGCGTCCAGTACAACCTACTTAAAGAGGGTTCGGTAGTTAATACGAACACAACCGTCAGTGGTGTATTGCCGCTGGAGGCCAGCAGTTTATTCAGGCTTTACGATGGGGACTATAGCACGCCGGCAGCTACAATTTCTGGTGCGGTTGGGGGCTCTCCTCGATTCATCAGCTTACAACAGGAATTCGGCGAGGCTTTTGATGTCTGCTTTGTCAGGTATTACACGGACGAACCTCAGCTCTCCCATATCTCGCTCGCGTATAAACTAAATGATGACCCCTTTCAGCCCGTGTCTCTGTACCTGGAATCGCCTGGAGTCTATCGAGCTGACCTTAACCGATACACTCATTTTCTGGAGTTAAATCATACTGTATCGGGTACGATAGCACACGTCTATCAGATGGAAATATGGGGAGTCAGGAATGAGGTCTTGGGATTTGGCCGAGGGCCGCAGGACCAAATCGATTACTTTCGACCCTCCCACTCGACGGGTAATCTGCTTTCTTCAAGTGCCAGCGCCATCCCAATTTTCAATGACAGTCAGTACGATGACCACGCTTTGGTGGCGATTGCCCCAACCCTGAGTGGTGTAGATAGGTACCTCTTTCTTTCGACGACAAAATCCGGCACTTACTACGGTATCAACGATTTTGGATTTACCCAGCCAGGCGCCAGACACATTGCACTGCACGACGATTCAATGCTTACGGCGGAGGGACTGGACTCGCAGTGGGAGCGTAGAGGGCCCAATATTCCACGAGCCATCTTTCCTACGGAGGAAGGGCTGCTTTTTGATCTCGACTACGTTGGAGGCTTTCAATCCCCTTATGCAGGGTTGTTTGGTCTGGCTACGCGAGAGCCGTTTGCTGCTGAGTCGTTTACCGTCGAGATTCAGATACGATTTTTAGCGGAGCACGATAGGAACGGGAACAACGTCGATAATGCGAAGGATTTCTTTTTCGCCATTACGAATAACTATCCCACTATGGATTTCGGCTATTCATATGCGTGGATGACTGACCGTCACCGCGGCACCTCAATCGCCGGTATCGCGATGAAGTACCCCTTTGTGGGTGAGCGAATCTATCAAATCCAGCGACGGTGGGTGGACGGCGGGCCAACTACTCGGCCTGGCGCTGGCCTGGACTTCATTATCTTTGACAGCCCGGATAATCGTTGGACGGGGGGCCCGGGCGCAGGATTCTTCGGGTACAGCCCGGATGCCGAGGCGGACGAGGTCACGTTTGCCCTGCTGCCTGATTTCGAGGATATCGTTTTTCGTGGGTCCTCGTTTCGAGATTTCACCGAGACAGCCGAGTGGCACACCTGGAAGCTGTCCTACGACAGTACCGAAAAAAAGCTTGGGATGTTCGTCGACAACATCCATATCGGAGATCGAGTCTTTAAGATTGAACCGTTTGGAGACGCCTGTAATCTATTTATGGGGTTCCACGGGAACGGCGGGGTTCGGTGGGCCCTGCGAAATTTCAAGATTTACCCGAATCAGGTATATCGCCAGGTCGAGGTAGCTGGTGCCGCTACGGTGTCAGCTACCGTCAGTGGTATCGATGCTAACGTCGCCAAGATAATCGACGGGAACACTGCGACTGCGTATGTAGGCCCAGAGCCGACTGGAAACACTCGTATCAGGTTCGATTTTTCGGAGCCTAAAGACATTGCTTACTATACCATCAAGCAGCACAACCAGGCTAGCGCTGTCAGTGCTTTTGGCAAGACCTACTTTGCTGATGTAGCGCGTCAGGCCAACGTTGATTTTGGCGGCAAAATAGATTTCCAATTATACCCCAACACTGCCAACGCGACTTACCGGGCACCCACATACTCTGGGTCATCCCATACGGTGGCCTCTGGCATCTCGTATTTGGATTTCCAGTTCACCAACTACGATCGTACCGCCCAGACCAATGGCGCTCTGATTATCGATGAGATTCAGGTGTTTGCCGAGGAGTGGATTACGTACGATCCTCCTCAGGTTAATCCTAGGGAGTTTCCGTGGGTTGCTGGGCGATGGAATAACCTGAAGCAATACGGCTCGTCTTCGGCGCTGGCCATCAAGCATAGACAGTCCATTGACCCTGGCTATGACCCGCGCCCCGAGCTGCTATTGGAGGGTGTGGACTACGGATTCAGCACTGCACGGTTCACGTGGGTTGATTCTGATATCCCAGACTTTAATGATATCAATACCTATCACCATGCGGGGGCGGTGTTTACTCATCAGGGGATAGGACAAACCACCCGCAAGTGGCGCTCTAACCCGCAGCCTGATAACTATCTATGGATATGGCGTTCGTTCATCGAGCTGTCGGCGGTGAAGGCGGTTTATTGGGACAGCAACATCATCCGCCCAGGAAACGTGGCGGATAGGTTTAAGTTCCAGTACCTGTCGGAGGGTGGCAATCCAAACGTTGAGACAGACTGGATAAATATTCCGCCTATCAAGATAACCCACCCTTTTACTGGCGGCTCGAATAATGCGGATACCAATTACAAGGCGTATCGGGACTACCTAATAGCGCACAACGATGGCGAGTACTACCGGGATTACTACACGATGCCGCCGTGTGGGACCGGGTTTTCGGTTGGCGGGGCGTTCTCTTCGACCGGTGTACCGAAAGGCGTAGCCGTTCCTGCTGGATACCTGACCCTGGAAGTGGTCCATCATTCGGTGGCGTCGGGGCAATCCTCACTCAATGGCCTGAAAGGCTACATTGAGTTTGACCAGGCGATTTGGACCCGGGCTATCCGTATGGTGGTGACCCGGCCAATCGATTCTGGGGCTGTCACGGGCGGTGGATTATCCGGCCAGCAAGGAACTGTTCGTACGGATTTTGGCATTGCAGAATGGGAGATATTCCGCACGAACGGTGCGGGGTCGTACACCTCGCCTGTCTTCGATACAGGGACGGCGCAGAACACCGAACGGCTGGCCACGCGCGTTAAGACCTACCAAGGAACGTCGGTTGGTATCTATGTTCGTTCCAGCGATACGCCCCCTGATTCGGCTTATAACGATTTGTACGAGATGTGGGAGTCTCTAGGTAGCCCTGGTAGTCCCGGCCTTGACCTGGACAGCAACGCGACCAACCCCTCAGGCAGAGACCGAGTTATTGTGTGGGAGGACCGGTTCTACTTTATTGGCCAGTTTATGAACTGGTTGTACGACCCCAAGCTAGATTTGTGGTCCACGTTTGATAATCTTCCTGGCGCGGGCAGTACTGGAGACCCTGTCGCTGGAGGTGACGAGGGTACCAGTGTGTCCCCCGCGTTGCTGCCTGATGACCGGGTGGATAATAACGCGCTGCTGCTGGGTAGTCGTATTTATGTGGCGTGCTACACGGCAGTGGATAATAGGACTCCACAGCTTTGCTATTACGATTTTGAGGACCCCGTCGGTTCGAGGTGGGTGCGGTTTAGTTTTAGCCGTCCGCCCTTTACTGAATTTGCCACGATGATTGGGTACAAGGTCGATAAGACCAACGAACGCGCGGCTGAAAACAGACTCTATTTCTTCTGCGAAGATGGTACGGTTTCGTACTACGATATCGATAAGAATAACTGGATTATTGAAGTCGAGTCGCTGCCTACATTTGGATCGGTGCGTAGAAATATAGCTACGGCTGTTTTTGAAGACAAGGTCTATTTTATGGGCGGCAACAACGGTCCTGGTACTAATGGCCGTACCGATTGTCAAATCTTTGACCTAAAAACCAAAACTTTCCGCGCTATAGCCAGTTCCCCATACCGTATCAGAAGTGCCCACGCGGTCATGGTACCGGAGGAGCGATTGATTTATGTCTTGCCGGCTCAAGTTCAGTCAATTTCGTGGCTTGGCTATAATGCCATCATGAAATACGACATTGATGCGGATACCTGGGAGCTGTGTGAGTCGATGCTGTGGGGCCGGGATGCGGGTCTGTCAGTCGGTGCGGGTACTACGGGACCTGCTATTAGCAGCTATGTGTGGTACTACGCTCCCTATATTTACCGGGTGGTGCCAAACTTCCCAATGCTGCGATGCTACGTGAAGAGGGACCCCTGGGTGCACGGTACACCTCCTGATTTTCGGGATAAGGTTTGGGGAGGCAGGCCGGGGGCTGCGATTCCGTGGACCAAGGTGGACTCGTTTGGCGAGTTTATGCCACAGGACAGGTACATCCAATTCAAAATTGAATTGTACTCCGAAGACCAGGTAAATACACCTATTCTGGAAGGCCTGACTGTGGTAACGCCTCAAGAATTGTTTGTACCAGCCAGTGGGACAGAGAACATCTATTTGAAGGTGGGCGTGTCTCCCGAGGAGCTGTATGAGGCGTGGTACTCGGCTGATGGGATTGAGCCCGCAAATGAGGCGGCTGTCGTGGGCAGCTATTCCGTGCTTTACACGAAGTCGTCCACGGGAGTTTCATGGGGAGTCTCCACTGTGGCTAGTGGTTCCCACATTTACGATGACGGCTCTAGTACGGTTCCCCAGGAGCGGTTTGTCGTTAGCTCCCCGTGGGTTATCAAGGACTCGGTTGATTCTTATCGTATCTGGATAACGATGGGCCTCTCGAATAGTACGGGGTCCCGTGTCAATGATGATGCGAATATCTATTACCTGACTGCGTCTAGTCCGTTTGTTTTTTCTGGCGACACGCTGGCGGTGGCTCGGGGGGCTCTGAGTCAATCTACTGAGGCGGCCAAGCAACCGTGTGTGCTGCAGGAATCCGCCAACTCCTACAAGATGTGGTACACCGGGCTGGATGCTTCCCGGGTGCCGAGGATTATCCGAGCAACATCGACGAATGGTATCGCCTGGGCCTCGCATACGCTGGCCGTGGGTATTGGCCAAATGGTTTTTGGCTACGATGCTGCCGGTGCGTATAGGCCCTGTGTTCTAAAAGATGGTTTGTACCGTATGTGGTACACGGGCATCGATAGCCAGGGGCTTGAGCGGATTCTCTACACCCAGTCAGCGGACGGAGCGGTTTGGGAGGCTCCGCGGTTAATCCTTAACTTGGGCGCCGAAGGGGTTTTGGACCGGCGCGGCTGTGCCCGGGCTTATGTACTGCAGAAGGACGAAGAGTACGTGATGTATTACGTTGGGTTTGACGGAACCAATCGGAACATTATTCGGGCGACATCTCCCGATGGATTTGAGTGGTTTAACTTCAGGCTCAGTGTTCCCGCAGGAGGGCTCAGCGAGTTTGTCGATGGGAATGGGTTAGAGGATATCTTCGTGCTTCTGAACGAGGAGACGGTGATACCAGGTTCAATGATTGAAGGCGCGCAAATCAAACTCTACAACAAAAAGGCGGCGCAATAGTGGCTGACCGAGTTTTTTCATCTAGCTATATAGACGAAAATGGGCGCCAGTTGGTACTGGATGATCAGGTGCAGTTTGTCTATTACTACGATGCTGGTGGTGAGTCTTGGGATAAGAACGGCACAGCCAATCAGAGCTGGTATCGCGAGAAATTCCTGCCCAACGATACATTCGATAGCCCGACGTTTCTACCGGACCGCTGGTCTGTTATCGATACCCCGGAGATTAGCGATAGCACTATCAATCAGGGTAATGGCAACGCTAACTTCGGAGTGGAGCGAGATGAGGGAGTGGTCGGCCTTTCCTCGGCTGGGAAATGGGCTCTCACTGGGGATTTTGAGATTCGACTTTATATCGACTGGAGCACTTACTACAACGAGTATCGCACGATTTCCAGTACGTTTTTGAAAGTGGGCAAAGACAACAGCAATGCAGCTCGGATTGCTTTTGTGTTTAATGGAGAGTCGTTTGGCTTTATCTCAGAGACCACGATCGATAAGGATTTAACCTTCTTTGACTGGCAAAAAAATGGTTCACCCATAGATATCAGTTTTATAGAGACCGCATACGACTACGTGTGTTTCAAGATCACTCGGGTGGGAGGGGTGCTACGCACCATAGCTACTCGAAATACCACGGATTTTCAGGTAGGTGCCAACATTACCGACGAGGTATTCTCGGAAGACCTGTATGTGGAATTCGGGGTGGAAACCAAGGAATACAATACCTACCGTCACTCATTTACCAAGTTTTTCGTCGAAGGTACGGTGACCCCGGAGCAGGAGTTTTTCTCTTCGACTCGGGGAACGGACCAGGCTTTTCCTGAGCGGGCAATTCTGGTGGTTGAGGATGCGTCTCTGTCGGTGATTGATGCCGAGCTGGAGACCCTGTGGATGCGCTTTTTAATCGGCGCGACTAACACCATTACTGGGTCACCTCGGGTCAAAGCGTGCAATGGTGCTATCTATGTCACCAGTACTGCGGGTCTCCTGGTATTTGATTTGCACCGCGACAAGATATTCAAGTATACGGGCAGTACCATTCAGGTAGCGTCGGACCCTATTACCATGAGGAACTCCGCCCAGATTTATGGAACTCACCTGAGCAATGCCGGTGCGTTGTTGAGCAATAACATATTGGATGTAGCGTGCAAGAGCATTAACGGTACTGATTTCATTTCGTTCGCCACTGACCAGGGAGTGAGCGTAAAACGAGCTCTTACGGCAGGAGTCTTGAGTAGTACGGATGGTGAGCTACCATTGCGGCGCACGGGATTCTCAGATTTAGGAACGCTCTATTGGGCGGGATACAACCCGGTCAGCAATAAGGGCAGCCTCTCCTATCGCAGCGGGTTGGAATTCATCACCGTATCGGGAGTGAGCCAAACCTTTGAACGAACAGGTTTTTACTCCACCACTACGCCGGTTGCTTTCTTTGGCGAAGTCATCGAATCGTTTGATGCTCGGACTGTAGACGGTATCGATTTGCTGGCAGTTGGCAGTTCCGAGGGACTCTCGTTCTTGGCCTTCAGCCCAAGTGCTCCGTTTACCGGCTCCGTGTCGTATGGGCTAAAAGAGGGCGCTCCTAACTCTATACGAGACCCGTCGTTTGAAAACTACTTGGGGTTGGATTGGCGCACGAAATATCGAGGCTTTCATAAGCGATTCTTTGCCTACCAAGTGCCGGGAGTTATTGGGGTGGGCAGCTACGCGCTACGAATGGTGTTCGGGGATTTGCCGGGGTCGCCTGGCCACTCTTTTTATGCGGCCGGAACATACGGGGAAGTCTACCAAGATATTGATTTTACTGGGCTAGGTGCCTTGTATTACGATATCAAGCTAACCTATACTGGTGGTACCAATGTATGGAACTTCCAGATTGTGGTGGATGATACCGTCATCAAGGAATACAAAGATACAGATGCTTCATTTACGAAACTATCCGACAACGTGTTGGTGACCCAGTTTACTGGAGTCCACCGCCTGGCGTTTCGTCTGTATTTTCCTAATGATACAGCAGCCGGCGATGTTGGGGAGCGTGACGTGTACATCGATAATCTACGAACGTCTATCGGTTCTCCTGATTACCGAGTGATGCCGGTGGGGAATGCCTCTATTAAAGAGGTGTTGCTCCAGTATGATTCAGTTGGCCACAAGATTTACTTTGCCTCCCAGCGGGGCTTTGGCGCTGTGGACCTAGATGACAACAGCCTGGACTACTTTGTGGAGATTGAGCCCAAAGTCCCGGGCGCCGATATTCTCTCCGCCGACTTTGCGAGGGACGACGATGAAGATTAACTTAGCCATAGAGCGGTTTATCTACGCCGAGCCGGGCTTCAAGGTCCTGACCGAGGCCCAGCTAGCTGCGCTGTGCAATCGGGACGTGTCGACCAACGCATTTACTCTGGCGGCAGCTGAGAATCTCTCGCTCATCTGTGACATGGCCGCCCGCTACAAGATAGAAAGTGTGGTCTATTTTAGGTCCCGGGCGACCACGGATACTATCACCATTTACGGGAGACAGTCGACCACCGAGCCATGGACGGTTTTACCCACGGTAAATACCACCACGGCGACCACTGCCACTATTGCAGGGTCCTCGGTTTACCGGTACGTACGGATTGTCCACAGCGTCACGGCGGGGTCGGCCGGCATCAAAGAGGTGGAGCTTTACTCCCAGGACAACGTTATCACGTTTGGCAGCGGGGAGCAGGGCACGTTGCAGGAGTATTCGATTGATTCGGGGACCGAGGAGCTAGCTACTACCGAGGTATTTGTTCGCAACGTCGATTCAGTGCCTCACGATTTCTACTTTTTGTTGGACCCAACCGATGTCGACTCGGCTAACTATGGATTATCACTAACCTCTTCCGGAGTCTTTCATCCCCTCTACAGCACGGGTGTAAGCCTGCCGGTTTCATATGCCTGGTCGGCTGGTTCGCTCGCCAACACGGTAATCACGGCCAACACTGTGAGGCTGGGCGCCGCTGTATCAGGAACGTATTTCAGCCCGGTGCTGGATTTGAACGGGTTGGAAGGCCGTCGCCTGTTTTGGCGTGCCACAATTTCGGGCGCTACCGAACTAGATGTTAACAGTCAAATCGACAGCTTGCCTACCATAGAGATACGAATGTCGAACACGGCACCCACTGCCCCATGGGCTAGCGGCCAGCTGTCGACGGATTCCACCTGGAGCGTAGTGAGCGGCACGCTGCCGTTTACTCCGGCTGCCAACTACACTGTGCTGAACCCGGCTTACCGCCGTTACTTTCAGGCACGAGTGGAATTTCGCACCACGGTGTCGGGTCAAACCCCTGTGCTAGAACAGCTCGGGATAGAGACCGGCATCAAGCTGCCAATTTTAGCGGGCGCTCAAGATAAAGTCTATGTCAAATCACTAAACAGCACAAACCACACGGGTAGTGATACAGCCCTGGTTTGCTGGTACTTCGAGGATAGGAACATTACGTAGAATGGTTCAGCCGGTCCAAAACTTCACCGTAGATTCAGTCGATTCGGAAGGTAGACGCCTGATAGGGTCGAACCATATCCTGGATATCGTCTACTATGATGCGACCGGTGAAACCTGGCGGCGGGATTACTCTAAGCTGGCGAATCCTATCGTAAATCCTAATTTCGCAGCGCCTACGGTAACTGGAACTGGTCCGGGTGGGACACCGGCCCCCGGCAGTGGGTGGTATGAGACTGGGACCGACGCGGTAAATCCTCCTAGTGTTGTGAAGTTCATTAAATTGTGCAAGCTACCGTTTGACTATACTAATGAACTGATTGCTACTTACGGTACAGTTTTAGCTAATACAACTACTGTTAATGGTCTTGCTGCAGGTGTTTCTGGGGACTTCTTTATTGAGCCGGATTTGTTTACGGCGCCCAAAAACAACTTCCCTGCCAATTACCAGCTTACGGGATGGGATAATACACTCGACGCGTGGGCGACTACATCAGGAACTTTAGCAGGGCCGCACGCCATTATTGCTTGGACGTTGAATCCTCCGCAGGAAGTAGCGGGATTTTTCCTCGACAGTTTCGATGCAGATGAAACCACAATCAATAACTCCATATCTGGTAGTTTGGGTAATTACCAGATTCAAGTGGGGAACACAGGTACCGGACTGGTAGATTCTGACTATACCACGATTGCGAGTGGGGTAGTGCCACTTGGCTGGACGACGCCAATTTGGATTGATGTGCCCCCCACCACGGCGAAGTATGTACGGATTCGGTGGCGCAATAACGGCGGCACCCGTTCTGGGATGTTCAAGGTGTTTGCCTACAGCAAAGCGGTAATCGATGCTGGAATGTCGATGGCAGCGTACAAAGTTATGGGTGTGCCCACGGCCAATATCAATAACCGAACGTTGGAGTTCAACCAAACCGTTGATTTCACGGGGATTGACCGTCTCTATTTTGACCTGAAGGACTATGCTAGGTTTTTGACTGTTCCATTACAAGTATCGGTGGCCGGCAACGTTAAGTTCACTATACCTGATTCCAAGCTGAGCGCGGCCGATGATCTATTTATCTATGCCAGAGGTGTTTCTATCGATGTGTCTGCGCACGGTGGAGGAAGCCAGCTGCGGTTTTCGAAGCCATTCTTCAACCATACAACCTCTGCTGTCGCTAGCTCAGATTACTTCTCTGTAACGAACTTTTCTGTGCAGCCCTCGTGGTTTAGTGAGGCTCCGTCAGCCAAACGAGGCAGCCAAAAGGCGTTCCCTGATAAATCCCTCATCGTGGTTGATATCAAGGGCATCTCCATTATCGACATCTCTGACCCAGATGTTGGGCCGAAGCTGTGGATGCGGTTTGATATGGGCTTTAAGAAGATGGTCAGGCAGCTGCCCAGAAAGCTGGTAGTCCGTGACGGCGCACTCTACATGGCGACAGCGAGGGGTCTCTTTGTTATCGATTTTACTGATAACCGTTGTGTACGGTTCAATGAGCAGGGAGTTTGGGTTCGGTATGGTATCCACGATCGAAATGAAAATGGGTATGATGTAGCGGAATTTGCGATTGGCCCTACCCCCGCCCGTATTCAATTGAATTATTTCAAGCTGTTTAACCCAGCTATACCCGAGCTTTACATCAACGATATAGCTGTGGGGAAAGACCTTGTCTTTGGCAAGTATGCGGTGTTGGCTACCAATAAGGGGTTGGTGGTATTCAATCATAAGTTTGATAGTACTGCGGCTTTCTTTACTTCGGCCGACACGCGTCCGGTTTCCAAGGTTGTCATCTCCAATAACTCGATATGGTATACGCAGGGCGAATTTGACGATGAGGTAGTCAACTACATCTCGTCGGTTAACTCAGCTGTGGCTAATGGATTTGTGCCCCAGAAAACCTACTACAAGCCGGTGTCGTACGCCGACCCTCTTTCCGGCCCATTGGATTTAGACACCTGGGAGGTGGTCACGGATGATCCGAGCATGGCGCTGGCTGAGGGTGATGTTTTAACGATTTCAGGTAGCCACCAGACTAGTGGCACTACTGGTTTGATTTCACGACAGGCATTTGGGGACCGTAGTTTTTCGGCCAAGGTAAAAGTTCGACTGCTGGATTTCCCTCCAGATGCTCGTGGGGCGATCCGCTTTGGTATCTGCCGGGACTACAAACATCGTGGAATCCTGAGTCTAGAGGGAGTGCTCACTGATGATGCACCGAACGGGGTAAGGAATAACCGCTCGGGGTTTTTCCTGTCGGCATTCAATATTGACCCGTATGGCTGGCCTGCATTCGGTTCTGACCCCTTTGCGACGCCAGAGTTTTCGCCTCATTGGTTTTACTTGGCGCGCGACAACACGAATGAGACTAACGTTTCATCGTCTCGGTTTAAAGCTGCGGTTCCAACGCCCAGCGGCGTGCTCATAAAAGCCTATACGGACTGGAACGCTTCACAAAGCCACGCACGGCTGATTCGCTACGGTTCGGTGCAGCCTGTTCTAGCCCGTGACTTCACCGCCCGGTTATTGGTTCAGCAAGAGCAAGGGTTTAGTCCGCCGACGTCCACAAACCAAACGCTTAATAGCAGCTTGTGGTTCGGGATTACTCGTCGTCCTTATATGATTCCTGGTGCTAGCAAGGACTCTGGAAATATGGTCGATGCCGACATGGTGGTGACTGGGGTTACCACCTTTAGTGGTGTCTCTGTATACACGGTAGGAAAATATGGCAATACTGGTAGTATAGGTAACAGCGTGATGACACAGCCTCGGATTGCAGTGGGGGCCAGCGAAAACACAGGCCATACGACGTCGCCGTATCGAGAGTGGCGGCTGGATTATGATCATGGCCTTAATACGTTGAACTGCTTCATTGACGGGGTTTCGGTTGGCAGCATTGCCAGCAACGACTTTACGAATCCAAACAATATTGGATTATGCTTTGGCGTTAGCCCTAGGGATGGTAGCGACACCGTTCTACATAATCAGGTAGCTTTTTTCAGGGACTTGCGGATAGAGTACCCCACGTTGGCTTCTGGGTCCCGTAATAAGTACGGGTTAGAAGTGTCCAGAACTACTGGAAATATCGCTCCCTTTTTCACGAACTTCACGACGTATTCTGGTATCAGCCGTTCGGGCGATACTGTTCCGACCAGCGGCACTCTTACGTCATTGCCTGCATTGAGTGATGGCGATCTGTCGATAGGTGCTATTTCTGCCAGCCAAAATCTTTCGTTCGGCGTCGCCCTCTCTGGCACCCAGACGGTGGAAGCGCTCTACCTGTATGATGCTAGTACGGCAACGAGCGGATGGAACACTACGACTGCCAAGCGGGTTGAGGTATGGCATTCTCCAGATAATGTTTTTTGGGCCAAGTATAAAGAGTATGATCTAAACTGCCAAGAGAGAACTTCCGGTCTTACCAGACTGAGGTTTTCCCCAGCGATAGCCAACAAGTTTTTCAAGGTTCGCTGCCTTGATGCTGCCTATGCGGTACCTGGGGGCGCTCCGTGGACTTTGGCTGAAGTCCGTGCCATGACGGCAAGCGGTACCGGGTTTATGGCGGGCGACGGTACCGGCGATGCTGAGTTCCGTGAATGGCGGTTAGACTATGATGCGACGACGAAGGAAATCCTAGGCTACATAGACGGCACCTTGGTTTCAAAAGGTACGATGTCGGCTGGGGTGTCTGATGCTCGATTTGTTTTGGCTCATGACTTGTCGGTGGTTAGCAGTGGAACCGATTCCACGTTTCATGGGGAGTTCAAAGATTTTGAGGTCACCTTTAGTGGCGCTGGCGTTGTGGCGGCTGGCGAGATAACAGCTATGGCTGTGAACCACACTACGTTGTCCGGAGGACACGATAACTACACGCTGTTTACTGGGTCGACAGAGGGTTTTCAGGCAGCCGATTTTGATTTGGGGACTCCACCGCTAGCGGATTTAGTGCGTCTCTTTGGTCACGAAGAGATTTTTGGGGATGCCAAACGGATAACCACGATTGTACCTGATGGTAATACCCATCGAAGTACGGGTGTGGTTTTTGTGGCCACTAACCAGTTTAGACACTCCTACTACAAACTCGCCGGTAAGCGCCCTGTCTGGTACCATAAAACGATAAATGATTCTATGGGTGTTGATCCAATGTATAACTATGGTGATAGTTATACTATGGTTTATCATCCTCCGCGTGATACGCTGCTGATCCTGCAGCATATGAATGCTTACTACTACATCGAAGTGGACTTGAAGAAAAGGACTTGGCGTCAAGTTCAACGGAAATCCTTCTTGGACGTGCTTGGATTTGTACCTCCGATTACTGTTTTTCAGGGCGGCCGGGCCAAAGGAGTTTTCTCTCCTTTCGATGGCCGCATATGGCTATTAGTATCGTTTAATCAGATATATGGGATTGATTTGGATAGTGGCGATATTGTTCGAGCTGTTCATCCCGGCTCCCAAGACGGCGACACCATAACACATGGCGGTGTCAGTCAGAACTTTAATTCTAGGTGGTACATCGCGTATGTTCGCCATAAGCACCAGCTTTTCCTTGGTCAGGACTACTTAGGATTTTACGATCTTGCTACCAACAGCTTTGTTCCGGAGCCGCGGAACTTTGGGGCTGGTCTGTATCGATGGAGAACACCACCTTGGTCTGATCCAGCAGGACTTCAAGCTGGTTTTGGTTCTGGAGCGGCTACTTACTGCGACTATGATCGGTGTGTTTATCTGTTGATTCGATCGTTTGATGGTACTGTGCGCGCTGGGTTCTTTCGTTATCATGTAGACAAGAACTATTTGGAGCTGATTTCAGAGTCGTTTGAGGAAACTCCGTGGCCGACCAGCGATGCGGTTTTGGATGCTGCGACCCCCGCGTATCTTGGTGTCAGAAATACGCACGCTTTAGTGTACGACTCGCGACGTAAAAGAGTCTACTCTATTACACAGAGGGGTGTGCGGGCTCAAATTGCTTATTACGATGTTATTGAAAACAAGTGGGTGAACACGGGTGAAGATGCGCCGGTCACGTCTTTCCGGCGTTGGCCAGACCCCGACCCAACTTTTGCGTACACACATACGAACTTCGCGGACTTTAACCCGCGTACTGGTTCTATTTATTTCGCCGTTGGCCGTGGTGATACGCAGGGTTCGTATTTCTATGAGTATTTTCCAGAAGAGGTTGAGGGTACGGACCTCTTTGATTACACGCCGGCAACTGACGGCCTGCCGACTGCCTCGGGAGTAGCCAAACAGTTTACGACGATGTCTACGGTCGCTGCGCCCCATTACTCAACCAGCACAGCTCTGGCCAGGGACTTTTACTTTTCGGCTGGGGGTACTCCAGCCGGCACCTTAAGGTTTACTACTACATATGGGCCAGAGTTTACGACCATTTCGGGCAACATTAACTCTGGTACAAACGTCGATACATATGAGTTGTATATTGGGACCGAGCCGTTTGACCCACACGCCAGCTTTGACTTAAGTGCAAAACTCGCATTTCCCCAGTTTAGTCGCGCGATTTTTGGAGGCACTCAAATTGGCCAATGTTTCTTTAGACTTGGACTCAGTGATGGTGTAAACAGGGTCTGGTCGGCGCCACAGTCGACATACGGAAGCCAGGATCTTAACCTTTTCCAAGAGATTGACATTAGGGTTGGGGTCAGTGGTACGACTGGCAGCAGCGCAACGCAGTTCCCGTTTGTGGCCCACATTGGGTACGTGGACGGCTTTAATGCCAACGGCGGGTTAAACAGCAATACTGACGTTATGAATACCTACGACACTTATCTGTCCGGCGGAGGTATTAACCTAGGCAGCCAGTTCTCAAACTTCCGCGATTTTCGTCTATCGTATACGTACGAGACTGATATGGTCGAGGGGTTTCTTGATGGTGTTTCGATGGGTAGTACGAAACTACGCCGCAAGTTTAACGACAACGGGATGCGAGTGCATTTTGGATTTTCTGCCCGTGGCAACGCCAACGCTGCAAACCAGAAATTTTGGATCGCGCAAATCAAAGACCTGAAAATAACCCCCAAAGCCACTGATAGGATTGAGGGTATCAGGCTACTTACAGCAGTAAGTGGGACGATTGGAACGTATACCCATGACCGATGGGATTCCACTCTGGTATCTGGTACCGACTGGGTTGTGGAGGCCGACACGTACCTCCCCAAGCATTTTAGATTCCCGGGCGACGACTACATCGCGACTCTGTGTGGTATAGGGGACGGCCATAAACGAGCTGAACTCGCTGCGTTTATTGGACCTGGCGGGCAGCATATGGTTGGTTTTACCGGCGCCGCCAACGATCGTGATGACTTCAATAGTTATGTGGGGTTTGCTCCGAGCCGCTGGGATGACCTAGAAAGCAGCCACTACGTAATAAAGCGAGACACTACGACCAACACGGTGGGCGTGTATGTCAACCGGCAGACTGAGCCGGCTTTCGTGGTTGATTACGATGATTTGCCTTCCTACAATAACCAGCACATGTACTACGGCAAAGTACGCTACGGTAACTGGGAGAGAGTCTACTCCCATCCTGTTGCAGTGAGTGGTACCTGGATAACTAACCCGAACTACACGGGAACTGGAGACCCCGGGGTTGGTCTTTTGTGCTTCAGCCTCAATCGTTTGTTTGCTACGACCGCTCAGGGCATAAATGCACGGGCGGAGTTTACCTTAGACAGTGATTTGGGTGAGGTGGATTTGTACTGTTTCCACCACTCGACGAACTTTGATGGAGCTCGGAACGTTCCGTACACAGTGGTCTCGTCCGGTATTGTGAGTGCCCCTACCCTGGTTGGGGACGGCCGTAATGTATTCAGTATCCAAACGAACACGGATGAATTTGGTGCGCCGGACGTCAATAAAACTACTCTCAGGATAGACCAACGCCGGGTGTTAGGCGGGCACCTCACCAATGCGAACAACGACCTCTCCGAGGCCAGCGGGTGGATTTTTATCGGCCGCTTCAGAAATCCCAC
>JACCDR010885549.1_pt1 | contig 35022 bp, 66 predicted proteins | sample 7446431 | NCBI WGS metagenome assembly JACCDR01 (sample SAMN15323443, study PRJNA562643) | freshwater metagenome | isolation source: river surface water | place: USA:Blue River Watershed | collected 2017-08-17 | reverse complement strand
TGGCATTGAGGCAGGTTGGGGCATTAAGGCAGGTTGGGGCATTGAGGCAGGTTCGGGCATTAAGGCAGGTTCGGGCATTAAGGCAGGTTCGGGGATTAAGGCAGGTTCGGGCATTAAGGCAGGTTGGGGCATTGAGGCAGGTGATGGCATTGAGGCAGGTTGGGGGATTAAGGCAGGTTGGGGCATTGAGGCAGGTTCGGGGATTAAGGCAGGTTCGGGCATTAAGGCAGGTTGGGGCATTGAGGCAGGTTCGGGCATTAAGGCAGGTTCGGGCATTAAGGCAGGTGATGGCATTGAGGCAGGTTGGGGCATTGAGGCAGGTTGGGGCATTGAGGCAGGTTCGGGGATTAAGGCAGGTTCGGGGATTAAGGCAGGTGATGGCATTGAGGTTAAATACTCAATATTTGCAGGCATTTGTTGGTGGAGAGAAATAAAAGATGAAGATTTAATTGTGAAATGTAAAAAACTTATTTCAGGAGTGGTAAGGCACGGAAATTTAATAGAAACTTTTAAGGAATAATTATGCCAGCACTAAATTTTAAAGTTCAATATGTGCCTAAAATTGAGGCAGGAACAAAAACGCAAACCATAAGAGCAGAACGCAAAGATGGTAAGGTTTTTAAAATAAATGATAAACTTAGTTTATACTCAGGAATGAGGACTAAATATTGTTTTAAAATTAAAGAGGTTGTTATTTCTGATGTTAAAAGGGTTCTGATAACTAATAATAAAAATGTTGTTATAAACCCATTGGTTGAAAATATTATTTTATCTGCAAGTGATTTGCAAGAATTTGTAATTGCAGATGGATTTGATAATGAAGAAAATTATATTGGTTATAAATTAGTTGGAAGAAACGGCAAACCAGCAATCAACAAGGAGTGGGTTTTATGAAAAAAACTAGAAAAGAAATATTTATTTATCACAATAAAAAATATGCTTTTAAAGTTTACTATAACAGTAAAAAACAAACTTTTGGCATTGTTAAAACAAAAATAAAAACAGAAAAACTTGATAGATATAATGATGAACAATTATTTAGCATATCTAATCAAGATGAAACTGTGCGTATTTTAGAGGGGGTTTTAAAATATATAAAAGATATAGAACAGTTTGGATAATTCAAATGGGGTGTTTCCGCTCGTGAATAGTCTTGCAAGTGCTATGTTGGTTAGCCGAGTGGACATAAAAAAACCAGCCACCCCTTTTGAGTTATTTACAACCCTGCTTGTAGGTAACTCTGCAAGGTCATTAATGGAGCCGACCTAAAACCCATTTGACAGCTCGGAAAGACGGCAAATTTTAAAAACAATTAATATATAATTTTATGTTAGGACAAATTGCACAACCAATTGGATTAAGTGAACCCTCGCTATTAGAAAAAATTCGTAGTGATTATTACAAAAATAAAAAAGAACAAGAAATAATGCAAGATTATAGCTGGCAAATAAGAGATATTAACGAAAGATTAAACCAACAAGATTTTGTTATACAGAAACTATGTGAGTTGATAGAAAAAGTTGATGTAAAAGGCAAAACAGAGGTATAACTTTTTAACATTCCGCAGAAATGCTTGTGTTAAACAGGGTGTAAAAAAGCTAAACAGGGGGTAAAAGTGAGTTTATCCCCTATATTAAGGAAAATATAAACATGCAAAATTTAACTAACCTAGAATTAGAAAATTTATTTCAGCAAGTAAAAGCTGAGATTAATTTTAGAAATCAGTATTTAGATGTAACTGATAAAATTAAAATACAACCAACTTATGATTTAGCAATATATGACACACTTAACCCATTACATCAAACACAATCCTAGCGTAACTAGCAACGGCTATGAAGTATGGGAAGAAGGAATAAATACAGATAGATTAATCTGTGTTTTCCCCGAGAAAAGACAGGCGGAAATGTTTTTATTAACGAAGAGTAAGGAGCAATAATGACTAAAGTGAAAGAGTTGGTTGAGGAGTTGGAAATTCATGAAATGATGATTGGATTTCTGCGTGAAATAATCAACAAAACTTGTGATTTGCATGGAAAGCATTGTGCAGTTGATGCAAGAATGCAAAGTGTAGAAGCTTTTTTAAGCAAGATAACAGACTGCAAAACCGAGCTAGAAAAGCTTGAGGCGGAAAAAAATCAAGAATGGGCAGATAAACCCGATTATTTAACGCCACAAATAGATGCTTATCACCCTTTAAAAACTGGCGACCACAAAACGAGAGAAGAGGCTAATTTATTAGTTAGTAATAGACATTCTAAAGGTAGCCTAATTGACTTGGTAAATTATTTGTTAAAGAGAAATAAAGAGCTAGAGGCGGAGAATGCTGAATTAAAAGAAACCTTGGAAAGTATTTTAGATAACTGTTTTTTAAAAAAGAAAGATTTAAATAATCCAGTAAACATTAATTCTTATAGGGAAATAGCTTTAAGGTTGCTAAAACAACCACCAGAGGGAGTTTAGTATGAAACAATTAACAAGAACTGAAATATCTAAAATTTTAAATGCGGCTATCCCAGAAGATGCCTTATCTAAAAAGAGAATGAAAGAAATAGAATGTTACATTAGGAAATTAGAACAAGCTTTAGAGGAAATAGCTACAGGGGAAATAGTAGGTGAAAAATTTAATTACAAAGATACTGTTTTTATAATAAAGCAAATAGCTACTGAAGCGTTAAACTAACAAAAGGTAAAATATGAAAGAATTTATAAAAGGTATTTTAGTATTAGTTATTGGATTTTATATGATTACTTCTAGCATTGCTTTAACTTTTATGTTTAACGAGCCAAAGACAAAATGCATAGAATATTCAAAGTGGAAAGTTGATAAAGAAAAATCATTTTCTTTGCATGTGGAAAAGAATAGAAATTGTTTAGTTTACAAAGTTTTAACAGAAAAAAGTAAATAATATGTTTACCTCAATTACTCAAATGAAACGCCATCTAGCCAAGATATTAGGCGTAATGTTTGCTATAGGTGCTGTGCTTGCATTTTTAGCAGGTTGTGCAACTAATGGCGACCAATGCGAAAGCCAGAAATATTGTAATTATGTAATGAGCAAATAATATGCTAGAACAATACAAAAACAAAATAATACTAGGCGATTGCTTGGATATAATGAAGCAGTTACCAGATAAGTGCATTGATTTGGTGCTGACCGACCCGCCTTATGGGATAGGTATAAATGGCAGTAAGCTAGGGGGTAAATCGCCTGATAAGACTGGCAAATTGTATGATGCAAACTCATGGGATATAAAGGAATGGGATTTGACCACGCCCGACAAATTTGTGTTTGATGAAATAAAACGGATTTCTAAGCAACAGATAATCTTTGGCTATAATTATTTTCCTGAAAAAGTTGGTGCGAGCAAGGGTTTGATTATATGGGATAAGAAGGAAAAAGTGCCAAGTAATAATTACTCTGACGCTGAGGTTGCTAGTTGCTCATTTGGAAATGCAAAAATATATAGACATATGTGGTCGGGTTTATGCAAAGATAGCGAAATATGCGAAAAAACTATACACCCAACGCAAAAGCCAGTTCAACTTTTTAAGTGGTGCTTAAGTTACGCAAAACTAGAAAAAGGCATAGTTCTTGATTGCTTTTCTGGTTCAGGAACAACAGCCTTAGCTTGCCACGATTTAGGCTTGGATTTTATCTGTATAGAAAAAGACCCTGATTACCATAAGGCAAGCGTTGAGAGGTTAGAGCAGCATAAACGGCAATTTAAATTATTTTAATGTAACGAGTAGGTAATTTATGAAAAGCACTTTAACCAGACAAGAAAAATATGATTTAGGAAATTTTGCTTTAGAATGGCAGAAAAAAAATAATAGAAAACTATCTATAAATTTCTTAAAAGTTTTTACAGAGGTATCTGAGGCATATTTTCTACGCAAATTCAGATTTAACGCTAAAACAATAATTGATTTTGATACAGATAATTTAACAATTGAAGAAATTGCACAAAAATTAAATAGAAGGGTTTCTACTGTAAGAAGGCTTATAGCAAAAGGCGTAATTAAAAGTTATTTAAAAGTATATAAAACTAGATGTAAAAAACCTGAAAAAAAATCGTTAATAAAAATGAAGTATAAAATTTAGTTTTATTGAAAGTTACAACTACTTTCAATCTCATTAACTAAATAATGAATTTCCCTTTCTTTTTTCTCACTTAAATCTCTAAGTTGTAATTGGTCTTCTATGTTAGTTGGCGTGTTTAAAGCCATTAATCTTTCGCAAAATAATTCGTAATCTCTACTGTTAGTTATTTTCTTTATCTCTATACAACTTTGCAGTATTAGCCCTAAGCTCGTCAAGGCTAAGATTTTTAAGCCTTTCTTGTTGCTGAATTTGCCTAAGATGTTTTTGTAGTGTTTCTTCATTTGCTTTTGCCGTATCAATTATTTGTTCTTTTTGTTCTTTTTGCTTTGCTAATTCGGACGCAAGCCATACTAATATTATTAGTAAACCGACTATCAATAATATTGAGAATATTATTAATTCTGCGTTCATTATTTTATGCTCGGAAATTTATCAGATTTAGCCAAAATAGACCATACCGCCGTTGCGATAGTCATTACCGCACCTATAATTTCTTGTGAAGTAGCTTCATCTAATACGCCCTTGCCGACAAAGTAACCACCGCCAGCAGCTAGTAAAGCCCTCAAAACGCCTAAAATCATTTCCATAAAAAAACCTTAATTGTTGAAAGTTAATAGGCTTACATGTATGACTACAACGCTATTAACCAAAGCCTTACCTAATTATATTACTGCATTTGCTATTACTTGATAATATAACAGTTTTTCGTAAGGGGATAAAATACAGCAAAACTATTTATCCAATATCTTACTATAACATATTTTTTTCTTAAAATAAAATTTATTTTTTTGACTTAAGTTTACTTGTGGGCTTTTTTTTATACGGCTTTTTACTTGCTAGCTCTTGCTGTTCTTTGCATATTCTTTGAACTTCTGCCCTATCGCCTCTCTGGATTGCATCTTGAATTGATTTAACAATTTTTAGATTGTATTTCATTTATTGCCTGTATAATTTTTACCATTTAATATTTCATTAACATCATTATTAGAAAGCATATCAAATTTAATTTTTTCTAAGCAAGCTATAACCTTTGAGCGATTAGAGTAAGTGTAATCATAATGCACATTGCCAAAAGGTAATTCTGATATAGTAATTAATTGTTTAGGATTTAGCTTTCTTGTTTCATCTAAAACTTTTTCAACACTTCTTTTTTTTATTTGTTTATATTCCTTACAAGAAGGGTGTTTTATTATATTAGTTTTTTCTTTTTTTGTCATTCCAAAAACATATTAGTTATGCGTGTAGCTCTGTTGCCAACTTGTTTAGCCCATTTACTATCTAATGCGTGATTTCTTGCAATATTCCAATCACCCCTGTTTATTGATGCAATCATATTTTTAAAACTTCTTAACCTAGTTTCACCTAGATTATAAATCATATCTATTAAAGCGTGCTTTTGCGATATGGTAAAAATATCAAATTTAGGAAAAATCTTTTTTAATGCAGGAATAAATCGCCTTTGTAAAATAAAATGTAGCCAAAAATCCGCAACTTCTCTAGGCAAATCTTCATCTTCAACATTGAAACCATAGCCTATAGTCCATTTATCAGCAGGGCATTTATAAACCCTTGGACGAAAACCCTCGTTTAATTCTATAAGTTTAAATAATTCTTCGTTTATCATAATTTTATTTTAAAACAAATTCTTTTAACGCACTCCATACAAAGGAAAAAATACCTGTAAAAGTAGCCGCAATCCAAACCAAAGCTTTTTTATCACTTTTTAATATAGAAACATCTTGCTCAAGTGGCTTAACTTCTTCTTTTATCATCAATTTTAAATTAGGTAACTGCTTTTGCAAAGCCTTGTCTAGTAATTCTGGTAATTCTTGCCTAAACTCTATTAGTTGGTCACGCACTAAGTGAGCAGCATTTTTACCAGACATAGCTTCTGCATAGTAAAAATCCATTTTACCCTCAAGTTTGCCATTAGTTTTTATAGCATCTAATAACTCTTTAGTTGTAAATTCTTCACTCATATTAATAAACCGCACAATTAAAATATATTTTTTCCTCAGAAATATTCATTTTAAACTATTTGCAATACGCCATTTGCTGCAAAATACAATACACCACCACGATGCGTATGTTCGCTAGTATCACTATTATTAGTGCTAATAGTTCCAGTTGTTTCTGTTATATTATTTCTGATTGATGTTGCTAATAGTTTCTACTTTCTGGATTTTTTCTTTTTCAGAAAATATATTATGTTTTTGTTGAACATTTGAACCTGTAACAAACGCTATTGCTATAACTGCTATAATTGCTGGAACCATAAGAAATATAATTTTGTTAATGTTTTAAAATAACAAAAAATATTGATTTTTGCAAAATTTATTTATACCAAAAATAAAATTGAATATAAAAATAAATAACCAAATTCTATAAACTGCCATTTGTAAGGGTGATTAAAATATCTTAAAGCTCCGCAATATAAGCCAAGTCCTAATAGTGGCAACCCTATAAAATATTTTTCCAGTGCGAGAAATGGCAAATAAAACACTAAACCAATTAAAGAACCATACCACACACCCCATTTTCTAGCGTCGCCTAAACTATCAATTTCTTTATCAGTTAATAAAGTTGCTACCCAATCAAAAGGGGCAAATTCTTTAGGGTTGATTATACCATCTGTAAAAGCCTGATGATTTCCCCCCGTTCCTGTTGCAAACCAAAATAAAATAGGAGTAATAAAAACTAATGAAAAAAGTAAAGTTAGATTAATAAATGCTAATAAAAAAATATACCCTAAAACTAGCCATTTAGTAAAAAATATATCATACCATTTACCTTCGGAAAAGTTACTACCCCTAAGAGCGTTTAATGCACCTATTAAAAATGCAGATATATAAATCATTTTGCTTCTAATGCTTTAATTCTTTTCTCTTGTTCCTGAATAACTTTTATTAGCATAGGCACAAGCCTTTCATAAAAAACGCCATCAGGTTTTAGTTCAGCCTCTTCATCTTCTTCAATTTGAATATACTTGTTACCTTCATGATCTGTTTTTTCTACTTCTTTTCTAGGTTTTCCATAAACTACTACTCTTGGTTCTAATTGTTCTAACTCTTCTGCAATTAAACCGTAATAGCTCCAGTCTGCATTGTCTTTTTCGCATTTTGATTTATAGAAAACTGGTCTTGAATTTAAAATAACATTTTTTGCAATATCTAAATCTAAATCTTCAATATCTTTTTTATATTCAATTGAAGAGGTTGAACGCAATAACTCGCCTGAGGTGTTAACAAAGACATTAGCCGCACTAGCTGTAGTCGTATTATAGATTGATAAACTTCTAAAAGTTCCAGTCCCCTTAGTCTGAACATCTACGCTAATATTAGTGTCCGAGCCTGCCGCGTAAAATTGAATACGGTTACCAGTTGCAGAATTTATAACTCCCCAATAGTTAACTGCAGATGCAGCACCTTCAAAATTTAATACTTTATTGTTTGAACTATCTGTAATACCTCTAAAATTAGTATTGACCTGCATATCGCCATTAGTTTTTAGCGTCCAAAATGTGCTTCCACCTGAAATAAATCTAACATCTTTTGCTGAACCGCTTGCACCATTCACATGACCAATCCTAACTGCTGTTCCAGTTGAAAAATCTAATATACCACCCTCTAAACCTGCGGAAAAACTAGCCGAAGCACCAGATGAACGCACTGCACCCCCTACATCTAAAACTTCGTTACCGCTTCCAGCGTTTAATCTTATTGATAAACCACTACCCCATGAATGGTTTCCATACCAAGTAACATTTGCTGTATTTCCAACTCCTAATAAACCAATATCAGTTCCGTTCGCTGCTTCAATTAAAAGCCCTGCACTTGTTGGGGCTTGCAATGCGGTTGTTGCCGTTAATGTCGTAAATTTACCCGTATTTGCCGTGCCATTGCCTATAGCTAATGGGTTACTAAATAAATTAGCCTGCGTGATGTGACGCATTAAGTAATTGCCACCGCTAAAAATATGAACAGGCATTATTGCCGTTGACTGCGGGGCTGTTATTGCGGTTTTATTTTGTAATTCAAAAGTTGTCATAGTTTATTTTACATTAAGTTTATAAATTTTGGAAGGGTATATAATCAATAATTATAACGCCGTTACCGCCTGCATTATTATTATTTCCTCCTGCTCCATACCCAGATACTGCCTCACTAGTTAAATAATAATAACTTAGTGGCGTGCCTGTTGAAATACTATTAGAAGAGGTTGCACCATCTAAATTTATATCGCCCCCCGTTGCCGTTGATGTATTGGGAGAAGTTCCCGCCGCTGAACCGCCTGTGCATGAAAGCGTTGTTATATTATAAGCTGTAAATGTTGTGTTTCCTCCTACTGCTCCAGAACTACCAGCAGAACCAGCACCAACAACGCATTTAGCATAAGAAATATTAGAAACATTTAATATTTTTTCTAAAAACCCGCCTGCATTACCATGAACAGAGGCAGAACTCCCACCACTTCCAGCCCCACATTGTCTAACTTTAATAAATTTAACTCCAGCAGGTTTTAACCAATAGCTAGTTCCTGTAGATGTTATTAAATTCATTCTACCGTAAGCAGAATTTACTGGAGTTCCTAAATTACTTGAGCCATCATTTGCACATTCCGCAACAAATCTATAAGATTTATAAGGGTGATAAGCCCCTTGCAAATCCTCACGCCATTCAGGTATTAAATTAGTTATAAATGGTTTTCCTTGATGCGTTAAATAAAAATAATATGTTGTTGAGCTAGCCTCACTTAAGCCATCGCCTAAATCGCTTGCCATATTCCACAATATAGGATTAGTAATGGAAAGATAATTACCATAAACGCTAATCTCGTTATATGTGCTATCACTCATTAAAACGCCATTATTAAACTTTCTTAACACTAAAGAGTTTTTATTATTAAAAGCTTTTCTGAAATCAATACATCTTGAAGCAACCGCAACGCCACTTGAATTTATAAGCACAACCCCTATAAGAACTCTATTTGAACTATTCCAAGCTGAACCACTCCAAACTTTCCACTCTGAATTAGCTAAATCATACCAATAATCGCCAGTGCTAGGGCTTGTTGGTGCAGTTCCAGATACATAAGGGTTATTATAAGTTACTGCTCCAGTAGTTCCTGTGTTTTCTGCAAATACCCATGCGGTTTTCATTAAAGTTATAGTTGCATTATCTGCTATCGTTTGCCTTTGAAATGCAACGCCACTTGAATTTATAAAACTTCCTCGCCTGTCAATAAGTAAATAACTATTCGTGGTATCAACTACTGCTAAAAAATATTCTGTCGCTCCAATTGAAAACCCTGCAACTTTTCCATTAAGTGCTGTTATTTCTGTTCCTATAGTATCAATTGGAATTTCACGAATTACGCTAGTAAATGTTTGCGATGTAAAACCTGCATCATTTACTAAACAAGTATTATTACTAGATGGGGCAGATTGTAACCCTGTAATCGTAACATCGCTAGTAAATTGAGTTGCAGCGCCATTAATCAAAACTTCTAAGGTTGTGCTACTTGCTGATATTGTGCAGGTATTTGTTGAGCCAGAAGGTAATAAATAAATTGGCGTATTATCATCGCTCGCCCTTGTTCTGCCAGATAATACATAGTTTCTACTGTCTGTTAAAGCTAAATCAGAACCACCGCTTGAGGTAGATATGGGCAAACCGTTAATATAGACATTATTTTTAACATGCAACTCATCCCATTGATAAGTTTCTGTGCCTAAACGCCCTGCTTCGCTTTCTGGACTGCCACCACTATTTCTAGGCACAACATCGTTTACCAATGCGTTAAAATATTGGTCAAAATCTTGACTTGTTGCCGTTGGATTTGAGCCTACTTCTGTAATGTTATTGTCTGCCATAAATTTTATTATATTAAATTAAACTGTCTCCTGCTCCCGTTCCTATCTCTCTTAATTTTAATGTGGTAATAAAATTATCAACATTAATTTTTTTCTCTATTATTTTAAAACCCATATCACCCCTTATTTTTTGCCCCTCTGCTAAATTAGGCATATTATAATTAGCGGTTAATGGTAAAACTCCACTATAAACAATTGTTGCTTTATCTTTTTTTAAAGGTTTCTGCTTATAATCAACAGTTACCAAATCAAATAATTTTAAATCTTTTGCTAATTCACTTCTAACCTTTAATTCAAATTCAATTTTAGGATTTGAAAAAGTGTTAATATAAGTGTCAACTACTAATTGCCTTTTAGTATCATCTGTAATTATTCTTTCAATATCACTTAAAGTTTTTTCCCTTAAACCATTTTTATTAATTGACGCTTGATTTAATGCGGAAATATTATCGCCAATTTTAAATAAATTAAAAGCTCTTTGAACCCCAGTATTATAATTGTTTACGCTAATAATATTATTTCTGCCGTATTCATCACCCCAATTATAAAAACTAGCTTGCACACCTGCGTTATGCTCTCTACTTCTAACAACTATAGTGTTGGTTTCGTCAATAAATAAAACACTACAACTAATTGCCAACAGCCTATCTAATGCTTGTTTAAAACTAACATTTGATAAAATCTCCGTTTCATCAATTGTTATATCTAAAAGAGGGGTAATTTTTGCAATATCAAAATTAATTACATTAGTTACTGATGGTCTATTAAGTAAAGAAGTTAAAGCAGATGTAATAGTTTGACCTGTGGCAACAGTTCCAACAATTGCATTTAACTTTCTAAAAATACTATCATAACTTAAAGCCATTACCTTAACGGTGTTACTGTCAAAGTTTTGTTGTGTAAATTCATCATTTATAACGCCTTTAAAAACTTCAATATATGTTCTAGTAGTATCACGATAATAAATTGTTACCTTTGCCCTGTCTCTGCCAAATTTAAAAATAGTTGAACCTTGATTTATATCTGAAAACCAACCGTTAAAATTTATAAAAGTAATATCAACTTTATCATAAGTATAAACGCCAACATCAAAATCCGTGCTATCACTTCTTATTGAAATATCGCTTATCCCTGCCTCTTTCACATATTCGGTAACATCAACTACAGAAGCATAGCCATTGCTATTTTCAACGGGCGTTATTTCTATTTTATATTTATTTATGTTTTCTTGATTTATCACCCCTCAACCTCATTTAATCTAAGATTGCTAATAGCTCCAGAGTTATATAAATTTTTATAATAATTATTATCTAATGTAGCAACATTTCTTACTCTAAAAACATCTAAAGGTCTATAAGGTTTCGCATTAACCCTAAAGTAGGGCGTACCATATCTGCCGCCACATAGCCAAACTAAAAAATCCTCATTTCTATCAAATAACTCTGTGTATAAATCTAAATCTGCTTGGTCATAAATATACTGACTATCTAGCGAACAACTAAAACTATCAACTCCACGCTGAATTATAGATTTGTTATTGATGTTAGAAACAACTCTATTATTTGCATTTATTGTTGCATTCGGCTTAGCTAAGCCATCAATAGAAAATGCTCCTATCTCACCAGTAATAATAAAACTTGCTAAAAACTTTTCTACTATAGTTGTAGGGTCTTGAACCCTTGAGACCTGTATAATAATAGTATCAGTCGTAACCTCATCAAATTCATAATAGCTTGAGTTTACCCGATAGTTTGCTTGTGCAATTCCACTCCCTATAGCGGTTAGTTCTAATTCACCATCATTATAAATATTTCCGCTTTCATCGCCGTAATAATCACCGTTTTCATCTATATAATCGCCATAACCATAAGGAAAGGTAAGCGTTATAACATTAGAAAAGTTGCTATAATTTCCATAAAATACATTGTATAAAGCGAAGTTGTGATTTAGCAAGAACATTCTGCTAAATGTAGTTGCTGTAGGTAATGTAATAGTAATAGTTTCTATAGTATCCTGAGCAGAACCAGAACTAACCCAGCCGTTTTCTTTGTCGTAATTTAAAATAGTTCCAGCAACAGATGAATTACTTGAAGCTATGGCAGTCGCTCCGTCTTTAAACAAACAGTAACTTGGTTCAAAAAACTTTATACCACCAGTTATCATATTAAACCTGCCTGCCTATCTCTGATTAATGTTGCATTTATAAACTGCCCTGCATCGCCTTTTAATTCTATTACAATAGTTGAATTTTGGGAAGGGGCATTTTCTGAAATCCTTCCTGTTCTATCCTCTTCTTTTATTAAGCCTGCTAAAGTTGGCATTAATGGTTTAACATATTGCGGAGGCACTATCATTTCACCGCTTCTAACCGCCATCATCTGATTATCTTTTCCTGTGTCAATACCGCCAACTATACCACCTTGAGCTGCTCCAGTAGTTTTAGCCGCTTTAATTTTAGATATTTGCAATGCTCCAGAAGCCGCAACCATCGCACCAATCGCAACAGAATAAGGAAAAGGGTAATCAGATAAAGCCCTAGCTACACCTGCGGCGGTTTTTATTACCGCAAAAGATATAGCTAAAGTTCTGTTATGAGCTGCTGCCTGCTCTGCAAGATTATTAATTTCACCATATAATCTAGCCTCAGTTTCAATTGTTGATTTTTTATTTTTTTCTCTTTCACTTTTTGACATTGTGAAAAAGTTTTTTAAATCCATGAATTGACCAGTTAAGCCCTCTTGCTGAACTTTCCTTAATTCCTCAGCTTGTTTTTGTGCCTGCTCCAGCAATATTTTATCAAACTCTTCTTTCTGTGTTAAATCTTCCTCCCTTTGCTGATTTAAGTATTCTAGTTTTGCCGCCCTTTGCTCCTCAGTCAATAAAACAAACGGATTATTTTGTTCTAGCATCGCCAAATCATCTTGGCTTTTTGCTATTTCTTCCTCTGTTTTATAAGCCTTTGCCTCTTCTCCTTTACTTTTTCCTGTATTAACTATAGCCCTTTCAGTTTCTGCACCATATAAAATATTTTCTGTGGGGTTGTCTGCTTTTCTTTCTCTTGCCTGTGCCATAGCTTCATTATAAGCTATATCGCCTTGACCTAATGCTTCACGCCCCTGAAATTGATAATCAACCGCTTTATCTCTTGCTTGTGCCGCTCTGCCTCTTAACGCACTTTCTGCTTTATCATCAAAAGATAATGCAGCCCTTGCATCTAAAATATTAGCTTTTAACTTTTCCCAAAATGCTAATAATTCATAACCTTTAGATTTTATATAACCAAAAAAATTAAGTAAACTTACCGAAAGACTATCCATTAAAGAAATATTACTTTTTAATGAGCTATCTAATTTAGGAAAAAGCCCTATAAAAGTGCTAAAAATAGCGGTAAATCCTTTTATCAACCCTGCTAATAAGCTAAAAGCTTGATATAAAGCTTCTGTTACAATTTCACTTTCTTTAATATATCTAATAAAATTTCTAAATTGATAAACAAGAGGCTCTAAAGCTGTGAATATTCCTTCTCCTGCTTGTTCAAATAAATCTCCAAAATCTTCGGCAATTTGGGTTAGCATTCCAGTTCCCTTAGCTAAACTTTCTGCCGTTCCTTTAAATTTACTATCTAATTGCCCTAAAATTAAAGTTTGAGCCGCCAATAAATCATTTGATTTTAATAACTCAACGACTTGTTCTTTTTGCTGTTCTGTAAACTGAACGCCAGCACTTCTTAAAGCTCGCATACCAGTTATAGGGTCTTGCAACGCCCTACCAACCATATTAGCGGCACTATTTAAATCTATGTTTAACGCCGCCGCCATATCTACTATTGAACGAGTAGTAGGTTCAAATACATCTTTTTTAATATTGCCAAATTTTAGCAATGTTGTTTGCAAAGTAGTTAAAGCTTCATCACCATATTTAGTAGATTTCTGTAACTCAGTTGATAAATTAGTTATTTCTTTAGCAGTAACCCCAGCAGATGAGCCTGTTGCTTTTAAAACCGCATCAAGCCTTTTTTGCACTTCTTCGGCTTCTTTAAAAGCAGATATTGATTTAGTAAATGCTACAGTAATTGCAGTTCCTACCGCAACAGCTTTTAAATTTAATTTACTTAATAAGCTTTCTGAACTTGTTGTTGCGTTTTTTAATCCAGTATTATCACCTGTTATAACAACCTTAACTTTTCTTTCTTCACCAGCCATTTTGCCCCGCATTTTTTAAGATTTCAAAAGTATTTTTTAAAACTTGTTCTTTTTGCTTTTTATATTCCGCCGTGCTTTCTCTAGGGTCTATATATTGTGGCAAATCTTTTTTAGAAACGCCTGCAAGCATTGCTTTATTACAATATTCAGCATGTTTATTTTTTAGTAGTGAAAATAAAATTAATTGTATTTGCTTCTCGGTAAGCTTTAGAAATTCAGCAAGCGACCAGCCATATCTGCTAGCCATGATATCAAAGATATTAAGCCAATAATCGAGAGTATTATTGCTAATCCCCCTATCACTTTTTTTTTACTAGTATTTTTTTCTTGCCCTTGCTCTTCGTCTTGTGTTTTATAAATTGGTGCGGCTTCGTTAAAAAGTTTTGCTAAAATTTGACTAATTCCATCTAGCTTTTTTTCTTTTTTTAAAACCCTTTCTTTAAATTCTTCTATAGTTTCTATTGGTTCAATAATAAATAAATAAACCGTTTCAATCATTGTTTCTATAAATTCAGAACTGCCACTACCAGTTAAAAACATTTCAGAAACATAATTTAAACCATCTTTACCTTTGCCCTCAAAATGCTTTGCAATCTTTGCCATCATACCTAAAGAGTAGGGTTGCAGATTATAGGCGTTTCCTGCAATCTCTACTCTTAACGGTTCTGTAATTAAATTAGATAGCATTAATTAGCCCCTGTTAATTGTCTAGCTTTTGCTACAATTTCCTCAGCAGAGTTGAAAGGATTTGTTGCTCTAACCGCTGTGCCTGTGATTTCAAATTCACCAAAAGCTTTTTCTGTAAAGTTTAATGGCATTCCACCTAGTTTTACTTTTGGTAATAATAACGAGGTAATAGTTCCGTCTGCTTGAGCCGCTGATGTAATCATCATTCCTACATATGGGTTAGTTTGACCAACTGCACCAATTGAATAATCTTTTATTCCTGAATGTGGTTTTGCAATTTCAAAAATAGCTACATCGCCAGTTGTAAAGCCAATTGTTCCAGAGCCTCCAGTTAATCTAATACCTAACGAAGAAACATCTGTGTTACCGCCTGTAGTTATTGTTAAGTTAGATGCAAGTAGTTTTCCATCGCCATCTTGAAACTCAACATCTGTGCCTCTTAAAAACTCTAAGTTAGTAGTAGCGTAAATATTTACAGTGGTTGAAGATATTGCTTTAACTAAATAAATCCCAGATTTAATATTAGCTTCTGAACCTGATAAAATTGAAACCGAAGCTATACCAGTTGTTGCAACTTTTACAGATGAACCATAGCTATTATAAAGAGTTCCTATAGAGCCTGTAGTAGATGAATTTATTGCAGTAGTAATTGCAGCTAAAGCATTTTCAAGCAATGCCCTATTCATTTGTCTAACTGTCATTGATATTTCAGCAGATGAAGCCCCTTCCTCTACTGCAAACGGATAAGGATTTGAACCACCAAGTAAAGAAACTAGTTCCTTGCCAGAATTAAAATTAACATTACCTACAATTTCAAATATACCATCGGTATAAGGTAAGAAACCAGCAGAACGATTTAGTAACGCCACCGAGTGAACGCCAAATTGAATATCTTTTACTAATGCAACCATATTACTCCTTAATTTTTGTTTCTAATTTTTTAGCTTTTGTGGTTTCTAGTTTTTTTAAAACTTTATCCTCTTTTTTTACCACACCCTCGCTTTCAAGTGAAGGGACAAATTTTTCTAAAATTTCAACTTCAACTCCTTTTTTTAATTCAGCATAAAAAACGCCATCGCTTAAAATCCAATCTTTTTCTGGAATAATTTTAACCATCTTAACCTCCTGCTATAGTAAATATTAAAATAAAATTGATAATTCTGTAACAATTCATATCGTCACTTTCTGTTTTATGTTCTATATCTATAATTTCGGGTTGGCAAAATCCAACTCTTTTAAAAAAATCCTCAATAATTTTCTGCATGCAAGTTTCATATCTAAGTATTTTAGATAAAACTTCCTCGTTTGCATCTCTAACGGCATCAGAAAAGGCTATAGCAACGCTCCATTGCCTAGTTATAGCATTTTTATTTGTAGCATTTTCATTTCTATAAAATGTAGGGGTGGTGTAAATTATAGCCGCATCCGCTCTTAATTCTACTTCGTTTTCAGTTGAATAAAAATAATTATAAGTAGTGTCTATAGTCTGTAAAACACTATCGTTGTAGGAAGTGTTATTATCTGTTATAATAGTGTTTAAATTTGCTTTTAAATAAGCAATAAAATCACTTGTAAATTCTTTTGCAGTATATTTCATAAATTAACAATTCTATCAGCGGCTTTTTCAATTTCCATTGCAATTTTTTTATCATTCTCTTCTATTGACATAGCCATAAAAGGACGATTTAAATCATATTCTAATCTTGCAGCATAAACAGCATTAGCAGTAACCTCAACTAAGCTATCATTAATAATATTTTTATTAATAGTATTAGCTAAATTACCTGTTATTGCTGCTGGATATTCGCCTTCTGCCGAAGCAGTATGAAGAAAAAAGTTTTTTCCACCTTGTTTTTTTATTTTATATTCTTTTCCGCTTCTATTTCTAGTATCTGAAATTCTTTCAATTGCCGTTTTTCTTATTGCATCGCCTATTGCATCTAATGCTTTGCCTACTTCCTTTGCACTAGCAGAAGGAAATTTCTTTAAAAACGCCCTCAACTCTTTATCATCTATAGATACTTGCATTTTCATATATTGTTTAATCTATGTTGATGATAAATTGATTTTACACCATCAGGTAAGCCCATTGGGTTGCTTAAATTTTTAATAGTGCCACTTATTCCCCTGTGCATATTTTGAATATGCATTTTTAAACCAAGTTTTAAATCTGCTGGAATATCGCTTGCTGTAGTGCCATAACCCACAGTATAATTAATTATAATACCTGCTAAATCACGCATATTACTTACTGAAACGCTGTCACTAAAAACAACCCTTCCAGAGTTATCTAAAAAATAATCAGTTCCAGATGTTAAAGTTGTTTCAGTTCCTTCATCATCTACTATTTTTACTGAACCTATAGAAATAACTGGCAAATATGGCAACTGAACATATTTTACACCCTGTTTTTCATTTGAAGGATAAAATAAATTAGTTGGTAAATTGTTAAAGCTACTAACTGGTGAATATTCAAAGTCATCTTGCTGTAATTGCAAAACAGTTGATAATAAAAACCTGTTTATATACATTTCACAAGAAGCTCTAGCACTATTAATTAAATCAGTAATAACTGTGTCATCAGTATTAGATTGAATTTTGCAAAATATTTTAGCATCTGCAACCGAGATAATTTCAGTATTATTTTTAGTAGTAACTTTAACAGTTTTACGCATTTTTCTTCTTGGTTTTCTTCACTTCTTTTTTTTCTTGGTTTTCTTCACCCTGTAAAGCTTCTTCTTTTTCTTCTATATCAATTTCAAGCTCTTTCAGTCTAGCAATTTGAATATCGTTTAAATCGTATTCTTCACCTTCGTTTAAATCTACAACATTAATCCCATCAAATGCTATTCTGATAAATTGTTTTATTAAAACTTTCATAAATATTTTATTTTAAGTTAAAAAAGTGGGGGCTTTAACCCCCACCAACCTATAATTAAGCCCCTATAGGGTTAATAGTAGGATTTTCTAAGATAGCGTGCCACGCTAAAGTTGCACCAGATGTTACGCTTGTTGAAACGATATCTAATGTAATATAGCGTTTAGAGCCTGTATAAGATATAAACTTATAACCAACTGCACCTAAAGCAGCGTTTGCCTCTGGAGCTCCAGAACCAAAAGCCACTAAATCCGCATCAGCTACTGCACTTTCGCCACTCATTCCGCTATCGTCACTTTCGTTTATTAGCGGTGTATAAGTTCCATCAGTGTAGGCAGAGCAATAAATTAAAAAGGTTATTTTCTCATAACCAGCTGTATCTATTACTGCACCCGCTGTTGTTGTGTTTGAAGAAATTGCAGTTTGCACTTTTCCTAAAACACCTGCTTTGCTCAAGCATCCTTCTTTTCTTGACATATTGTTTACCTTTTAAATTAAAATTAAGAAGATAGTTTTAGTAACTTGATAGCTTCTGCAACTACCACGCCACCACCTACTGCTTTAGTTGTGTAAAACTCAACAAAAGGTTTAGCAGAGAACGGGTCACGAAGCATAGTCATTCTAGTTCCATCAACTATTGTGTAAGCTTTTCTAAAATCACCAAAAGCAATTGATAAGCTATCAGCAGCTACAACTGGCATATCAGTAGCTTCATAAACTGGGAAGCCCTGTAATGTTGCAGGTTGACCAACCGCTAGAGAAGGTCTCCATAAATATTGACCATAGCTATCTTTTAACTTCATTACAGATGCAACTGTTAATCTGTTCATTAACCAAGAAGCGTTCTGCCTGTATGCACTTTTTAGCCTGTAAACTAAATCAATTAAATCATCTGCATCAAATGAACCGCTTGAACCTGATTTCATAGCTTCTACATTAGTAGCAGAATAGCTAGCAGGAGTTGCTTGTGTTGAAACAACTGTATTAGTTAAAAAACCAACTGGTTTTACAACGCCGTTTCCTGAAACAAAAGCAGTATTCTCGCTTAACATCATTGTTTCAGCTACTAAATCTAAAATTACTTGTTCTCCACCTGTAACAGTATCTAAAAAGCGTTGTGTTGCTTTAGGTTTAGAGTAAAGTTCATAAACAGAAATTTTAGCTTGACCAATAGGACTATTAGTTGCTGTTTCTGCACGGCTTGAAGTTTCACCAACCCAGCCACTATCAATTTTATTATCAGTAAATGGAATTTCTATGCTATCCGCAGATGTAGAAACTACATTAGCTAATTGCCTAATTGGTGAAGTTTCTTGAATTCTTGCGTTAATTAGAGACAATAACTCTGGTTGAATTAAATATCCACCTTCGCTAGAGTTTCCGATTGACATTGCTTTTACTTCCTCAGCAGTCATAGATTTCTCACCGAAAGCCATGTATTTATTAAAAGCTTTAACCGCAAATTCATTAACTCCATTGTTTTCTAAATCTAATCCTTTTCTTGCAGATGCTTTCTCAAGTGTGCTTATTTTTTCTTGTGCTTCTGTAATAAAAGTTTCAATTTTTTTTGCTTTCTCTTCTAAAAGAGCATCAGCTTTTTTCTCATTTGCATCAACCGTCGCTTTGTATTCCTCATGCGTTGATTTTACTTGCAAAAGAAGGTCTTTGATTTCTTTATCCATAAAATTATTTTTTTAATATTGTTAATAAGTTTTGTAATGCTTCTTTTAATTCAGCATTATTGTTTTCAACAACATCCCGCTGTTCATCACTTGAAGCCTCATCTTCAACATCTCGTTGAATTAAACTCCAAGAATTTTTTGCAACTATCTTTGCCTGTTTCTGACTTAAACCTATTTGCTTTAGCTTCTGTTCAAAATCTCTAATTGTTTCAGGGGCAGATTTTACCGCTGTTATTTTTGCCCTCTCATTTGCTGGAAAAGTAACAAAAGAAACTTCATAAAGCATAACTTCTTTTAGCAATCTAATATTGTTCTCATAATCACACTCTTTAGTTACATATCCAATTGACATTTGGTCAATCGCACCATCTTTAATTAAAGTGTAAACATCTTTCCCAAGTTGTGTTTGGCAAAATTTACCCTCAACATATAAACCATAATCGTCTTCTTTTGCGTAACTAATCACCCCTACAACATCATATGTTGAATGCTGATAACATAGCTTAGGCATTCTTTCGCTAATGCTTTTTGTAAAAGCACCTTTTAAAACAATATCGTTTGTATGGTCAACATTTCCAAAAACAGAAGCATAACCCGAAAATGTCATTTCGTTTTTTTCCTGTTTTACATCTAATTTTAAATCTTTAATTAAAAACGATAATTGCTTTTTTTCCATACGAAAAATTAATTTTTTTATTAATCTAACACAATTTATTTTAAAAAATAAGGGCTTAGTTTTTCTTATTCATTCTCAAAAACTAAATTACATCTGCAATTTATTACTTCCTCAGCGGGCAAACTATCATCATGTGGGGCGTCACATTCAAACCCACCAACATAAAATTTATCATCTATAGGTATGGCTTGTTCATCATTCATTTCTAAATGAGTTTCTCTGGTTCTATTGTCCGTAATTGCAACCCATTTTTTTAATTTTGTAACTCCATATCTATCCGCATATGTTCTTGCTGTTTCAATCTGTGAATAATTCATTGCTGCAAATGCTTCTGTGCGTGCAATTAAAGCGGCTCTAGCTAAAGAAACCCTAGCTAAACTTGATATATCTTTTTTTGTTTGGTCGGGTGCTATTCCATTATTTACCGCATCAGTAATAATTTTCTTAACTCTCTTTTCTGAATTTCTTGCAATTGATGTTGCTTTTATCAAAAGATTTTTAGTTAAGTATCTTTGCAATAAGAATTGCCATAATGCTATTTCCTTTTTTTCTATATTTATAACATCATTTTTAAACTGCTCTGTAGTATAAGGCACTGATATTTGAAAAACCTTAGTGTAATAATTCTCTAAAGTTTTAGCTATCATTTTAGAATGTTCGGCAGTTAGTTGCTGTGAAAAAAATAAACCGCTTGCATAATATTTAGCTGCTTTTTTATAAAACCATGCTAAATCCGATTTTATAGCTTTTAAAAAAGCTCTTTCTATCTTTTTTATCTTTCTGTCATTCCTCAGTATCTTCGCTTTCTGCTCCAGCGTTATTCCTGACTTCTTCAAGTGATTGTGCATAGTCTTTTTCAGCCTCCGCCATTAGTTCCCCAGCTTCATTTATAGGCATCTTTCCAGAGTTAATAAATAATACATCAGCCATATTCTCGCTTTCCAAGTTGTCTATATTAAATTCATCTAAGCCAAGTAATACACGCCCCTCATTTATTGACATAATACCGTCATTTACAACGCCACGAATTCTATTAAATAATGTTTCTTTTCTCGCTTCAAGGGCAGGAATATTATTATAATCAAACTCAAAAAATATGTTATCCTCTTTGTAAAAATCTAATAACCAATTGTTGATTGCTTTAATAAAGGTTTCCGATAGTGGAAGTATAGTATCTTGCCAAAAACTAATTAAAGCATGTTCATAATTTGAGTAAGTGCTTTCACCCATTACACCTACTAACTGAGAAGGGACACCATAGGCTGAGCAAATATTTCTTGCCGCCGTTAAAACGCCATTGTTAAAATCTAAATCTTTTGGGTTTAAAGATAGTGGTTGCCATTCCATATCACCCTCTAATAATAATGGGGTGCCTGAGTTTTGCGTGCCTGTGTATTGTTCTTTTAACTGAGCCTTTAATCTGTTATATTCTTCGGTCGTTAAAGCATTTTTCGCTTTTAAAGCTCCACTTGGATTAGCACCATTTTTTAATAACGCTTCGTTCCATTCATTAGCACGGTTAAAAGAAGCTATTGAAAGCCCTGCACTAACCATTTTAGATAACCCCCTAAGCTTATTTCTAGGGTTATATCTTTTAAAATGTAGAATTTCTGATTTATAATCATTTGCCCCACTAGCTGTAATAGTTATGTTTTTAGATAAAATTCTATAATTAATAGCGTCTTTTGTAATATCATAACTTACTTGCACTTGGTCGGGGGAAATGCTCCAGATTTCAGTAGGTTTATTATTTACTAAAATAATTTGTAAAAAAAGTTCGCCACCTATTCCGTAATTAATAAAAGCCTCTGTTAAAAGAGACGATAAAGAGTTAAGCGGATTAGGTCTATACAACAAATCTAAAGCAGGGTGATTTTTAATTTCTACTTTTTTCAAAACCCCATCAACTATTTTTTCTTGATATAGTTTTGGTTTTGGCATTGCCATTGCTTCGGCAATTCTATCAATGCATCTTGAGCTTATTGGGTTTCTTTCATAACCATGCAAGCTAAGTGTAGTAAAAGATGTTGTGCCTGTAATAATATCACCGCCTGCATTTGTGATAAAATCAATAATGCTTTTTTTTTCAGGCTTTTTATTAAAAAATTTATTGAATAGCTTCAAGTTAAACTCCTAATTTGATATTTTGGTTTATCGTTAAACCACAAAAGAAACTGCGATATGCTATCAACAATATCATCATTTTTAGAATTTGGGAAGGCTTTCATTTGTTCAATAACTTCTTTGCAAAAATGTTTATTTTCGGGGAAATAAACTCTTTCACTCTCAAACGCAACTGAGGCTAAAGAAAACCTTTGCACCTTATCAACTTTTGGCGTGTAAGCAGCTAATGGTAGTTGCGTTTCATATCTTAAAGTTTGTAATAAGGTTGAGCCACTTGCTTTATCTTCTATAATTATTTTACTTGCCCGAAACATTTCATATCTTTTAATCATTTCATTTTTAAGAAGCGGTGCTTCAAGTTTGTCTTGAAAAACATCTATTAAATAAAATTGATTATTACTAACTCCCCATGTTGTGCATACTGAATAATCATTAATGTTTTTATCTTTTACCGCCGTATCCCACGATTGATAAATTTCACAGTTGGCAGGCAATCTGTCATACCATCTAAGCCACCTATCTTTAAATAAATTTCCTTCAAGCTGTGTAGGGTTTTGCTGATAAAGTGCATCAAAACTTCTTGTGCCTAATATTTTTTTTCTTTCTAAAAGAAACTCTAATGATTTATGTTCTGGAAATAGTGCCTCGCCTTCTTTCCTGTTTTTCTCATCACAAATTGCAATTGCAGGATATTTTAAAATTTTTAAATCAGGCATTATACTTTGCAACCTTCCTATAGGGTCATCAATGTGCCATCTGGTTAAAATACATAATAAGCCTGCATCTTCGGAAAACCTAGTTAAAAAATCATCAGTTAGCCAATCCCAAGTTTTATCCCTGATTGTTTCGCTTTCAGCTTCTTCACGCCCCTTTATAGGGTCGTCAATAATTCCTAAATCTAAACTCTCGCCTGTAATTGAACCTCTAATCGTAGTATTTCTAAAATAGCCTTCGTGATTTATAAATTCTAAAATTTCACGGTTTCTTGATTTTGTTTTGTCCTGCGTTCCATCATTAATTTTTAAATCAGGAAAAACTTTTTTAAATTTAGAGCTGTCAAATATTCTCTGCATTCTTAAATTAGCTCTTATACCTAACCTTTCAGAAAATGAAGTATAAATCATTTTTGTTTCTGGATTTTTTCCTGCAAGATACGATAAGGCATCTATTATCTGAACGGATTTTCCATGCTGGGGCGGTGCTTCAATAACTAGTTTAGGTTTTTTACCTGCAATAAAATCATTTATAAAGTTTTCTAATTCTCTAGCTAATTCTTTTTGCCACCAACCTTTTTTAAGTTTTGGATTTATAAATTGACGATAAGCCCAAAAACTTTCCCTTGCTTCTTCTGCACAACGCATTTCTATTAAATCAGCAATATTCATTGTATTTTTATTTTATTTGAATTTTTAAGAGTTTTTTTTGCTAATTCAAAATCATTGTTACATTTTTTTAAAATGCTATTTGCTTCATCTAAATAATGTAATGTGCGGTTAAGCCACTTTATGGGAAGTGTGCAATTTCCTTTTAGTAAGTTTTCTGCAAATGGTTGACTAAACCTACCTGCCAATGCAATAACATTAATAGGGTATTTTGCAAGTATCAGTAATTTTTCCCTATGTTTAAAACGCCATCTATTAATTTCTCTGATTAAATCCCTTTTATCTTTTTCTTTATCACCCCCAATATTTGAAGGGTCTGCTATCATTCGCTTATAATCTTTATGCGTTTTTTGTAAAATCTGTTTTATTTCTCTAGGGTCTAAATTACACTCTTCTAAAACCATAATTTTATTTTTCAAGGAAGGAAGTTGGTAAACCTCTTTTTTTCAATTCGTCTAATAATTCTTTGCCTGTGAAGTTTGAATTAACATTAACATTAACGCTTTCACTTGCAGTTTCTAATTTAGTGCTAAACTCTTCTTTTCTTTTGCACTTTAAATAATCTAACGCAAGCCTGCTATCTTGGCTTATATCTTCTACAACTTTTTTTCTAGCCTTTAAAATGGGGTTTTCTTTCCATAGCTCTTTTTGCTTTATGTATTCGGGGTTTCTTCTTTGATGATTATATAATGAACCTTCTGAAATTTCAGCATAAAAACAAGCCTCTCTATCGCTACACCCTAGCAAAAAAGCGTCTTTTAATAGTTGTAGTGCCTTTTCTGTAAGAACTGTAGGATGTCCGACTTTACCTTTTTTCTTTCTTGGCATAAATTCTATTATCTTTATTTATCTTATGCAATTTATCTAGAATATCATTAAATTGCTCTAAAGTCATTACTTTTTTTCTTTCGGGAAATTTTATAATATTACTCATCTAATTCAAAGCTTAGGTTAATAATTAATTTATCATAGGCAAACTTAGCTTTTACCTGTTGGTTTTTAGTGCCAAACTTTTTTAAATCCTCTTGAATTTGTTTGCAATAAGGCTTGTGTCTAAAAATAAATGTTTTAACTAAATTCAGTAGATTTTCTTCTAAATGCTTTATCATTTCTAGCTTTTTTTGCAAATCTTTTTCTTGTTGAATTTTTGCGTTTCTTTCTTCTTTCATTTTTTTTCTTTCTTCTAGTGACACTACTTTCATAACTTTGTAAGTTGTAATTATAAATATCTTGCTTTTTCGTACTCAGTTAAATTTTTAATATCTACACATCTGCATTTAATAAATTCTTCTTTATCATTATTTTTTAAAGCAAAATTGTATGCGTGGTAAAATTTGAGGCCACTTTCTCTTTTGCTTCTCTTAATAACAAAATATTTTTTATCAGGAGATATCCATATCCTTCTTTTTAATTGCCTTTGAAAACCAGCGGCAGCTTTTTTATAATTAAATCCATGTAATTGAATATGGTCTTTACCATAAATCATCATTAAATTTTCTGGGTTTTCATTAGCTTTATCTCCGTCTATATGGTGAATATGAAAACCTTCTACAAATTTTTTTCGCAACCATTTTTCATCAAAACCATATTTAAATAACCAAATTTTATGATATTTTTTAAGTGTTTTCATTTTTTCGTCATTATTTTTTATAAAATTTCATCTACAAATACCTCTGTATAATCACATTCTGTTGAATAAGTTTTTTGCACCAAAAGAGTAATTACTTGCACATCATCTTTCCAGATAACGCCATTTAATGCATCTAAAACAGTTTTAGCTATGTTGTCTATGTCAAATGTGCTTGGGTAAAACCTTTTAGGCTTTTTAGGCTTTTTCGTAAAGATTTTTATAATTACGCCAAATGCTTTTTCTGATAGTTTATATTTAGGATATTTTTTCTTAAAAGCGTAAGCTATAGCTTTTTCGCTATCATGCGTTGATTTTGGAGTATATACCCCTCGCTTGCCTAATCTAGGGCGTTGCTTAGGTTTAATCGCACCTTCTATTTTAAATTCCATTGTCATTAGCAATTACCCCCTGTATTTCCGAATAAGTTTTCTTGAAAGTCTTGTTTGATTTTATCTAAAAGCTTAGTCATAAGTTCGTGGCGTTTTTTTAAATCGTTTTTTGATACTTTTCTTATAAAATCACTTTGAAATTGACAAAAAACCGCAGTTACTACTCCTAAAGCCTCCCCTATAGTTAGTTCCTGCTGGTCAAATATTCCAAATATCTCACCTATAACCATTTCCATTTTTTCCAAATCGTAATTTTTCATTTTATCTCCTTTTTATTGTTAATTTATATTTCTTACAAAAACCCCTCAATTTTCCCCGAAAAGATTTCTACCTTTGCGTAAATTATTTTTACCCCTTAACCCCCCTAGATTTTCATTTTTACCCCCATAGCGTTTAAATTGAGGGTAGTATATTTCTAGTATTTCAGAAATATGTAAAATCTTGCCTTCTTTTTTATTCATAAAACCTTGCTTCTTTAAAATTAAATCTAAGTTTTGCACAACCGCAACCGCCTACATCTGGTTGAAAACGGATTTTTTGAATATGTATGCTAGTTTCACCTGTGTAATTCCCGTTATCATCTTTATCCCTGTGAACTACTAGCAAGTTATCAGGCATATTAAGCCAATTCGCTGAGCCTGAAATGTCATAACCACTTGGCACTTCGTCCCTGCCTACTTTTTTAGGGTGAGCAACTAACCAAACATGAATTTTGTAATTTTTAGCAAAAGCCCTAATTTTTCTAAGCAAGTTTCCAATATGTTCATGCTCATTTAAGTTTGCAGGTCTGTTACTGTAAATCTGGTTATAAGGGTCAATTACTAAACCAAAAATGTCATATCTTAAAACTAACTCAGTTGCTTTCTGCAAGATATAATCAATATTCATTTCTTCTTGGTCATTTTTGTAGAAAAAAATATGCTCTTTAAGAAATTCCATACCTTTTAGCATAAACTTTCCAATGTCTTTGCAATACTTTTTGCGTTCTTTGTTAATTTTTTCAAAAAACTTAACGCTGTGAATTATTTCAGGATTTTCAAAAGAACAAATCCCAAATTTAAAACCGCTATGCTCTGATAAATTCAAAATCAAATTGTCTAAAAATTCAGATTTGCCATTGTTTGGAACACCTGAAACTATGGTTAATTCTCCCCTGCGGACTTTGTAAAATCTATCCAATCCACTCCAACCAGTTGAGTATATCTCTTTTTCACCGTTTAGCAAGTAATCTTGAATTAAATCGCAATTGCTTAAGCTAAAATCAAAAAAACCTTCTAACGGAAATGGCTTGGCTTGTTCAATAAGCTGCTTTAAAGCTTCTTTGCCGTGTTTTAGTAGATATTCGTTAGCATCTTTGCAATCAGCAAAATCAACTAACCAACAATTAACTTTGCCAAGCCTAGTAGCTATTTCCTCTGTAAGAATTCTGCCGTTTTTATCATTATCAAATGCCAAATAATGTTTTTTTATTGGTAAAATCTGTTCTGCACAATTTTCAAGATATTCTAGCTTTTTAGAACCTGCCTTAACTGGGCTATTTGGTGCTCCATCTGGAATAGATACAACGCTATCAAAACCAGCTTCAATAAAGCTTAAAGCGTCTATTTCCCCCTCAGTATAAATTGCAATTTCCTTTCCTAAAAGGCTGTCTATGTTATAAAAAATTTTTTCGCAATCTTTTTCTTGTAAAAACTGCTTATCTACCGTGCGATACTTGATGTTGCACACTTCGCCATTTTTTATAAATGGAAACGCTATTGTCCAAAGCTCGCCTTTCTTGACAACACCAATTTTTAGCTTTTCTGCCGTTTGTTTAGATATTCCCCTTTTTTCTAAATACTCATACGCCTTAGTGTTTTTATTTTCTATTGGCAGATACTCAGGCTTTCTGTAGGTTTTTTTCATGTAATAAACATTATCTTGCTTACTTCCACCACTCCAACCACAATGATGGCAGTTATAAACAAAACCACCGTTTTCTATGGTCACTGATAAACAAGTATCGTGCTTGTTAGTTCTTGTATGACTACATTTCGGGCAGGTCGTTTTGTGCGTTCCTTCCCTGTTGCTTCTTAGGTTTATTCCTAAATTTTGTAATGTTTGCATATTTCCCCCTAGTAAAATGAATTTCTACCAAATTTCCCATTTTCTGGGTCATATTCATAAACATCTGAAACTTTTTTAAATTTGTTTAATCCATTGCCATATTTTTCATTTCTAACCCAAGAATTAAACGCCAATAACCAGTTTTTATATTTATAACCTTTTGCCAAAGCTTTTTCTTTAAAAATTAAAAGCTCATTTTTTAGAAGTTTTTCATCAAGATTATTTTCTTTGATAAAATCAGCAAAAAAATCTATTGTTAGTTCTCCGTTTTTTTCTTGCCATTGCTCTAAAGTAAAATTGCTTAAATTTGAATTTCGCCTATTTAGTTTAATAGGTTCTATAGGTTTAATAGGTTCTATAGGTTTACCTTCAAATTTTGAACCTTGAATTGCAGGTTCAATTGTGCCTTCAATTGTGCCTTCAATTGTGCCTTCAATTGTGCCTTCATTTCTACCTTCAAATGCTGGGGGTAATAAATTAGGGAAACTATAAAAATTAGAAACGCCTTTAGCACCTGAAATCCGTTTTTTTTCTATTTTTATATAATTTTTATCTGAAAGTTCGTTAATTGCTTTAGCGACAGTATTATATGTAAAACTTGCTTTTTCTGCTATTCTATCAATGCTAGGGTAGCAATTTCCAGTTTTTCTATTCAGATGTTCAAGTAAAATAAGGCAAGTTAGTTTTGCTACACCTGACAAATCAAAGTCATCAAATAGGCAGTTTTTAAATTCAGCAATAGTAAGCTTAGACATTATAACCTCGCTAGTTATTCGCAATTATAAAAAGCTACAGAAATATAGTGCGATGCTATACTTATCGGTAATGAGCCTATCTGTAGCTGTATCAGTCTGCTAACTTATTTATAAGGTAGCTACCCTTATCAAGTCGCATTTCTACTACTTTATATCTTTTTGTTTTAATAGCAAGTTGCAATAATAACACGCATTAAAAATAAATAGTGTTCGCTATTAATTATTAATTGACATAGTTAATAGTATCTGCTATTAATGTTTCAAGGAATTAGGAAAACCACCACAAACCTTTTAAAAAATAGAAATGGTTAAAACTGATAAAATATTATTAATAACTAACTGGTAGGATTTATGAAAATAGTTTTAAAAAGAAAAAATGGTAATATTGAATTTTACAACAAAAACCAAAAGCATATTGAAGATATTTTAGCAAAAGAAAATGCACAAGATTTAACCGCTGAATTTTCTGTGTTTGTAAAAAACTTTGAGCCAAAAGTAAAATTTTTAGATTTATTAAATGAAAAATTCTCAAGCTGGAAACAGACAGATTATAATTATTATGTTGAGAAGTATATTACAGAACCTGCGATGGTGGCGTTTTTAAAATTAAAAACCAACTAATACCTACCAGTATGCACCTGAGCAAGTGCTAAAACTGCTTTTAACTAAGGTAAATAATATGAAAAAAATAATCACATTACTAACACTAAGCCACATAGCAGTATTTGCTAGCGGAGTTTATTTTAATGCAAATTACGATTTACAAAATCCGTTTGTAAAAAAAGGAATTGATATTAACCAACCAGATATTTCGCAAGTTGAAAACTACTTTCCACAAGAAGATGTATTTTCGGTTGTGGATAATGCAGTTAAACCAATAAATTAATTTTATGGAAAAACTAAAAAACGCACAAGGTGATATTGCATTTTGCCTAGTTCTACTAGGTGTGCAAGCAGGGGTTTTGATGTTTTTAATAACTGCAATGTTGGTAATACTGGTATGAAATGGGCAATATTTGTAAAGGGGCATAAATTCTGCGAGGTTAAATCGTATAAAGATATTATAACTTTATACGGCAAAAAGCCTGTTGCTAGGCTTATAGAGGATGGTGTGGAGTTAGTGCCAATCAGGCAAGAAAATATTAAAATAGTGGGGTAAATGTGGAAGATAAAATTAAAAAAATAAAAGAAGGTTTAAAAGATTTAAGTTTGCAAAAAGTAGAGGTTTATTTAGCATATTTAAATAATTTATGGTTTCAGATTGATAAAGATAAAAAACCTGTAAATCAATGGTGGCTTGAAAAGCTTAATGCAGATAAATTTATATTTTGGTTTAAAAAAATAGATGCAGAAGGTTTGGCGATTGATGGGAAACACATAACGATAAACCAACGCGGTCTATCTTTAGATTATGTGGCTTATAAAAATAAAATGTTATTGGTTTATCCTGAAAGTAGAATAAATTTTGGCGTGGTTTATAAAGATGATACTTTTAATTTTGAAGAAAAAAATGGCGAAGTTATTTATCAGCACATTAGAAAAAATCCATTTAATAAAAAAGATGATGATGTAATTGGTGCTTATTGCATAATTAGAAATAATCGCGGCAACATAATTAAAATTATGGATAGAGCAGAAATTGATAAACACAGAAAAATAGCTTCAACTGATATGATGTGGAATAAGTGGTTTGAAGATATGGTTTTAAAAACTGTTATTAAAAAAGCTTGTAAGGTTTATTTTGATGATATTGTTGAAGGTATAGACGATGTAGATAATCAGGATATTGACTTAGATTTGCCTATAGGGGCAGATTTGTTAATAAAGCAAGAAATAGAAAAAATAAAAAATATTGAAGATTTAGCAGAATATCAACAAAAAAATAAAATTACTGGTGAGAATTTAAAGTTAATAACAAAAAAATTTAGGGAGTTAGAAAATGCAAATAATTAATGTAACGCAATCTACGCCTGAATGGTTAGAGTTAAGAAAATTAAAGCTTACTGCTTCGCATGCACAAGCAATTGCATCGCAAGGAAAAGGGCTTGATACATATTGTTTAGATGTTGTGGCAGGCTTTCTAAGTAAAGGCATTTTTAATCATTATACTAATAATGATATGGAAAGGGGCAGGGAACTAGAAGATGACGCAAGGGTTTTATATACGCTTCAAACTGGTAATAAAGTTGAGCAAATAGGTTTTGTTATTCAAAATGAATTTGTAGGCTGTTCTCCTGATGGCTTTGTTAATAATAATGGTTTGGTTGAAATTAAATGTAAAAATGACAAAAACCACCTTCAACAAATGATAGAAGGTATTAATGGCATTGAAACAAGCTATATATGGCAAATGCAAATGCAAATGCTTGTATGCGAGCGTGATTGGTGCGATTTTGTTTGTTATAACCCTAATTTTGAGAAAAGTCTCTTAATTTACAGAATAGAAAAAGATTTAAAGGCACAAGAAAAATTAAAAACTGGAATTGAAATGGGAATAGCAAAGATAAAAGAAATGTTAGAAAAGGTAAAAAATGGCAAAAATTGAAACACCTGAAAAAGCAATTGAGCTTGCAAATAAAATTGCAAAATATGCTATTAGCAAAGATTTTAAACCTTTTGAATTTGAAAGTGATTTTAAAAAACCTTCAAGCGATAGCCAAAGGGAGTATTACTGGGCGGTAATTATACAAGAACAATATAATTATTTTAGTAATAATCTTTTTAAATTTTGTGAGTTTTTATTTAAAGCGTTTTCAGTAGGATTAACAAAAGAGCATATACACACTATGAATAAATTTTTATACAATAATGGTAATTCCACAAAAAAGTTAAAATCTGATACAAGGGAAATTTATCACAAAGCTATTAGGGAAGATATGCTTCATTTTTGTAAATTAGATATTCCAGAGCCTAATCAACCGCCACTAAATGAGGGGAAATAATGCACACATTTTACGAAATAAAAACCTGCCAAGATAAAGTAAAGTTTTTGCTGCAAACTTATCCAGAATGTAGGGACGATAACAAAAGGCTTTTAGCTTATTTCCAATGGCTAGTTTTAAAACTAGAGGATAAAATAAGCCTAGAGGATTTTTACCAAAGAACACGCTTTGCGGAATTGCCTGCTGCGGAAAGTGTAACAAGAGCAAGGCGGAAAGTTCAAGAGAAAAACCCTGAATTACTTGGCGAAATGCAAAGAAAAAGAAGGGCAGAGGCACAATTTATTAAAAACAATATAAGGAGTTTATAATATGGCATATCAGCAAAAAGAATTATCGGGAAGTATTTTTAAAAACGATAGAAAGCAAAAAGAAAACCAACCAGATTTTAAAGGTTCTGCTTTAATTGATGGCGTTGAATACTGGATTAGTGGCTGGGATAAAGGTAAATTTACCTCACTATCTTTTAGTAAAAAGCAAGCTAGTGCAAATAATGCACCAACTGATAAATACGCTAACTCAGATTTTGCAAAGTCTAGCAAGCATCTTGAAGAAAAGGCAAATGGCTATCAGCCTGAGCCTGATATTTTAGATGACACCATTCCATTTTAAGGGGGCTATATGTTTTTAATTACATTTATAACAGTAATTATGGCAATGATTTTAGGCTATCAAATTATAGATATAGTTGATGATGCTTATGAAAGTAGCCATATTAACTGGGCGGTTTTGCTAGTTATAGCAATGATTGCTAGTTTTTTAATTCAACTTAATTATTAGGAATATGAACACAAATACTATAGGATTTGGGATATTTTTGGGCGTGATGTTACTGTATTTTTTTACAGTACCATCAGCAAAACCAATATTAAAAACTTTTTGGAAAAATTATGACGATACGGACGATTTAGCTAATAAAGAAGCTAGTGGCTTAATTCTATATATAGACCACGGCACAGGCTGTCATTATTTGTGTAGGGGCGTATTTGATACCCTAGTTCCAAGATTAGACAAAAATGGCAAACAGGTTTGCGAATATCAACAAAAAGAGGAAAAACAATGACCTTACTAGAAATATTTAACAGCATCGCCTTAAAAGAAAAAAACAAGGCAAAGGAAAAAATATCGCTAATTCAGCAAAAATATAACTGCGTGGTAAAACTGGAATATATCCGCAAGCAAAAAGGTTATAACAAAAAAGAATTTGCGGAAAGCTTAGGAATTAGCCAAGTATTTTATGCTAACCTTAGGGGTAAGAAATTTGCTAACCATAGCATAGATTTTTTAAATCACTTGGTGAAGAAGGCAATAGTATTACCAAAATACAACAGTAATGAAAAAAATATATTAAAATAATTAATAGTGTTTGCTATTAAGTTTTAAGTGGTATATAAAGAAGAAAATTAATAATTAACTTTATGTATTACAACACAAGTTACACATGTAAAAACGGTTCTGAAATATTGGTGTATGCTGATATTGATTACACAGTTTGCGGTAACAACCAAGATGTTGGTTTAGATGACCACGCCGAAGTTGAAAGTGTTACTTGGTATTACACTAATACAGATAAACCAGTTAATCGCTGTGTGCAAAAAATGCTAGATGATAAGTATGAGATGGCGATTAACAGGCATGTTAATAATAATTTTGATGAATAATTAAATAACAATTAAAAAAGGTAAAAATATGAAAATGAATATAGAATTAAATATAGATTGGTTTGACGGTGAAAATTATACTATTAATGACGCTTTTAAAGCTGAAATTATATCTCAGTTAAGTGAAAAAGCGGCGGAGGTAATAGCAAACAATAATTTTGATCAAATTTTAAAAGATGCTGAACTGATTGAGTTAAAAAAAGAATATAAAGAGACTATTAACAAATTAAAAGAAAAAGAAAGAACTCAAATAGTTGAAATGAATGAAAATATTAATAAAGCAATAGATGTTGCTTATCACAAGTTAATGTATGGCGTGGCTATTAAAGTAGATGACTGGGGACAATCTAATGGGGAAACTACAGTAGAACAATTAATTAAAGATAAAATAAAAAGAAATGTAGAAACTATACAAAAGTCTATATTTGATAAAATCGCAAGAGAAGTTCAAGAGCAAATGAAAATGTCTGATTATCAATTAAAAACTTTAATAGAAAAAGAAGTTAACAAAGTTAAAGACGAAAACGCAAAAAAAATAGCTGAGTTTGTTATGAAGGGTATAAGTAAATAAGGTGGTTAATATGAATTACTACAATGATGCAGAATTAGAGATAGAAAGACTTAATCAAAAGATTGAGGATTTATCTATTGATAATAGGGAGCTAAGAAAGTTGCATGTTAGATATATAATGGCTTTAGAAAAAATAAAAAATCTAACTTTAGACGCCCCTGAGTTAAATATGGATAATTATACCGAGCAACAAATTGAAGAACTAAATCATGCTATGATTGCTATAAATTTAAAATGCAACGAGGTAATACCATGAATTTAGACAAAAAGTTTAAAGATTTAATTTATGATAATTTTGCTTTAGGCAACGAATGCCATAGGTTTGGTATCATAAGTGGTTGTAAACCACATTGTCCAGTGTTTGAGCGTGGTGAATGTCATGCACAAAAAGAAAATGAATTAATGTTTATAGAAAAAGGAATGTTATGAATTTACAAGAAATAAAATTAATTAGTAATGGTAATTTTTCAATGATTACTAAAAAATCGGACAGAGAAATAATGGTTAATCTGCACGAATTTGCAGCAATGAGCAATGCTTTATTTTCTGCGGTTGATATGATTGAAAAATTGAATTTAGAAGTAGAAAGTTATGTTAATAATGAACAGCATTTAGCTTTAGGGTTGATGAATGAAGAATTAGTTAGAGAAAACACTAATTTAAAAAAACAACTTGCCGAATACCAAAAGAGGGAAGTTTTAAAAGAATTTATGAATGGGGAGAGTGTATGAAAAAAATACTTATAATTTTAACTATACTAACCGCAACATCTGCAAATGCAGATACGGCAGAAGAACTATGCATGGGCGAGAAATATCAAGCCCCATTGGTAGGTGGTTTTATTGGAGGTTTAGGCTGTATTATAGCCCCTCCAGTAGGCTGTGTGGCAATTCCAGTATTAGCAGGTTTAGGCTATGCAGGTGATACTATAAACAACCCTTATAAGGGGTGTGTTGAGGCAAGAAGGAAAGATTTAGAAACTTTTAATAAATAATTTTGTAAAAAATATGACAATAATTATAACTAAAAATGATTTAGATATTAACGGCAATTATTTAGGCGATTTATCAAACTGCACTGACGCAATAGAAATTGAAGCAAATCTTGGTTTTGTAAAATTTAAAGTTTTAAAAACTACAAAATATATTTTAGCAAAGGCAGGTTCGGGGATTGAGGCAGGTTGGGGCATTGAGGCAGGTTGGGGCATTAAGGCAGGTTGGGGCATTGAGGCAGGTTCGGGCATTAAGGCAGGTTGGGGCATTGAGGCAGGTTCGGGCATTAAGGCAGGTTCGGGCATTAAGGCAGGTTCGGGGATTAAGGCAGGTTGGGGGATTAAGGCAGGTTGGGGCATTGAGGCAGGTG
>JACCDR010700462.1_pt1 | contig 35043 bp, 44 predicted proteins | sample 7446431 | NCBI WGS metagenome assembly JACCDR01 (sample SAMN15323443, study PRJNA562643) | freshwater metagenome | isolation source: river surface water | place: USA:Blue River Watershed | collected 2017-08-17 | reverse complement strand
CTATACTTCCACCTTGCAATCAGAGCCGATGACGACGGCTTCATCACACCCAAAATGGTGATGAGAATGATTGGATCCACCGACGATGACCTCAAAGTACTGGTGGTGAAAAGGTTCGTCCTATCGTTCGAGAGTGGGGTGGTGGTCATCAAGCACTGGCTGATTCACAACCTCATACGAGCCGACATGTACAAGCCGACCCTCTACCAAAAAGAGAAAAGCACCATGGGTCTAAACGAGTACGGAGCATACACTGAAATGAGGGACGGGGTATCAGAAATCAAAGGTATCGAAGCCCCAAAATGGCTTAAAAAAAGGAGAAAAGACGACGGTACAGAAACGGTACAAGAACGTACCGATGACGGCACAAAGACGGCACATAGGTTAGGTAAGGATAGGATAGGTAAGGATAGGTTAGATAACTCGGGCGAAACGCCCGAGGACACAGAGGCTCCTCCTCAAAAAAAAGCCAAGTGGGGTGAAGAAGACATGAAGATGGTGGACCTCCTCATCAGCCTCATCCAAGCGAACACACCTGACTGGAAGTTCAAAGGCAACAAAGAAACGTGGGCGGAGCACATTGAAAAACTACACCGCATAGACGGGCGCACCTACCAGCAAATCGAGTACATGATCCGCTGGACCCAAAAAGACGAGTTCTGGCAAAAGAACATCCTCTCTACCGCCAAGCTCCGAGAAAAGTTCAATGACCTCATCCCGAAATTGAAAGCGAGCGTCACCAAGAACGTGTCGGACCAACAAAAAGCAAGTAAGCCAAAAATGCTATGACCGAACATCCAATGAAAACAATCAGGGAAGTAAAAGTGGAGGGGGACCGTGCCACTGTCACTGAAACCAAGGTGCCGCACAAACTGGTCTACAAAATCAAATACGGGTACGGAGCGCATGAGTTCATCCTCACCGAATCGCTGGATGAAGTGGCAAAGGCAATATACGCCAAAGCCGAGCGAATCGGAGTCACGCTCTCTGGCAGGTTCATATCAGGCGCAGAGATAAAGACCATCGAGCCGGACATCCACTCATACACGGGGTGGCACAGGTCCTACGAACCGCAGGACGGCGACGACTTCAAGCAGATCGAACGGGACGTACCGAAAATGCTGTACGAACTGCTCGACGCCACATCGAAGCGAGTGAGTACCCTCCTCACAAGCGGACAGGTTCAGATGATAGGAAGTGAGGGCTTAACACCAACGCTCCTCCTCGGAGATAACACACAAGTATCATGGCAAACGAAGTAATGGACCCAAAAGCAAACCTGCAGTTCTGTGAGGACACCATCAAGATGGTGGTGCAGGTGAACATAGGCTACGTGGTGGTAGCAAAACGCCTCGCAGAGATTGCGGAAAAGCGACTCTACGCACCACGATGGGAGACATTCGATGAGTTCACCATGGAGTGCATCAAAGAGTCCAAAGGTAAGGTAAACACCCTCATGAACATATACCGCAAGTTCGTGGTACAGGGTGAGATAGCGGAGGATGAGGTCGGATCCGTGGGCTGGACCATTCTAGGCAAGGCACTCCCACTCATTCACGACAAAAAAGATGCGGAGTACTGGCTCGAGCAAGCACAAGAACAAACCCCGTCGAACTTCAATCGCATGATTAAAGAGCACAAGACGGGCAAGGACATGACGAAGTGCCAGCACGACGACACGTACATGCTCCGGGTATGCAACACCTGCAAAGACAAGTGGGAGGTGCACGACATCACCTCGTTCACTGAAATGAACGTGTACGAGGCGATGGAAGAAGCTGGCATCGACTGCACGTTCAACGATGCAAAAGAGGTCTTCAAAAAACTGGCGGAAAAAGCATATGCAACTGGCGAATCCGTTCAAGACAGCGACTAGAGAACTATTCCGTGACTGCTGGGAGTGCTGGGAATGCCACGAAAACGGGCAACGCACTGGGGGACTAGAACTCCACCACATCACGGGACGGGACTCGAACAGCCCACTGAACGGAGCAATACTCTGCAAAGGGTGCCACGCACACGCAAAGCATACGAGGGAAGAAGAAGCGAAGTACACGGAAACGACAATGTGGTATCTCCACCGAAAAGGGTACAGGCTCACAGACTACGACATCAACCACCTGACCTCACACCCGTGGCTACTCGCACCAAAACTGGTGAACTGGTTGGACTCACTACCCATTAAAAAATCAACATGAAAACGACAAGGCGATCACTAAACATCATCAAGCACCTCAAGGCTGGCAAGACCCAGTGGGAGGTGCACAAAATGGGGTACCCGTTCGGAACGGTGCGGTACCACTACATCAAAATCTTCAAGCCTGAGCAACACGCCAAGTTCATGGCACGGCACAAAGAAAAGCAGAGGGCGAAACGGGCGGAGTTATCCACTCAAAAGAAATAGACGTACATTATAGCAGTGATATAATGTAGTGAGGAAAGGGTAGCATCCTCTCCACATTAAAAAATAAAAAACTGGTTATGAAGACAACACTAACAATCATCGCACTACTAGCCCTCGCATACTTCATGGTAACGGTCGGATACGACCGGAGCATGGAGGTACACTGCACGACACTACTCGAGCAGAGCGAACAATACGACAACTTCCACCTCAGCAAACTGGACCACGATGAGTGCAAGAACGTCTACGGCATCGAGATTAACGCACCAATCAAGTAACATGGCTGAACTGAAAAATTACAAACCAAAAGTGTACGCCATACTCGAGAAGCACGAAGCGGCTCGAAACAATGACGGCACACTGTACGCATACTTCATCAAGAAGTACTGTAGCCATCTGGTGATACAGGATCCCGATGGCGTCGACATGCTCCCACTCAAGAACTTTAAGCACCTCCCACCAATGGAAAACATCCGTCGAGTGCGCCAGATCATCCAAAACGAAAACGGGAATCTGGTGCCGACGGACCCAAAGGTGAGAGAGGCACGGGGTATCAAAGAGCAGAACTGGCGAGATGCGGAGGTACGAGAAGCTAAGACCGCAAAGCCATGACACGCTTCCAGTACGCCATGCTGATGTTCACGCTGGTACTGATACTCGGCAGGGTATCGCCAGAGGTCGAGCAGGGGGTCTGGGACATAGTGACGGCGGCATGGTTCCTCGTCATGATTATTAACCTCATTCAACAACTCATTCATGGAGAAAAAAACAACAAAAAGTAGCAAGCCAAAGATGGCACCAAAGCCGGGCAAGGTAGACGACATGCAGGTCAACATGCTCCAGCGCACGGTGGTACTCTTGGACTCACGCAACGACCTCGTCCCGATGTTCTTCACGGGCATGGAGGCAACGTCGCAGGTATTCAAGAGTAAGGCGATCAACCCATTCGTGGACTTCGCCTACGTGACATACCGGTCGTTCATCGAAACCGTGAGGGAAAAGAGCCTCAAGGCGATGGAGAAGAAGAACCCAAAGTACGGTATCGCCGACATAGTACAGAACAAAAAGGGGGTGATGCGGTTCATCATCAACCTGTACATCGACGAGAAAACGCACGAACTTTATTACACCTACGTGGACCCAAATGACGCTCGAGCACCACGCATGACCTGCACCGAAAAGACGATGCAGTCATGGATCGAGAAGTAACCAATCACACTATGTACGAACTCAAAAACTTCAAAGCAGAGACAGTCCAGCCCGTTCAATTCTACGAAATGAATGAGGACGGCTCGACGGTAGAGGGTACAACCCTCGAGGAAATGCTCCGAGTCTCAATCGAGAGACTCCAGCACCTCAACACAAAGTTCCCGTGCCGTGAGAATGCACTCGCCATCACCAAGATGGAAGAAGCACTCCACTGGCTCAACCACCGCACCGCTGACCGCATCAAGCGTGGCGTCGAGGGGACACATCAGGCTTAATAGTAACGACTGGTCTCCAGTCACCCGGGGCGAGTGTGTTTCCAACCAGTTTCATACTAGCCCCGGATTACTGGGGACCAACCAAACACCATGACAACATCACCGACCAAACAAAAAAAGCCAACGCTCAAAGAGCAACTGGCAATCGAACAGGCGAACAGCAAAAAGCTCGCCATCGAACTCGATGAGTCACGCAAAATCACTCTCGAGAAACAGCAGGAAATCACCAACGTCTTCAATACAAAAAACAAAGAGATGAAAGAACTGCTAGAGGCACTGCTCCGCCCACTGGGCATGCACAACCCGTCACCTCTCTACGGCACACAGTCACAAACAACCGTGCCGCAACTCGCAGGGATGGTCGCAAGCGGTATCGCTCAACTCGCCGAAAAGGTGAACCTGCAGAACACCATCATCCAAGAGCAGGATGACCAGATAGTCTGGTTCCGAGAACTGGTCGAAAAGGTCCTCGGCATCAAAAAGCCAAAGGTCGATACCGAAGCCATAAAGGAACCACTACCACCTAAACCACCTCGCCGAGGTTCACTCTCATGAACGTAGAAGCGGAAAACGCAGTCATGCGTGAGAGGGCACGAATCCGAGAGGAGGTAGTAAAGATTAACCAGACCGCCACATCAAACGTCACAGGCGAAATATACATACCACGGGCGCAGGTACTAGCAATAATAAACAACCACCATGAAGAAAAATCTTAAGAACCGTGGTGGGTGCGCATGCTGCCCAAAGACAGAGGATGAACTCCCACTCGATACGGTCTTATACAACGGCTTCGGTGGGTACGCAGTCTATAAAAACAAAGAGCACTACTTCAGCGAGGACCCTGCAGAGGACAAACCATTCGATGAATACCGGAAACTATCAGACCTTGAGGCGGAAGTCACTGCAGACCCAAAGGCACGGTGGGAAGTGATACTCAACCTACCCCTCAGAGGTGCAACGTGGAGAAGAAAAGGGCATCGCTGGGTATTAACGGACACCAACTTAGGATTCGCATAGATATGACATTCATCAACATAGCATTCGGAAAGTGGCAGTGTGAAAACTGCAAAGACATTACTGAACATATCGGTGACGCACCCCGACAATGCCTAAAATGTGAAACTGGCACCATAGAAAAGCACCACGCTTCAAAATGTTGTCGAGGGGGCGGACACGCTCCGATGAGGTGCCACTGCTTATGTGACTGCGACGGGTATCACACTTTCGGAGAACTCTACGAACATCGCATCGCCTTGTATATTGCACTATGCAAGAGGCAGTCAAAGTCACAGGTGCAAGGATGGTGGAGTCAGGTGTGGAGGTCGAAAGCACACTCTGATGGAACTACCTATGACGGCTGGTTCATCCTCGGCATAGCAAAAGCAAAAGGGTACCAGATCACGTACCACCTCCCGATGAGCGAATGGGAAAACACAGAGTTCGCTGAAACATTAGAAACGGCACCAGAGTGGGACAAACATACGTCCGCTGACGTGCTTGAACGCATCAAAACATTATGAACTGGCAAGTAAAAATCATCGACCAAGGGTACACATTCAACCGTGACGTCTTCATATTCCGCAAGGCAGTGGGCGGCACTGAGATACTACTTGGCGAAACAATTCAATTTATAAAAGACGGGGAAGCCGCACCCCGGACTCCGACACTGAGCCTGCCACCTGAAGTGCTGCAAGCACTTGCTGACGGTCTGGCTGATAGTGGGTACAAACCAAGTGGAGGCTTCACTGACGGGAAACTGGAAGCGACCGAAAAACACCTCGAGGACATGCGGACGCTGGTATTTCAAAAAACAACATGAAAGTAGTCTCACTGTTCGATGGTATCTCATGTGCATACGAAGCCCTGCAAAGGGCGGGTCTTCCAGTAACCTCATACCACGCCAGTGAGGTAGACAAGTACGCAATCGAAGTATCACAAAGGAACCACCCTGAAATCATTCAGGTGGGCGACGTCAAAGAACTCACTATCGACAAACTCGGTATGGGCTTTGACGACCGCATCGACCTGCTTATAGGTGGGTCACCATGCCAAGACCTCTCAATCGCAAAAGCAAATCGAAAAGGGCTGGACGGTGAACGCTCGGGGCTGTTCTGGGAGTACGCCCGGCTGGTACGAGTACTCCGACCACGATACTTCATACTCGAGAACGTGGCGTCAATGCCAGAGGAAGCGAAGCGCACCATAACCATGACGCTCGGTGTGGCACCAATCATGATCGACGCACAACTGGTGAGTGCACAACGCCGCAAGCGTCTGTTCTGGACCAACATACCGAACGTGGTACTGCCAGAGGATAGAGGCATTCACCTGCGTGACATCCTAGAGCATGAGGTCGATGAGAAGTACTACGTCAAAGAGGAAACACTGAAAAAGATACAAGAGAAACTCATGGCAGGTAAACCTCTAGGGCAAGCACTCCGCATACACGGCATCGATGGCAAGTCTGTGACTCTCTCTGCTCTCGGCGGAGGTACGGGAGCAAAGACGGGACTGTACGTCATCAACCCAAACGGATCCGAGCAAACCAAATCAAAGACCCTACGTACCAGTGGTCACGGCTCTGGATTCGGCGATAAACACAACTGGGACCAGATAGCCGTACTGACCCGCCCTCGAGGGAAAAACAATGGCACGCTCGACACTGAAAAGTCACCAACCCTCACCTCCTCGTTCCCACACAACAGCCATCTCATAGAACTGCTTCAAAGCGGTCACGTAAAAGTGCGACGACTGACTCCGACTGAGTGTGAACGTCTGCAGTCACTTCCTGATGGACACACTGCAGGAGCAACCGATAACCAAAGGTACAAAATGCTTGGCAATGCATTCAACGTGGACGTCATTACTCACATTCTCGGCTTCATTCCAAAATCACAGTGCGTGTGCACTGCGGCATGCGGAGCAGGGCTGGGACATAACAAACCAATATGAAAAAGAAACTACTAAGACTACTCTGCTCCATGCGCTCATTCTTCGGGTTCTGCCCTGAGTGCAACAGCGACGCACCACGATGCTACTCGTGCGACATATGCACGGGCAACCGAAAGTACTACCCAACGTGGTGGGTCAAAGAGGGACGTCGCCAGAGGTTTTACCAGAAACACAATCTATGAGAACAAAGATACCCGAGGGCAAGATGGTGGTGCAATGCTCGAACTGTCTGACCGTGGGTATCAGATCGACCGACGGGAAAATGCACAGGGTCCCGTCCACGGTCGTGTTCCCGAAAGTGGCAAAGAAACTGTGCTACAACTGTAAGCCAAAGTGTGCACATCCAAGTTCATGCGAATGAACAAAGGTGCTATAATACACACAGGTTAGCACGTCGCAAACCGAAAAGGAGGATACCGTGGATGACCAAACCCAACTGGAACTTCCGCTGGATGAACGCTACCGCAAGGCAGAACAATTTGCGCTCGATTTTGGCGAAACGCCACCGTCGGCGCAGAAGCCCTCGAAACCGTTCGTCTGCCCGGGCTACTGCCCAACCTGCCCGAAATGTCGGGAGTCCATGAACTGAAAGCGAGGTGATCCCAATCTCAATCACGGCAAAAGAACCGTGTAGAATAAGAAAGGGGGATAACCTCCCCCTTTTAATATTGAAAGGGAGTACAATGTACTCATGACAGAGATATGGAAACCAGTGCCAGAGTACGAAAAATACTACTTGGTAAGCAACCACGGAAAACTAAAAAGCCTCGGTGGTAGGCAGGGAGGTTCAAAACAACCACGGATCCTAAAACCGAAAAAGCAACGTGATGGGTATCTGTATTTCAGAGTGAATAGCAACACAGGTGGTCAAAAATACCTGTCAGCACACAGAACGGTCGCTAGAGTTTTCATACCAAACCCAGAAAATAAGCCACAAATCAACCACAAAGACTTTAATAAGCAAAACAATATGGCTGAAAATCTAGAATGGGTGACACCAAAAGAAAACATTGCACACTCCATGGCGAATGGGGTCCACAAAGTATTCCCAAAGAAAGACGCTGACTTCGACCTGCCCGAGGTCCCCGGACCAAAGGCGACGAAACCACGCATGCACATTAGCGATAACGCATGCATATCCTGCGAGGGATAGTAACCATCAACCGACCATGAATACAATCGAAAACAAAGTAAAAACACTCAAGACAGCCGACGTGCAGACGTTCTTGTCGTGGGAGTTCAACACCCTTAAAGACAAGAACCGTGACGTCACCAACCTCAAGAACGCACTCAAAAAGGGGTGGTCGTTCCCGATCATACTCTGGCAGGGGCATGGATACGTCATCGATGGAGCCGGACGCCGTAAGGCAGTAGATGAACTCGTAAAAGAGGGCTACACATTCGACGGCATTCCATACGTGGAGATAGAGGCAAAGGACTTAGCGGAAGCCAAACAAAAAGCCCTCGAGGTATCGTCACAGTTCGGCGATATCACCAAGGCGTCATTCCTCGACTTCATGGGTGACGACATGGACGCCGTGGACTGGGGGAGCATTGCGCTCGACGTGGAATACGACGACTTCCTCAGGGAACCAGAGGATGAGGACGATGAGGTGCCAGAGGTGCCATTCGAAGCCCAAAGCCAACGGGGGGACATTTACATACTAGGCGAACACCGCATTCTCTGTGGGGACTCAACGGACGCCACGGACCTCGCCACGCTCATGGACGGACACAAAGCGGACGTGGTCTTCACGGATCCGCCGTACAACGTGGACTACAAAGGCTCGGGGGAAAACACCAAAGAGGGCATCCTTAATGACAAGATGGACGATGAGAAGTTCCTCGCATTCCTCACGGACACGTTCCTCATGATGAAAGGCAATATCAAAGAGGGGGCTGGGTGCTACGTCTTCCACTCCCACAAAACAGCATACACATTCGAGGAGGCACTGAAAGCCAACAACTTCATCATCGACACGCAACTGATATGGAATAAACCATCGGCAGGGCTGGGGATGAACGACTACCGCACCAAGCATGAGCCGTTCTTCTACTGCTACCTGAACAAGGACCATGTATTCTACGGGGACCGAACGGGTACAACCGTGTGGAAAATACCAGAGGATCCAGCCAAAGCACTGGAGTGGTTCAAAAAGGAACTGGAGAAACAGGAGGGGGGGCAAGGTACGGTATGGAGCATAAAGCGTGCGAACGTGGCAGAATACGTACACCCGACCCAAAAGCCCGTGGAGCTACCGATGAAAGCACTGCACAACTCGTCCAAAAAGGGCGACATCGTGCTGGACCTCTTCCTCGGCTCTGGCTCGACCCTCATTGCTGCAGAGAAGTCAGGGAGAGCATGCTACGGCATGGAACTGGACCCACGCTTCGTCGACGTCGTGGTCGAACGCTGGCTACAGTTCACTAAGCAGACAACCGTCATCAAAAACGGTGAAGAACACGTATGGCAGACATCGAAAGTACAAGTAACAGCGTAGGGGCATCACTGCTCGACAAGGCACTGGCACAAGAGCCAAAGGTGCCTACTTGTCGTACTCACTACGGACAGCATGACTGGCAGATACATGAGGAAACGGGGGTCGAGTTCTGTAAGACTTGCTCAATCAGACGGGACGTGTGGGATAAACCAGCCATAGCAGATAATAATGCTGAGAAAAAGCTAGATAAGGTGCCTCCACAGCTTCGAGAACACGTCATTCAGCCGGGGGAAGTACGCAACCCAAACGGTAGACCAAAGGGGAGCCGAAACCTCACGACCATCGTCATGGAGGCACTACGGGCAAAGAAACTGACCGTCACGCTACCAGACGGCTCAAAGGCTGTGCTCACGGGTGAGCAAGCATTCGCTGAGGCGGTCCTAGAGAACGCAATCAAGAAAAAGGACCGTGAAAGCCTCCGCATGATATGGGAGATGAACGACGGTAAACCAACCCAACAGCACAAGCTCGAGGTGAACGGTCCAAAGGGGTACGAAGTAGATCCGGCACGGGAGGCGATGATACTCGACCAGTTCGACGCCTACGGTGTGGAACTCACCCCACCGCCAAAGGCTCTAGAATCGTCTGTGAGCCTCGAACTAGCCGAAACGACCCAAACCCCACAAAACACCCCGAACGCTACGCCTACCCCTATAGACGCAAGCGAGGCAGGGGCTATAAACGACAATGCAACCGACATCCCACCAATTATCACGCCAGCGTAGAGTATCGTCGGCGGAACTCAAGCGACTCAAGACACTCACACGGGATGAACGTGTGGTGGTCTGCAAGCGTGACTTCGCCCTGTTCTCGGCGTACTACTTCGCCCACACCAAGAAGTACCCGTTCGCTCACTTCCATTATGAGTTCTTCCAGTCATTCAAAGACCTGCTCGGTGGGCTGATAACGGAACTCATGCTGTTGGCATTCCGTGAAAGTGCCAAGACGTCGCTGGTAAAGGAGTACATCGTGTACATCATTTGCTACCACCTCGAGGACTTCATCGTGTGGGACTCATACGATGAGGGCAACTCAAAGCGTGCCCTGTTCGACATCGTGGTGGAACTCCAGACCAACAAGCGCATCAAAGAGGACTTCGGGGAACTGTACAACGCCCGAAAGGACATGACCGAAAAGACGGAAAAGAGCGTCACGGACTTCATCACCAACCCAATACGCAACCCTGAAACAGGCGACATCCTCAAACGAGGTATCCGTGTGGAAGCGCACACCACGCAAGAGAGTGCTCGAGGGTTCCTCTACGACGGCAAGCGTCCGGGGCTGGTGGTCCTCGACGACTTCGAGAACAAAAAGACAATCAGATCCGAAGCCATCACCCGAAACATCTGGGAGCACATACAGGAACTCAAGGGAGGTATCGACGGCATCCAGTTCCGAGTGGTCTACCTCGCCAACTACATCAGCCAGTTCGCCAACGTGCAAAAGGTCCTCGACCGTCAAAAGATGGACCCGGGACTGCGAGTGCACCTCGTCCCCGTGATAGAGAACGGAGTGCCGACGTGGTTCGAGAAGTACACCCTGACCGACGGGGAGGCAGAATACTACAAAGAAACCAACCCGAACCTCATGCCAAAGGTGTCGCTCGAAACCAAGAAACGACTGCTCTGGTCCCCTGACACTGGGGACCAAGACTGGGAGGCGGAAATGATGTGTAACCCGATAGACGAAAGCCTCGCCAAGTTCAAACGGGAGTACTTCAAATACATCAGTCTGCAGGACGTGCTCCGAAAGGACGTGGTCTGCTTCGTCATACTGGACCCTGCGCTATCAGAAAAGGATGAGAGCGACGACACGGGCGTGAGTATCATATGGACCGACAAAGACAACAACTGGTACTCGAAAGTCTTCCCACTGCGCCTCAACTCGCTGGGCGTCGTCAACTTCCTGTTCCAGATCAACGAGGCACTGACCGCACTCGGTACACCACCACGCCGCATCGGTATCGAAAAGGAAAAGTACTACGGGGCAATCTACCCGTTCCTCCGCAAGGAAATGATGACCCGAAACGTCTTCCTGCCTATGTACGCCATCGACATCAAGGGACGTAAAAAAGAGGACCGCATCACCAACGCCCTGCAGTACCGATACGAAACAGGCGTCATTTACCACGTCATGGGTGAAATGATGGGAGGCACGGTCCCGATGGGTATGAGCGACTACGAAACACAGGCGCAACGCTTTCCTGCAGGTGGACACGACGACATGCTCGACTCGCACGCATACGGTGCCGACCTCGTTCGGTTCGATGCGCCCGAGAGTGAAGAAGAAAAGAAGAAGCGTAACAACCCGTACAACCTAGACTCATTCGTCGAACGCAACCAGAAACGAGCCAAAGAGAACGCACTACGGGAGCAAGCCGATGAAGAAGAACGGCAATACCGCACGGCTTATGAACAGGACACTGGGGATGACTACTTCGATGAAATCGAGGGATAGTGCTATAATGTGACCATTACTAGAATAACGTGCACACATATCGATATGGATACACCAACATTAACCTACGGCGAACTCTCACCGTTCGAACAAGCAATTGTATCGGAGGGGCGAGGATGGGACGGCACTCACTACAATGACATCAAGTCAGGCACAGTGATTGAAGCCCTCGAAGTAGACGGCGTTGCAAAGTATCGTGTTGTGGTAAAGGGTGACGCAAACGTCACTGGCGAAGTACCTGCGGAAGCGGCTACTGAACCAGAGGCACCTGCGGCTCCTGCGACTGACGTACCTGTTCAGGAAACTGAACCGACTGCGCCAGCGACTGATGCAACGGTCCCGACGACCGACGCACCTGCCGCAACCGATGTGCCGGGAACTACCACTGACACTGACACAGCACCGACAGGTGACGTGACAGAGCCAACGGATCCGGCAACAACCGATGAAACGCCAAAAGAGGAAGACAAGTCTTTCCTCGGACGCATTCTCGGATAAACGGGTATACAACCCACCACCAGAAACTCCCTATACGGGGAGTTTTCTGTTATACACACACTCGAAAGGTGTACATGAGTGTGTCAAGGGTGTAGAATTAGTGCATAAATCGACATCATGCATTAACCTATGGCAAAGTCACACTACACATTGAAGAAAAAACTGGTGGAGCAATCACTCCGAGAGATTGAATTCGACCGTGACTATCGTCGAAACAAGCGACAAGGGGAATGGAAGCGCAATGAGCAACTCATGAAAGCGTACAATGTCGCTGACGATGAAACTCGCAACAAGGTCCCACTCTTCCAAGCAATCGCATTCGAAGAAACTCTCCTCTCAAAAATCGACAACAGCCTCGTATTCAAAATGAAGCCGGGCGGACTTGAGGACAAGCGTAAGTCCGAGAAGTTCAACGCACTCCGTGAACGTGACGCCAACGTGGACCGCTGGGACTCAAAGGACCGCATGGGCAAGCGACACGCTATCCGCTACGGTCGGGCTGTTTACCTATACAACGCCAAGGGCACTGACGGCTACAAGCCAAACCTCTCAAACATCCGCCCTCGACACTTCCACATTGACCCTGACGTAAAGATGACCGACGCCAACGGTATCGAAACTGCACTGCACCTCGGATGGTGGGGAGTGAAGAAGACCAAGTACGAACTCATGCAGGGCGTAAAGGCTGGTATCTATGACAAAAAGTCAACCGAGGAACTCATAAACTCTGGCTCAAACTACAGTGACACGTTCCAAGATGACATGGAGGAACGCATGGCTGGCAACAATGCCGAGGACGTATCAAAAAGCAAGAAGATGGCGAATGAGAACGTCTGGCTGTTCTATCAGCACTTCACTCACGACTACGAAACGGGCGACCGATACATCCTACTCCTCACTCCAAAGGGGCAGTGTATTCGTTGTGAACGCTGGCTCGACGTGGATCCAAGCGGACTCTATCCAGTATGGTCATGGGCAACCTCACCTGACGACGCCGAGTTCTGGTCAATCGCACCACTCGATCGTGTTCGTCGTATCTTCAAGGGTATGGAAAAGAGTATCAATCAAATGCTCGACAACTCGGACCAAGTGAACAAACCAAAGCTGGCGGTAAACGTCGACTTCATTCGAAACCTTGCACAGGCGAAGTACGGCACAGGTGGCTTCCTCGAAATCACTGGCAACGTGGAGGTGGACAAAGCGGTCAAGGCGGTACAGACGCCAGCCATCGATACACCACTGCGTGTGTTCGATAAACTCCAGCAAATCATTGACCGTGAGTCTGGCGTGACTGCGCTTGCTGCAGGAGTAGAGGATGACGACGGCACACTCGGTATCTATGAGGGGAACCAAGAGAACCTCGGCGACCGTCTAGGACTACTCAACAAAGAATACTCCGAGGGGTACTACCGATTCGCAGTGCTATGGAAAAACGGCGTGCGCCACAACCTCACCTCAAAGGTGGCAATTCGTATACTCGGCGTGAACGGTATCGGCATCGAGGAAATCACATGGAGCGACATCAAGCCGTCACAGTACGACTACGACATCCTCATCGAATCAACTGCTGCCGAGGCACAACAGTCACAGGCTAAGACAAAGCAAAAGATGGAGGTACTCACTGCCGCTAAAGAGGACCAATACTACAACCAGAAAACCGTTCGAGAAAAGCAACTCGAGATGGCTGGCTTCTCTGAAGATGACAAGCGTGCTCTCCTCGACGCATCTGACGGTGCAGGTGGCATGATGGTTCGTGCATACGAGGACTTCGAGAAACTCGTGGAGGGCAAAGAGGTGGTAGTGCCACGCAACGCCTCAATCGAGTATGTCCAAGCTCTCACTGACCTATGGGAAGAAAAAGACGACCTCATCACTAAGATGTACAGCAAGAACAAAGCCAAGGCGACTGCAACCCACGAACGCATTGGTGCATACATCGAGGAGGCGCAAGTGATTGTGGAGAAAAATGAAGCGTTCAAGGTGGCTCAAGCGCAAGCAGAAAAGGGTGCACTCGACGCTCCAACAGGTGACGGTAGTGACGTGGATCCGAACGTGGTAAACGACCCGAATCAGATCGGGCAACCACTGGACATGGAGATGCCAGAGCCGATGCAATAACTATTAGATTAAACACCAATGACCATGAAAAAAGAGTACACAGTAAAAATGCAAAAGGATGGTGACTACGAAGTCACCCTCCACAATCAGACGAAAGTATTCAGCCTCAAAGAGGTGATGCTTTCGTTTATGGAAGCGGACAAAACCTTGCGAGAGGTGACCGCACAACGGAACGTAAACAAGGCAGTCAATCACAACATCATGACGCACCACCCTGACGTGGTGGCAATGTTCAAGAAACTGCCAAAGGTGAAAAAGGCAGCCCTCGTCAACTACATCGAAATGTTCACGATAATGAACAAAGACGAGGTGAAGTATGCCGACGCCAAGAAGCGATACACTCGCCTCAAAAAGGAACTCGCAGCCATTCATGCTGTCATTCCACAGGAAGATAAGAAGCTGACCAAGAGCGAGGAGCGTCGCATTAAATCACTGAAAAAATAGTATGAGCGAAATACACACACAACTCGTAGAGAAGTACCCTCACCTCAAAGAGGACCTCGAGGCGGCACGGCAACTGCAGGAAACGTCAGCGTCATTGCAAGCCAAAGCACTCTACAAAGAAAAGCAGAGTGCCATCAACGCTCTCATTCCCGAACTTATTAACCTCGCAAAGGTTTGGGACGAGAACAAACTACGCTACACTATTACTAAGATGGAAATACTCCGAGAGGAGATTATCTCTATCGAGCGAAACTCCAAAGCATACGACATGCTGGTGGAGCAAATCAATCGAGGGGACTTTGACAATTCAACAGAAGAGGACTAGCACCCGAGTGGTGCTCTCCCCTCACAAGTTCTAACTTTGGTCGGTGGTGGCTTGTGAGTGGGGAGTACCACTTGTATGTAAAAGTTCAAGAGGTATAATATTAACAACTACCGACCTTTTCCGGTTTGCGACACCGGCAGATAAATTAAAGCAGTGGTGCTAAACGAGGATAACCACTTCAAAAAGTTCCTCAACAAACATATGGGTCAAATACCAGATGATGTAGCGGCAGAAATCGCTGGAAAGCGAGCACCCGATGCCGAGGCACAGCCTGACGAAACTCCAAAGGATGCACCGAAAGATGCACCAAAGGACGCTCCAAAGACTGAGAAGCCTGAAACTAAAAAGGGTGAGGCAGCCAAGCCGAAAAATGGTCAATCGATTGCTCAGGTTGCGGAGGCAGCCAACAACGATGAAGATGATGAGGACGACGAAGACGATGAGGAGGATCACGACGGTGACCAAAAACCTGATCGTAAGAAGCGTGGCTCTATCTTCAAAGAGTTCCTCGACGTAAAGCGAGAACTCAAGGACCAGCGAAAAATGAACAAGCAGACCACCAAGCAATACCAAGAGTTAGCTGGTGCGATGACTGAACTCATTGACGTGGTCAAGGACCTCAAAGGCAACAAGGGTGCCCAGAGGGACGAAATCGAGGAGTTTGCAGAGGAATGGGGACTCGATAAAGAGGGAACCAAAGCTCTCGTAGGCATTCTCGAAAAACGCTTATCCACCAAGTTCAAGCCCACAAAGGGTGATGACGAGGATGAGGATGATGACGAAGACGACGAACCTCGAAAGTCAAAGAAGAAGCCGGAACCTAAGAAGAACGCCGAACTGGACGCACGGAAAATCGAACTAGCGATTGAGGGTGAGTATGAGGACTACCTCGACTCATTCCCACAAGTCAAAGGCAAGATTAACCTCAAGGCAGTGAAGCGGTACATCATGGGCGACGACGAAAATCTTGCAAAATCGTTCAACGATATTGTAGACGAAATGTACCCGGGACTCCTCACCAATGGCGGTGGAGTGGACGGGGCACCAAATCTCGGTAACAGCGACGATGGCGACAAGCCAGACTTCAATGACCCGAAAGTGCTCGCTCGACTCGACAAGGATCCAAAACTTAAGGAAAACTATCACGACGACTTAATAAATCGTGTGAAAGGACTCCGACGGTAATCACCCCACTCAAGCCTGAACGCTCACCACCGACCCCAATTAAGATATGGCTTTGTCAATCTCAAAGGAACAATTCACAAACTCATACCAAACCATCTTCAGTAAAGTTACTGTTGCCATGGACGTATGTAACGGTGAACTTCGTTCAAGCCTCGAATACGGTGCCTCAGTGGTCCGTCCTCGAGCAGTTATCGATGGTGTACGTGTCCGTGACTACGTCAAGGGTACGAACTACACAATCGACCCGGTATCAGACGAAAAGGAAACCTTGGACGTCAACCGTTCAAAGGTAGCCGTCGTCCGAATCGACCGCACTGAAAAGGTGCAGATGAAGAACCTTACCCCATCGGAGTTCTTCGGAATGGAAATTGCGATGAAAGTAGCAGCATACGTAGACGGCGACGCTCTCGCTCTCTCTCGTGGCTTCGCTACGTTCGACGCAGGTAACATTGGTGGTACTGCAGGTACTCCAATTGACCTCGATGGAACCTCACCTGCAAACCCTGTAGAAAAGACGCTTGCTAAGGCTGCTGGAACTGTGCGTGCACAGATCAAGGGTCGCCAACTCGAAAGTCTAGTCTTCGTGACTGACTCTCTTGGAGTAGCGTCAATCGAAGTGGTCCTTATGGGTAAGCAGTTCGACCTTGCTGAATCAGTATGGAAGAACGGCTTCGCAGGTCCAGTTCGTTCAGCACAACTTTATGTGTCTGAAAACCTTGCAGCAGACGCTGACATCGGCTTCAACGCCCAGCCTACTGCAGGTCAAACGTTCGTTGTGAGTGGCTTCACCTACACGTTCGTTGCCGCTATCGGTGCAACACCGGGCAACGTGCTTATCGGTGCTGCAGCACTCAACACCCGAGCAAACCTCGTAGCTGCCCTTAACCAAGGTGCAGGTGCAGGTACCACTTACGTGGCATGGACCGATGCACATCCTGACTACTTTGCGTCAGTATGGCTCGACCTCCGTGTGACTGCGACGGATGTTCCAGCATCGAACAAGTTCACCATTGCAACGACTGGTTCTGGTCGACTTGCAATCAGTGGTACTGCCACTGCAGCTGTCGTGAACTTCAACTTGATTAACTGCCCATTCATGGTGAAAGGTGCAATTGACCTCGTTGTACAGGACAAGGTAGAGGGTGAGGCTATCCCTGACCCATACCAGATGGCGGACATCGTGCGCTCATTCGTTCTTTACGGAGTAAAACTCTTCAAGGACGGAATCAAGCGTGGCGTGAACGTCAAGATCAAGTCTTAACCGACGCTCTGACCCCTCCCGGGGTCGGGGCTGGGTACTCGCTTACCTCCCGAGTGTCCAGCCCCTATCCGGGGACCATTACAAGCCAATCACATCACGCCATGACAGGTACTGAAATCATAAAGAAGTTCGAACTATGGACTGACGACCAAACCGAACTCTCGACCGATGAGGAACTCTTCCTCGCCAACCAAAAAGCCAAAGAGATATATAACGAAGTGACATGGGAGTTCCTCCGAAAAACTGCCACTGGCTCGTTCTCTGGTGGTGAAATTGACCTTGCGACTGTAGCCCCGGACTTCAAGTACGCAATGGCGAACTATTCAGACGACAACTCATACGACACACCAACCACGCCTGTGGTGTATGTTGGCGGAGCACCGTACCAAATTATCCCTATGGGGTCCCGAAGAATGATGCAAGGTAGAAACGTGTGCTGGGTGGACGTCGTGGCGAATAAAATCAAGTTCGACAACACTGGAGCAGGTGGCACGTTCGAATTCGACTATCAATACCAACCTGCCGACTTCACAGGGGCAACCTCTCCAGCGTTCCCTGCGAACGTAGAGAACGGCATGGTCGTGGTATACGCAATGCTCATCGATGACGACATCATTCAAAAGACCGAAAAGGGGCGCACCAACATCAAAGAAAACGCAGCACAGTACTCTCGACTGCTCTCAAACCTAAAGAGCTACAACGCCAAACTCATATTGCAATAACATATGCTCGATCACACCATCAAACAATTCAGCTCAGGAATACATAACCTCATGGACAATGAGGTCATTCCTACTGACGCAGCCAGTGACTCATTGAACTGGACCACCAAAGATGGAGTGATTGCGCTAGGGTACGGACGCCGACTACTCGGCGACCTTGGTGTAGCTGGGCAAGTAAAGAACGTCGGCGTAGGCTATACAAGCAACGGTTCACGGGTCCGATACCGAAAAAAGGGTACTGTCATTCAGTACCTGAACTCGTCAAACGTGTGGACCAACATCGTCACTGGATTGACCGAATCACACGACTATATCTTCACGCCATACACCTCACTGGCTGGCTCTTTTATGTTCGCCATGGGTCCGGGTGGCATTTTCAAGTTCCACAACGCCAACCCCGGCTCATACATCGATATGTACGACGCCGCCAAGAACTTCAAGGCACTCGGCATCATCGACAAAGCCCGTACAATTATCTGGAGTATTGAAAATGACCCAACAGGACTCCGTGGCTCATTCATCGACGGGCAAAACAGTACGGTGTACACGACCGTGACAAACGAAGTGGTGGCAACGGGAGATGGTACGACAACAGTCTTCTCTGGCACGCTGGCATTCAAGGGAGCCAACCCAAAAGCAAACTGCTTCGGGCTTGCACTCAACATGAACCCAAGTGGCATCACTGCGACTGACAATTACAATGGCGTCCTCACAGGAACGGGCGTCACTGGTACCATTAACTACATCACAGGCGCATGGACGCTCACATTCACCGTGGCACCAACTGCAGGGCATCAGGCTCGACTCTCATACCAGTGGGAAAACAGTAACAACAAAGGCGTGACTGACTTCACATACAGCGCAACTCGCCTCGCAGGTGAGGGCTTTATCATTCGTCAGGATGAGGGAGGCGACGCAATTCAGAACGTACTCGTGGGACTCGACGGATCGTACTACTCAATCAAGCAGTACAATATCTACCGCCTCACCCTCGACTCAACTGACACCAAACCATATAACGAAGTCTTCCGAAAAGACCTTGGTATTCCATACTGGCAAGCGGCAACCGCAACAGGGCGAGGTATCATTTTCGTGAACACTGCCAACCCGTCAAAACCAGCACTCACAGTGCTTGAAAAGAACCCACTCGGCGACAATATCCAGCCGACCGTACTCGTGCCACACTTTGCATTTGAGAACTACCAGTACGACCAAGCGGTACTAGAAACGTGGGAGGACTACATCGTTATTGCGTGCCGAACCTCAACTTCGACATACAACAATCGTATCCTGCTTGTGAACCTGAACGTGGGGAACGGTACAGTGGACGTCTACGCATACCGTGCCAAGTGCCTCAAAAAGGATGCTGGCACCCTCTACGCTGGCGATACAGTGACAGAAAACGTGTATCAACTCTTCACTGGCTTTGACGACGACGGGGCAATCATTGAAAACCAGTGGACCTCAAAGGGTGAAACCTACAAAAGCGAACGCCTCAAGAAGTACCGCCGACAAAAGGTAAAAGGACTCATCCAGCCGGGGCAAGTAGTAGGGGTATACCTCGAAACTGACAATGGAGGCTTCAATAAAGTGGGGACCATTCGTGGCGACGTCGAAACCCTCGACGGGGACCTCACGGGCGTTGTCGGATCCATGGAGGTAGGCTCCTCGATGGTGGGAGGGGCAGAAACCGACTCAGAGGACGCAATCACCGTCTACCAATTCTTCTTCGAACTCAAAATGCGGACGGGTAAGTTCCGAAAGCGACGGGTCCGATTCATTGCCGAGCAGTATGGCTACTTCGCCGTCAACTTTATGTCTGACTGGGACGTCATGTCGTTCGAGGAACGTATACCAAAGCGATACCGACGCAAGCAAAACGTCAGTCTTGACGGTATAAACACCGACCAGAGTGCATAGACATTATCAACTTGCTATAATTAAGAAACCATGGCAAACGTATTCACAAAAGTAGTAGCAAACTTCATCACGACTCTGGCGTCGAATATCTCAATCGGCGGAACTACTGCTACCCTCCAAACTAACGTGACCAAAGACGGCGACACACTGCCGAACGGTCTTTACTGCTTCACCATCAACCAAGGTAAAAGCAATGAGCAACACTTGCTCTGCAACCTAACAGGAACCTCAGTCACTGGTATTCAGACAGTGAACCGCCTTGGTGTGCTCAGTGCTGGTGCGGCTAAAGCGGCAAGTATCAACGATTCAGTGAAAATTACTGACTTCGTAAACCTTAAGTACCTCGTAGAGGACGTCGAGGCTCTAAACACTATAGTGGCTGGTCTTGTCATTTCAGGTGCTCCTGACGCAAGTACCACACTTCGTGGTGTGTCTATGCTTACTGCTTCGCCAGAAACCGTGCTCGGTCCAGCAACAATCACTATCGCATCACCTGCTGTAGTGACTGAAACGGCACACGGGCTTATTGCTGGCGACAGTATCAAGTTCTCAACTACGGGAGCGCTACCAACTGGAGTGACGGCTGGCGTGACGTACTACGTCATCGGCACTGGACTCACTGCGAATACGTTTCAATTCTCTGCAACCTTTGGCGGTCCTGCGGTCAACACAAGCGGATCACAATCAGGCGTGCATACACTCACTCGTACTACTCCTCGAGCAGTCAGTGAAAATGACCCTAAAATGCCAACACAGGGACAAAAGGACGCAATGGCAGGTACAGGTGGGACACCATCAGCGACTAACAAATTCATCACTCAAGAGGGAGCGTATGAATTAAATACGTTTGGCGACGGATCCGATGGCAACGTCGTCCTCGACGGCACAAACACATACGGCTTCCTTTCAAAATCAGGAAGTGTCTATACAATGACTCGTGACATCTATTGTAACGACCTGACCATCAATGCTGGCTCTACTCTTGAACCTGCTGGTTTCCGTATTTTCGTTAAGGGCACATTCTCTGGTGCTGGTACCGTTCGATATAATGGTAACAATGGAAACGCCAACGCTGGTCAAACTCTTGGTACTGGCGGTGCGGCTCTCTCAACTACTGGATTCTTCAAGAACGTCGCTGGTGGCAATGGTGCTCAAGGTGCTGCTTCTGGTGCAAACGGAAGTGCAGGAGTCGCTGGAATTTCGACAAACCCCTCTCTTGGTGTGAACGGCGTTGGCGGTGGACGTGGTGGTGGTCGAAACGATACCCCAGACACAACTTCGGCTGGTGGTACACGAACTGCACCTGTCTTGAAGTACCCAATTCTCAAGAGCTTTGTGCTTGCATGTCTCGACATGAACAACTCTGGTGTCATTTCACCTTTGCTTGGTAGTGCTGGTGCTGGTGGTGGTGCTGGTGGTCACGGCTACATTACTTCTAACGGTATTGGTGGAGGTGGAGGTGGAGGTGGAGCTTCTGGTGGTACTATTTTCCTAGTATGTAAAACATTCGCTGGTACAGTTACTTTCCAAGCAATCGGTGGTAACGGCGGGAACGCTTCTGCCATCGGTGGTAACGGAGGTAACGGAGGTGGAGGTGGAGGTGGAGCAGGTGGTGTTGTTATCGTCATTTACGGCACAAAAACCGGAACACCAACCTACACACTTACTGGTGGTACTGGTGGTACAGCAGTTGCAAACGGTCAATCACCAAGTATTGCTGCCGCAGGTACTAACGGAAATACTGGTGTGAGCTATGAAATTCCAATAAACTCATTACTATAAACATATGGCAACTTACAAAGTCAGATACGGGGATACCCTCGGAGCAATCGCAAAAGCAAACGGTACAACCGTCGATGCGTTGCTAAAATCAAACCCGACCATCAAGGACCCGAACCGCATTTATGCTGGGGCGGACCTTAACCTTGGTGCACCTGACAAAGTGAGCGCACCAACACCACAGCCGACCAACACCACAAAAACAACTCCGACTATCAAAGAAAAAGCGTCACTGATTCCTGACATGGAACCAGAGGACCCGTTTGTGTCTGATTACTTCAAAGGACAAAAGAAAATCGCTGACACTGTGCTCGATGAAAAGCAGATCCGACGTGACATCCGACGCCGCCTCAACACTGAAATCAACTCACTCCGACTCGCTTCTTCACAAAAAATTGCTGAGGAACGAACTCTCGGCGAGGGTCGTCTTGGTAGTGCCAGAGCAATACAAGCACGCTCTGGTACTCTCGGCTCTAACTTTGCAAGTGCAGAAAACGACCAAGTAAACCGTGACACTCAAGAGCAGGTGGACCTCGTCAATGCTGAGGTGGAAGCAAAAATCGCACTCCTAACAGGACAGGCAGATAAAGACTACTCAGAACAGATCGAAGCGGCACGACTAGCGAAAAAGGCTGGAGCCGATGAGTACATTGCATACCTCAATGAGCGTGACTCAATCAAGCAAACCAAAGCGACTAACCTCGCCAAGATGTTTGCAATGAACGGCATTGACCCGTCAACACTAAGCCCTGAAGACGCTGAAAAACTCTCAAAGACATATGGCATCAACGCTGATACGTTCAAGAGTATGGTAACCGAAAGCAAGGCAGCCCTTGACGCTGAAAAAGCCAAAGCGGACGCCGAGGCGATGAAGAACAACACATTCAACCTCTCAGAGGGGCAATCACGCTACTACTTCGACCCAGCAACTGGCACAGTTCGTGAACTTGCGAGCAAGGCGAAAACCTACGCACCAAAGGCGACGGGAGGTACTGGAACTGGAGGTGGTAGTGGCTCGGGAGCATTCTCAAATGACCTCGATGCCCTCGTGGGTATGGTGGCACCACGACTCGCACTTAACCAGCGAAATGACTTCTATGCGCAACTCAAACGAGCACGAAACGATGAAGACAAAATCGCAATTATCTCGAGTGCAGTAGGTCTGCCGGGCGACGCTCGAAACGACCTCATCAACACCCGTGCAGGTCAAAACAGCCTCAAGCAAGCAATTGCGATGGTCAACAATGGCGTAAAGACAGGCGTCCTCAAAGCAGGTGCCGACTACGCATTCAACGCATTCGGAGGTCAGGTGGACCCTGCGATGACTCAACTCAAGCAACTCATTGTAGCGGCGGTACAGCCATACCGTTCTTCAATCACAGGTGCGGCATGGGGAGCGCAAGAAGAAGCAGAATACCGAAGCCTATTCGGTGGAGTGAAAGACACGCCTGAAACACTTCTCACTAAGCTCGAGAACCTCGACCGTATCATGACCAACAAGCGAGTAAGTATCGTATCTTCAAACGTGGACCCACTCGGGGTGAACTCGTCATACGATAGTTACTACGTGACAAACCCACTCGCTGAAACACAGCAACAGCCGACTGAAAACGAGGTGGAAGTACGAGCACCGGATGGACGTGTGCTCATGATTCCTGAAAGTAGCCTCGAGCAAGCATTACAAGCTGGGTATACCCAAACCTAAATAACCACGTATGGCACTCAATGAATTCGAAAAAAACGTACTTGGAGCGAGAGAACCGGGAGCACCGAAGTTCACTCCAACGTACCAATCGACCACCACAGCGATGACTGCCCCAGCGCAACCAGCGCAAAAGTCATTCTTCAATGACAACTGGCTCGGCAAAAGCATTAAAGCGGTCGGGAACTTCGGCGTGGGTGCTGCAAAAGGTGCAGCTGACACACTTCTAAGTGTGCCTCGCAACGTGGAAAAGGTAGTCCAAAACGTCGTGGACGTTCAGGAAATGAACCGCTTCAACAAGATCCGTGAGAGCATCAATCAGCAAAACGACACACTCCTTGCGGAGTACCGTGCACTGCCAGCCGGGGACCCTCGAAAGGAAAAACTCGGGCAACTCATCCAGTCAAACGTGGACCAGTTCAACGACCTCAATGATGCGGAGCGTGAAGTGCGAGCACAAATCAAACAAGACGCTTCATGGATACCGGGCGACAACAACGGGCAAGTACAGGAACGCTTCGATGATATGATGGCGACCAAAGGCAAGGCACAACAGTACGGCTTCAAGGCTGAGAAAATCGGTGAATTGATTGTACCGTCAGCGGCAACTGCCAAGGCTGACAAAGCCCTCTCAGGCATGAAACTGCTCGACGACGCAACCAAGGGCGGACGCATCATAAACGCTGGAGCACGCATCCTCTCAAAGGGTGCTCTTGAGGGTGCCGTTGCAGCCGCTTCAACCGTCGGACAGGCAGGATACCAAGGACGCCTCGATACTGAGGCAGGGCGAAAGGGAGTAGCCGAGGACGCCAAGCGCAATGCCATGTTCGCTGGCGGTGCCAAGATGCTATTCGCTGGAGCCGGGGAACTAGCCAAAGGCTCAAACCTCCCACGAAAATTTGCTCAGGCTACCTATAAAGCCGACAAAAAGGACTTCGCAAAGATACTCGAAAACTACGGTGACGAAGTAGACCCAACTGTCGTAAAAGCGGTAGAGGAGTCAATCGACAACACTCGCAATACGTTCAAAGCGTACCAGCAAGGCATTGCTGAGGGTATGGATCCAGCAAGGGTATTCAAAAACAGCAAGGGAGTACTAGCCGATGAAGCCAAAAAGAGCCTCATGGACGATATTGCCAACAAGATGCGCCTCGACATTGGCGGTCGCCTTGGTGAGCAAAAGGCTCGTCAATTCATGAACGCTGTATCAGGCGTGGAAACTACCTACGACGACCTCGAAAAGGTTGCACGTGAAACCCTCGTAACTCGTGCGGATGAGGCTGGTGAGTCACTGGCTGACTGGGCTATCAGAAACGAACTCAAGGGTAGCGTCATGAACCAAGCAAAGCAGGTGGCACAGAAAATCACGGACGCTGAAAACGCTGTCATTAAGACTGCCGAGGCAAGTAAGATCCGCATTCCAGTGGACAAGGGACTCAAGTCATTCGCTGACGACTTCGTAGAGGAGTACAGCAAGTATGGACGTGGGGAGGTAGCAAAAGACGCTCAAGCATTCCTCGATGACATTGCTGACGATGGCACAGTATCAGTAAAGAACGCACTTCTATTCCGCCGAACCATCGACAAGGTTCGAAGTGGGGCGTCGTTCCGAAACCCAAAGGTGGCGGACAATATCAAGTACTGGGCTGACGACCTCCGTGCTGCAGTAAACAATGCGGACGGTATCGGTGCGATCAACAAAGAGTACGCAATGGCACTCCGTGCGGCTGAGGCTCTTATGAAAAAGGGTATTAGCGAGGGCAACAAGCAACTCGTAGGCGCAATGGAGATGTTCACTGCAGGTATCCCAGTGGCGACCGATAACCCATCACTCATGGGCTTTGGTATTGTGGCTGGAAAACGAGCACTCAATAACCCACGCTTCCAAATGGGGGCTGCACGCACATTACAAAACCTCGGCAATTCAAGTGCCAAGGGAGTAGCCACACGACGAATACTGCCCGTACTGTACGACGAAACGACGACGCCAACATTTGAGTAGGGACTACTCGTCAAAGAGCCAGAATAGAAATGCTATAATGACTCCAATGACGAATGACCCGATTAGGTATGCCATATAAACGTACTATGCCATCAAACCCAGAAAATACAAGTCAAGACCCTGAAACAAACGACCTGATACTGCAAAAAATCGGGGATATTCAGGCGTTTCTTGAAATGGTCCTTGTAAAGGTAGGGGAACGTGACAAGTACCGTGATGAGGAACTCAACGGCATGCGTGACCAGTTTGGCTCACTCATCGATGAACTAAAAAAAAAGTATAGCGAAGCCGAGATAGTGAAAATGCTCCTTGGAAGCGAGGAGCTAAACACTCTCATTGAACAAAAAATACCAAAGGACACCACGACGCCAAAGACAGTCACAAAAACACAAACAGTGACTGTCCGAGAAGAAGTGTCACAAGAAAAGCTGGACCTCCTAAAAAAGGAGGTGCTTGTCGAGGCACGTCGTTCACTTCGTGAACGTTTGGACCAAGCGATACCGGGCATTGTGGCAGAGCAGATCCGCAAGGCTTTCGCTGAAAACCGCACCAAGGCAGAGGACATCGACGGACTCAATGACCTCATTCAAGAGCGACTCGAGAGGGTATACGAAACCATCCAAAAGTTCAGCCGACACGGTGGCGGAGGCTCGCTTGAACTGGCAAAACTCAAAGATGTGGACGTGACAGGACTGGCGGACGGCATGGTGCTCAAGTACAGCCTCGCCAACAAAAACTTCTACTTCGGAACGGGCGGAGGTGGCGGAGTGACCGACCACGGTGCACTTACCGGGCTGGGCGATGACGACCATCCACAGTACCAACTTCGCACCGAAAAGGATACCGCAGGGGGGTATGCAGGACTCGACGGGTCGGGCAAAATCAATCCGTCACAACTTCCAGCACTGGCAATCACTGACACATTCGTCGTGGCTTCACAGGCGGCACAAACGGCTCTCTCTGCAGAGGTGGGTGACGTTGCTGTGCGAACGGACCAAAACAAGTCCTACATCCTCAAAACGTCCCCTGCAAGTGTATTCGCCAACTGGCAGGAACTCCTGACGCCAACCGACACAGTGACGTCGGTATTTGGTCGTTCTGGTCCCGTTACAGCACAAAACGGGGACTACAACACCTCGCAAGTGACCGAGTCTGGCAACCTCTACTTCACGGAGCCTCGAGTGCGTGCGACCCTGCTCACAGGGCTGAGTCTCACGGCTGGCATAGTGGCGGCAACCGACTCGGTCCTCCAAGCCCTAGGGAAAATCGGAGCAATCGTAAACGCCCTAACGGGCGGTACAACGGGGCAGGTCCTCAAGAAGAACAGCAACACAGCGTTCGACTTCTCGTGGCAAGCTGACAACACGGGTGGTGGTGGAGGTGCAACTGCAACTGAGGTAGAGATAGACTTTGGCACAATTACTGCACCAATCACCTCATGGACCATTACAGATGCAGCCATCGACCCCACAAAGAAGATCATAGTATTCCCAAGCCCGACTCCAGCAACTGGTCGCAAGGGCAACGACTGGGAAGTAGACAGTGCATTGTTCACTGGAGTAGCAGGGACGGGGGACTTCCTGCTCTCGGCAATCCCCACGACACGAATGGTAGGGAAGCGCAACATTTATTATCAGGTGGTATAATATAAAACACATATGGCATTACTAGACTTTCTCACAGGTTCAAATAAAGCGGACGGCGATTCGTTCGGCTCTTTGTTCACTCGACTAAAAGACGCATTCGGAAATGACGTTACTCGTGGCAACCGAGAGCAACTACCATCGAACCAAGAGGGTCTTCTCCTCATGGGTAAAAACGATGACGTGGCGACATTCCTCCGTACCGACCGCAAAGGCAATCAGATGGTGGGTAACTTCATTCCTGAACTGCAGGAAGTCTTCGAGGGTGCAACCATTCATGCTCAACGCTGGACCGCTACCAACACCACGTTCGTACCTGCTCAAACCACACTTGCTGGCTACAACTTCAACTCAACCAACCTCACCACGCTAAACGCCGTGGCAGTTCTGGCTTCACAGCGTCTATTCCAGCGCATTCCACGTGTGCCACTTCAATACAAAGGACGCCTCCGCCACAGTATGGTATCAGGGTCCATTGCCGACTTCGGCTTCGGAGTACCAGCAACAACAACTCTTATCGTTCCAAACGGCGTAATGTTCCGACTCACCAACTCTGGCGTGATTCAAGGTGTACTCACATACAACGGTGTAGAAATTGCAATCGCAAACATCGTGTCTCAGGTAGGCTCAAACGGCAACACTGTCGGTGGCAACCTCAACATGAGTGCAGCGTACTACACTGCCAACTACTTCGTGTACGACATCATCATCGACGACGACAATGCGGTATTCACCGTACAAGACACTTCAACTGGCGAACTGATTGGTATTCTCTCTCTACCAGTACCTATTGCATACCAGAAAATGTGGGGAGCAACCGCACTTCCTGTATACCACCGTGTATTCAACAACGTGGCTCCTGCCTCTGCTCCAGTGCTTCTTCTCACCGAGATGCAGGTACTCTCACTTGACTGGCGACTCACTCCAGACATGTCGCAAATCGCTGGCTCTCTCGGTCTGTCTGCAGGTCGAAACCCATTCACAGGTGCGGCAACAGAAAACCACACAAACTCTGCTGCACCTGCGTCAGCGGCACTGTCGAACACGGCGGCTGGCTATACGACCCTTGGTGGTAAGTTCCAGTTTGCAGCCGTGGCTGGTGCAGAAACAGATTATGCGCTGTTTGGCTTCACGGTCCCTGCAGGTTCACGTTTCCTATGCGAGGGTATTCGTATCAACACATTCAACATGGGAGCGGCGTCAGCAACGACTCCAACACTGCTCGAGTGGGCAATGGGCTTCAACTCTTCAGCTGTGTCGCTTGCAACAGCAAACATCATTCGTCGCCAGATTGGTGTGCAGTCAATTCCTGTTGCTACACCAATAGGAGGTGCTGTTGACCCAATCGATATTGACTTTGCAACGCCAGAGGTAGTGGAGTCAGGTCGATTCCTGCACGTCATTCTCAAGGTGCCTGTAGGAACGGCAACAGCGTCACAAATTATTCGTGGTAACGTCCAGATCCGAGGACGATTCATATAGGCTTATGGAAACAGTAATACTATCAGGAGCAGACTTTGGAGGACGCACCATCACGGGATCGTACAAGCCCGGGGATGAGGTAAAGGTAACTGAGGGCGAAGTATCTCTTAAGTACCGCATTATTAACGGTCAAGCTGTGTACGACGGGGCGACCTTTAATGGTAACGAAACCGAAGCGGTACCCGACCCACTGCCAGCATCAGAGTAGATACCTACCATGACAATCAAAACCATGTTAGAACATCTTGAAACAGCGCACGTCGCAACCACTTCACCTATGGCAACACTCTTTGCAAAAAAATACGTACTCCTTGCTATCGTAATTTTAATCGGCGCAATATCACACGCCATTGAAGACGCACGACGCTCTGGCTGGAAAGGCTTTGCGTGGTTCGGAGCAAACGTATTCGTTGCTGGCTTTGTTGGTATTATATTCTCAAACGTCGCAAGTCTAGTGAGTCCTGACTGGATGTTCATTGCTGGAGGCGTCGGAGGATACATGGGTCCTGTAGCATTTAAGTACGTGCAAGAGGCGACCCTCGTAAGACTGGGCATGAAACACGATAAGAAATAAATTATGGATACCGACTACATTGGGGTACTCCCCGACAATCGAACTGAGAGCGAAAAAGCAAAGGACTGGCGTGCTGACGAAATTGCCAGTGCTTCACTGATGACTCCGAAGTTCAGGAAAGTGAACAAAAACAAGTGGAAAAAGTACACCATCCGTGACCAAGACGGATCCGGGTCGTGTGTATCTCAAGCCCTAGCCAAAGGGTTCGAAGCACTCTACAAAAAGAAAACGGGCAAGACCGTTGTGTTCTCTGCGACGCCTATCTACCAGAAACGGCAAAACAAGCCCAACGCTGGTATGTACATTCATGACGCTTTCGCCATTGCGGTAAAGTGGGGCACCTGCCCTGAAAAGGACTGCAAGAGCCAAAAGATGACTGACGCTCAAATGGACTCGGCAACATTGCCACCGAACTTCGAAGACATCAACAACTTCCTCGATGCCCTCGCCTACGTTTCAATGCCAAAGGACTTCGACTATATTGCGGCATGGGTGGAGCAGAACGGGTACGCACAGATCCACATCGCTGCGGACCGCAAGTCATGGTCCCGTGACTTCCCACGGCTAGGAAGCGTAAATCGAGGCATACGGCACGCTGTGGCGGTTGTGGACGCCGTAACCTACGAAAAGGTCCAATACCTCGTCATAGAGGACTCATGGGGCGAATTCGGCGAGTTTACAGGGCAACGGCTCATCTCTCGGGAGGTATTCGAGGACATGTTCACTAGCGGAGCAGGGTTCACGGTCCTAGAGTACGACGTGACTGACACGGTCAAGTTCCAGCCGTTCCACGTGAAAATGGAGTACGGACAACGGAGCGACGAAATCAAGCGACTCCAAAAGTACCTACAGGGCAAGGGCTTCTTCCCGAGCAATCAGGACGCCACTGGCTACTATGGCGAAATTACCGCACTGGCTGTCTACAACTTCCAGATCGCATACAAGGTAGCATCACCTGTCGTTCTGAACCGTCACAAGGGCAAGTACTGTCACAGCGCAACGCTTGCTGCTATCAACGCAAACCTGTAAAATGAAATGGTGCAGGGCTTTGGACAAATTACCTCTGCACCGGACCATTTTTTACTGAACGCATGCGTAAAAACAAAAGCCACCTGACTCGACCGGGTGGCTTTTCCGTTACTCAAAAATGTTGCGCTCCACGTAGGGTATGACCATCACCTCGAACCAATCATGGTCGCTCGGTACTTTTTGGCTCATACCGATATAGATATTGCGGTCGTCACGAATGATGCCAGACTTCACCAAAACGTCCTGCAATGGCTTCACAGGGTTGTCCCAGTCCGCCAACTTGTGGTTCTTCATATGAAATCGAAAGCGCACCTCAACACGTCCCTCGATAGGTGGGATATTCTTCGGGATCAACCACAAAAGGTCGTTCTCAAAGTCCTTGTACGCCTTGGTCTTGAAACGCTTCCCCTGCCACGCATTGTTCACTGAGAGGGGTTTTATATCCACTGCAAAAATCATAGGTTCAGTATATCAGATAGTGCTATAATACAGAGAAGCCGACAAACAGGTCGACGGTCGGCTATCAACGTAACACCACACAAAAAAGATGAAAAACATCAATGAAGAACTGGTCAGCCGAATTAAAACATTGGCATGGTCAGCACTATGGGTAGGAGTAGCGGCGGTAGCCGATCACACCCTCGCAAGCCTCGGCATGCTCAGTTTGCCTACTGTCGAAATCATCGGCATGCAGGTGAACACAGCCATCGTCGTGGGCTTGGTCCTCAACCAGATTAGTAAGTTCGCACACAACGTGCGTGCTGGCGAAGTCTACTAAGGGCGACGACACCGGAGATAGATCCGGCTCACTGAGCCAGAGGCTTGGACATCATGAAAACACTAACCGTTGTGATTGCAATGACAATCACCGCATTGGGTGCGACGTCGACTTCGGTCGCCGAAGCCCCAGTGCCATTACAAGAGCCTGTCACCGTGACCGCATTGGAAATAATCGAAGTAAAGGAGGTCACGTTCAAGGACAGGCTACTTCAAGCGACGATAGATGAGCGACGCACCATGGTCCGTGAAAAGGTCATGGCACTCGCAAAAGAGTATGGTGTAAGCGGCGAGCAGGTGTACCGAACGGCGTACTGTGAAAACAACACGTTCGACCCTAACCGCCAAAGCGAGCATCGATACACATTCAGCAACCCGAAGTGGGGGACGGTAGCAGGTGAGAGAGAGCGTTCATTCGGACTTCCTCAAATACATCTCCCTAGTCACCCGAACATCACTCACGAACAAGCGACGGATCCAGAGTGGTCCCTCGAGTGGATGGTGAAAGAGTTTGCCAACGGTCGTGCATCGGCATGGACTTGTTGGAAGCAACTCTACGGAGTACAATAGGCGCAAGGCTGGTAAGTTTATCTTCCGCCTCAGCCAACGCTTCGGAGTGCTACCCTCACGTTGAACTCGTAGCAGAGTTTGACGGCAGTGTGAGGCGACAAAATACCCCTAGAAATAGGGGTATTTTGTATACACAGGTTGTCCCCTGATTGCACATTGCGTAGCATTATATCAGTGCTATAATGTGAGTGTCGAAACATTAAAATAACAATCGACAGAATAATTAAAAGAGATATGAAACTCTACAACACCGCCGACCCAAGCATCAAGCCTCCAGTGCTTATGCTCGTGTACGGTCAGGGTGGAGTGGGTAAAACCACATTCACTGCGACCGCACCAAAACCATTACTAGCAGACTGCGAGAACGGGTCCAAGTACTTCGGACTGCGAGGCATCCACATGGATGTTGCGCTCATCGAAAGCTGGAACGACATCGAGCAATTCTACCTGCACGTAAAAGCACACCCTGAGTACGAAACCGTGGTCGTCGACCCGATTGGCGAACTCATGGAAAAGCTGAAAATACACCTGCTCAAATCGAAAGAGAAAAAGTGGGTACAGTACGACGGCTCACTCACCATGGCAGGATGGGGCGAAATGAAGGACCGCATGCGTAACTTCGTGAAGTCTATCAAGGACCTCAACCGCCATATGATACTCGTCGCACACGTCGAGGAAAAAGAAGATGACGGCAAGCTGGTAAAGAAGCCAAAAATCATGACCAAAATCAGCGAGGAACTCATCGCCCTCGTGGACGTGGTGGGCTTCATGGAAACCGTGCGCCAGCAAGGTGAGGGAGGCGAGATGGTCGACAAGCGCATCATCCGGGTACAGCCAAGCGACCGATACGAAAGTAAGGACCGCACAGGGCAACTCGGTAGCATCATCGAGCCAGAGTTCAGCAAGATCGTGAACGCATGCCAAGGCACCGAGGTGTACGCATGGTCATCGACTAAGGCGAAAAATGACGGAGCAAAGGCACCTGCCGATACTCCTGCAGAGGACACTGCGGTCCCACCAGATGAGGAACCAGCCCCTGCACCAAAGAAGAAAACTACCAAAAAGGCTCCATCAAAACTGGACCAAGCACTCAACAAAACGAGTGACACGGTAGCGCAGGACATTATCGACGATAACACTGGGGTGGACCCCGAATAGGTATGGCTGCCGAATTCCAAGAGTTCACTCTCTACAATGGCGAGGTCAAGGTGAAGTTCTACCCAAACTCGCACATGTACAAAGTGACTGACGAAAAGAACGGGCTAAAGGACCAACGAGTGAAAGGTGTGACCACCTACCTCGGCGTCAAAGACAAGAGTGTGGCTCTAATATCATGGGCAACCGATATGGCAGGGCTTCACCTCTACGACATCATCTCGCAAGGTCAGATCGTGACCATGAATGACGTCAGGGACGCACTCAAGCGACACCGTGAAATCAAAGACGAAGCAGCCCTTATCGGTACCGCCATGCACGCATGGTGCGAGTACTTCATCAAGCACAAGCTCGGTGAAAAAGGATATGAGGTCCCACCAACGATGCCAGAGGATCCACAAATCTGCCTCGGCATCAACTCATTCCTAGAGTGGTATCTCGCACACGACGTGCAGTTCCTCTCATCGGAACGGGTGGTATACAGCCGAAAGCACCAATACATCGGCACGATGGACTTCGACGCAATCGTCGACGGGGTCCTCTCGGCTGGTGACTTCAAGAGTAGCAACGGACTGTACAACACGGTCCGGGCGCAACTCTCAGCATACGTGCAAGCGGCTGAGGAGGAGGCGGAGTTCTGCAAGAACCCAGTAAAGTACCAAAACCGCATAGCGGTCCGACTCTCAAAAGAAACAGAGGCGGAGTACATGGAGCGCATGGCTCGAAAAAACCTTATCAAGGGCAAGGAGGACGCACCGATCGACCCTTACGTACCATTCGAATGGATGGTCTTCGAGGGGCGAGAGGCGCACGAATTCGACCTAGAAAAAGGCTTCCAAGCATGCAAGACGCTCCTCGAATGGGACCAAGCAACGGACTTCTTTACTAACAAACCTAAAGCAACAAAATAACTATGGAATCAATCATTGCAGGAGCAGTACTGGTAGTACTCCTACTCATCGGGGTGGACGTATCACTCAACATCAAAGACCGAATCTCTCGAAGTATCGCACGTAAGCGAATGGAAAAGGTGCTCTGCAAAAGGCTTCACGAACTCGAGAGTGTACTCAAAGCACAATTCGAGCAGGTCGAACAATCACCAGAGGAGGCTCGTAAGGCAAAAAACCGAGCCAAGACCGCAGCATACCGAGCAAAGAAACGAGCAGCTAAGAAGACAAAATAACCATGAACAAAGCAATCATCGTGGGGCGACTGGCTCACACACCTGAACTCAAGGCACTGCCAAGTGGGGTCATGGTGATGAATGCCAGCGTCGCTACCAACTACGTGTACTACGACAAGGACAAGCAAAAGCAGGAAGTGACGGACTGGCATCAGATCGTCGCATACGGCAAGACTGCTGAAAACATCGCCAAGTACTTCATGGGAGGCGACCAGATTATCATCGAGGGACGCATGACCACCCGAAGCTGGGAAGTAGAGGGAGAAAAAGGGAAGCGATACCGAACCGAAATCATGGTGGAACGCTTCGACTTCGGAGCAAAAAAGGACCGTGACGACCGCAAAACGTCGGCACCACGTGAGCAAAGCGCACCACAGGCGCAAGGTGGGCACCCGGACATGCCGGACTACCCAGAGGAGGAGATCAACCCAGAGGACATTCCGTTCTAGGGTTATCCCCTCGCCGTCCACAACGGCAAACATTATAACAGTGATATAATCACACTCGGGGATGCCCCGAGTCTGGTACCAGAGTGGAGAGCACACTCAAACCATGAACCGCTAACCGTATCCAGTCGGCAAGTCAGTGGAAAGCTGACCATGGAGTGAGTGCAAAGCCTCTGGTATCGGACTCGGAGCACCGCCGACCACATTATCAGCTAACCGACCAAACAAATGGCAAGACGAATGTTCAGTCAGGATATAGTGTCCACGGACGCATTCCTAGACATGCCCCTCAGCAGCCAACTTCTATACTTCCACCTTGCAATCAGAGCCGATGACGACGGCTTCATCACACCCAAAATGGTGATGAGAATGATTGGATCCACCGACGATGACCTCAAAGTACTGGTGGTGAAAAGGTTCGTCCTATCGT
>JACCDR011681851.1_pt1 | contig 35063 bp, 27 predicted proteins | sample 7446431 | NCBI WGS metagenome assembly JACCDR01 (sample SAMN15323443, study PRJNA562643) | freshwater metagenome | isolation source: river surface water | place: USA:Blue River Watershed | collected 2017-08-17 | reverse complement strand
CTCGACTGTGACGGTAAACATCGGGAGGACTCCGCTATGAGCGCCTAAAACAGGGCGCGGTTAGGCCAAGCCTGATCGACGGGCAGGGCGACACCCATGATAAATATTTCAACCTGCGCAAACAAAAGCTTTTAGGACAGACCAACTCACCCTTCGCCCAGGCCTTCTAGAATGTTTTTATTCGTCAGCTTGCCATTTGCAAGCGACGGCCTGCGCACCAACCCTCGCGGCTTAGCGCTTGCCATTGGCTAGTCGTTAGCGTTAAATCCTGACCTAACGGTGATCCCCGAAGCGGCGTTTACTATTCTGTACTTTAACTTACTTCATATGAAAAACATCACTACTGTATTAGCTTGAAATATGAACACTAAATATTTTTTCAAGCAGTTTGTAGAGACCGAATTCAATTCCTTCAGCGTTTATGTTAATTCTTTGAGCGCCTAATATTGGGTATGCTGTAGAGCTTTCAAAACCTCCAAATGGGGCCTCAATCAGGTCGCGCCGACGCTGAATAAGGGATATACCGTCGGTAAAAATTTAAAATACATGCAAATAATAGGTCGCGGTTCCTTATATTGGTGTACAGCTTGGGCGCGATTCCGTATTTTGCCGAATAGATGCGGAAAGCTTCCGTTTTTCGCTGCACCATTTCGGTGCCCTCGCTCTATGCCGCTTGCGACGCGGGGTGCAGGGGTGCTAGTCTTGACCCTTACCGAATAGACATAATTGGCCGTCAGAGATAGACAGAAAATTTCGGTCTAATAAACTGTTATAACTAAATAGGATTCCAGAATCAATGAAAAAACTTTTATTTTCAATAGCCTTTATTTTATCTGGTTGCGCCACTGTGGAGGGGCCGTCCTATTCGGGAGACTTAGTGGATGTGTCCTCAGATAAATCAAAATTGATTGTTTATCGTATTTGGTCTGGCACTGGCGCGGTGCACAAAGCCCCGTTCTTTGTAGATCAAAAATTAATAGCTGAATTGCACAATAGTACATTCAGCATCGTTGAAGTAGATCCTGGGGAACGTATCGTGAGTTATGGTTCGATGAAAGACCCGCTTTTCAGAAACGTTAAAATTAACATGTTGGCTGGCCAATCATATTGTGTAGAACTTGAGCGCGGATTTCCTGATGATTTCCGTGAGTTGCCCTGCAGTGAAGCAGAGAGTCGCTTAAAGAGTGAGGACTCTAAATTCTTCCCGCTAGCTAAATAATTAACAAAGCCATCAATTTGACGGATTTTCCGTCGATTGTTTTGTGGCGGCCGCTACGCCACCACAAAACAATCAACTCCAAAGCCGAAAATTATGGCGGCGTTATGTTTTCTTAGGCTGAAAAATTATCTTAAATATGGAAATTCTAATATTAATTTTGCATATATTTTGCGGAGCCGCAGGCTTGGCAATCGGCTTCGGTGCATTTGCATCTAAAAAGCGAAAAGGCATACATACGCTTTTGGGTAATATTTACCACTGGCTATTTCTAATGCTTTCTCTATCGGCTGTAGCATTATCCTTGCTAAATTGGGAGCGCCTATGGTGGTTTTTACCTATTGCACTTTTTTCCTATGCTTTTGCCCTGGTTGGCTTTCTTGCGGCCAAATTAAAATGGCGTAATTGGCTTCGGTTTCACCTAACAGGTCAAGCAGGCTCTTTTATAGCCATGGCTACAGCAGTTTTAGTTGTAAATTTTGGCTCCGATAATATTTTTATATGGTTCTTACCAAGTATTCTCGGCACGCCAGTAATACTTTGGTTGGCGCGTCAAATTAAAGCTGGAAAAAGACCAAAATATGTATAGCACAACAAAGTACTGCAACTCGCGCACTTCGTGCGCTGGACAGTTTGTAAGTCGCAGCTTTGTGGTTTTGCTGCGCAAAAGTATTCCACAAAACCTCAACTTACAAACTGCCGTTTAGCACGGCCAATAGGAGTTCATGTGAATCCATATATACGAAAGTGTTTTTTGACGGTCATTTTTTCTTTGTTATGTTCTTGCGTTGTTGTTCCTAAAAAAGTCGAATATTACGATCGCGATTGCGGAATAGTCACTAAAAAGTATGAGCTAACAACAGAGCAGTACTCGCTTTTGGGAAACATCAATGAATGTTCAAATGAAGGCTGTGTTGCTGAGGTTACAGGTGCGGCGTTTGGAGCAGTTGTAATGGCTCCATTTAGTGCTGTTGTATCGGGTTCCATTGTTGTCGTTGGTAATACAGTTTACTGGCTAGAGAAGCAAGGTAACTGCAATCCTGTACAGGGCTAAAGCTTGTTTTTTCTGTATGTGCAATAGCCGCACTGTAGCTAATAAATAAGGTTTAATTGCGCGCAGCCGAAATTAAACCTTATTTATTACATGGCCTCTGGCATACTATTACCATCAATATGAAATCAATTGCAGTAAAAATGAAAACCGTCTAAATAAAGCACTATTTTTAGTTTTTCGATTTCAATCATATTAAATAGATAATTTTACTATGGCGCCCTAGTTAAAATCTTTATTATATAGAGGGTTTCGATTATTGACTAAACATAAAATCACTACGATATAAATTCAAAATTAACGACGTTATAAACTTATACATCGAGATAAACCACAATGGAAAAGACTGAGAAGCTAGTTGTTTACAAAGATCGAGCGCTGAATGAAGAGCAGGGAATTGTAAGACCGGTACTTTCGATAGATGATGAAGGCAGGTTTCAGAAACTTGACCCATCTCGCTTTCCATCAGGGATATTAATATCAAAAGGTTACGGAGCAATCGATGCAAACTATGAGCATGGTAAATTATTTGTTCTGAACGAGGCGAATAAAGATATCGAAAAATCTGAAGATCATGGAATTGATCGATACTGGTCACTGAGTCGAGATGCGACACCTCTGCCACCAAACACACTACTCCCAGCTATATCTTGCAAGCTCCCGCTCAAAGAAACCGGACAATTACCCGATACTGTTAAGGCGCCACGAGGTCTATTTTTCATTTTTGATGAGGATGAGCACAAACTCTTCGGTCCTGCACAAGCGGGATCACTACCAGATGATCCATATTCAATAATGGAGGCGGCTGCAACACCTAAGCTGTCATTTGGGCAGGATTATCTTGGCGTGTTCGACACTCGTGAACTAGACGAAATACTATTCTCGGTAAATATTAACGGACAGCAATTACATTTCATATCTTCTGCGAATGATTTGGCTAATCGTCATCACAGCCGTGAGGACTTCATTTCGGATCGAAAATTAATAAAACATTTTAATTCATTGAAGTTCGGGCACAATGCAAAAACACTTTCTCGTAAAGAAGCTGAGCGCTTAGCTTCGTCTATTTCTGATTTCGAAAAGACACGAAACAGAGCTAACTCAAAAGATGAGCGATTAGAGAGATTAAAAGCTATTTTAGATAGATATTTAAACGAAGCCGACGTTGGATATCAGATTGTACGGGAATATTTTCAGACATCAGCCGGAACACGTTTCTTAGATGATTACGTAACTGCCAACCAGGAAAAGCTATTAGGCGAGCAAATCTCATCAATCAAAGCGGATATTGCTCGTGAAGAGGGTGAGCTCAAGAAAAACCTGCACAAAATTGAAGGGCAGATATCAGCCAAGCAAAGCGAACTCGAAAAAATACACTCTCTTGTTGAAAAGGAAAAGCAGGAAGCAGAAAAGCGAATTCAAGAAATTAAGGACGAAGCCGATGAGGAAATTCAAGCCCGGATGCGAAGCCGAGAGCAAGAGCTTCAAAATGAAATTAACTCACTAGTCAAAGAGAAGGAGCAAAAAAGCAAAGAGCTTAATGAAGTTTGTGAACGCTTGAATATGGCAGGCAACATAGATGACATGAAGCGTAAAGAAATTTACATCAGCGAAAACCATAAAGTTTTGCAAGCAGCCGCGAAAGGCTATCAAGACCAGCTGCAAAATACAGATGAGCTTGCCAAAAGAATAAGTGAATATCACGTTATCGGTAAGGTTCTCAAAGGCGGTGATGTTACTCAGACGACTCGTTTTCACTATGCGCCTGTTGATTTTACATCTAATGTGCCGACAACTGCGATTGACCTTATTGATAGAATCAGAAGCTATTTGGATTGGGACAATGGAAAGACATTTTCTAATGCTGAACTAAGTAACATTATGATCAGTCTTACTCAGTCGTTCCTTACGGTGTTGGCTGGCCCACCAGGAGTGGGCAAGACTTCAACTATTGTTCGACTTGCGCAAGCACTTAAGCTCGGCGCTCCCGATGATCATAAGAATTTTTTGTATTTACCTGTTTCGCGCGGCTGGGTTTCGGCTCGTGATATTTTAGGGTTCTATAATTCTTTAACAGGATCTTACCAGCGAGCTCGTACTGGGCTTTACGATTTTTTACGTAGAGATGATGAGAGCACTAAAGCACTTCAACTTGTTTTATTAGACGAAAGCAATCTTTCACCAATGGAGCATTACTGGTCAGACTTTTTGGGAATGTGCGATAAAGAGGGTCGAAATCGTCCAATCGACACAGGTATCCCGAATGATAGTGACCGGTTCTTACAAGTGAAAAGTAGCATTCGTTTCATTGCTACAATAAATCATGATTCTACAACTGAACGCCTATCCCCTCGCTTGATTGATCGCGTGCCTGTGATTTCTATTGACCATGAAGATTACATGGACTTCGGTTATGAGACTGGCGACCTCAAATTAGATGGTGCACTGGATTTCACACTTTTTGAAAAGTTTTTCAATAACTATGATGATGCAGAGCTTTCCAATACCCATAAGTCCATTCTTGATAACTTGATTAATGTTCTTGGGGAGCGTGACTCTGAACTTGGCCAACCGATTTCTATTTCCCATCGTAAACGTGCGGCAATTACACATTACTGCGCAGCTGCAATTAACAATGAATTGATGGATGCCGAAACAGCATTGGATTTTGCGCTGAGTCAACATATTCTCCCTCATATTGAGGGCTATGGTTCCAAGTTCAGAAACCGAATCGTTAAATTATCTGATTCGTTAGGCAAAGGATATCCAAGAACCCATAAGCATCTGGATAGAATTCTTGCTAGCGGTAGCGATTTTACTGGTACGTACTCGTTCTTTTAGGATGCTCTATGAAACTTCGTTTAGAAATAAAGAATGGACCAAGACAAGGAACCGTATTCAACCTTCCTGATATCTATGAACCATTGTTATCGGAGTATCCAGTGGTGCTGGAGAGCGAGATTATTCAGTTTGATATTTTGGTATCAGATATTTATAAATCTGCGGCACTTGAGCTATACCAGCACAGCATTCCGATTTCAATGATTTCACATCCTGTGGACAATCCCGGTTGCGTTAATTTTATTTGGACGCCGGATCGCGGTCCATATTCTACAAATAGCAAACTGTTTTGGAACTACTTTGGTGTAGCCGAGCTCTCACTCCTCTTGCTGGATGAAAATGGCGAGACCATAGAATTTATACGGTTTCAATCACTTCAAGTTGCAGCAACTAAGTCTCAGGCAGATAAAGTTGAGAAGATGTTTGAGTACTTAGCTAACATCTCGCCCGAGACACTCCACTCTGTATTTAGCGCTACTCGACATAGTGTTGGCTTTGAGGAAGGCCGTATATCTCCCAATCACACATTTGAGCGAATTGAACATGCACTCATTGCCCTAGAGGCGCTTTTGCCTGTTATTGTTCAAAACCCGCTGACGAGGTTGGTTCCAGAACACCGATTGACTCCTGTTAATGGCAGAGAAGAATTGGATGGCTCGTCAATCGGATGGCTGTTGGAAAACTTGTCAGTTTTGGAGCCAACTGATCGCCCTGAAGAAGCGCATCTTTCTTATGACGGGGATTATTATAAGGCCAATGCACTTCTTCTTCCTGTTTTGGACGAAACTTCCGATATCTACGAAAACTGGGTTGTACATGGATTCATTGAGCTATTAATACATACTGCCCAAAGCTTAAATAATCGTATGGAATCGGAAATGGGGCGTCGTAATGCTATTAGCTCTATACCGGTTGGGTACGTATCATTTTTTGAGAAGGCAACTAGGTTTAAAGCATTATTAATGGGGGCTCAGATTCATAAAATTGAAAGCATTATTTCAACATTGAAACAATACAAACTTATGTTGGATCTCCGCCTGCCTGTTAATCGTTCCATTCATCAAAGACCCATCATCACACCAAAAACAATAAAAAGGCCTGCATACCGAGATTTGTTTGCCGAAATCATCCGGTGGCATGAAAAGGGTCAGATCGACTGGAGCGCCTATCAGAATCTGTTTGCTATCGAATCTGTGCCCCTGTTGTTCGAGGCATATACTTATTACCGAGTTTTGGATAATGTTAATCGCTTTATGGATGGACAATTCCACGAGCGCTCCGGTTCTGAGTCCAGAATTCTAAAAATTAATTTTATAGATCGATACGAAAATGAAATTTCGGTAGTTCGGGAGCCAACATACTGGACAGTAGCGCATGCCAACCAGCATCAGGATGCAATTGTTAATAGCGAAGCATATACGGTAGAAGAAAATGCAATTAAACGTAGGGGACAAAAAGGACCCAACAGTAATCGCTCGCCGGATATTGTAATTCAGATAAAGCGGCTAGATGGAAGTCTAAAGTTAATAATCATGGATGCAAAATACAGTTACCCTGATAAATCATTCAGAGATTATTTGCCCGACCTAACTATGAAATATGTACATGGAATTCACAGGCTTAGCCAGCAAGAGTCTTTGATCTCCTCCTTGACCGTTCTTTATCCTGATGATAACGGCGCTTACCGAGATTTCCACCATGGGCCATTTGGAATATTTGGAGCGAATTCTGCCAAGCCTTCACTGATTTGCTGTGGAGTAATTTTGGGGGACGACCGTCAAACAGATTTAGTGGAGCGACTAGTACGCAGAACACTTGAACTTGAAGGAATAAAACCTCTAGTGTTACGAGTTTTATCGACGGATCTCAACGTGGTTTAGATTGCAAGGCTGAAACGTAGCTAAATTTCGTTTTGGCTGTTGTGCGGTGCAATTGATTAATAGCAGCTTTCGATTTACTCCTATCGACTAGTTGTATTCTCAATGCAGCGGCTGGCTCCACTTCTATAATCTATGATCAACAACTAAAGTAAATTTAATGGATATAAAAACATGGTTAAGGTACAAAGCATTAAAGCTCTAATCAGGCAAAGACAAGCATCTCACCCCCTCCCCGCACAACCATATATCCAGTCACGCAGCCACCAACCACTATTTATCGCTAGGCAGGCGGGGGCGTCTTGGGCGGGGGGATTGTGTGGCTGGTTGCGGCTGCCCGAAGGGGCGGCCTAAATCGGTAATGCGATTGACCTGAAACCGTGGTTTATCCCAAGGGCCCGACAGGCGATAACCCAAGCTTGCGAGGGAGTCGACCTGTTTTTTAAACAGCTTGCCCACCACATAAACGCCAAAAGCCGCCGGCAAGCCCGCCACAAACGCCGCCGCCACGGCAAGATTACCGGTTAGCGGCAGGGTGGCGTCGAGTTCGGCCTCCAGAGTTTGCTGGGCCACATTCAGCTCGCCAAACAGGCTGAGCTGTGCCGAGGTCCCCGTTAGGATGAGTGGCCGCGAAGGGGGTAACACGACTGTGTCGCGGTCGAACTGCAAATAGCCTGTGACCTTATCAAACGTGAGGCCCTCAGGATGCAGGTCGGAGAAGTCAAAATTCAACCGGCGCAGCAAGGTATCAAAATTTAATAAGCTGAATAATTTCAGAATCGCCGTATCCCCCCCCGACTCAGCCGTGACAAAACGGCCATTGACCAACTCCAACGCCAGCTCACCGGAGAGGGCCTGTAAATCGATTTGATCCGGGTAGCCGGGCCAGTTCAAACTCATGTCAAATACGGCCGATTGGGTGGCGAGCATGGGGCTTAGGCCAAACTGCTTCAGCACGTGACTCATATCCTGAGCCCGCACTTCGCCACTCCAACTGGTTTCCCAGTCAGCCGGCCCCCGCTGATAGAGGGCGAGCGTGGCTTTTTGGGTGCTCAAACCGCGCAGCTGCCCACGGATATTCTGCGCCACCAGGCCCTGAGGCTGAGGGCGAAATTCAAAGGCGAGCTGCCCGAGCGGCTCACCGGCATACAGCAAGGCATCCAGCCGCACATCCAAGGGCCCTATCTGCTCAAGCGCCAAGTCTGCTATGCGGCTCGGTTTTAGGCTGCGAGGACGGGTCTGGGCCGAAGGCGCTGGCGCTAAAAACGGTGTGGGCGCCTTGGTTGTCACAGGCTCCGTAAACAGCTCTGGCCGAGGGGCTACCTCAGACCAAGGCAAGGCCAGGCGAGCAATGTGCAACTGGCCTGGGCGCTTATCGAGAAACCGCCGGTATTGGGCCTCAACATCCGCCCCTTTCAGGCCAAACCACCAGCTGTCTGCCTCTTCGCGCACTTCCAGGGCCAAGCTCCCGAAGGACTGCCCCTGATAGCGCGCGGGCTTGGCCGAAAGCGACAAAGACACTGTAAAGGGAGGCTTGGGGCCGGTTACGGGCGTCAAAAGCCCTTGGGACTTGAGCCAGGCCAACCAGGGCTCAAGTTCAGTGTCGCCAAGGTGTGCTTGAATTTGCAGTTGATTGGCGACAATCGGGGGCAAGACCGGCGAGGCCTCCCCCTGCCCCAGCGCCAGCGTCATGCCGGCAAACTGTCCGGCCTGCACCTGAGCACCCAAGGCCATAGCCGGCAGATTGGCACGCACCAACACAGGCGCCTGCTTGGGCACTGTGACCTCAAGGGTAAAGGGGCGAGCCGCGTCGGGTGTTTTGGCAAGAGGAGGCGGTAAAGGGACAGTAACGCCCCGAAGATCGCTTGTCACTTTCAGCTGTATCGGGTCTTGGCCGAGCGGCAAGCGCAGTTGCCCCGCAACCGCCGTCACGCCGGCTAGGCCCTGCAAAAAGGGCTGCTCTAGCCAGCGCACCAATGCGGCGGCATCCAGCTGACCCTCAAAATCGAGCGCCATAACGCTCGGATGGCCATGCGTGCCCGCTTGCGTCTGCAACCGCCCTTGCAGGGGTTGCCCCCAGAGGCTGGCGCGCAGATTATCCAAATTCAAGCCCTGCTGATGGTGGTAGCGCAACTGGCCGCTAAGCGACTCCAAGTCGAGCCGCAAATCCGGTAGCGATAAAACCGCATCGCGGATATCGGCCGTCACCGCCTGCTCACCCGCTGGTGCCTTGGCGCTCAGCGGCACGCGCAAGGCCACCTGGCCGGCGTAATCCCCACGCAGGGATAAGGCCGCCAGGCTCTCGCCCAAATGGGCTTTTAATGGGCTGTTCAGCAAGAGGCCCAACGCATCTTCCGCTCGGCCTTGGGCAGAGCCTGCTATCGCGAGCACCGGCTGACCTTGGGGCATATCCAGCCGGATATCCACGTCATTCAGCCGGTTGCCGTGCAATTGGCCTGCGTCGAGCCGGATCCGCAGCGCCAAATCGTCGATTAACAAATCGGCCTTAGCCTCAGTCAACACTGGCCAAGCCGGGTCAAAGGCCACCTGAGCCTCGTCGATATCCATACCCAATTGCAGGCTGCGCGGCCTAAGGGCCTTATTCAGTAGAGACCCTCGGTAAATAAAGGCTCCATCAGCCAGCTCGCCACCTTGAATACTCTTGGCGAGCCAAGTCTGCAAATCGGTTGGGATCAGCTTCGGCACATAGTGCGTGTGGTAGTGGGATGCGCCCTCGGCCATACCCACCAGCAGCGTCATTTCCGGCTCCTGTGTGGCGCTTGAGCGAAACGGCAGGTCGAGGTAGAGATAACCCGCGCCCTGCCCCTGCGGGCCTGCGAGGTTCAATAAACCTGATGTGACATAGACCTTTTTCTCCTCCAGGCGCAGAAACCACGCAACCTCCCCCGTGGCGCTGTCGAACAGCATCGGCTTGTGATACACCAGCGGGTAATACATCGAAAACCCCTGCTGGGCATCGACCTGAATACGGCCTTCAAAGGCCGAGGCGCGCACAAACCCCGTCACGCCGGTCAGGGCGGGCGCCCCTTGCCAAGGTTCTACCGCACCCGCCTCAAGCTGAGCGGTCGCTTTGAAGTAACCCGCTGTTTTATCCGTCAGTTCTATCTCACCACCAACCAATCGCCCGGCGGGCGACAGACTTTGCACAAGACTCGCCACAGCCTCCGGCAATCGCAAAGGCGCCAAAGCCTGCCGCCAGGCACCGATATCCAGCTGATCAAAACGCAGCCGCACAGGCGCCTGCCAGCCGCCTGTCACATTCAGCCGCACAGGCGGGGTGGAAGGCGAAGCGGCAGCTGGGGCGACAGCTGAGGTGGCAGCTGAGGCGACAGGCGCAGCAAGGGGCTGCAACGCCAGCTGATCGAGCGCCAACAGCCAATCCCCGCCCGGTTTATAGTGCCCAGCAAAACGGCTGGTGGTGAGCTGGGGCGAAGCCGTTCCCGGCTGTGTCGGCCAGGGCAGGCCCGTCGCACTCACCTGACCTTGCCAGCGCCAGGGCTGATCGGCGATGCGATCCAGCCAGAGCTGCATCGAGAGGCGGTGATCCCCCGCCTCGGCCAGGGTTTTGACGCCCAGCGCGGCGAGCGCCCGCGCCAGCGGAAAGCGCTCCAGCTGAACATAACCGCTGGCTTGAAAGTGTGCGCTGTCGCGCGGGTCGCCCAGAGCCTCCAGCACCAACGAAAACGCATCGCGCTGGTCATCGAGATGGATTTTGGCCGTTAAGCGGTGAAAACGGTCGTCGTTGGCGAGCTGAGCCTGCGGCAGAAATATCTGCATGCGGTGCCCATTGTTAAGCGCTATGCCGAGACGCAAATCGGTGAGGCTGAGCCGTCGCCCGTACAGGAAAATATCCCAAGGATCATCCAAAGACAGATCGCGCCGGCCAGACTGCTCAAACGGCGGCAAGCCCGCGACATCCCAACCCCCAGCCGCCGTTTGACGCAATTGGATCGAGACGCCGGACAACTCCAACTGGCGCAAGGCTTGGCGCCAGTTGTAAACGAGGCTCAGCAAATGTAACTCCACCTTGAGTTTGGCTATCGCCAAGGGCGCAGCATCACCCGGCCGGCGCAGCTCCACCTGTTCAAGGAACAGGCGCGGACTGAGCCCTTGCCACTCGGTGCGCATCGATTGCCAACGCACATCTGTGTCCAGCCACTGCGACAAACTGCGCTGTAAATCCGGCTCTATTTGCGTTAACTGCGGAAAGGCAAAGCGCCCTAATTGAACCAGCACCGCGAGTGCAATTAAGGTTGTCAAAAGCGCACCCAACAGCCAGCGCAGGCTGGTGACCAGGCTCCAGCGACTGCCGCGACTGGCTAAACGGCAACCGGCGCGAAAAATGTGACTAAAACGCATGAATATCCAAGCCTTTCACTCCACTAGCACCTCATGCGCCGAACTCAATAGAGACTCGATTAGACCAACACAATGTCGTACTGCTCTTGGTTGTAGAGCGCCTCAACCTGAAACGCGATGCTGTGGCCAATAAACAGCTCCAGTTCAGCGACATTGTCCGACTCCTCATCCAACAGACGATCGATAACACCCTGTGAGGCCAGCACCCGCAATTGGGCATTGGCATCCGCATAGGCGCGGGATTCACGCAGAATCTCACGAAAAATTTCGTAACACACGGTTTCGGGCGATTTTAAAACACCCCGGCCCTGGCAAACGGGGCAGGGTGCACACAATAGCTGGCCGAGGGATTCACTGGTCCGCTTGCGGGTCATCTCGACCAAACCGAGTTGCGACACGCCCATTACCGACGTTTTGGCCCTGTCCCGCTCCAGGTGTTTTTCGAGCGTGCGCAGCACCTGGCGCTGATGTTCAGCCTCCGACATATCGATAAAATCAATAATGATAATGCCGCCCAGATTGCGCAGCCGCAGCTGGCGCGCTATGGCGGAGGCCGCCTCCAGATTGGTTTTAAAAATGGTCTCTTCAAGGGTGCGATGGCCAACAAACGCACCGGTATTCACATCGATGGTCGACATGGCCTCGGTCTGCTCGATAACGAGGTAGCCGCCGGACTTCAAGGGCACGCGTTTATCGAGGGCTTTTTTGAGTTCGTCTTCCACGCCGTACAGGTCAAAAATGGGCCTGGGGCCTGGGTAATGCTCGATGCGCCCGCCGATTTCAGGCGCATAGTACTCGGCAAACTTCTGCATTTTTTGCAGCGACTCGCGCGAATCAATGCGCACCGTCTCAATCGAGGGCCGCATCAGGTCGCGCACCGTGCGCATATACAAGGGCAAATCTTCATAGATGAGCGATGGGGCTTTGGCATTTTTAATTTTGTCAGCCAAACGATGCCAAAGGCGGTACACAAACGGAATATCCGCCCGCAACTCGTCCTCGCTGGCCCCCTCAGCGGCAGTGCGCACAATAAAACCACCGCCGTATTCCGCTTGATAGGGTTCGGTGATCGCCACCAGTGCAGCCTTCAGCCGCTCGCGCTCGTCGCTGTTATCAATCCGCGCCGACACGCCGATATGGGCCGTGTACGGCATGTAGACGAGATAGCGCGCCGATACGGAAATGTGGGTGGTGAGGCGGGCGCCTTTGGTGCTGATCGGGTCCTTGGTCACCTGCACCATCACTTCCTGCCCCTCGCGCAGCAGGTTGCGAATATCCGGCACTTCGCTTTGTTTTTCTTCCATGCCGTCGGCATTAAAGGCCGAAATATCGCCCGCATGAATAAACCCGGCTTTATCGAGGCCAATATCCACAAAAGCGGCCTGCATACCCGGCAAAACCCGAACCACCTTACCTTTGTAGACATTGCCGACTATGCCGCGCTTTTGGTTGCGCTCGATGTAAATCTCTTGGACAACGCCATTTTCAACCAGCGCTGCCCGGGTTTCAGTGGGGCCAAAGTTGACCAGAATTTCATCGCGCATGTCAGCTTCTCGACGGGAACGGGGGGCTTAGGACCTGCCAAGGGGTGAGGCCGGCTGCGCTCAGCAGCTCGGCGGTTTCGCACAGTGGCAAGCCCATGACAGCACTGTAGCTGCCTTCAAGATGCGATACAAAAACGGCGCCGAAGCCCTGTATGGCATAACCGCCGGCCTTGTCGCAGGGTTCGCCTGTCTGCCAATAGCGATCTGTCTCGTCCTCAGTGATCTGCCGAAAGTGCACTTGGCTCGCCACCAAACGGCTCGCCAATCCGGCGCTTGAGGCCAAGGCCACTGCGGTATAGACCCAATGGGCTCGGCCCGACAAAGCCTGCAGCATGCGCTTGGCATCGGCCGCGTCGCGGGGTTTTTCCAGCAGTTGCTCGGCCAATTGTTGAGTCGCGGGTATCACTCCCAGAGTATCAGCCCCTAGTACAAGCGCATCAGTCGCTTCGCCAAGTTGCCGCCAGCCGGCAAGCGCCTTGTCCCGCGCGAGTCGGCACACATAATCCAGCGCCCGCTCGCCAGAGGCCCGCACTTCGGCAACGTCAATCGGCGCAACCTCGAACTGAACCCCAATCTGGGCCAGCAGCTGGGCGCGCCTCGGCGAGCTGGAGGCCAAATACAGCTTGGGCGGGGCAATGCTGGGGGCGGGCGTCATGATGATCCTATTGTCTTGGAGGTGAAGACTTGTGTTGAAGGTGAAGGGTTGTGTTGGCGGTGAAGCTTTGTGCTGAAGCTGCCGGGCACTGAAGCTCACTGGCGCAAATGGCTGAAAGGTTTCATAGCCCAAAGCCAAGCCGGCCAGCAGAGCGCGGTAATCACCGCCGGCCAGACGACCAAGGCGGTACTTTGATGGCGGTGACTGTAGCTGTCATCAAAACCGTTAATCCAGGCGACGCAGACCAAATAGCCCATCAAGACCAACGCCAACCACAGCATTTGCTGCACCAGCGCCAAGGCCCGCAGCCGTTGATAAAAATTGCGGGCGAAATAGGCCACCAAGACGAGCCCCAGCGCATGCGCCCCCCAGACGCTGCCCGCCAGGATATCCATCAGCAATCCCACGCCCCACATCACGAGCAAACTGGCACGAAAGGGGCAATGCAGTCCCCAAAATAACGTCCAGAGCACTAACCATTCGGGGCGAAACCAGGCGTAGTGATAAGGCAGAGGGACAATCGACAACACCAAGGCGACAAACAGGCTGCCGCACCAAGCCAAACTATAAGCAAACCCCGCTCCCGTCATCATGCCGGCATTCCTGTACAGGCTGGCATTCCTGCGCAGGCTGTCACGCCCATCAACGCCCAGGCTGATAGCGGGAGGCGCAGGCGATCAGGGAGCAACATCAAAGGCCTCATCCAGCGCATCGAGGTTGGCAGGCGCGACCTTATCAAGCGGCCGCAACGGGATGACATCGGTAACGGTGGGCTTTTCTGCGAAGACCAGCAGTAAATGACGGTTGCGGTCCAATTGGGCTTGAGGCTCGGCCACCACTTCGGCAAAGGGTTTGCCCGTATCAAAGCGCACAGACGTGATTGTCGCCACCGGGTAACCGGGCGGGTAGACATCGCCAAGGCCTGAACTCACCAGTAAATCGCCCGCTTGGATATCGACCGTGGCATCCACATGGCGCAGGCCCAGCTCGCGCAAGCTGCCCTGACCTTCTGCAATCAAACGCACACCATTGCGGTTGATTTGCACCGGGATGGCGTGGCTCGCATCGGTGATCATCAGCACCAGGCTATGGCCTGCCGACACATTCACCACCTGCCCCACCAGCCCAAAGGCATCCACCACCGGCTGCCCGGCATAAACACCGTCCTCCCGGCCCCGGTTGATCAGGACTTTATGCACGCCAGGATCTGGCGCAACGCCGACAATATCCGCCACCAGCACACGCTGATTGAGCATGTCGGCCGAATTCAGCAACTGGCGCAAGCGGGTATTTTCGGCCACCAAAAACACCAGCTGTTGCAGCTTGCGCTGGTGAATGAGCAGCTCGCTGCGCAGGGCTTCATTTTCCTGCACCAGCTGATCGCGGCTGATGAAGCGCGTTCGGCTCCAGTCTTTCAGATCGCGCGGTAAATCCGCTATCTCATAAAAAGGGGCGACAAAAGCGACCGCTTGATTGCGCAGGTTATTCAACCAAGGCGTGGCCACATAGGCGTAAACGATCAAGCCCGTCACGACACACAAGCCCAATAGCTGAAACCCACGGCTGGGTTGTTTGGAAAACAGGCTCTTGATGGGGCAAACCCTCCTGTGCGGGCTGATGAAAGACCGGGATGACGCAACCTGAGTCCGTCACCCCACAGCAGTTGTTGCCGATTGCTTATTAGCGATTGGTTATTAGCGACTGGTTATTGCCGATTGGGTGATTACCGATTGCCTATTGCAGATTGAGCGTGCGATTGTCCATCAGCTCGAGCGCCCGGCCACCACCACGTGCCACACACGTCAATGGGTCATCGGCGATCAGCACCGGCAAACCGGTTTCCTCCATGATCAGGCGATCGATATCGCGCAGCAGCGCGCCGCCACCGGTCATCACAATGCCGCTTTCAGCGATGTCGCTCGCAAGTTCCGGCGGGCAATTTTCCAAGGCATTTTTGACCGCCATAACCACTCCGGCCAGGGGCTCCTGCAACGCCTCCAGCACCTCGTCGCTGTTCAGGGTAAAGCTGCGCGGCACGCCCTCGGCCAGGTTGCGGCCACGCACGTCAATTTCCAACACTTCGCTACCGGCAAAGGCGCAACCGATTTCTTTTTTAATGCGCTCGGCAGTCGCCTCGCCAATCACACTGCCATGCTTGCGGCGAACATAACTGATGATAGATTCATCAAAGCGGTCACCACCAATGCGCACGGAATCGGAGTAGACCACACCATTGAGCGAAATAATCGCTATCTCGGTGGTGCCACCGCCGATATCCACCACCATAGAGCCGGTCGCTTCTTCAACCCGCAGGCCTGCGCCAATGGCGGCGGCCATGGGCTCTTCAATCAAGCGCACTTCACGGGCGCCAGCCGAAAGCGCCGATTCGCGAATGGCGCGCTTTTCAACTTCGGTTGACAGGCACGGCACACAAACCAGTACACGCGGCGACGGCTGCAACCAGGCATTTTCGTGCACGCGCTTAATAAAATGCTCCAGCATTTTTTCGGTCACTTGAAAGTCAGCAATCACACCGTCTTTGAGCGGGCGAATCGCCATGATATTGCCCGGTGTGCGGCCCAGCATCCGCTTGGCGGCCATCCCGACTGCTTCAACGCGCTTTTGGCCGTTTTGTAGGCGAATGGCCACCACCGAGGGTTCGTTGAGCACTATGCCGCGATCGCGCACATAAATAAGGGTATTGGCCGTGCCAAGATCAATGGACAAATCGTTCGAAAACATTCCGCGGAGGCGTTTAAACATGTGAAAACCTGCAAAGGGGGCGCTGTATCAAAGGTTTGGCCGAGCGACCAAAAATTGGCAGGCACTCTAGCAACCGAGACTGTTTAGAGCAAGGCGCAAATATGCTAAGGTGGCGCCCCTTTTTCGGGGGCTTGGCGTCGAAAACAGTGCCATCCTGCCCTTTTCCCTGCCGTTCTGGAGACAGCTGTGAACCACGACGATCTGCACAAATTGGCGCGCCTCGCGCGCCTGTCCATCCCCGAAACCGAGCTGCCCGAGCTTGCCAGCCGGCTGAGCAAAGTGCTGGCGCTGGTCGATCAACTCGGCCAGGCCGACACCCGGGGTGTCGAGCCCCTCGCGCACCCACTGGACGCCGTGGCCGTGCTGCGCGATGACACAGTCACCGAAACCGACCAACGCGACAGGCTTCAAGCCATAGCCCCGCTCACTGAGAACGGGCTCTATCTTGTGCCCAAAGTGATCGACTAAGGAGCCGTCATGCCTAACGCCATTCAAAAACCCCTGCACCATTGCAGCATTGCCGAACTCACTCAAGCGCTCAGTTCACGCCAGGTATCGAGCCTTGAGCTGACCCAGTATTTTCTGGATCGCATCCAGCGCTTCGATGGCGAGCTAAATAGCTTTATTACCGTGACAGCGGAGTCAGCACAGCAAGCGGCCAAAGCCGCGGATAAGCGCCTTGCCCAAGGTGATGCGCCCGCACTCTGTGGCCTGCCCATAGCCCACAAAGATTTATTCTGCACCGAAGGGCATCGCACCAGTTGCGGCTCAAAAATGCTCGACACCTTTGTTTCGCCCTACAGTGCGACACTGGTCGACGACTATGCCGCCCAAGGCATAGTGTGCCTCGGCAAAACCAATATGGACGAGTTCGCCATGGGCTCATCCAATGAGACCAGCTATTACGGCCCGGTCAAAAACCCTTGGGCCACGGACTGCGTGCCCGGCGGCTCGTCCGGCGGCTCGGCGGCAGCGGTGGCAGCGCGCCTAACCCCCGCCGCGACCGCATCGGACACTGGCGGCTCCATCCGCCAACCGGCAGCCCACTGCGGCATTACAGGGTTGAAACCGACCTATGGCCGCATCAGCCGCTTCGGCATGATCGCCTTTGCCAGCAGCCTCGACCAAGCTGGCCTCATGGCCTCAAGCGCCGAAGACATAGCCCTGCTGCTCGGCCCCATAGCACGCTACGACAATAAAGATGCCACCTGCATTGACCGCCCGCGTGAAGACTACAGCCGCTACCTGAATCAATCCGTTAAAGGGCTACGCATAGGGGTGCCCGAGGAGTACTTCAGCACCGGGCTCAACCCTGGCGTTGAAAAAACGGTGCGCGACGCCCTCGCCCACTTTGAAAGCCTGGGCGCTCAACTGGTCCCTATCCGCCTGCCGCACACCCATTTGTCCGTGCCGGCTTATTACGTCATTGCGCCGGCCGAATGCTCGGCCAATTTGTCGCGCTTTGATGGCGTACGCTATGGGCACCGCTGCAAAAACCCACAGGACCTCGATGACCTCTACTGCCGCAGCCGCAGTGAAGGCTTTGGCGATGAAGTCAAGCGCCGCATTTTGGTCGGCACCTTTGCGCTGAGCGCCGGTTTTTTTGACGCCTATTACGCCCAAGCCCTTAAAGCGCGGCGGCTGATTCGCAATGATTTTGTCGCGGCCTTTGCGTCAGTCGACGTGATCATAGGCCCCACAGCGCCCTCGCCCGCCTTTGCGTTTGGCAGCAAAAGCCAAGACCCTGTCGCCATGTACCTCGAAGACATCTACACCATTGCCACTAATCTCGCGGGGCTGCCTGGCATGTCGCTGCCCTGTGGTGTGGTCGAGGGCAAACCCGTGGGTTTACAAATTATTGGCCGGGATTTCGACGAGGCCCGCATGCTGGGTGTCGCCCACCAGTTCCAGCGCACGACCGACTTCCACCGCCCGATGCCCGCCGCTTTTGCCTAAGGAGACTCTCATGCAATGGGAAACCGTTATTGGCCTTGAGATACACGTTCAACTGGCCACCGCCTCCAAAATCTTTTCTGGCAGCAGCACTGCGTTTGGCGCTGCGCCTAACACCCAGGCCTCTATCGTCGATCTGGCCCTGCCTGGCACTCTGCCCACACCCAACCGCCAAGCCTTTCGTTTTGCCGCCCTGTTTGGTCTGGCCATTGGCGCCGACATCAATCGCCGCAGCGTATTTGAGCGCAAAAACTACTTTTATCCCGACCTGCCCAAAGGCTATCAAACCACACAATTGGCCGAGCCGATCGTCAAAGGTGGCTTCCTGGATATCCAGGACGACGCCGGCAATACCAAACGTATACGCATTCATCACGCCCACTTGGAAGAAGATGCCGGCAAATCGCTTCACGAGGATTTTGACGGCTACAGTGGCATCGATCTCAATCGCGCGGGAACCCCACTGATTGAAGTCGTGACAGAACCGGATTTAAGTTCCAGCGCCGAAGCCGTCGCCTTCGCCAAAAAGCTGCATGCTCTGGTTGTGGCACTCGGTATTTGCGATGGTGAAATGGCGCAAGGCTCTTTGCGATTTGACGTTAACGTCTCGGTCAAACCTGTCGGCGAAAGCCGCCTCGGCACCCGCACCGAAACCAAAAACCTCAACTCCTTCAAATTCATGGAGGAAGCCATCGAGTTAGAAGTGGCGCGCCAGATCAGCCTGATCGAAAGCGGCGGCAAGGTGACGCAAGAGACGCGTCTTTACAATGGCGACACCAAAAAAGCCCGCTCCATGCGCAGTAAAGAAGATGCGAATGACTACCGCTATTTTCCCTGCCCTGACCTGCTGCCCGTAGTGCTCGATGACAGTTTCCTCGCCGAGGTTCGCGCCAGCTTGCCGGAGCTGCCTGACGCCAAACGCGAGCGCTACCAGGCCGTTTTAGGCCTAAGCGACTACGACGCCAACCAAGTCACCCAAGACATGGGAATGGCGCGCTTTTTTGAAGGGTTGTTGGCTGCGGGTTGCGAAGCAAAGCTCGCCGCCAACTGGCTCATGGGTGATTTAAGTGCCCTTCTCAACCGCGAGGGTCTCGGCATTAATGAGAGCCCTATCACTATTGCTCAGCTTGCCAGCCTGATAATTCGCATTAGCGATGGTACTCTCAACAGCAAAATGGCTAAAACCGTCTTCGATGGCTTGTTCGAAACCGACTTGGATGCTGATGCCTTAATCGCCGCCAAGGGTTTAAAACAAGTCAACGATAGCGGCGCCCTCGCAGGCATTATCGACAGCGTCCTCGCCAGCAATCCCCAGCAGCTTGCTAACTACCGCGCTGCCAGCGACGACAAACGTCCCAAAATGCTGGGCTTTTTTGTAGGGCAATGTATGAAGGCCAGCCAAGGCCAAGCCAACCCCCAACAACTCAATGAACTGTTATTACAAAAACTGAATGGCTAGGGCGAGAGCCTTTTTATTTAACCCATTCAAGGCCAACTAGAGAACACCATGAGCGAACGCAAAGACAAGAAAAAAGTCCTGGGCGAAACCTTCGACGACGCCCGCATTCTCAGTTTTTTAACCCTGTCAGCTCCGGCTGGCGTCGACGCCGATTACCACTGCCTCGAAATCGCCTATCGCGGCATGCACCATGAAAACTTTGCCACCTTTGTGCGCTTTTTTGTGGAAGCTGGGCGCAACCTCCATGCAAAAGGCCCCCGAGGCCTGACCTTTCGCGAGGTCATTGCCAGCCACCGTCATGGCCAAGACTACCTCGACGCCCTAACACCTTACGAATCAATGCCCTAACGCAGTCACGACACGCCATGACCACAGAATTGATAAAAGGGCTGACGCAAGGCGCCAGCTGTTATGGTCGGGGCATTCGCCTGCTCTGGCACCCAGGATTGCGGCCTTATTTGTGGATACCGCTACTGATCAATGTGTGTATTTTTGCCGTCTTGACGCATTTCCTGGTGCAGTATTTTGGCTTAGCAACCGACTGGGTCATGCAGTGGGTGCCGAGCCTTTTCCAGTTTTTGGCCTGGCTGCTCTGGCTGATCATGCTGGCGGTTTTTTTAATTGCCTACGGCTACACCTTTAACGCCGTGACCAACCTCTTGGCGGCGCCGTTTTACGGGCTACTGGCCGAGCGCACCGAACAGTTGTTGACCGGTCAAGACTTGCCGCCAGAGCCTCTGCACCACCAGGTGCCCCGCGTATTCGCGCGTGAAATTCACAAGCTCATCTACTTTTTGGGGCGGGGCATTTTTGTGCTGCTTGTGATGCTGATGCTGAGTTTTATCCCGCTCATCAACCTCGCCGTTCCTGTCATAGCCGCACTCTGGGGTGCCTGGTGCATGGCGATTCAATATGTGGACTACCCAGCAGACAACCACCGTTTGCCTTTTGTGCGCTTGCGTCAACGCCTGCGCTCCCCGCTGGCGCCCAGCTTAGGGTTTGGCGGCCTAGTACTCGCCGCCAGCACCTTGCCTATTATCAACCTGTTTGCCATGCCAGCCGCCGTCACGGGCGGCACTGTGTTATGGCTGGAACAGACTGCAAATCAAACGGAATAGACACCTAAAACCTGGAGGGGTTAAGACCCTGGAGTGTCTTATACTGGGCGCCCCCCCTTTATGCGATCAACCCTTTCGATGTGAGATACCGGCATGTTACCGACACCCCAGTTACCCAGATTAGTCACCGCCCTGCGACCTCTCGTTTCGGCTATCTGCTTACTTCGCCCTGCGTTACTTGGCCTCGGCATTCTGAGCACGCTGCCTGGCTGCGGCAGTGGCGGATCAAACAATGGCCGACCAGCTCCCGCCGCCGCACCCGAAATCCCCTACACAGGCCCTACGCCGCCCAGCCTGACCTACCAAAAAGGCCAGTTTAGAGACATGGAATATTACGCAAACTGGTGCGTACAACCTTCCGAAGCGGGGGAGCAACAAGGTAGCACGGGGCACGAAAACTTTTTTGTACGCGAAATGATCCACTCAGAGTATTTGTGGAGCGCGGACGTGGCCGATCAAAACCCAATGATATTTAACCACCCTGTTAACGCATTTTACGCCCAGTTAAGCCCCCTCAAAACGGCATCCGGCAAAGACAAAGACGCCTACTCGTTTGCCATGACGTATGCAGATTACAGCGCCTTCTTTGTTGAAGGCAATTCAGAGTCCTACGGTATTGAATGGGTCAATCGCTTTAGTACCAATCAAGCCAGTATGGAAATTGCCTTTGTTGAACCCGGGTCACCGGCTGACCGGGCGGGTTTAAAGCGCGGGTTGGAAGTTCTGTCACTCAATGGTATCGCCGTGCGCGATGGCGTAATTGAGAGCAAAGCGAGGGCACTCAATGAAGCGACTTACCCTGCCAAAAACGGCGACACGCTCAGTCTTGAATACCGCACCAGTAGCGGCAGCTCACCCGTCACTGTTACCTTGATCTCGGGAAAGGTCGATGTCACACCGGTTTTGGTACACAAAACACTTGAGACCGCGACCGGCAAAGTGGGCTACATGGTGTTTAATACATTTGTAAGCGACCGGGTGCAGGTACCCTTAGTCGAAGCCTTAGCGGATTTTGAGACGATCGGCATCGAGGATTTAGTGCTCGACTTGCGTTACAACAGTGGCGGTGCAATCACCTATGCCAACCAGCTCAGCTACATGATTGCAGGACCCGAGCAAACGCGCGGCAAGGTCTTTAACCGTTATATTTACAACCCGCGATACCTGCCGGACGAGCAAGGATTTACCTCAGTGGATGAAGCGGGTAAGCCCCTACCCAGCCTCAATTTACCCCGTGTCTTTGTGCTGACGACCGGGTCGACTTGCTCGGCGAGCGAGCTGGTGATGAACAGCCTGCGCGGCATTGGGGTTGAGGTCATTCAAATTGGCACCACCAGCTGCGGCAAGCCCTACGGATTCGCAGGCATTTATAACTGCGGCTGGGTCTATTTTCCTATTCAATTTCAAACAACCAATCACCTGAAATTTGGCGACTATGCCGATGGCTTTGAACCGAGCAACAACGCTACAGGCAACAGTACTACCTTACTACCAGGGTGCCGAGTCGAAGACGACTTCGACCACGCACTGGGCGATACCCAAGAAGCCCTTCTCGCCAAAGCGTTGGCATTTCGTCAAACCAACAGCTGCGGTGTAACAACCACTGCGCGCGCTCAAAAACCAAGCCCAGCACCCGAGACCACCTATGACCTGCCCGATCTGCAGCCGTGGAAAAATAGCCTGATCACTCGCTAGCCCCCGTCGTCACATAACCGGTCACAAATAAGACGTCTTTTGGTGACAAAGACACCAAAAGACGTCTGCAATCACATTCTCACCGAAGATCGCACGCTAATCTCTAGCCAGTGACGAGACTAGGCCGTCACTCAACGCCTTTCTTTCACTCAACGCTTCTGGTGGCCCATGAAATATCTTCTCATCGTCACGTTGTGCGTGCTATTTGCCGGCTGTACAGGCGAAACTTCAACGAGTAGGTCCCTGCAATACAGTTCTCAGCCTTTATCCAACCCGCCGAGTTCAAGCAGCCTTAATCCCAGCTCAAGCAGTCGCCCCTCTATCGCCTCATCATCACGGCCTCTAAGTTCCAGCAGCATCACCATCCGCCCCAGCAGTAGCTCGATCAAAAGCAGCAGCTCTGCCAGTACCCACAGCTCCGCCAACAATAACGCACAAAATATTGACCCCAGAATTTTTAAGGCTTTTAAAGACGTCTATGGAATCGAACCCACCCATGTCTTGGTCGATAACATCAACAGCACTTATGGCTCATCACCGGGTTCGACGGTATGCTGTTTTAACTTCAGCGGCAATCTGCAAAGAGCCATCATCATTGATTACACACAAAAAGCTGTGTTGATGATTTTTTTAAACCTGGATAATGGCGACATACGCTGGCGAAAAAATGAGATGACATTACCAAGAGACGAGGTTGAGACCCTGACACTGATCCTCGATAACGGCCTGACCGATTTAACCTCGAAGCTCCCCGCTTGGGAGCAAGCCATTGCTGTTATCAATGACGGCTGGGCACAGCACTTTAAAAGCATTGGTTTTGCCGAGGCACCGGCGAAGCTCGTCAATACCAATGTGGTCGTCAAACCGAGCGAGTTCGGCAATACGGGTACAAATAACTTGGGCGCTTTTTTTATGGCAAAAGGCTACGATACCGCTCGCTATGACCAGTTTATTTTGATCGATCTAGACCCAAGCAACCCCGATGGTGGCGCCCAAAGTGGCAATAGTATTGAAGTCAATTATTTTTTCAGCAAAGTGGAAGGATTTGTTCAGTTAAGTAATTCTCAGATTACCTCGATAGCCAGAACGACATTTGTCCATGAGCTGGGACATGGCTTTGGATGGGATCATGACTGGCCAAGAAGTAATAACATTCCATCCATCGAGCCCAGCTTAGAGTACTACGGCTGGGTGGACGTGGATGGTGACGGCGTGATTGAAATGCTGGATCCCACGCCTTGGGGTATCGGAACCCGAACAACGCGTTGAACACGCCTTGGCGGGGCTACACCGCCTAATTAACGCAGCGCCAACTTAACGCAACCCCAACACATCCTGCATATCGTAGAGGCCCGGCTTTTGCTGGGCTAACCACAGAGCGGCTTTGACTGCTCCGCGCGCAAACGCCATGCGACTGGTCGCCTTGTGGGTGATTTCAACCCGTTCGCCCTCGGCCAAAAAACTCACCGTATGGTCGCCCACCACGTCGCCGCCCCGCACTGTGGCAAAGCCGATTGTGTCGCGCGGGCGGGCGCCGGTTTGGCCTTCGCGACCATAGACGGCAACGGCCGCTAAATCGCGACCCGTGGCCTCGGCAAGCACTTCGCCCATGCGCAGGGCCGTACCCGACGGCGCATCCAGCTTATGGCGATGGTGCGCTTCATAGACCTCGATATCGCTGTCAGCCGCGAGCACCTCAGCCGCGAGGGCCAGCAACTTAAAACACAGGTTCACGCCCGTGCTGTAATTGGCCGCCACACAGAGCGCCGATTGCGCAGAGTAAGCGAGCAACTGTGCCTTTTGCTCTGAACTGAATCCCGTCGTACCCACGACGACCGGCGTAGCGGATTGAGTGCATTGCGCGAGATGGTCAAGCGTGGGGTCCGGCAGCGTAAAGTCGATCAGCACATCACAGTGATGGGGGTCGAGGCTATCGGTAATCGTCACGCCCAATTTGCCGACGCCGGCCAGCTCGCCCGCATCCGCCCCAACGAGGCTGCTGCCTGGGCGAACCGTCGCTTGCGACAAGCGTGCTTCAGGATGGGCTGCCACGGCAGCGATCAGCATTTTTCCCATGCGCCCATTGGCGCCGGCAATTGCGATAGCAATAGTCATAGCGGTATCTCACAAAATCGTCACAAAAAGGGGGCGTCAACAGGACGCTAGGCCGTCGGGGCAGCACCCTGGGCAGAGGAGGCTACGGGAGTTTTGGGTTGCTGCACCACATGCGCAGTCAACACTTGTTGCATGGCCCACTTCACCGAGACGTCCAAAACGTCGCAGCGCGACGGCGGTACCAGAAGGGTGTAGCCCCCCACTTGATAGCTCATCGGCAAATAGACAGCCCACAAAGGCTCGCCATCATCCAGCCGAACCTGACTGTTGGTGACAAAACCCATCAACTTGACATCGTTATCGAAGGTGATCGACACCACGGCATGCATGGTTTTTTCTTTATCACTGGCGAACAGATTCATGAAATCGCGCGCGGTGGTGTAGAGGGTTTTCACAAAGGGTGTTCTTGCGACCAGTTCGTCCACAAAGCGCAAAATGCGGCGTGTGACATAGGCTTGAACCAGAATACCCAGCATAAAAATCAGCAAAAACGCCGACAACACACCCATGCCGGTCATGTAGGTACCTTCCGGCAGAACCCACATCAGCGGAATTTTGAGCAGATTTTCAGCCGTCAGAAATACCCAATACAAGAGGCCAAACGTGACGGCAAGAGGCAACGCAAAAAACAGCCCTTTTAAAAAGGTATTGAGCAAAGGACGCATGGCAGGCACTCAACAAAAACCCTGCCGGCGGCAGGGTGGTTGCGCATTATACGGGATGCAGTCTGGGCGTAACCCGCTACAACTTGATGTCGCCAAAAAAGTTTTTCATGCCTTCAAACCAGCTGGTTTGTTTGGGCGAGTGTTGCTTGCCTTCCATGGATTCTTGCAACTGCACCAGCAATTCTTTTTGGCTGGCGCTGAGGCTCACAGGCGTTTCAATCACAACACGGCAAAGCAAATCACCGGCTGAACCGCCACGCACCGGCGTCACCCCTTTGCCGCGCAAACGAAAGAGCTTGCCGGTTTGGGTCTCCGGCGGGACTTTTAACTTCACACGGCCATCGAGGGTCGGCACTTCCAACTCCCCCCCGAGGATAGCGTCAAAAATACTGATCGGAATTTCGCAGTACAAATTGGCGCCATCGCGCTGAAAAAACTCGTGCTCTTTGACCGAGACCTGCACATACAAATCGCCAGCAGGCCCACCATCAAGCCCGGCCTCGCCCTCGCCGGATAGGCGGATACGGTCGCCTGTATCCACGCCAGGTGGCACCTTCACACTCAACGTTTTAGTCTCTTCCAGGCGCCCTTGACCGTCACAATGGCTGCAAGGGTCAGTGATGATTTTGCCTTTGCCACGACAGGTCGGGCAAGTCTGCTGTACCTGGAAAAACCCTTGCGTCATGCGCACCTGACCATGACCGCCACAGGTGGTGCAGGTTTTGGGTTGCGTGCCGGGTTTTGCGCCGGATCCATTGCAGTGGTGGCAATGGACGAGGGTTGGGACCTTAATTTTGACCGAAGCCCCTTTGACCGCATCCTCTAACGACAACTCGAGGGTGTAGCGCAAATCGGCGCCGCGCTGAGGTCCGCCGCGACGGCCGCCACCGCCACCCCCAAAAATATCGCCAAAGACATCACCAAAAATATCGCTGAAATTGCCGCCGCCAAAACCGCCGGCACCGGCACCACCCGCACCTTCTACCGCAGCATGACCGTAACGGTCATAGGCGGCACGTTTGGACTCGTCCGACAACACCTCGTAGGCTTCGGTCGCTTCCTTAAATTTTTCCTCGGCGTCTTTATCGTCGGGGTTGCGATCTGGGTGGAATTTCATGGCCACTCGACGATAGGCTTTTTTGAGCTCTTTTTCGTCAACGTCTTTTGCAACACCCAGTACGTCGTAATAGTCTCGTTTTGCCATGGCTCTGCCACCTGTCACTGAAAACCTGCCCGCCAAAACGGGCATGGGTATTGATTCAGGCCCACTAAAACGGGGCCGGTATAAACACAAAAGCAGAGCCAGGCTCTGCTTTGGGTGTGCAGTCTCACACCTGAGGTGACTGCGGGTTACTTCTCGTCTTTGACTTCTTCAAATTCCGCATCCACAACCCCATCATCCGCCTTGCCACCGGCGTTAGTCGCCTGACCAGACGGCTGAGCACCAGCAGCTTGCTGCTCGGCATAGAGTTTTTGCGCCAAGCTACCGGAGGCCTCTGTGAGCTTCTGAGTGGCTTTTTCCATCTGCTCTTTATCGCCGCCTTTCACCGCCGCATCCGCTTCGCTCAAGGCCGCTTCAATGGCGGATTTTTCATCGCTGGTCGCTTTATCGCCCGCTTCTGCCAGTGTTTTGCGCGTGGCGTGCATTAAGCCTTCAAGGGTATTGCGCGCTGACACCACTTCTTCAAATTTGCGGTCAGCTTCGGCATTGGCTTCGGCGTCACGCATCATTTTTTCGATTTCGGCATCACTCAAACCCGAGTTGGCCTTGATAACGATCGACTGTTGTTTGCCGGTGGCTTTGTCTTTGGCGCTCACATTTAAAATGCCGTTAGCGTCAATATCAAAGGTCACTTCAATTTGTGGCATACCGCGCGGAGCGGGCGGTATATCCGCCAGATCAAAACGGCCGAGCGATTTATTTTGCGACGCCTGTTTGCGCTCACCCTGAACAACATGGATGGTCACTGCCGTTTGGTTGTCATCCGCCGTTGAAAACACCTGCGATTTTTTGGTGGGGATAGTGGTGTTTTTGTCGATCAAGGGGGTGGCGACACCGCCCATGGTCTCAATACCCAGCGTCAGAGGCGTCACGTCCAGCAGCAGGACGTCTTTCACGTCACCCGAGAGCACGGCACCCTGAATCGCAGCGCCCATGGCAACGGCTTCATCGGGGTTCACATCTTTGCGGGGCTCCTTACCAAAAAAGTCAGCCACTGCTTTTTGCACCATCGGCATGCGGGTTTGACCGCCCACCAAAATGACGTCGTCAATTTCCGATACGGATTTGCCCGAATCTTTTAACGCTTGGCGAACCGGCTCAAGCGATTTGGTGACCAGCTCTTCAACCAAGGATTCGAGTTTGGCGCGCGTCAGCTTGAGCACCAAATGCTTGGGGCCAGAGGCATCGGCGGTAATGTAAGGCAGGTTGACTTCGGTTTGCTGGCTGGATGACAACTCAATCTTGGCTTTTTCAGCCGCTTCTTTCAGCCGTTGTAGCGCCAAGGGGTCATTGTGTAAATCAATGCCGGTTGAGGATTTAAAATCGCCCGCTAAATACTCGATCAAGCGCATATCAAAGTCTTCGCCACCCAAGAAGGTGTCGCCATTCGTCGCCAAGACTTCAAATTGATGCTCGCCATCCACATCGGCAATTTCGATGATGGAAATATCAAAGGTGCCGCCGCCCAAGTCATACACCGCGATGGTGCGGTCACCTTCGGCTTTATCCAAACCGTAGGCCAAGGCCGCTGCTGTGGGCTCGTTGATAATGCGCTTGACGTCCAAACCGGCAATGCGGCCAGCATCTTTGGTGGCTTGGCGCTGCGAATCATTAAAGTAAGCGGGAACCGTGATCACAGCCTCGGTGACTTTTTCACCCAGATAATCTTCCGCCGTTTTTTTCATTTTTTTCAGCACTTCGGCGGAAATCTGCGGCGGGGCTTTTTTGTCGCCTTTGACTTCGACCCAAGCGTCGCCATTGTCGGCTTTAACAATGCTGTAGGGCACCATTTTGATATCTTTTTGTACGACATCATCGCTGAACTTGCGGCCAATCAGCCGCTTCACAGCAAACAGGGTATTGCGTGGGTTGGTCACCGCTTGGCGCTTGGCGCTTTGTCCGACCAGAATTTCATCCTCAGCAAATGCCACGATCGATGGCGTTGTACGATCGCCTTCCGCATTTTCAATCACTTTGACCTTGCCCGCTTCCATGATGGATACACAGGAGTTGGTGGTGCCAAGGTCGATACCAATAATCTTTGCCATAAGATAGCTCCAAAAAGCCCCGCAGGGCGCATGTCATTCGATAGATAGTGGCCTTAGCCACTCAAACTGTTTAAGCGCAGCGCTTAGCTGATACGGGACTTAATATGAGCGCGCAGACGCATTTTTCAAGGGGCTTTACTCACAACCACCATGGCCGGGCGCACCAAACGCCCATTCAGGGTGTAGCCACGCTGAAACACCGTCACCACGGTGTTGGGCTCCACATCGGGGTTGGGCACCAGGCTCATAGCTTGATGCAACTGGGGGTTAAAGGGCTCACCCACTGGGTCGACCGCCTCCACCTGATGACGTTTGAGCGCGTCCATTAATGCTTTAAGCGTGAGCGTGACGCCTTCCAACACGACTTCCGGGCCTGAGGCCGTTGGCGCCGAATCGAGCGCGCGCTGCAAATTATCCGCAACCGGCAGCAAGTCGTTGACGAACTTTTCCAATGCAAACTTATGGGCTTTCTCAACATCCTGCTCAGCTCGGCGGCGAATATTGTGCATTTCAGCCGCAGCGCGCAGCGCTTGCTCACGCGCCTGCTGCAACTCAGCCTCGAGGGCCTCATAGGCTTCAAGGGTCAGACTCGCCGCCTGTGAGGCCTGCTGGCTCTGGGCTTTCGCTTCGTCACTCAGGTCTACGGTGTCTTGCGAATCCGCGGGGTCGGCGGCGCCAGGTGGGGTGTGTTCGGCTTGATAAGGGTCGTGACTCACGCTGCAATTCCTCTCAATATCACTGGAGGCGGCATCATGGGGGCCCTTTTTCGCAGTTCAAGCCCCAGCCCTGCATTTGGCCAGACGCCGAGCAAAGGCAGAGCAAGGCATAACGCAGAGAATGGCTAAGGCTGGCGGTCTGCAGTAGGCTGCGGTATAAATAAGCCACTGTATAAACATACACATAACACACTCACACCATGCTGACTCAACTGTGCGTTTACAACTACACCCTGGTCGAAGACATCCAGCTCGAGGTTCAACCCGGCTTAACTACCCTGACCGGCGAGACAGGCGCTGGCAAATCCTTATTGCTCGATGCGCTAGGGCTGGTGCTGGGCAACAAACCCCGCGCCAGCAGCTCACAGACTGAAGATAACCCCATCGAAGTCAGCGCGCTGTTTGATCTGACCCAGCACCCCGGCATTCGTGGCTGGCTGGATGGCCAAGCCCTGCCAAGCGGCAACGAATGCCAGCTGCGCCGCCTGATTACCGGGCAAGGCCGATCGCGCTGCTTCATTAACGGGCGTAGTGTCGCGCTCGCCGATTTGCAAAATCTGGGCGAGCAACTGGTCAGCATTCAAGGCCAACACGAGCATCAAGCCTTATTGACAGCCAGCACCCAGCGTCGCCTGCTCGATACTTACGCCAACGCCAACGCGGTGGCTACCGACGTTGAGGCCGCTTTTCAGCAGCTCAAACAGGCCGAACAAGCCCTGCAAGACGCCTTCAACCGCCGCGACACCGAAGCGGCCGAATACCAGCTGCTGCGCTACCAGCTCGATGAGCTGGAGCAGGCCGCCTTAGAGCCTGACGAGGTGGAACACTGGGAAAGCCGCCAACGTGAGGCGAGCCATGCCGAGCAGAATTTTGTGCTGGCCAGTCAGATGCAAACGCACTTAACCGACGATGCCGAGGCCATGCTGCCGCGACTCTATGGCCTGCTGCAGTCGCTCAATCAACTCAAACCCGCGAGCGCACTCACCGAGAATTTACACCATCTATTTAAGGACGCAGAGGTTCAGCTTCAGGAGGCGAGTCTCGCCTTGCGCGACTATCTCGACAGCCTGGATCGCGACCCGGCCAGCCTCGCCGAAGCGGAAGCGAGACTCTCAACCCTCTACAACCTGGCGCGCAAACACCGCTGCAAACCGGAAGATTTATACGGCCATTACCAGTCACTGACGGCTCAGCTCGAAAGCCTCACACAGCTGGCGCAGGACCTGGAGAGCCTCCAAAACGCCAAAGACGAGACGCAGGTTCAGTATCGACGACTGGCGGCGAAGCTTAGCCAAAGCCGCCAAGCGGCCGCGCCACTGCTGGCCGCTCAAGTCAATGAACAGCTGGCGCGTTTGGCAATGCCGAGCGCCTGCTTTTGCATTGAGCTCTGCCCGGTCGATGAGCCAAGCGCCACGGGGCTCGAAACGACGCGGTTTTTAATCAGCACAGTCCCCGGCAAGCCAGCCCTGCCCTTGGGGAAAACGGCCTCGGGAGGAGAGCTATCGCGCATTGGCTTGGCGATAGCCGTCGTCACCGCCAAGCATCTGACCACGCCCACGCTCATCTTCGACGAAGTTGATGCCGGCATTGGTGGCAATACTGGCGACGTAGTCGGGCATTTGTTACAACAACTGGGCGCCCATTCGCAGGTACTTTGCGTCACCCACCTTGCCCAGGTCGCCAGCCGAGGCCACCACCACTGGTTGATCACCAAAACACTCGACGCCACCCGGGCACAGTCACAGATCCGCGTGCTGGACAGCGAAGCCCGCATCCACGAAATCGCCCGTATGTTAGGCGGGCAGCACAGCACCCATTCCTATGCCCTGGCCGAAGACATGCTGGAGAGGGCTGAAGGTTAATGCAGGACAGGTCAGTTTGGACTGGACTCAGGCCAGGTCTCAGCAGGGGCCATCGCAGCAGGGGCCATCGTAACAAAGCACCTCTCAGCAAAATGCTGAAAGCACTATTACACGCGTTTGGTTGGCTGGTTAGCGGCCTGATTCTGGGCTGCGCCCAGCAACCCCCTTACCGCGAAATCCCATTCGAGCGCTTGAGGGCCCATGATGTCCTAACCGCCACCGAAATCGCCACCCAGGCCCAAACAGCCGTCGAGCCCGACCTTTTTTACCTCACGTATCACACTTGGCATACCAGCCTGCTAATACCGGCCAGATGGTTTCGCGACCAGAGCCCACAACTCGCCCCCCTAGCAGAGGGGTTGCTTTGGGTGCGCATCGGCTTTGGCGATGGCGACTATTTCACCGGCGTTCGCAAATCGACTTGGCATGCAACCCTGGCGCTTTTCGCTTCCCGCTATGCCGCGCTCCAGTGGCTCGATTATGCCGAATCCCCTTTTGGCGATGTGACCGCTGACGAGCGGGTTGCGCTGAAGGCAACGAATATTCCGGCATTGATCGCGTTTATTACGGAGACCCTCGCGTTTAACGATTCACAGCAGCCGCGCCAGCTCTACAACCCCGACACCGACAGCGGCCTGTTTTTTCTCGCCAAACCGGATTACAGCCTGGCTTACACCTGCAATAGCTGGACAGCCCAGGCGCTGAGAGCAGCTGGCATTTCGCTGCCAGCAAAACACTATGTGCGGCGACGCAGTGTCATGCGCGATGGCGCCAAACAGGCCATCCCAGATCCTAACCGCTGAGCGGACAATCCCAGGATTCACCAGCAGGCCGACCAAAAGGGCTTACAACTTCCTCTAAATGGCCTACAACTTCTCTAGTCAACCCGTTCTATAGTTAAGCGATAGCCCAAATACCCCGTCGGGATGGAGCGGCAGATATGGCCACACAGTATCTCATTGATGAAATACGCGCCTTCTTTAAGCAGGCCTGCACCCAGCTATTTCTGCAAACAGGTTGCCAAATTCAACCGGCAGAAGGTCACCAAGTTCGCGCGTTTAAAACCGATGATCTCCCCTGTGTGAGCATTGATGGCGGCAATCATGATCTGGAACTGCAATTGGTATTGCGCTTGCCTTACAGCGTTTTAACCTACACCTATCCCATGCAAGACAGCTTATTTCGCACCGATGATAAAGAACTCGAGGACTGGCTGTGTGAACTCGGCAACCGCCTGCTTGGATTGATTAAGCGGCAGCTGTCTAATCACCAGTGCACAATTCAGTCAGGTTTGCCTGAGTATTACCACGGCCGAGAGGCCAACAACTTTTTAGGGGCACGCGAGTACCATATTTTTTATTATGAAATTGAAAAGGAAGTCTTCGAGGCCCGCATTGCGATTGATATCGTAAACCCGGAGCTCTCCTTGATTCCAATAGCGGCCAGCCAAACTATCGAAAGTGGCGTGATCGACTTCTTCTGAGTCGACTTCTTCTGAGCCCAGTCTTCTAAGCCGTATGAGTTAACGCCGAGCACTTAAGATGAGCGGTACTGCAGCAGGTTTTTTTCTTGGAAGGCGCGCAGTGAAATACCAAAAGCGCCATCGGCATGCACTTTGCGAATGAGATGGTCCTTGCTCAATTGACCGGATTCAATCAGAGACAGGTTACAGATCTGGCCCTTGTCCAGTTTGTCACCACCTGCACTTCTTACCAACATCACAAGGGGTAAATGGCGATACTGCGTGCTCGCTTCCAGAACGACGCCCACAGCGCCGTTATAGAGTTCCACAATACTGCCGGGTGGATATAAACCGACGGTTTCTAAAAAAGCCAAGGCCAGCTTTTCATCAAATTGTTTGCCGCGCTCCTGGTAAATGATTTTGAGCGCCTCCGTACTGGTGCGCGCACGCTGATAACACCGATTGGCGGTCATGGCGTCATAGGCATCCACAATCGACACTATGCGGGAAAATAACGAAATAGCGTCGCCCGATAATTTGCGCGGATACCCCTGGCCATCCATGCGCTCATGATGGTTGTAGGCCACATCGATAGCGCCGGAATAAATATTGCCGGCTGCCATCAATAAATTTCGGCCATGAATGGTATGGGCCATCATGATGCGCATTTCTTTGGGATTCAGGCCACCGGGTTTATTCAGCACCTCGGGCGGCACGCGCATTTTGCCGACATCATGCAAAAGCCCACAGAGCCCCAATTGTTGCAATTGTTCTTCCGACAAGCCCAAATGCCGCCCAAATGCCACGGCCAAGATGCAAACATTTAAACAATGCTCCGCCGTGTATTCGCTTTCTTGGCGCAGACGGGTCATCCATAACAAGGCATCCGGGTGACGCAAGACCGACTGCACGCATTCATTGACAGTCGCTTTGGCCGCTTCGGTGTTGATGCCGCCACCCAACTGAATGTCATCTAACAAGCTTTTAGTGAGGTTTCTCGCTTGGCCAAAAAACCCTGTGGATTTTTGATGCTCTTGGAATACAGACGTATCGCGCGCATAGCGTCGACCAAACAGATCCGAGGGGTTTGAGCTTTCGGCGGCGAGTTTTGTCTTGCGGGCTGCATCCACCCAGACGTGCTCACAAAAACTCGCCACCGTGGCAACATCCTGACTGGATTCAATAAAAAACCCTTGAATCAGAAACGGCGTATCCAACCAATCGCGGTCAAGCTTTGACACATACATGCCAATGCGCAGTTCCGAAACCGGGATTTTGACCGATGTATCTGACATTCCCCACCTTCTAAGGCAACAGGACCATCCCTTTTAACCACGCTCGACACGCCACTGGCTGTGGTCGGCGCTCTGTGTACCGCACTGAGACGATGACAGATAGCCTCTTATAGATCAAGCCGCTCAACTGCCGCCATTGCATCACAAACGTAACCGAGATTAGCGGCTGACAGGCCAGCGATACTAGCTCTTGACGACGAAAGCAGATAAATCGCGCTGGTGCGCGCCAACCAATCGACCTGGGCTGCCGACAGCCCCAAGTAAGAAAACATCCCTCGCTGTCGCGCCACAAACTCAAAACCGGGACAGGCACGCGCAGCCATCTCGCGGGCGAATGCGTGCCGGAGGCTCTGTATACGCTCGCGCATCGCCGTCACCTCGCTCTCCCACAACGCCCTCAGCGGGGTCGAGGACAAGAGTGTGGCCACTATGGCGGCGCCGTGGTCAGGTGGCATCGAATAGATACTGCGCACCAAAGCCAATAAATGACTTTTGACTATGCCCGCTCGCTGCGGCGTATCACACAGCACCGCCAAAAGCCCGACACGCTCACGGTACAAGCCAAAATTTTTGGAGCAGGAAACGACCAACAACGCCTGCGGCAATTGTGCAAACAGATGCCGCAGGCCGGCCGTATCGGCATCCAGCCCCTCGCCAAATCCTTGATAGGCCATATCGATAAAGGGAATAAACCCCTGCTCCAAGGCGCGCTCAGCCAGCCACTCCCATTGATCAAGGGTCAAATCAATGCCAGTTGGGTTATGGCAAGAGGCGTGCAACAGCACCAGATCGCCGGCCTGCACCTGCAGAATCGCCCGCTGCATCGCGGGCCAATCGAGCCCCGTTTGCTCGGCATCCAGATAGGGATAGGTATGAATGGCAAGTCCGGCTGCACCCAGTAGCGGAATATGGTTGCCCCAAGTCGGATCGCTGACCCAAATACGGGCGCCGGGTTTATCGCGCTGAATCAACTCAGCGGCAAGGCGCAAGGCGCCACAACCACCCGGCGTTTGTATGGCCGCCAACCTATCGCGGCAGCGGCTCGCAACAGACTGAAGCGCCAAGGTCAGCAGCGATTCAATAAAGGCCGCGTTGCCCTCTGGCGCCACATAGGTTTTGGTGACCT
>JACCDR010379752.1_pt1 | contig 35063 bp, 28 predicted proteins | sample 7446431 | NCBI WGS metagenome assembly JACCDR01 (sample SAMN15323443, study PRJNA562643) | freshwater metagenome | isolation source: river surface water | place: USA:Blue River Watershed | collected 2017-08-17 | reverse complement strand
CGCCCGACGGCCGGCCGCTCTCCGAGCACCTCAAGGAGCTCGTGCCGGCGCAGTTCAACCTGCAAGAGATGTACGGCCCGATGAAGCTCGATGATCAGGCCGAGATGCTGGGCAAGCCTAACCCCTACGCCGCGCAGACGCCGCAGTTCCAGCCGTACGGAGCGCCTGCGCAGCAGCCCGGGTTCGGGCCCCCGCAGATGGGTGGTGGTTACGCCCCGCCCGGGATGCAGCAGCCGCAGCCTGGCTATGCTCCTCCGGGGTACGCCCCGCAGGCCGGCCCGGCGCAGCCGCAGTTCCCGAACATGCCGATGCCGGGCGGCCGCCCGAACTTCGGCAAGTAGACGTAGCTAATCAGTCGGGGTGAGGGGTGGCTGAGCTGACCGGCAACGGTTCCGCCCACTCCTCTCCCCGGCCTTTTGTCTCACGAGGGGGAGGTCCTGCGTGTGGAGTTTGATTCCGCCAGCAGAGTGGATCGAGAACGAGACCCAGCTCGCCGAGATGGGGCAGTACCTCTACAACGCCGGTCTCCAGAACGGCGAAGGCATCGGCTACGACACCGAGACGACTGGCCTGCGTATCGACTACGACACCCCGGTGATGATGTCGTTCTCGGACGGTCTCCGTCGCTTCGCCATGATGGCGAGTTGGCTCCACCACCCATGGGTCAAGGACGCCCTGCTCGAGAACCCGGCCATCCCGAAGATCATGTCCAACGCCAAGTTCGACATGCACATGTCGGCCAACGCTGGGGTCAACCTCCAGGGCGATTGCATCGACACCGTGGTCGAGAGCTGGTTGCACAACGAGAACCGCTACGAACACAAGCTCAAGGTCACCGCCCGCGACTTCTGCGGCATCCAGATGATCGACTTCAAAGAGATCTTCCCGATGAAGAAGGCGACCAAGAGCACGCCGGCGGAGAGCCCGGGGGAGGCCATATACCGGACCCTGGCCGACTACGACGGAGGAGGACGACAGCGAGCCATCGAGTACTCCGGCCTTGATCCCTACGCCTCGTTCAAGGTCCACGAGTTCTTGAAGACCAAGCTGCTCCAAGAGAGCGCCTTCCCGGGCTGGAGCATGTGGGACCACTACAAGACCTGGGAGGTCCCCTTCACTCGGGTGCTCTACAACTGTGAGCGCCGCGGCTTTTCCATCTGCACCGGGCACCTCAAGAGCCAGATGCAACCGATGGAGAAGTTCATGACCTCGATGGAGGATCAGATCACGGCGATGGCCGGGAGGTACATCAACCTCAACTCCCCGGCGCAGCTCGGCAAGCTCTTCTTCGAGCAACTTGGCTACACCCCGATCAAGTGGACGAAGGGTGGCAAGACCGGCATCAAGTCACCCTCGACCGACGAAGAGACGCTGACAGCCTACGCCGACAAGGGCTGTCCGTACTCCAAGCTCATCCTCCAGCACCGGACGTACGCCAAGATCTACGGCACGTACATCGAGGGGATGCTCAAGTGGGTCGACAAGGACCTCCGCATCCACACGAGCTTGAAGCAAGGCGGGACGGTGACAGGACGGCTGTCGTCGTCTGAACCCAACCTCCAGAACCTGCCTCGAGCCAAAGGCGACAAGTTCGGTATCCGTCAGGCCTTCGTTGCTCCTCCCGGCAAGGTCTTGGTGGTCGCTGACTACGACCAGCTCGAGATGAAGCTGATGGCGCACTTCTCGGGTGATACCGCGATGTGCGAGGCCATCATGCAGGGCAAGGACCTCCACTGCTACACCGTCTCGCTGATGTTCGGCGAGGACTACGACGAGGTGGTGATCGCCAAGAAGACCAAGTCCGACCAGCTCACGCCCAAGCAGGAGATTCTGGTCGGGATGCGGCAGTCGGCCAAGGCGACCGGATTCGGTCTCATCTACGGCATCGGCCCGCTCAAGCTCTCGGTCCAGCTCACTGAGGAGCTCAAGCGGTTGGTCGACCTCAACGAGGCCAAGCTCAGCATCAGGAAGTACTTCGGAGTCTTCCCCGGCGTCGAGGCCTTCATCAAGGGCACTCACGTCGTCTGCCAGCAGACCGAGTACGTGCAGACGATTCTTGGCCGCAAGCGTCGCCTGCCGCAGATCAACGCCCGCGGTTCGGGCTCATCGGGTGACGAAGACGGAAAGGGCGTGGTAGCCGAGGCGAAGCGGCAATCGGTCAACAGCATCATTCAGGGTACCGCGGCCGACGTGGCCAAGGCCTCGATGCTGCGAGCTGAGCACGATCCTGTCCTGCTCTCGCTCGGCGCTCAGCTCCTCATGCAGATTCACGACGAGCTGATCTTCGAGGTGGATGACGACCCGGACATCTACGAGCCGGTCAAGAAGCGAGTCAAGGAGATCATGGAGGCCCCGTTTGGCGAGAGTTTCAAGTTGAACGTGCCTCTGACGACTGAGGCACATCACGGGTATACCTGGGCCGAGAGCAAGTGATGAGAGAGAAGACCAACCCGCAGCCGTTCTGCTCTGTCTCAGGGTGCGTCAATCGGGCGACCAAGTGGGACGGCGGCATCGACAGCTACCACCACGCCCGGAACGAGCACGGTCAGTTGCAGATGTACAAGAACCCGCCCCAGTTCCGCTGCGACGAACACGACCCGTACAACAAGTGGTTCGACATTCACCCAGGAGATGACCTCAGCAAGCGCGAGGAATATCCATGACCAACCTGTCCACCATCCTCGACACGGTGGCGGCCAAGACCAACCTACCGTTCGAGACCGTCAAGACCGTCATCTTCGAGTTCTTCGACCAGGTCTGGGGCCATCTTCGAGCCCGAGAGAAGGTCGTCCTTATTCGCATTGGGACCTTCCGACTCCACGAAGGCATCAGCCGACGAACCGGAGGCCCGTCCATCTTTCCCAAGTTCAAGATCGCCGGCTCGGCGCGGTCCAAGTTCTTCGACCCCGCCAACCTGCCACCGATCACCGACATGCCAGAGGAGCGAAACCCCATGGAGAAGTACGGCGTGAAGCTGGACGAGGACAAGAAGCTGGCTGCTCGGCTGTCTGGCAAGTGCCCCGACTGCAAGGCCCAGCTCGAGAGCATCAACCCACCCGTCTGTCCGACCTGCGGAACGGCCCCGTTCGAGCCCACTCCACCCCCACCGCAGGCGGCCTGATATGTGTCCTCACTGCGTCGCAGTAGCCGTTACTGCGGCGGCCTGCTCACTGCCGCTCGTCAAGCCAACCATCAACTACTACCGAGCCAAGAAGAAGGCCAAGGAGAAGCGGGATGCCACCCAAGGCTAAGGAGAAGCCGAAGAAGGTGACAAAGGCGCAGCTGGCCGCCCAGTCGGTGGCTCTCACGCTGCCGCCGGTCTCGATGGTCAAGACCACTGCTGGAGGGATGTTCGGCCCCAATCCAGCGCTGATGGACAAGCCGCCTAAGAAGGGCGAGGAGATCACGGTCCCCGACCGCCGGCAGCAGATCAAGACTCTCCAGCAGAACATCAACACCCAGTTCAAGGGCCGGGCGGTTCTGCGCGAGGGCTCGGAGATCACCAACGTCTTCATCTTGCGGCGGCCGACCGGAGTGGTCGGGCTCGACCTCAAGATCGGAGGCGGCCTCCCCGCTGGCGGCCTGACTCAGATCATCGGCAAGTACTCGGCTGGCAAGAGCTACCTGGCCAACCGGGTGATGGCGACGGCGCAGGAGACCTACGGCCACGACTTTGCCGCCGCTGTCAACATGACCGAGCAGCGCTACGACAAGGCATTCGCCAAGGGCAAGTGCGGGCTCCGCATCGCCTACTCCGAAGACGAGATCGACGTCTTCCGCCGCATCAACGCGGAGAACAGCAAGCCCGACTTCACCGACGAGTACCTGGCCTGGCTGCGGGACGGGGTCGGTTCGTTCGTCGAGAGCGTCGGCCGAACCGCCGAAGACGTCCTCGAAGTCGCGGTCCAACAGATCGAGTCGAACACCTTCCAGGTGGTTCTCATCGACTCGTTCGGTGCGCTCCTGACCGCGGCCGAGGCCGAGCACGAGGAGGGTCTGGCCGGCAAGCACCGCGGTGGTGCCGCCATGGTCGTCACCCAGTTCATGCATCGCCTGCACGCCGCCCTCAACCTGCCCGACCAGTGGGGGAGACCCAACACCACTACCGTCATCGGCATCAACCAGTATCGCGACAACGTCAACGCCGGGCAGTACGGCAACCCGATGAAGGTGGCCGGCGGCAACTCGCTGGCGCACGGCAAGCTGCTCGACATCCACGTCGAGCAGGGCTCCAAGATCCGGGTTCCAGTCGGCAACCAGCAAGTCGTCATCGGCAAGGAGATCAACTGGGAGATCACCAAGCAGAAGGCCGGAGGTCACGACGGCCACCGAGGCACCTACTCGTTCTACTTCGGAGAGAACGGCCACGGTTTCGGCATCGACGTCTTCACCGACATCCTGGTCTCTGGGCTCCAGTACAACATCATCGAGCAATCGGGCGCCTGGTATTCCTACAACGGTGACCGTCTCGGACAGGGCAAGGACAACGTGGCCATCACGCTGTACCAGAACCCGGCTCTTCTCCACACCATCAAGAAACACATCTTCCAGGTGGCCGGGATCGACTTCATCGTCGACGAAAGGACCTAGATGGACAACCGGACCGGCCGCCGTCAGAAGCGGCTCAGCAAGCAGCAGGAAGAGAAGACAGCTGCCGAACTGGGCGGCCGGACCCAAGCCAACTCAGGAGCGACTCGAATGGGGGGAGGCGGAGACGTTCGGATTCAGGGCAAGTACCGCATCGAGTGCAAGTTCACCGAGGGTCCGCGCTACACCCTCAAGCTCTCGGACCTGGAGAAGCTGAAGAAGCAGGCCAATGCAGTGGCCGAAGTCCCCATCTTCCAGTTCCAGTTCCGGTCGAAAGGGAGGTCGTGGGGTCAGGCCTACGCGGTCCAGTTCGGATCGAACGACATCCCGGCCTGGCTGCCGTTCAAGAGCTTCGAGACCTACGCCAAGCAGGTGGTGCTGAGCGAGCTCGATCTCGCTCGCGTCTTCGCTGAGGAAGTGCGCATCGAGGGCTACGACAAGGTGCTCAAGAACCACTGCATCGTCATCAACTTCCTCAAGTCGAGCGAGAAGGAGTCTTGGGTCAAATCGTTCCGCATCATGCCGTGGGAGGCGTTCTTGAAGGACGAGGGAGAGAAGGATGCTTGAGCTCAACACCATCGCCGACTTCGAGGCGTTGCCGGGGAATCTTCAGGGGGAGGTGAAGAAGGCACTCAGGGTCAAAGACCGACTCGACCAGTTCATCAGAGCCAGGAGCAGGGCCCCCAAGCCAGAGCCGCACTGGGCGCCGTGCAAGGGCTGCGCACCAGACAAGCCAGGGACCTGTCGCCACTGCTCGGTGTGGGGCCACGCCGGTTGGGTGTGGAAGGTCTTCGAGGCGAGAGACGCCAGCGACAACCACCCGTCGCAGATCAACAAGTGCTTGAAGGCGCTCTGGTACGCCTGCAATGGGTTTGAGGGCTATCTCGAAGAACACGTCGAACCGCGCATCCAGATGATCTTCGACCTCGGCCACGCCTGGCACGACGTCATGCAGGGCTACGGACGCAAGGGTGCCTGGTGTCTGCCCGAACACTACCACTGGGAGGAGAAGATCGACCCCGATGCCGTCACCTTCGACGGTCAAGCGATTCTCCCGCTCGCTCAGCAGTACTGGATCCGGGGCGCGGCCGATGCCCTCATCGACCACTACGTCTGCCCCAACGTCCCCGGTCTCGGCGACGTCTCGGTGCGGATGGTCCATGAGTACAAGACCATCAACAAGAACGGCTACGAGAAGCTGACCCGACCCAAGCCCGAGCACAAGTTCCAGGCCACGGTCTACTCGGCGGTCTTCAACGTCCCGCTAGTGGTCTACGTCTATACCAACAAGGACACCTGCGACACCAAGGACTACCCGGTCGAGTTCGACCACTCGATCTGGCACAGCGTGACCGAGAAGATCAGCCAGGTCCAGCACTACACCGGGATCGAGCAGATGCCGCCCTGGGAACTGACAGCGGCGGCTCTCGGTGCGACGGAGTGTACCGACTGCGGTTACCGCAAGATCTGCTCGCCGCCGTCTCTTCGCCCCACTGAGATGAGGAGGTTCGGATGAGCTCGTTCAAGATCGACAACAGCATCTCACTCGATGACGGGCTGGCCATCTATCAGTCCCGTCTCGCCGCGGCCTACACCACCATCGGCCAGAAGGGGTACCCAACTCCCGTGGCTCCAACCATGCAGACCCTTCAAGGAGCAGTTCCCTATCGGGGAGAGTTGCCGCCCGACATCACCTCTCTGACCGACGACCAGCTCGGTACGTACATGGGTCTTCTGTCCGAGTGGAACAGCTACGTCCAGTTCCAGCTGGCCGAGGCCGACGCCAATCTGACCCAAGCCAAGGCAGCTCTGGCCCTCACCGAGGCCAAGCTTCGGGTCATGCACCGTCTCGACGACGAGGGCAAGAAGAGGTCGAACCCAGAGCGAGACGACTACGTCCAGTCTGAGAAGGCGTTCGTCGAGGCCAACTCCCTGGTCATCTACTGGGACACGGTCTGGCGGTTTACTCGCGCCATTGCTTGGAATGCAGAACATGCTTTCAGTACTATCTCGCGGCGGATCACGCAGCGGGGGCAAGACATCGAGAGGCAGCGTCGAGAAGGTGGGGTTACCGGCCACACCAACTTGGCGCCGACCGGACCTCTCTTCGGACCCCCGAACCAACCCCGGAGGTAGATGGTGGACGACACGAGCAAGGAAGAGGCGCAGGAGACGCTCAAGAAGCACGGCCTTGAGTTCTTCACCCTGGGCATTCTCGGCCAGGCCGGAAGCGGCAAGGACGTGGTCAGCGACTACTTCTGTTCGGAGAAGAACTTCTCCAAGGTCGCCTTCGCCGACCCCATGAAGCGGTTCGTCAGGAAGGCGTTCAACCTGTCGGATGCCCAGCTCTGGGGACCTTCGGAGGAGCGGAACCGGGTTTTCACCGTCAACGAAGAGTGGTGGTACAACGCCATGGCCTCGCTGCCGGGATCGGCCTACGAGCTCACCAACAAGGTGTTGCACGCAGGGACCAAGGTCGAGGGCTATCTCCAGCTCATGGAGTGGTTCTCCTGGCTGCGGAAGAACTACCCGGTCGAGATCTCGGCTCGCTTCATTCTCCAGACCCTGGGCACCGAGTGGGGCCGCAAGGTCGATCCGCTCATGTGGGTTCGCTACGGCCACGATGTCGCGGCAGATCTTCAGAACGGCCACTTCTACACCCAGACCGAAGGGGTGCGGGAGCGGAACCCTGGCGAGGTCAGTACCTACGCCGGCGTGGTCATCCCCGACCACCGCTTCTTCAACGAGGTCGAGGCCACCCAGGGAGTCGGCTACGTCATCAAGGTCAACCGGGTCGCCCACCGCACCAAGCAGGAGGTCATCGGTCTGGCCGGCCACCAGAGTGAGAGCGAGCAGAAGGCCATGAAGGATGAGGACTTCGACCTGGTCCTCAACATCCACGAGTTCATCAAGTACGTCGATGACGAGGGTGAGCTCAAGGAGAAGCTCGACACCAACGCGCTCTATGACGCCCTCGACCCCATCTTCAACAGGAGAGCATGGACCAGTCGCAAGGAGACGGGCAAAACGGAGGTGGTGGACGTTCGCCCTTCGTAATCCTCCCGTTCTTGCCCCCGACCGGGAATCACATCTACGGGACCAACCACCACGGCAAGCGCTACCTGACCAAGGAAGGGGCGGCCTTCAAGACCAGGGCCATCGCTCACATCCAGAGGGAGAAGCTGGTCGAGATCGGTCGGCTGAACCAAGAGAAGACGGACCGGAGCATCTACCTCATCCAGCACGTCTTCTACTTCGACCCGGCAGAAGTTCTCAACGCAACCTACGGAGCCCTAGACCGTCAGGGAAGGCCGAAGAAAGGATCGGCAGAAACTCGTTATAAGAAGATGGACTCAGAGAACAGGGTTAAGGTGGTCTCCGATAGCTTCTCTACCGCCATCGGGATCGACGACTCCCTGTTCTTTCATAGCTCATCGAGCAAGTGCTCGGCCGAGCTGGTAGGGGGTGTTCCCCAGGTCCATATCTTCTTCGAGGTAGCTGAACCCGGAAGGTTCGGCTTCTAGGGTGGCCTATGCGGGATGGAAAGTACGTGCTGTGCGACAGCGACATCACCGAGGAAGGACAGATGCCCCACGTGGTCGACCGGGCGCTCTGTCTCATGGAAGTCCGAGCGGCATGCAGCACCTGCCCCAAATCCAGGTTCTCTCTTCGATTCCAACTCAGGGCGTCGGACCAGTTGGTTGCCTGCCCGCGCTGGGAATCGGAAGAGGACCGCAAGAACGGCCTCGACACCCTGGACTACGTCCAGGTTCGGAGAGATACCTGTTTGAACGAGAAACCGTTCCCCTTCTGTGCGACCTGTCAAAACAGCGACCCGACCAAGGACCCCATGATCGAGCGCAAGTGGGTCGAGCTGGAGGCGAGACGAAGGAGAATCGAGAGGGAGCTAGACGAGGAGGATCTAGATGAGTGACGAGCTTCCAGACCTTCGGACGCTCAACGGCACCGAGCTCATCGACATCATCCGACGTCAGACCGGGATGGTAGTGCGTCGTTCGGTACCCCATGAGCGTCTCGTCCAGCTGGTCGAAGAAGGCGGGATGCCGGCTCCTGAAGAACTGGCGGACACCAATCAGTCCCGACTGCGGCTCCAGATGTTCATCGAAGCCTACTGGGTCCAAGTCAACTCCCAGTTGCCGTGCAAGGGGATGAACCGGGGGCGCTGCACCATCTACCCCTGCCCGGAAGGTAGGCATCTCGACTGCTACGGGCGGAACCGAGAACGGGTCGAAGCCTTTGCCAGGGACCGGATCTGATGAAGGAGTGCCTGAGCTGCAAGTACGTCAACAATAGGTGCAAGAGGACTAGCCCGGAGAAAGTCCTCGTCCACTTCACCTGCGAGCTATACGAGGAGGTAGAGTCCCCGGCTGAAGTGCAAGCAAGACGAGACATCATCACCAAGTTTGGGGAGATGGGCATCGCCGCTCTTCTCTTTGCCAATAGCCAAAAGGAGGGGTGAGGCATGGCTTCGCCAGATGGCAAGCCGGAAGACCTGGTCTACCAGAAGCCCGACGGCTCCCTACTCACGCGTCTCGAGATGGACCAACAGATGCGGGAGAAGTGGAGGAAGGTCCACTGGATCCGTATCCAGGCTTGCAAGCAACCGTTTCATCTACAGAAGCAGTTCTCCTTCGACATGAAGGAGATCGTCCTGCGCCACTGGGTGCTCGACGAGATGTGTCGCCAAGGGATGATCGTGGGAGACCTCGCCCACGTGAACCTTCAGACGTACAACGACGAGGCCGAGCAGCGTCAGTTCATCCAGCGTCTGACCGCCTTGATCCAGGCCGGTCAAGCCATTTCACCGTCAGAGGGAGAGGGAGTCGACATGAGCAACATTCCAGGGAACGGGCAGCCTCCGCAGCCGCCCCAAGCCTTCACCCCGCCGGCGCCGCCGCAGATGGGAGCTCCGCAGCAGTTCGTCCCGCCGCAGCCGCAGCAGTTCCAACCGCCGCAGCCCCCACAGCCACCTCCGCCCCAGCAGTTCACCGCGCCGCAGCAGGCCGCCCCGCCGATGCCGCCTGGCTACGCCGGCCCGCCACAGGTGGCGCAACAGAGCTTCGCCCCGCCTCAGCCGCAGCAGCAGTTCGCTCCACCGGTCGGGATGCCGATGCAGCCGCCGACTCAGGCGCAGGCTGCACCGCCCGCTGGTGGTCGCCGGCGCAAGGCGGCCGACCAGCCGCCAGCTCCGGTCCCGCAGGCGGCGCCTGTCCCGCCGATGGGCCCTCACGGCTACGCTCCGCCACAGGCGCAGCCGGCGTTCGCTCCTCCCGCCCCAGCCGGTGTGCCAATGCCGGGAGCGGGCTACGCTCCTCCGGCTCCGCAGCAGCAGTTCGCGGCGCCTGCGCCGGTGCCTCAGGTCGCTCCGCCGCAGGCGGCACAGGTCGACCTCAGCCCTCTGATCCAGCTCATCCAGCAGCAGGCGCAGCAGATCAGTGAGCTCGGCCGCCAGGTCCAGATGGCGAACATGGCCATCACCGTGCTCAGCCGGGCCTACTACCAGCGCCAGGGCAACGCCGACGTCGAGGCGTGGCTCAAGGAGATGAACCAGACGATCCCTCAGTAGCGGTCTCGGCACCGGAGCCGGCGGCGACCTACACCCCCAGGAAGTCGCCGGCTCCGGGGCTATGTGAGCTTGAGCCGAGACCGTACACGGTGCCGGCCCAGCGAGCGATGCAGATCGAGGTCAGCAAGGACGAGATCCTCGCCATGTCCGACGAAGAGATCCACAGGCTTCTGTGGGACTGCTTCGGACTGGCGGTGGACCCCAGCTGGTCTCGACAGCGTCTGCTATCAGAGCTGGTGCGCAGAGCAACCGAAGTGATCGAGCAGTAGGAAGAAGGCGGGGCTATCCCGCTTTCTTCTTAGCTAGTCGTCGTTGTCGTCGTCCAAGAGGCCGAGCTGCACGGCAATGGCCTTGAGCAACCGGTCCTTCTGCTGCGGGGTCAGGTTCTTGAACTTCTTGCCCTTAAAGGTCGGGCCATGCTTCTCCCTGACCATCTTGGTGCGAGACTCGTCCGCCTTCTTGGCTTCTCGGGTGTCTATCCGCTCCTGACGCTTGACGGCAAAGGCTTCTCGCCTGGCCATCTCGTCGGGAAGATCTCGGGTTTTGAGGGCGTCGGGCATGGGCTACACCGGGTCGAGAGGTGGCGGAGCGTCTCCCTCGCTGGGCGGCTCCGGGGCAGGGGGTGTCTCGACTGCAACCAGGCAGCGCTGGACGGTGATCCTAACGCCGTCGAGAGAAGTCTCTCCCGGCCCCACGACGCAGTTGAAGAGAGGGCGGATCTGCTGGTAGGGGCCATCGGGAGTGAAGTCGAACGCCTGGTCGTTGCCGACTACCTCATCGACCAGCAGGCGAACCGAACCATCAGCTCTGACCTTCACCATCGACGCGTTCAGGAACTGCATCTCGGGCCGGACCGTGACCGTGAATTCTTCGTCGTGGAGGAGGGTGTGGAACTCCCCCAGGGCGAAGAATGACCCGGCTGCGACATGAATCTTGAGGCCATCGACCGTGACGACGAGGGCCGTGTCTCGGTAGCCCTCTTGGATGTTTCCAGCATAGGTGATCATTGGAATCCAAACGCCAGGAAGGAGGCAGCTCCGTGGTTGGCCATGAGCATGGAGTTCGGGTTGGTGTTATCTGCATCGAACGCCGAGATGCGAATCGACGCCCCGTTACCAGAAGACGTGAACTTGTAAACGGCCCCGAACTCGTTGCTCATGAAGAATGGGGCAAAGGCAGTCGCCCCCGTGAAGTCCTGAGCGAAGAATATCTCGATCTGGAACGTGCTGACAAAGCTCGCCGAGGCAATGTTGAAGCCGTTCTCGATGTCGATGTCCGAACCGTTGATCGTGAGGCGAGCCCAGACCTTGGGGATGTTCGTACCGAAGAGGGCATTCTTCCACGAGTTGGAAGAAGCCCCAGCCAAGCCACTGCACTCGTAGCGACCGGTGGCGAAGGCCGTGGTGGTGTTGATGACCGGGGCGTTGACTTCGTCGACGGTCACCGACCCGTTGATCTCGAGATCTGGGGCTATGTGATCGTAATCTAGCGTGAAAGACCACGACGCATCCGCCCAGTTGTTCGCACTGGACGAGAGGTAGTGGTACATCTTGATGCCGTTCCGGTAGAACCGGTACAGGCCGCTGTTCGTACCGGAGACGGTGTCTCTCGCCCATGTGTTGGCGGTCGAGTTCCAGGCCGCGTTGATCACGAGCTCGAAGCTCGAGCCATCAACGGTCGAATGGTAGAGCCGGACGTGGTAGGACGGCCCAGACCACTGCATCATCAGGGTCCGCTCAGCCACGGTCGACTGGGTCGACTGGATACGTGGCTGATCGGCATCCGCATTGGTTCCGATCTTGCTGTCGCCGAGGTTGGCTAGCAGGCCATTGATTTGAACATCGTCCCCGAAGATGGCGAAGTTCTCGGCCGTGAGGATGCTAGAGAAGGTCGTCTCTCCGATGACCTTTAGTCTCGCGCTCGCCCCGTTGAAGTCGATGTTGCTGCTGTCCCAGGCGTTGTCGGCCCAAGTGCTGGCCGTAACGTCCTTCTGGGAGAAGACCATACCGGTCCCTGTGAGGGAGAACTTGGTGGACTGGACCGTATGGTCGTCCGACTCCCACACGGTTCCCTTCCAGACGGCGTTGATCGAGAACTCGAAGCCGGTTCCGACGATGCCCGTACCAGAGGCGTAGATTCGAGCCTTCTTGGTCGCAGTCAGGGTCGCTTCCCAGAGCAGCTTGCGGGTACTGGGAGTCGCTGACGTGACAACCGCCGAACTCGTGTCTCCGCCACTGCCGTTGAAGGTCTGCGGAGATGACCAGGTGTTGGAGCGCACCAAGCGACCCCACTCGGCCGCAAGCTCGTCGATCTGACCGCGCACGCTGGTAGCTGCGATCTCAGACGTCGCCGCCGCACCGATGCGCTTGGCACCGTCGTTTCCCGCCCCAGTTCGGTTGAGGTCGTCGATTACCTTCTTCACCGCCAGATAGATCGAGGTAGCTGGGTTGGAATCGGCACCCACCCAGCTAGGAAGAGCCTGCATGCCGATCTTGCCAGCGCCGTCGTCTGACGTCGTGGTCGCCGCCAGATCAGAGACGATACGGTCGATGGCCTGCTCGATCGTACTGGCCGGAACCGGAGTGCCGTCGGCCCAGTTGCCCGATCCCAGATACCCAGCACCGCCGCCGGCGTGGGATCCGCCGTCGCTCATGTGGCCGTTGATCTGCTCGAGGAGCTCGAGGAGCTGGTCTTGGATGTTGCCAGCAGCCAGACTGGCGTTGGGGGCGGTGTTGGTGACCGCGGCGATGGCCGCCGAACCAATACGAGTCGCTCCTGTCTGTGGAGAGGTAGCGTCACCGAGCTGAGAGACCAGGCTGGTCAAGACCGCCTGAATGGTCGAGCCAGAGACCGACTCACCGGTCGTCGCCCAGGTCGGCACTGCACCAGACCAGTTGATGGCCGTCGCCAGGTGGGCGCCGGACGCATCGGAGATGTGACCGCGCAAGAAGTCGAGGATTCGGTCGGGCCGGACCGAGAAGTCCTTGGCCATCTCCTGGGCAATGACCTCGCGGAAGGGCTTGCCCACCTTCATACGGAGGAAGAAACTGCCAGAGACCGACCCAGTCAGATTCCAGCCCGTCACCCCAGTCGCCGCGATGGCCTCGAGCGTGAAGACGAGGTTGGAGGCCGGCAGGTAGAAGCCGATGGGGATGGTGACGTTGCCGAACCCGGTGCCGGTCGGGTTCAGGCCCGATGGCCGCAGGTTGTCAGGGAAGACGCTCGGCTCGACGTCGAGCTTGGGCCGGACCGAGATGATCTCGTTGCTCCAGACTTCCTCGACGATGTACTCACCGTCGTGATTCCACGGAGAGGTGTTGGACGCCCCAGAGATGATGAGGGTGTCTCCAGGCTGAACGAACTTGTCCTCGAAGGTAGCGCCTGAGCAGGTGATGATGTTTCCGTCGATCGACGTAATGGCGACCGAGGAGTGCTTGTCCTTCTGGGTGAGATCTGAGGTTCCGAAGATGCTCTTGTTGTCTGGCGTGCCCCACACCGCGAAGGTGTTGTCGGCATTGGTTGTCGAACGGAAGTTGGCGCTGGTCGGATTGGTAGAGTAGTGGACGCTCTTGATCTGGAAGCGCTGTCCCAGACCATCAACATCCATGATGGCCTCGCTACCATCAAGGGTGAGCTTGAGGAACTCCTTGAGCATGTCCCCGCCGGCAGTCGGCGTCGGAACCAGGTGGATGGGGATGCGAAGGGTCGGGTCGTCGATGGTGAAGACATTGCGGGCAGCGGTCTGCGCCCCGCCCGACAGACCGTCAGCTCCCGCCACCGTCGAGTTGTTCTGGAGTGTGACGGGAACGTCTTGGATGACCAGGACCTCTCGCGTCAGGTCGCGCCGGTCTCGCTCACTGAGCAAGATGGCCGCCGCCACCGCCCGGTTGATGCCCTGGGCCGATAGGCTCTCGTCTCTTCCCAGGAGCGCCGTACCCTGCGGGTTCTTCTGGATTCGATTACCCGGTGCGGTGGCGATCTCTCCGGCGTAGCTCAGCGAGCCGGGGAATGGGTCGACTCGGAAGCCGAAGACAAAGGCTGCGTCATCAGCCTCGACCGCCTGCGGCATGACCTGGAGGTAGTGGGTCCCTCCGGCGTTGAGGTTCCTGAGGCAGATGAAACCGTCGGCGTCGAAGGCCTGAAGGTTGGCCGGATCGACAGCATTGATCTGGGTGAGGATCTGGGCGTAGCCGTTCGAGGAGATGACGATGTCCTCGGACTGCTCGTTCATCGACGCATCGGAGTAGCGAACCGTCAGGGTCTTGCTGGAGACTCCCGAGTAGTAGGGGACCACCGAGGTGTTGTCTGGATCCGACCGCCGAACACCGGCCCGTAGCGTCGGGTAGGTGTTGCGTGGGATCTCGACCTTGCCCAAAAGGTGAGACGGACTCAGGAACTCGTTGACGTAGGCCGACATCAGAACGCGACCTCCCACGACGTCTGAAGGACGAAGTTCTGGGTCTTGTTGAGTGGCTCGAAGATCTTGTAGGCCACCGGAGCCTGGCTAGTGGCCTGGGCCAAGGTCAACACCCGGGTGCCGGGAGCAAAGGGGGTCGGCGAGGCAGTTGGAGAACCGTCGGTGAAGAGACCGGCCTCGGTCAGCGTCACCGTGGTGGCGGTCGATAGTTCTTCTTCCGAGAACTCCCGGCTATAGAGCACCGACGTCCCGAAGCCAGCTGCGGTCTGGAACGGGTAGGTTGGGATGGCCAGCTCGGCCAGGAAGAGACCACCAGACGCCGTGTTGTAGGCGATGGGTGAGACCAGGCGAGAGACTGACGAGACCTCTGAGCCAGCCGAACCGATACCGAAGCCGATGTAGCGGATGCGGTCGTTGCGCGACGGGGTGTCGGGCGAGCCGTAGGCCGAGTAGCTCATCAGCCGAGCCAAGTACTCTCGGCCGGTCAGGGTCCAGATGTTCTTCCCGACGCGTCGAGTGCCAGGAACCAGCTTGCCCCGCTCGCGGCAGACTGCGGAGAAGGTCCCCACGATGGTGACGGGATCCCTTCCGCCCCGAGAGACATCTCGGCCTCCCAGCCGAAGATGATCGGAGATGGTGACCCTATCCTTCATTGGGAACGCTCCTTCGGATGCCGTAGACCGCGGTGCCTGTGGCGGTGAGATTGTTACCAAGACGCAGGGTGGTTCCACCAGAGAGGAGCTCTCGAATCAGGAACACACCAGCCCCATGGCCGACATCTACCAAGCTGTTCGGCCCGTCTTGGAACACCACGTAGTCTCCTGGCAAGGCCCCTAGAGTTGTGTAGAAGTTGATCCCGTCAGTGCTCGTCACGTCCGGGGAGCCGTTCGAGGTATTGAGCTCATCGGAAGACGTGTCGGATACGACGAGAAGCAATTCTAGAGAGTCGCTGGGAAGTCGGTCAAGGAAGTCAACCGAAAGAGGTGTGGTCGATCGGTCGGGGCGAAGAACAAGGGTGACCTCTTCCCCCGAAACCGTGACCAGCGGGGCCTGCGAGACCATGACTCGGCGGAGTGATCGGTCGTTCTGAAGAACAGTATAAGCCGCCCCACGGAAGACGACCTGGTCACCGTACTTGATCAGGGCGATGTTGAGCCAGTCGTTATCCTTGCCCGCCGAGTCGTCGAACGAGAAGTAGGGAGAGAAGGCAACCGTGTTGACCCAGAACTGACCCGTGGTGCCGTAGGGGACTACCGGACCAGCAGTCATCAGCTGGTCGCGGATGATCCAGGCGTCGTAGGTATCAGTTGGTTCGACCGGATCGGGGATGACCGTGATGTACGGTAGGACCGGGTCGGGAACGACGCCCACGATCGTGTAGACCTTGCTCAAAGTTGGGTCGCTGGTGGCCAGCTTGGCGAAGACCAAGCGGTCGCCGACCGCAACGCCTGCCGAGCCAATACCAGCGGCTACGCCCACGACCTCTTGGGTCGTGACCAGGCCATCGCCGATGGTCACCGCGACTTCGCCGGTCCAGATGGGATTCTTGATCGGGCGATAGACGTCGAAGACCTGACCGGTCAGCGACTCGAAGTTGAAGTCGATGTCGAGCTCAACCGTGTTGTCGTCTATCACCTCGCTGATGGTGTAGTTGCCCTTGTTGCTGCCATCGGCGATGACCAAGAGGTCGCCAGGCTTGATGTGTGGGGAGTCGAATCCCTCGCGCTCGGAGATCCTGGCATCCAAGAAGCCACCTGCCGAGCTAGTGACCTGGTCGCTGCCAAATGTCGTCACCAGACCGTTGCCGCTGAGATAGCGCGAGTAGACCGTGCCCTCGATGGTCACGATCGAGCCGTCGTCATCGCGATCAGTGAACTTGAGGGCCGAAGGCAGACCAGCGCCGGTGACGCTGTAGAAGGCCAGGTTACGACCGAAGGCGAGGTGGTCTTCAACCTCGACCAGGTCTTCGACACTCTTCAGGATGGCCGAGGTGATCTTCAGGTAGTGCGGCTTCACCTTGACCATGAACTGCGCGACGAAGTCGATGTCGGTCTCAGAGATCAGGTCCGAGTTCATCAAGACCTGGAAGGAGTGGTAACGCTGGAGAAGAGCTCCCAGATTGCCCTGCGCGACCAACCGGTCGAGCCATTCCGGCGTCGCCAGGTAGTCCTGAATCTGCACCCCCTTGGACAACGGAACGAACTGGTCGACCGCATCTCCGACCACGAACTGGGCGCCAGTCTTCGGATTCTCAGCCAGCCCGGAGAACTCCTCTACCGCAGAGAGCCAGCCGCCTTCTACATCGGGATCGGGAATCTGCCGGCCGTGCGGGAAGAAGTAGATGTTGGTGATGCCAGTCGGCTTGTTGTCTTGATCTCGCGCCTCGACCAAGATGCGACCGAGGTAGGGAGACCCGTCATCGTTCTTCCTGAAGCCGTTGGTGATATCGGTGATGACACCAGCGCTTTGGGTGAAGGGAAGGCCGAGGAGGATAGTGGCCGCCAGAGTCAAGTTGGCCATGGTCGGGCCATTGACCAGGGCATACATGAGGCCGGCCACCGCGCTCTTGTACGGGATGGTGACGCCAATCCGCTCCATGTCATCGCGGGTGACGCCGACCAAGACGCCGAAGTTGTCCTCGACCGCCTGGTTGTTGTCGAAGTAGGCGACCTCGCCCCAGAGCCGAGCCGGAGCCGGCCGGGTCTTGGAGAACGGATGGCGGGTGAAGCGGAGGTACTTGCCCGAGACCCGTCGCTTCAGCGTGTAGCTGGCCCCAGTCAAGTCGATCTTGGCGGCCGGGTAGACACGCAAGCGATCAGCCGCCAAGACTCGGCGGACCTCGAACTCTTGCAGCGAAAGGCCGAGGTCGACCGTGATGGTGTCTTGCTCTTGGATAGAACGATCGATGAGGTCGCCGTAGGGGATCTCGATCTCATCAGAGTCAAAGACCAGGTTGCACGATCCGGTCACCGTCGACTCGTCGTCGATGATGTAGTCGAGGTTCTCGGCCAGAAGGTAAGGTACTCGGTTGGCCGCCAACACCTTCTCGCCAATGACGAGGTTGATGCTGCCATCCTCCTGCGTCACTACCGCCGGCTGTTTGATGTACTCCTGGAGCACCGGGACCGAGATCAGCTCGTCCTGGACCGGGATGCGGGTGTTGCGGATGACTTGAACCGGCCGGGCCCTGATACTGAAGGGGCCGACATTGATCTCATCGGTTGGGTCAAGCTCCCTCTCGAAGTAAGTCCGTCGGAAGCCGGAAGATTTCACAGTGGCGACGACATGAGCGCACTGGCTTGAATAGGCTAGGGTTTGGTCGGCGTTGACCGACAGCCCGCGCACTTGTAGATCGGTGGCGAGAGTCACCTGGATGTCGTTGGTGGGCCAACCACCAGCCTTCCCGTCGACCAGATCACTGAGGTTCAGAACGAACCCCAGGCGGTTGCGGTCGACCGAGACAATCTGGCAATAGAACGAGGTCGCCAGGCCGAAGTCGGTACGGACCACCTCAATCTCGAGAACGTCCCCCACACCAACGCCGGCCAGCTCGAAGTCGTACTCCGCCGAGACCAAGGTCGAGCTCAGACGCCAATTCTGGTTCTCCAGATTGCTCGGGACCTGCGTCTGGTCAGTGAAGAACGCGCTGGTATTGGGCGTGGCGGACAAGACGACATAGGCCAGGTTGCTCTCGGCAACCCACACCACGCCGCCTAGGTCGACTTCGACCGTCGCACTGTCAGTGAACGCGGTGATCTCGTAGTCACCTGCCCCGGCACCAGAGAAGATGCGAAGGGTGGCGCCGATCATTTCTTCGGTGAACAACGAGCCGGTGAAGACGTTGGTCCCCGCCCCGGTGGCGCCATCGTCGCCGAAGTTGAGTGAGGTCGTGATCGACCCACCGCGCAGAAGGGTGAAGGAGCGACCACCGATCTGGATGACCCGACCAGGCAAGACATCGCCCGAGAACGAGGTCTCCTCGAAATCACCTTCACTCTTTGGAATGGTGATGAGGTTGCCGTAGTCGGGCTGGACCTCGAGCGGCATTCCAGTGACGGGGTCGAGACTGAGGGTCGCCGCAGCCACTCCCGCGGTGTCTTCGGCCAAGATGAAGCTGATCTGGTCGCGGTCGAGCTCGAGCCCCGGCTCGAACGACACCCAGCGGTGCTGGATGGTCTCCTGGATGTCGCGGATGCTCTTGTTGTAGTCGTACTGATAGAGCTTCAAGAGCTCCGACGCCGTCACCTGGATGGCGGTCGACCAGAAGGTCTCGAACTTCTCCCGCCCATCTACCTTCTTCCAGAAATCGGAGAGATAGTTCCAGATGAAGCTGGCATCGGGGACGAAGCCAGAGTGGTGTGGAACCAGAAGAACCCGGACGTCAGCCAGCGCCGTGGTCGGATCGGAGGTAAGGCTACCGTCCGAGACGACCAGCTGGATCTCATACGTCCCGGTAAGGTCGGGAGCGAACGAGACCGTAGAGCTATCGTCTTCGAGGTTGGTGAAGCCGAACCGCTCGACCTGCGAGCCGATCGGGACCTGGACGAAAGACCAGGCGTAGGTCAGACCGGTGCCTTCGGGATCAACCGATGCCCGACCGTCGAGACGAATCACCGTGCCGACCACCGTCTCTTGGTGGACCGGAGTGATGACGGCAACCGGGACTCGATTGTTCTCGAGGTCGAAGCCGTAACTCTTGAAGGTCTCGTTCGCCATCAGATGTCGTTATCCAGGGCGTAGGCGACGACGATAGCCTGGGTGTCGAACAGCTCCTCGCGCAGGACTGAGTCCGGCTTGTTCTTCTTGAACGAGATTTCGCAGCCGCCAGAGAAGTAGCCACGGACGAAGGACCACTCGGCCACCGCGCCCTCGAGCGAGAACTGACCGAACGCCAAAGTCGGCGTGCCGCTGTACTGGGTCAACGGCATCTCGTTGATCAGCGAGTCAGGATGACTGATGCGTGGCCCCATCTCATCGTCGAGAAAGACCTGGACTCCACCATAAGACTGCTTCTCGATCCGGTAGGTGTGGAACTCGGTCCAGTCGACCTCGAACGAGAACTCGGCCGCTCGACCGTCCTTGCCTGCCAGCTCGGTGAAACCGAGACCGCTGGCCAGTGAAAGGCAAGCGAACCGACCCACAGCAGTCTCAACGAAGGTCAGCGACCAGGCGTTGACGCCGTCATCGAGGATGAGCCGAACGCCGGTGTGGGAGTCTCTTCGGTTGGATGTGATGCGCAGCCTGGCTTCTGTGGCTCCGCCCCGGAACCGCTCGAACGGAATCTCACGTGAGAGCCGGTAGAGAGAACCAGCCGGAGCGCTGATCTCAAGAGCACCGTCGTTCATCGAAGCAGTCGGCGAACCGTACGTGAAGAGGTCGAAGGCCGGGTCGCTGGGGGCATCATCAGGCGCCACTCCGGTCGCACCCTCCCAGCTCTGGAACAGATGACAGATCTCGAAGTGGGTGACGTTGAAGCTGCCGAGCGTGTTGGCTGGAATGATGTGACCGAAGGCGACGAACGGAGTCACATCGGTCCAGCCATAGTCGGCGGCAGACGGGAACAGGGAACGGTCGAGCGGCAAGACTCGTCGCGGTGTCTCGAGCTCCTCGGCGGCGTAGAGACGCACCTCGTTGGCCCGTGGGTCGACCACCACCCGGAAACCGCCGACCGACCAGTCGATCGGAGTCTCGGGGATGTAGCTGTCGTTGAGGTCGACCGGCACCCCATCGCGCTTCAGAATACCGACTGTCTTGCTGGCGAAGTCGTTGAACAGCGAGATCTGGAAGACGGTCTGGCCGTCGAAGATGATGAAGCCGGTCCCGGTCGACGCGCTGTCGAGGTTCTCATTGTCAGCCGAGACGACTGCGTGGAGCGCGAAGCCGTCTGAGTTAGAGCGAAGAAGAGAAGGGTCTTCGCGGTAGATGGCGAAGGTCTTGTCCTCGGTCTCCTTGATCATCGAGAAGACGCCGTTGGCGACCAGAGTGGCGGCATCAGGGTCTCGGTCGGCCAGGAGCTCTTCTGGCATATCGAACCAGGTCCCAATGTCAGTGTCCCGAGGGTCGCGCAAACCATCGGTCTTGAACAGATAGGCGCTTTCGACCCGGGTCCGAAAGTAGCCGGTGCGAACGCTGCCGAGGATGGGGTATCCGACGTCGGTGGTGACAGCGATGTTGCGCCAGAGCGACGAGTCGCCGATCGCCCCTTCTTGACCGTAGAAGCCGGTGACATCGCCCGACGAGCCGCAGTCGATGTAGTAGTCGGTCGGCATCTCCGGGATGCTGCTCAACGGGATGCGGAAGATCTGGAGCGTGACGCTATCGACGTCGGTGTAGACCTCGAAGTAGCCATTGGCCTCGTTCCACACCAGCGTATAGCGCCTGGTGATGGACCAGTTGAATGGGATCGAGGTGTTGAGCGATGGCGTCGTCAGGTCGTAGTTCAAGAAGCCGGTCAAGCGGATGATCTTGGTCCCAGCGTCGCTCTTCTGGAACCAGAGATAGACCGCCTTGTTCCGCGGTCCGTGATGCAATCCCAGGACGACCCCCGACGAGATGGGTACGTCGACTGGGGAGTACGGCATCGGCAGCGAACCACCAGGATAGACTGACGAATTGAGCGGCCCCGAAGTCGAGACGGTTGCCACCGAGACCGTCTCCGGCGTCACGATGGCTGTCAGCATGGCGCTAGTGAAACCAGAGCCGGCGTCCACGTTGGTGGCGTAAACCGAAGGCTGTGGGCTGATCAGCGTGCGGGTCAAGCGCATCCCGCCCGAGACCAGATCGAAGTCTGGTTCGGTGCCGACGATTCCAGGCAAGAGCGAGATGCGCTTGGTCCGCGGTAGCTCGTCGAATAGCTCTTCGCCATCCGAATGGACCTTGGCGTAGCCAACCTCGACCAGCAGGTCTGCCGGCAAGACGAAGCTCTCGGCATCTCGTGCCGAGAAGCGCACCGGACGGAGGAGCTTGACGTTCTCCTCTCCACCTACTGGACGGAGGTTGATGATCCACGGCTTGCCGCCACTCAGTCCTTCGCCTCCGAGAGGGAAGCCAAGAGGTGCGGCAAGACCGAGCATCAGCTACTCCACGGTCCCCGAAGGAACTGCCTGAGCAGCAACCAGCGCCGCCATGAGGTCCTCGGTGAAGGAGTCAACCACCGCCTGATCGATCGTGATGGTGTGGGTCATCGTGTTGACGTCGATATCGTTCTCGTCTGAACAGACGCAGATGATCTCTGCGCTGCGGTTGGCGACGTCGAGACGGACCTGGACCACCCGAGCCTTGGTGATGGGTGCTCGTGCTTCCGGGGTGTCGTAGACCAGGACCGGCATCTCAGCCCCTCTTCTTGGCCACGCCGATGTCGGTGTTGACCGTGTACTCGGAGAGGTTGACGCCGTACTTGGCTGAGAAGGCCTTGACGATGTCGTCGTTCTCTCGGCTGAGGAGCTGCCTCTGAAGTTCGACCTGACTCCGTTGGAGCTCCAAGTTCTTCATCTTGCCGTCGAGAACGAGAAGGGCGAGGCAGTCCTCCCTCTCGATCTTGATCTCGTCTGGCTCCTGTACCACCGGTGGCGGGACCACCGACTGGACCCCATGTCCATTGCCGTTGGTCGGCGCCTCTTCCGTCTTCTTCACCGCTTCCATGTTCCTCTCCTCGTTGAGGGCCCAGCCCTGCCGCATCCTATGACAAAGACGTGAGTGTCGTAAAATTGGCGACGCTAAGAGCGGTGCTTGGCCAGTAGGCCAAGTAGCTGAAGGACTGCTGGGCCCCAGCGCTGGCCGAGTTGGCGTCCCCAAGACCGAAGCTGGCGGCGTTGCTGAATGATGAGTGGGCTCCCATCGAGACCGACATGTTATCGAGATCAGTGACTAAACGGGCGAGGTTGGCTCCGCTCCGGTCGTAGACGATCATGAAGTCATGGAAGTTGCCGTCGTTGTGATTGCTGGTGCTGGTGAGGGTCGTGGCAGCAGCTCCAGCCGAGTCGAAGAAATTGATGAGCTGACCCGAGATGGTCGATCCCAGCCGCCATCCATCGTTGCCTGCTGAGGTCGCTTTCTTTCCGAGAAGGATCCGGCTGCTTGCCGAGATGCCCATCTTGAGGCGACCGAACCAGGAAAACGAGGTACCTGGGTCGTCGAAGTCCCCGGTGTTGGCTGTGAAGATTCTGGTGGCGTTGGTCGTGCAGCGAACGGCGTATGGGCGAAGAGGATCATTGGTGTCTCGGAACGCAATGGTACCGCCGCCATTGGTGAAGTCCTTGCCGCCGACAAGATCCACAAGATTGAAGGCGGATTCCCCCATGCCCCAGATATTGGCCGGCGCAGTGACACCGCCACCAAATGCCTGGTTCCAGTCCGTTGTAGTGAGAGGAAACCGGCGAACTGTCTTCTTCCGCAGATGTCCGACAGGAGCCTGGAACATCAGAAGCCCTTCAAGATCGTGCAGGAAATCTTGCTGGTGGAGAGGACCAAACAAGAGATGACGTCGATCTTGCCGGCGCCAGTCGAGAGGGTAGGTGTTCCCTCGATGCCGAAGTTGTACGCCGAGCCGTAGGCCAGGGTCCTCCCGCCAGTGCCATCTTGGGTAATGACGAACATGAACGTCTGCCCGGCAGCCAAGTTCGATGGATTATCGAGAGTCCTGTTTCCACCAAGAGTCACCGTGAAGACGTTGCCGTTGAGGGCATTGACCGAGATGTTGGTGGCATCTGTGAGAGCTGTCGGAGTGGACGCCTGCTGCTTCGTGAAGCTCTGAGCAAGGCCCAAGACGGCGACCGTCTGAGTGGCGCTGGCGTCTCGGTACTTCAAGACGTCCGAGGTCGTCTGGTACCAGACCTGACCTGCCGAAGGCGAGCTAGGATCAGACGCCTGTCCGGTAATTCCGACGGTTCCGGTCGAACTGATGGTCAGTGCGGACGAAAAGGCTCCGCCGCCCAGTGCATAAAGAAGATGGATGGTCCCGGTCGGGGTTGCAGCCGAGACCGGTCGGACCTGCAAGGCGAATTCGACATTCTGTGCTACCGAACCGGTCCAGCCCGAACCGCGAATGGTGAACATCGGGCTGTAGACGACGGTGTCGGTGGCGTCGGAGTCCTTACCGCGAATGCGGGTACCAGATCGGGCGGTACTGAGAGCCGTGATGCCGGTGACGACGGCGTCGAACGCCCACGGGTTGGAACCAGAGTTCGTCATCGTGGCGATGACGCCGGTGCCTGTCCCATCGACCGTGATATTGAGGGCCGAGCTCGACGACGAACCGCCACACGAAATCGCCATGCCGGCGCCACTGGAAGTTCCAGACCGGTTGAGATCGATTTGCGGCACCGTGCCGTTGGTCGTCTCGGTGACCAGTATGGCCCGACCAGAAGCGTTCGAGATGACGATCCGGACGGCGTTGTTGGCTGTAGCGTGGAGAATGCCGAGACCGTGCCCGGCCGTCGCCGTCTCGATCAGGATGGCATGACTGTTGGTGATGGTCGCGTTGGTGCCGGCAATCGGAGCGCCAGTGACCCCAAGAGTCGCAGCTGTTGAGATGGTAGAAGAAGCATTGAAGGCGTAGGTCGGCGGGAGGATCTTGATTGCCCGCTGAGAAGAGATGGCTCCGGTCGCCCAGGTCCTCGTGGCCGTAAGAGTGAGGAGAACGTCCGGGACTTCTGTGCTGGCCGTCTGGTTCGTATGAGCCGCAGAGGTCCACTTGGCGAGGAACGGAGTTCCGGTGTCTTGTGGGTCCGGCGAGATCTCGAGGCCGCCGTGGTAGTAGAACGAGGCGAAGTCGACGTTCAGGTTCCTGACCGTCAAGAGCTTGCCGGCGGTCCGAGTGACGTTGCCCTGGGTGATGACGTCGGACCCGACGTCAGAAGCGCTCTTGCGACCAGTGAGTTGAAGAGACGTGTTGCTGGTCGTCGACCGAACAGCTGGCTGGCTCGACCCAATGTCGATGTTGCCCGACATGTCGATCGCGCCACCAGTCGTGACGATGAACTTGGCCGACCCACCCGTACGGAAGTCAATGAAGCGCTGGTTGATTCCCGTAGCCGCCGTCAGAGTCAGGTCGATTAGAAGACCGGTCCAGTCACCGGTCGCCGTGCCGGTCTGGTTGATCGTCGCGGTGATACCAATCCCGATCCACTCAGTGCTGCCTGAGGTCGGAGCGAAGGTCTGGAGGATCGAGAGACCACGAATGTCGGCGGCGACGTTCTCGGTGATGGTGACACCGCGGTCGATGACCGTGATGCCTCGACTGGTGACGTTGCTGGCACCAGAGACATTGCCGAGGGTGACGTGGTTGTTGGCGGTGAACGACCCCTGAGACGTCAGGCTGGCCTGGATCTGGGTCGAAACACCGCTCTGGCCGATCTGGATGAAGTTGGTGTTGGCATCGTTGCCGATGATCAGGCTGCCGACGCTCCCTGCTCGACCCAGAGAGAGGATCTGAGCTACGCCAGCCGAGGTGACGGCAAAGACAGAAGAACCTCCGACCTTGCCCTCGATGAGACGCTTGTTGGTTCCGGTAGCTGCCGTCTCGGTGACGTTGAGGTCGAGGACCGTGTAGTCGCCGGTGGCGCTTCCGGTCTGGTTGAGCGTTGAATTGATCTGGAGAGCGATGTACTTGCCAGTGCCAGACGTCGGAGCGTAGGACGTGGTCTGGGTCCAGTACGTCTTGTCGGTCGCAATGGTGGCTGCGCCAGTTGTCAGGAGATTGCTGACGGTGAGGGTGTTGGTGGAGTCGTCCCAAGCGAACCCAGCACCTCCCTGAGCCAAGACCGGACCAGTGGCGACGTAAAGAACACGTCCAGCGGTACCGCCGGTAACCGCCCCACCAATAGACATACCGCCACCAGAACCAGTGGCGATATCGACGTACGCAGCACCATCAAGGGAGACCTGAAGCTTGCCCGTCGAGTCGTTGTAGTTGATCTTGGCGGTGTTGGCGGCGCCGACAGCTGAAGACGGAAAGCTTGGGAGCTGAAACCCACCGTCTTGAAGAATCCGCATCTTCTCGGTGGCTGTCGTAGTTCCCGAGGTGCAGGTGAAGATCTGGATCTGGCAAGGCCTGGAGGTTGCGCTCCAAGTACCAGTAGCGTAGCCATCGATGTAGGCGCCGATCCCGATGGCCCCGACGCTGGTACTGACCTGTCCGCCGAAGGCGAAGCGGCCCATGTGGTCGGCGGCTACAACAACATCTGGACTAGCCGAGGTCCCACGACCCCGACCAGCTATGACAGTACCGAACGCCGACTCGGCGCTGGTACTGTCGTAGCCGTTGACGGCCGAGATGGCGATGACTGCGTCCTTCTTGACGAGCTGGTGCCACGCGGCATTGTCGAGAGACTGGCCACCGATGACCTGGGCCGTGCTAGTGAACGAGGTGCCGGAGAGGTAGAGGTTCTTGAACCGGCGTGGAGTGGTGTCCCCAAGGTCTATTGAGTTGTCCGTGTTCGGGATGAAAACAGCCGACGTCATCGTCATGACGTTCGTGCCGGCGATCCCATAACGAAGAGCACTGGCGGCGTTGATGTGCAGGTCGTTGGTGACCCGGTACATCCCCATTGTCGGATCGGCTATGAACCCGAACGCCTTGACGCCACCCGTTCCGTCGCTGGCTTGCCACGCTCCTGCCGAGAGGAGCTTGGCGACGGTCGAGGCCGTCGCGCCGGCGAGACCGAAGGCGAATTCGAGACTGCCGGAGGCTACGGTCCCCTGGACCGGTAAAGCCTTGATGGCGAAATCTATGACCTGAGAAGCGCCGCCGGTCGTCCCCCAACCGGCACCACGGAAGACGAGATCCGGGCTGGCTTGCTGGGCGTTGTTGGCGGCGGCCGTGTTGTTCGACAGCCGGATGCCATTCTCGTAGGCCGAGACCCCCAGGTTGTTGCTGGTGATGTCGATGCCGAAGAAGCCGCCGCCACCACTGGGCATCGAGATGTCGATGCCGAGACCCGACCCGTTCTGGACGATGACCAGGGCATCGCCGGTGGTATTGGCACCAGCGGTGATCGAGACGAGATCACCAGACTGAGAACCGGCCGGGCTCTTGGTAACCGAGACAACGCCGATGTTGTTGGCGCTGTTGTTTGTGAACGAAGAAGCGGTGCCTGCGCTGACGACGGCGATGGCGGCAGGAGCGTCGAGAATGACGTCTAGGCGTTTGAATGCTCCGCCTGAGGTGATGTAGAGAGGAAGAGCCATCCGGCTACTTGCGTCCGCTCGTCATGGGTGCAGACCACGAGCCCTCTCAGGCCAAGCGAGAGAACACGCCTTGGGTCGTGTTGAGATCCCACCTGACCTTGGCCGGGTCGGCATCGACGTCGATGCCGTTGGCGGTTGCCAGCTTGCGGATGAGCAGCATGTACTCCTCGTGCAGCTGCATCACCTTCTGGGCGAGTTCGTTGCGCTGCGCCTCGGCTTGCATCACCTGGATCTGGGCGTTGGCCAGGAAGATCTTGGTGTTGCCGAGAGCCTGTTCGGCCGCCAGGAGCTGGGCCTTCTCTTCCGGCTTGAGCTCGATGGTCGCGATGGGAGGGGCAGTGGGAGCGGGTTGATCTCCACCATCCAGAACTTGAAGAGACCCAGCGCCGTTCTTCTTCTTGTCCTTGTTCTTCACAGCCCCTCCCGGAAAGTGAACGCCTGGGAGACGGTATCAGAAGACCCGTCTCCCAGGACGTCAGCCAGCTAGAGAACGACGCCGTCGCCGATCTGGATGGCCAGCTTGACCGCGCCCGTACCGCCGCGAGTCACGATGCCGACCTTGATGACGGTGCTGCCTGAGGTCGACGGAGCGGTGAGAGTGATCTTGCCCGCCGTCTCAGAGAGGAACGCCTTCTTGCCAACGTCGGTGACCGCCGGAACCGAGTCCCAGACCGCGTCCGGGGTCGAGATCTCACCCGAGACAACGACGTCCACCGAGGTGTCGACCGTAGCCGCCGTCGACGAGAAGCCGACCACGTTGACCAGCTCGCCAGCTCCATTGGCGTCGGCCTTGAAGACCTTGGCCGTACCAGAGGCGTCATCGAAGACCGCCGCACCGAAAGCGAGCAGAGTCTCACCTGCCGTCCCGGTGATAGAGACGCTGGTCGACGTGCCAGTAGCGTGGGTGTGAAGAGCGTCAGCGTTCGACCCGTTGGTCAGGGTGTTGAGGTTGGCTGCCGTGACCGTGGCACCCGTCGAGACACCCTCGATCTGGAACCTGGCCGAAGCGTTCTGCGGCAGGTTGATATTGCCGGTGCCGGTAGTCGCCAGGGTGACGCCGGCCTGGATCGTGGCCGCCGAGTTGGTGATGGCGATACGAGTGGCCGCAGCGGTCTGGAGGTTGAGACCGCCGTTGCCATCGAGGGAGAGGGCTCCCGCCGCCGTCGACCAGGTGGCCGCAGCCGCCGAGGTGATCGTCAGAGCGCCGGAAGACGTAGACCAGGTGGACGCCGCGTTGGCAGTCAGGGTGATGACGCCACCGGTGACGGTCGCCCCGGCCGTGGCCGTGAGAGCGCCCATCTTGACTGCCTGATCGGCGCCGACGGTTGAATCGTCACCCCCGGTGACCAGACAGAAGTTCCAGCGAGACGAGCCCTCGACCCAGACGATCGAGGCGTGGTCGCGGTCGGCCGCGCCAGTGTTGCCACGGTGGACCGAGAGGCCGGTGATGGCCGACGGGACTGCCACGGTGCCAGTCGAGTGGTTGACGTGGATGACTCGGTCGACGATGTCGACGACGGTCGAGTTGACCGAGGTCGTGGTGCCGTTGACCGTCAGGTTGCCTGTGACGGTCAGGTCGCCGGCGTTGGTGGTCGTGACGCCCGAACGGCCGATCGTCAGGGCCGTCGTGTTCGACGTCGTGCCGATCGACATCGTGCCCGAGGTCGATCGCTCAACGCCGCCGTTGGCGCTGAGCACGCCGGTGACGATCAGGGTGCCGCCGACGGTGGCGTTGTTGGTGACGGCAAGCGCCGTACCGGCGGCCGAGAAGGTCGAAGCGCCTGAGACCGTGACTGCACCGGGACCAATCGTCACAGCGCCGGTGCTCGTCTTGAAAACACCCGAGCCACCAGAGAGGTCGAACGAGGCGGCTCCCGAAGCGGTGACCGCCACGGCGGCGAAGACCGTGGCGCCGTTGACCGTGACCGTACCAGTGCCGGTCGTCAGGGTCTTGGAGCCAGTGATGGTGACGTCACCGCGCAGCGAGACCGCGCCGGTGCTGGTCTGGAAAGTACCCGAGGCGCCGGAGAAGTCGAAGGCGGCGGTGCCCGCGCCCTGCAAGACCTTGCCGGTCGGGATGATGGCGTTGGTGCCAGCTGGGGTGATCGTGAGATCGCCCGAGGCCGTCTTGATGCCGGCGCCAATGATGAGCGAGTCGGCGTCTTGCTGCTGCTTGTAGGTTCCCGATTGGAGCGTGAGTGATCTGAAGTCAGCCATGGCGATTCCCCCTTACGTTGGGCTTCCTAGAGCGTCGTCGTGATTCTCGAGATGTCGATCACGAGGGTGGTCGCGCTCCGAGCAAAGCCAACCTCTTGAACCACTGACCCAGCCGCAGTGGGGTAGTTACCGTCGGACGAGAGCACTATCGCCCCCGCCACGGTGCTGACGAAGTAGGTCTCACCGGGTGTGAGACCAACGAAGCCTGCGTACTCTCCGCCGTACTGCACGACGGCCGAGGTAGTGGTCGGCTTGTCGATGACGAAGCCGATGGCGATCATCGTAGAGGCCGAATCGGCATCGGCCTGGTCGACGGTATCCGCTCCCGAGAGATAGACGACGTTGCCCACCGCAACCGTGGTCGGGCAGGCATAGACTCCCGTCGCGTCGGCTATGTTCTGGTAGGCGCCGCCGTTCTCCGACGACTGGAACTTGTTGATCGACTCGTTGTAGCGGATGCGGCCCGCTCCAGCGGCCGAGACGCCGGCGGTCGACCCCGCCCGGACTTGGACCGCCGCTGTGGTCGCTGCGTTGATGCCTACGTCAAGAGCACAGGTAGGCGAAGACGTGCCGATGCCAAGCCTCTTGTTGGTGTCGTTCCAGAAGAGGTTGCTGTTGTCTTGAGCCAGGATGCCACCGGACCCGGCATAGAACAGAGACCCGGCTGTGGCGCCGGTGATGGTATCTCCGATGTCGACCCCAGAACTGGTAGCGAGTGAGAGATCGGTCCAGGTCGAGCCATCAGTGCAGACTTGGAAGGTGTCGGTGGTGTCGTTGAAGCGAAGACCGCCGAGACGAGCTGCCGCCGAGACACCGTCTGGGAAGACGATCTTGTTGTCGTCGACGATGGTCAGCCGAGTGACAAAGGAGGCTGCGTCTCGCCGCGAGCGGATGCGAAAATCGCTGTCACCGGCGTTCGACTTGGCCTGGACGTCGAGGTGCCAGTCCATGTTGTGACCGACGCCGTCGAACGAAGTGGCCCGAATGTGGAGAGCGTGGCTATCACGCTGGGCGTTGACCAGCGGCTGGTCCATCAAGAGGCTGATGGCAGCGGTCGGTGAGACGCCGACGTTCCATGTGTGAACGGCGGTCCAGTCGAAGGCGTGGCCCAGGTTGACCGCCACGTCGTTGGTGTTGACCGTAATGCCGATGCCAGAGCCGACGTCGATCGTCCGGCTGGCTGCCAGCGAGCCACCGCCTGTGAGACCAGCGCCGGCGGTGATGTTGGTGCTCTGGAGGGCGTAGGTGGTCGCGATGCCGTCAATGAGAGCCTTGTCGGAGCCAGACAAGAACCCGGCAGCACCTGAGGCGACGGCAAGAGAGTGCAGCGATCCGCCACCGCGGTTGCCGTGCTCGCCGTCGGAGACGAGAGAGCCGATCAAGAGGTTGGCGTACGACCCGGCATTGGTCGACGCCTTGAACCGATTGGTGCCCTCGTCGTAGACCAGCTTACCCGAGCTCGACGCCGACACCCCTGCGGTCGAGCCATTGAAGAAGGAGACTGAGTCGACCGTGATGTCCGAAGCAAGCTCGATCAACGAGGCGGCGTTGGCGTTGTCGTCGCTGGCGACCAGGTTGCCGCCGTCGACTCGAAGAGCAGTTCGAGCCGGCAGCACCGTCGTGTCGTTGAGGACCGAGTCGTAGCCAGCTCCACCGCCTGAAGATGCGGCCGTCACTCGGCCGTAGACATCAACCGTGATGTCTGCCTTGGTGTACGAACCAGCAGGGGACGGGCTGACTGTCTCGAGAGAGAGCGTTCGATCGGCGGTGAAATCTCCGCCTCCAGCAAGACCCGTCCCAGCAGTGATCTGCCGTGTCGCCGAGACCAGCTGAATGGTCGTAGCGCTCTTCTTGACTGTGAGGACGCCGGCCGAGCTCAGCCAGATGTAGTTGGTGATGCCGGCCGGAGCCGGGTCGGTCACCTGTGCCTCGAGACCGAGCCACTTGGCCCCTCTCCCCCAACTCTTGAGATCGTCGACCGCTTGGTTGACCGTATTCCAGTCAACCGCCATCACGTACTGATCTGGGTTGGCTCCGACGGGAAGAGCGTTGAGATCGGTCTTCGGGTAGAGAAGAGCCGTGTTGTCGTAAAGGAAGTGCGGCATCAGTTCTCCGGCCGGTCTTCGACCCTCGAGCTACCCGTCGCGTGCTACTGTAGCGACGGGCTGAAAGTGCAGTCAACGATATGATCTTTAAGACGATGAAGACGGAGGACATCCTCGAGGCCCTCGAGGGTCACGAGAACATCCTCGATCCGGCGGTCAAAGAGAACGAGCGTTTCTTCAACACCTTGTCCTGCGTCGACTGTGGCGGCGACGTCTACCCCATCGTGAACCCCAAGAAGTTGTTCAACGAAGGGGCTCTGCTGCCGAACTTCTGGGCCAAGTGCAAGCTGTGCGGGGTCGAGTTCGAGCCTCACACCAAGATCCAGCTCACGTTGCGCTAGATCCTCGTCAGGTAGATCTGTTCGCCAGACGGCCTAGTCGTCTGCTTCGAGGTGTCCGGCCCCGAAATGAAGTAGGACTGGTTGAAGGTGCCGCGGAAGAACGGCAAGTCGGCCGCCCCAATGGACGTCTCTGACCGCATGCCGCGAATCCTCCGATCGGTCCCGTGAACCAGGGCCAGGATGACTAGCGGTAGGTTGACCTTGGTCGCTCCCTTGCTCTTGATGACGTCCTGCAAGAGGTCGGTCCTGAGCTCAGCAACATCCGGGTCGATGTTGTTGATGTATTTGATGAGCTCGGTCGCCACGGCGTCGACCGGCAGGCCGCCGAAGTAGGTCGCGTCGAGGAAGACGTAGGCCGGCAAGAAGTGACGGACCAGGATGTTGGCGACCGTGACGCGGTCGAGCGGTGAATCAAACAGGTTCTGGAGGTCCTGGATCAGCGGCGCGTTGTTGTAGGTGATCTGGATATTCTGCCCGGCCAGATTGAACTTGTTGTCGAGCTCCGGGGTAGATCCCACAGGGAGAATCGAGCTCGGCAGGACCAGGGAGACTTCCTCGTTCTTAGAGTAGGCGAAGTTCTCGTCTTCGACCTCGAGCACGTAGCCATCGATCTTGGACCGACCGGCCAGCAAGAAGCCCGAACTAGGCGTGACGTTCATGTCCTCGCCGGGCCCGTAGCCAATCACTGGCAGGTCGAAGTAGTAGAGCGCTCCCTCCCGTTTGGTCGCCATCGTGGTAGATGAGACACGGAGGACCCCAGGACGCAGCACCCGGTAGGGCATCAAGTGCCCGTAGTTCCTCTGTCCCTCGGACGACTCGATGAGGGCGCTGTCGACCGTGAGCTGGGTTTGGCTGTCCTCATCGAGCGGATGAGCCCAGAGCGGGTTGGAGTTGTTCTCCCACGGGATGCTCTCGACCGTCCGCTGTTCGGTAGCCGACTCGTAGAGACGAACTCGAACCAGCTGATCAGAGATCTCTCGTCCGCCGCCCGACGTGTTAGCCGGCGCCGAGTCGGGTTCGTCGTGGCGAACCAAACGAACCGCTACCACTCCCGCAGGGAAGTCCTCTGACCTGTCGAGCTCGATCCAGTCTTGGAAGTCACCCCACTCTTCGGCCTCACCCGTCCCAATCGCCGTCACCTGGAAGGTGCCGAGATAGGCCTCATCGTCTCCTGCCTCGAGGACGTCATCGCTCAGGGCAGCGAAGACGGTGAACCAGTCGTTGACCGCGACCGCCGAACCACCGAAGCCGGAGCTGTAGAGCCGCTTGGTGCCGGCGACTGGTACCGCTCCTCGATAACCGGCCCCGATCTCACCGGTGGTGAACTTGAGGACGCCGTACGACGAAGCCGAGGTCGGAGAGTCGACTCGGACCCGCTTGAGTGGACCGACCGCGATGTTGCTGATGTGAATCTCGTCGCCGTCTGCGGTGGCCTTGAACTGAGCAGCGAAAGTCCCGTTGGCGTTGAGGGCAGCAGCCAACAGGGCCGCGGTGGCGTAGTTGGCCGAGAAGGTGTGCTCGATCGTGGTCCACGACGTGCCGCCGTTGCTCGAAGCCGAGAAGCGGGCCTTGAGTCCGTTCACGGTCATGGGGAAGACGTTGCCAGCGGTGCTCACATGACCGGGCAGACCCCACTCGTAGTCGACGTTGGACAGGATGGGGACGTCGGCCGTGGTGTGACTCATCGTCTTGTCGACCTGCACCTTGACCACAGGCAAGACGAGAGGGCCCTGGCTGCCCCAGGTCTGGCTCACCACCTTGGTGATCGTGTAGGCCCCGATGTCTGGCCCGCTGTCGATGAAGAGCAGCATGCCGGGGATGATGGTCGTGAAGTTGTCGACGCCGCCGTAGCCCGCCACGCTGGAACCATCACTTGGCGGGAAGGCGAGGGAGACGACATTCGAGCCAGTCTGGGTGGTGGCTAGCCAGCTCGAAGACATGGCTCGTGTCGCCGGTAGATCGTTGATGGCGCGACGGAACTCGATGACATCACCGGTCCCGATGCCGCGCTTGACCGCCGGCAGACCACTGGTTAGGTAGACGTCGGCCGAGTCGACCGCAGTCCCAAAGTTCCGGTTCCACTCGGTCGGGTCAGTCCCAGTCTCAGACTCGGGGAAGATCTGTGCCGGATCAACCGTCGGGTCGATACGGAAGACCTTGGACACGTCAGTGGCCGAGACGAAGGTGGTCGGATCGTCTCCGAAGTAGAGCTCGACCGAGACCGGGTCAAGGAAGTAGAGCCTGAAGTCACCCTTGGCCGGGGGACCGACCGTGTAGCCAGTACGAATCAGCGGGTCGAAGAAGTCCTTGAGCTCCTGGTCAGAACCGAAGTTGACTCCGACAGTGCCAAGCGTGGTGCGCAGCACCTCGATGAACAGAGGGTAGAAGCCCGATCCCGCATCCCAATCGGCGGCGTAGCCGAAGATCTCGAAGAGCTCGTCGACAAGACCGGGACCTCCGCCGAAGAACTCGGTGACCCCGTTGTCCAGCATGAAGTCGAGCGCCGAGCGCATGGGATCAACGCGGAACGGTGGGTCAACCTGGATGAGGGCTACACGACGGTGGCCTTGATCATTCCGACCCCACAGCTCGAGCAGGCGCTTGTCCTTGATGACGTAGTTGCCCTTGTTGGGCCCATCCAGGATGGTGAAGGTGTCGCCGATGTTGGCTTCGGCCAGGTCGGAGGTCTTGTGGTCCCCGTCTCCAGTCCAGTTGACGTCCTTCTTGGAGGTCAGGGCCAGAGCCTTGTCTCGCCTTCCGTTCCACATGAACGGCGGCACGTTGATCTCGATGGCGGTGATGTCGTTCGAGTTGTGGGCAACGACCGTCCTGATGACGCCATCGGCGATCTCGAAGCCTTGAGTGAAGCGGGCATCAGTCGAGTCGTCGATGCTACCGGGAGAGATGGGGTCGGCGGTGAGAAGGGTCTCGCTCCAGATACCCTGGAGATCCGGCAGGATGATGAGACGTTGGTCGAGCACCTGGGCTCCTCGTCCCGCACCTTCAAGAGTCGCCAGCGGTCGAACATCGACGGCATCTCCGTAAGGGACCGTCACCCCAGTCCCTTGACCTGTCGAGTCGAGCACCTCGACCGACTTGACGCGGACCAAGGGGAGCTCGAGACCGGTGAGCTTGCGGTAGACCTCGAAGCGGAGCCCAGAACCAGTTGCCGTGATGACTCGGTCGATGGTTGCGATAGACGCGTTGCCGCCGAGCTCCGACACAAAGCCGGTGATGGTGTACTCACCAGCGTCCGGGCCGTCGATGATGTTGACGGTGTCCCCGATCTCGGCACCGTATGACAGGATGTCGGTGGTCAAGAACTTGAGAACCGACTCGCCGACGACGGTCTGGAGATCGGAGACCGAACCGGTGTTGAACGGCAGCTTGGGGATGCGTGGGTTGACCAGATCGATGTTGAGGTTGCGAACGATGCGAGCTCGGAGCTCGGTGGCGGTCGAGGCCTCGAACAGAGAGTCAACCCGCAAGAAGCCGGCCGAAGGCGAGTCGACTTCGAGGATCCGGTAGGTGCCGGCGTAGCCCACCCCGGTCTCGATGACCAGGATGTCACCAATTGCGATCCCCTGCCCGGTGAATCCCTCGCTGGCCACAGAGGCAGACTG